>Ga0172380_10002808_pt1 | contig 25614 bp, 21 predicted proteins | sample Leawe162metaG_FD_119747 | JGI IMG/M metagenome (GOLD analysis project Ga0172380, IMG submission 119747) | Leachate microbial communities from a municipal landfill in Southern Ontario, Canada - Leachate well 162 metaG | ecosystem: Engineered > Solid waste > Landfill > Unclassified | place...
GAAGATGGGGGCCAAGGTCATCGCCATCTGCAACGTGCTGGGCAGCACCATCACCCGGGAGGCGCACGGCACCATCTACACCCATGCCGGGCCTGAGATCGGGGTGGCCTCCACCAAGGCCTTTACCTGTCAGCTCACGGCCCTGCTGCTGCTCACCCTATTCTTAGGCGAGATCCGCAAGACTATTGCCCCCAAGGAGCGCAAGTCCATCGGCCAGGCCCTCCTCAATCTGCCCGGGATCATGGAGCAGGAATTGCCTCGCTTGCAGGAGGAAACCGCCCGCATCGCCGAGGGCTTTGCCCACAGCCGGGATTTTCTCTATCTGGGTCGGGGGAGCAATTTCCCCATTGCCCTGGAAGGGGCCTTGAAGCTCAAGGAGATTTCCTATATCCACGCCGAGGGCTATGCGGCCGGCGAACTCAAGCACGGCCCCATCGCCCTCATCGACCGGGACATGCCGGTTTTGGCCCTGGCCCCCAGGGACAGCGTCTATGAAAAGCTCATTTCCAACGTGGAAGAGGTCAAGGCCCGGAGCGGCAGGATCCTTTTGGTGGCCAACGCGGGGGATAAAAACTGCAAGCGCATCGCCGAGCAGGTGATCACCGTGCCGGTCTGCCACGAGGAGCTGAATCCGATCCTCTTTGTCCTGCCCCTGCAGCTGCTGGCCTATGAGATTGCCGTCCTGCGCGGCTGCGACGTGGACCAGCCCCGGAACCTGGCCAAGAGCGTCACCGTGGAATAGGGGTTATTCCCTGCCTCTGAGACCGAAAAAGAACTTGAGTCCCTTGCGCACCGGCGCGGAGAACAGCTTTTTGGCAAAAACCGCGCCTGCCAGCCGTTTGTTGATTTCGCCCAGGGTGGGGTAGGGATGGATGGCCGAGGCGATTTTTGACAACCCCACGCCGCCGTTCATCACCGCCACCCACTCGTTCAGCAACTCCCCTGCCTGGGGGCCGAGAATCTGCACGCCAAGGGGTTTGCCCCTGCGGTCGAGCAACAGCTTGATCCTTCCCACGCTTTCTCCCTCGGCCAAGCCACGGTCGTTGTCGGCGAATTCCTCGCTCCAGACCGTGTAGTCGATCCCTGCTTTTTGCGCGCGTTTTTCGTTCAGGCCGATGCTGGCCAGGGATGGCTGGGTGTAGGTGCACCAGGGCACCAGGGTGTAATCGGCTTTTTTGGGCAGATGCAGAATCGCGTTGCGCAACACCACGCTCCCTTCATATCCTGCGACATGGGTGAATTGATGGCCGCCGATGACGTCACCTGCCGCGTGGATATGGCGGTGGTTGGTCCGCAGCCGGCTGTCCACCGCGATTCCGTTGTGGTCGAAGGGGATGCCGATTTTTTCGAGACCTAACCCCGCCACGTTTGGGCTACGGCCAAGGGCGACCAGGATTGCCTCACCCCTGAGGCGCAGGGTCTCGCCCGCTGCATTGTGCACCACCACCTCACGCTCGTTTCCCAGATCCCCCACCCGGACCACCGTGGTGTTCAACAGAAAGGTGACGCCTTCCTCCTCCAGTGCCTGTTGAACCGTCTCGGCCATGTCCCGGTCTTCCTTGCTCAGGATCTGGCCGCTGCGCTGGATCACCGTTACTTGTGAGCCCAGGCGGCAAAAGGCCTGGGCCATTTCCACGCCGATGGGACCGGCGCCGAGAATGATCAGCGAAGCGGGCAGCGTCTTCAGGGAGAAAAGGTCGCGGTTGGTCAGAAAGGGGGTTGCCGTAAGCCCCTCAATGGCTGGGATCTCCGGGGATGCGCCGGTGGCGATGACCCAGGCGCGGGCGGAGATGGTTTTGGTTCCCAAGCGGATGGCGTGTTCATTGGTGAACAGCGGGTTGCCGAATTCGACCCTGGCGCCGAGCTTGCAAAACCGCGCCACCGAATCGTGCTTCTGGATGGTATCTATCACCGACTTGATCCGGGCGGCGACCTGCCGGAAATCCACTGCGGGCGGGCTAATGGCCGGAAGACCGAATTGCGGCCCGTTTTTCATGAGATGGTAGACATGGGCGGTCTTGAGCAGGGTCTTGCTCGGCACGCAGCCAAAGTGGAGGCAATCGCCGCCCAGCTCTGTTTCTTTTTCCACCAGCAGGGTCTTGGCGCCAAGCCGCGCCGCGCCGGAAGCGACGGTAAGCCCAGCGGCGCCGCCGCCGATGATACCCAGGTCATACTCATGGTTTGCCATGCTGTTTTTTCTCCGTCCTGCTCAGGTTTATGACAGCGTTGGCTTGAGAATTTGCAGCTTCCATAGTAGGATGGGCCGCAGAACAGGTCCGGTAAGAGAGCGCGGCGGGATCCATCCGCACTTTTTACACTATACAGCATTATCTTGCCCAGCAGGCCAAGGAAAAATGACCGGGCCTGCAACGGCAATGCTTCAGGAGCGTGAGCGGAGATGAAGAAAAAAGCATTGATCACCGGGGTGACAGGGCAAGACGGCGCCTATCTGGCTGAATTTTTGCTGGAAAAGGGCTACGAGGTCCATGGCATCAAGCGCCGCGCCTCCTCGTTTAATACGGATCGCATCGATCATTTGTATGAGGATCCGCATCAATCCGGGCGGAAATTTATCCTCCACTACGGCGACATGACCGATTCCACCAACCTGATCCAGATCATCCAGAAGGTCCAGCCGGATGAGTTGTATAATCTCGCCGCCCAGAGCCATGTGGCGGTTTCCTTTGAGACTCCGGAATACACGGCCAATGCCGATGCCTTGGGAACCCTGCGGTTGCTTGAGGCCATCCGGATTCTGGGGCTTGCCGGGAAGACCAAGTTTTACCAGGCCTCGACCTCGGAGTTGTTCGGCAAGGTGCAGGAGACCCCGCAGCGGGAAACAACCCCGTTTTATCCCCGCTCCCCCTATGCGGTGGCCAAGCTGTACTCCTATTGGATCTGCGTAAATTATCGCGAGGCCTACGGGATCTATGCCTGTAACGGCATTCTGTTCAATCATGAATCTCCGATTCGCGGCGAAACATTCGTCACCCGGAAGATCACCAGGGCGGCCGCCCGCATTGCCCTGGGATTGCAGGATTGTATCTATCTCGGCAACCTTGAGGCCAAAAGGGATTGGGGGCATGCCAAGGATTATGTCCGGATGCAGTGGCTCATGCTCCAGCAGGAGAGCCCGGAGGATTATGTGATCGCCACGGGCGAACAGCATTCGGTGCAGGAATTTTGTGGCTTTGCCTTTGCGGAGCTCGGCATAACCCTGCGGTGGCAGGGGGCCGGCGTTGAGAAAGTCGGGATCATCGATGCGGTGGATACAACAAAACTGCCCCAAGGGATCGCGAAGAAATTCCCGCAGGTCGGGGACACGGTTATCCGGGTTGACCCCCGCTATTTCCGGCCCACCGAGGTGGAGACCCTCTTGGGTGACGCCGGCAAGGCCAAGGAGAAATTAGGCTGGGTGCCGGAGATCGCCTTCATGGACATGGTGGCGGAGATGGTGCGCGAAGATCTGGCCGATGCGCAGCGGGATGCCATGTGCCGGCAGGAAGGGTTCAAAACCTATCAGTATCATGAATAAAGAGAGCAGGATTTATATCGCCGGGCATCGCGGCTTGGTGGGCGGGGCCATTGTGCGCAGGCTCGAGCGGGAGGGCTGTGCCCGGCTCATCACCCGCACGCACGCGGAGCTGGACCTGACAAGTCAGGCCGCGGTCCAGACGTTTTTTGCCGAGGTCCGGCCGGAGTATGTTTTTCTGGCTGCGGCCAAGGTGGGGGGCATTCAGGCCAATAACAGCTATCCGGCTGATTTTATCCGCGACAATCTGCAGATCGAGCTGAACATCATTGACGCTGCGTATAAGACCGGGGCACAGAAGCTGCTTTTCCTGGGCTCCTCCTGCATTTATCCGAAATTCGCGCCCCAGCCCATGCCGGAAGATTGCCTGTTGACCGGCCCCCTTGAGGAAACCAACGAATGGTACGCCGTCGCCAAGATCGCCGGGATCAAGCTGTGCCAGGCGTATCGACGCCAGTACGGGTTTGACGCCATCTCCCTGATGCCCACCAACCTCTACGGCCCAGGGGATAATTTCCATCTCGCCAACTCTCATGTGCTCCCCGCCTTGATCCGCAAATTTCACGAGGCAAAGATGCGTGCGGCCAAGGAGGTGGTTGTCTGGGGCACCGGCTCTCCGCGCCGCGAGTTTCTGCATGTGGATGATCTTGCCGACGCGGCCGTGTTCCTGATGCGGGAATATGCCGGGGAGGAGATCGTCAATGTCGGGGTGGGCCACGATCTGACCATTGGTGAATTGGCCCAACTGGTCGGAGAGGTGGTGGGGTTTGGCGGAGGAATCGTCTATGATGCCACGAAGCCGGATGGAACCCCCCGCAAGCTTCTTGATGTGTCACGATTGACCAAGCTCGGCTGGCAGGCGCGGATCCCTCTGCGGCAGGGGGTTGCCGAGGTGTATCAATGGTTTTTGGAGAATCAGGATGCGTTCAGAGAGTGAGCAACGGTTTTGTACATCTTCTTCCCTGGCACCGGTGCAAGCCGGTGTTCTTTTTTAACCCGTGCATGCCTGAACAGTGATGGCGCAAAATTGGCTGTATAATGCCGGGGAAGGCACCCCCTCGCCGTCCCCTCCGGTTGTTTTTCTGCCGGGTTGGGGATTTTCCGGGCAGGTGCTCGATCTGGCGGAAAGGCACTACCCGTGGGCACGCCCGTCCGTCCCCCTGGACCCGGACACCGTGGTGGCGGAGATTATGGCTTTTTGCGCGGAACACCATCTTGACGCCATCCACTTGGTCGGCTGGTCCATGGGCGCTTTTCTGGCTATTGATTGTGCCGGTGCTTTCCCCGAAAAGGTTACGTCTCTTACCCTGCTGGGCATGCGGGCTTCCTGGCCCCCTTCGGAAATCGCCGCCATCCGCCTGGGACTTGCAGCCGATCCCCCGGCATTTTTGCGGGATTTTTACCGGAAAAGTCTGCTGGGCTATAAAAAGGAAGCCCACCGGTTTGCGGTCGAGCAGCAGGAGGCGTTGATGCAATCCCTCGATATGCAGGTGCTGGGGAGGGGGCTTGATTACCTGGCCCAATGGCGTCTGCCCGCGCAAGGGGTGCAATGTCCGGTTTCTTGCTGGCACGGGCGACGGGATATCATCGCGCCGGTGGCGGAACAGGTTGTGATCGCCGGAGCCCGCACCTTCATCATCGAACATGGCGGGCATGCGCTTTTTCTCGACCAGGAGTTTGCCCTCGGTGAGTGAGGCCGGCAAGCAAAGAATCCGGCAGCGGTTTTCCCGCGCCGCCGGAACCTATGACGCCCACGCCGAGGTGCAGAAGGAGATGGCGCTCCGGTTGCTCCGGGAGCTTCCCGAAGGCAGCGGGGTGGGAGATATTCTGGAGATCGGCTGCGGCACCGGGTATTTCACCGCACTGCTCGCCCAGCGCTACCCCGAGGCTCGGATCATTGCCCTTGATTTTGCCCAAGGCATGGCGCAACTGGCGGCAAAGCGGTTGGCGGGGCAGGGCAATGTTTCCGTGCTCTGCGAGGATGCGGAGCGGTTTCTGGATGGGTGCCCCACCACCTTTGATCTGATCTGTGCCAATTCCACCCTGCAATGGTTTGATGACCTCGGGGGGGGATTGGGGCGGATCGGGAGGCTGCTCTCCCGGCAAGGATGTTTTGCCGGGGTGCTGTTCGGGCCTGGGACCTTCAACGAGTTGGCCCAGGGGTTGCGTGAGGTTTTTGGTCAGGAGGTGCACTTGCCGCCCCACGGTTTTCCCTCCAAGGAGACGCTGGAGTCCATGCTGAACGGGATCTTCCCGCGCGTTATTGTGCAGGAAGAGCGCAAGAAGAAAACCCATGGGTCGCTCATGGAGTTGCTGGATCACATCCGCAAAACCGGCACCGGCGGCGGCTGGCTGCCCGCTCCTTTGACCCGGGGGCGGTTGCGCCGGCTCGATGGTTGGTTTCAGGCAACCCATGGCGGGTATCCCGTCACCTATCAGGCCTTTGTCGTCAGGGGTGAGAAATGAGCGCGATCTTTGTTGCCGGCACGGACACCAATGTGGGCAAGACCCATGTCTGCGGGTTGCTGCTTGATTTTCTGCTTAAAGAGGGCGTCAAGGCCGGGTATCAGAAATGGGTGGCCACCGGGCCGGAATCTCCGCCTGCTGATCTGGAGGCCTGCCTGCGCATGGCTGGGGTTCCCTTTGCGCCGGAGCTGGTCAGCAGTCAGGTGGTCTGTCATTTCGCCCTGCCCGCCTCACCCCATCTCGCCGCCGAACATGCAGGAACGGTCGTTGACCCGGCATTGATCCGCGCCCGGTATCAGGAAATGCTGGCCCGGTATGAGCTGCTCATTGTCGAAGGGGTTGGCGGCGTCATGGTGCCGCTACGCCGTGACTTGCTGTTGGCGGATCTGCTTCGGGAGTTGAAGGCCCCCACCCTGGTGGTGGCGAAAAGCGGCCTCGGCACCATCAACCATACCCTGCTCACCCTGGAGGCGTTGCGTCACAGGGAGATCCCGGTCCTGGGCGTGGTGTTTTCCGATGGTGAATCCGGGGAAGATGTGCTGCTGGTCGAGGACAATATGCGGACCATTGCCGAAATGGGGCGGGTGGAGGTTTTTGGCCGCCTGCGCCGCCTTGCTGATCCCGCCCAGGCCCGTGCGGATTTTCTCCCGGTCGGCCTGGCTATTGCCGGTGCCTTGCGGGGTTGAGTGTTTTTTAGGAACTCTGCTGAACCCCGGCTCTTTCCGTTGTGCTTTCGCGTGTTGCCCCCAGAACGTTGTTGAGCTTGTCGGCGGTGATCGGTTTTTCGATCAGAACCACGCCCGGATCAAGAACCCCGTGGTGGGCGATGGCGTCATCCGTGTAGCCGGACATATAGATGATTCTGATTTCAGGCCGTGTTGTCGTGATGGCCTCTGCCAGCTCCCTGCCGTTCATGCCGGGCATGATGACATCGGTGAGCAGGATGTCGATCCGGCCGGAAAAGAATTGGCTCACCTGGAGCGCCTCCGCGCCGCTGCCCGCCTCAAGCATGGTGTAGCCGCGTGGTTGCAGGATGGCGACAACCAGGGTTCTGAGCGAGGGCTCGTCATCCACCACCAGAATGGTTTCGTTGCCCCGGGGCAGGGGCAGTGCGGTTGATTCCGGCGTTTTCTCCACCGCACGCTGGGCAACGGGCAGGAAGATCTTGAAGGTCGTGCCTTGGTCCGGTTCGCTGTACACGAAGATGTGACCGCCCAGCTGTTTGATGATCCCGAAGACCATGGCCAGCCCCAAACCGGTCCCCTTGCCCCGTTCCTTGGTGGTGAAGAAGGGGTCGAAGATTTTTTCCTGAACATCCCTGTGCATGCCATGGCCGGTGTCGCTCAGCGAAAGCTCCACATAGTTCCCTGGGGGCACCCCCTCGTGGGTTCTGGCATACTCCGCATCCAGTTCCCGGTTTTTCGTCTCGATTATCAGGCTGCCGCCCTTGGGCATGGCATCCCGGGCATTGACCGCCATGTTCAGGAGCACCTGTTCCATCTGTCCCGGGTCGATGAGCACGGTGTCTTCCCGGGCCGTGGCCCTGACCTCCAGGGAGATGTCTTCCCCGATCATCCTGCGCAGCATCTTGGCAAGATTTTGGATAAGCGTATTCAGGCCGTACGGCGCCATCTGGATGTTCTGCTTGCGGCTGAAGGCCAGGAGCTGCCGGGTCAAGGTGGCTGCCCGGTTTCCGGCCTCCTGGATGGTCTGGATTTTTCCCCTGGCCGGAGCATCCTCGGTCAGCTCCAGCAGCAGCAACTCCGTGTAGCCCAGGATGATGGAGAGGATGTTGTTGAAGTCGTGGGCAACCCCGCCGGCCAGGAGGCCGATGGACTCCATCTTCTGGGCCTGGGCAAGTTGGTTCTTCAGTTTTTCCTGTTCCGTGGCCGCTTGCTTCAGTTCGGTGATATCGGCAAGACTCCCCCGCAATCCGCGCAGCCTGCCCGTCTCATCGTGGATCTCGGTGCAGGCATGACTGACCCAGCGAACCTGGCCTGCTTTGGTGATGATCCGGAATTCCAGGGGGATTTCCTTGCCTCCCTCGTCCTTGGGATGGACATGGCCGGCCCATCTCTCCCGGTCTTCCGGGTCGAAGAGCGCGTCCAGGAGTCCCGGATCGGCAAGGAACTCCTCCTCGGCATATCCGGTGAGCGCCTCGCAATTATTTGAAACGAAGATCATCTTCTTGTCCGGCGCCCGCCAAAAGATGAAGTCGGAGGCAAACTCGGTGACGGTGCGATAGAGTTCCTCGCTCCGGCGCAATTCCTCCTGCTGCCGATCCAGTTTTTCGAGCATGGTGTTGAAGGCTTGAGCCAGGGTGGAGATTTCGTCCTGCGCGGTGGTGCGAAACAGTCGCGCTTCCCCTTTTTTGCCCTCCAAATCCACGACATGTTGGGTAAGCGCCAGGAGGGGTCTGGTCAGGTACTGACTGAAGTACATGATGACCACGAAGGCCGTGAGGGTGATGACCAGCATGCCGACCAGAAGAACCTGTCCGGCGTGGGTAATGGGGGCGTACGCCTCTGCCTGTGGGTAGTTGGCGGCTAAAAGCCAGTTGTTTACCCGCAACCGCCTGAAGGAAGTAAGCATGGGCACCCCCTCGCGGCTGCGGTTTTCGTCGGTGCCCTCAAAGCCCTGAAGCGCACGGTCGTAGAGGGGGTTTTTCCCTGGGGGGATTTTTTTGAAGATCCTGGTCTTGTCCGGATGCATGATCATGATTCTGTTCGCCGTGAGCAGATACAGATAGCCGGTCTTCCCGATCTTTTTTTCCGAAAGTTTGCCCAGAATATTGCGGCTCATGAGGTCGAGGCTGCCGGCGAGGATGGCGATCATCTTGCCCTCCTGGTCAAAGACCGGGGCGGTCATCATGATTACCGGGTGTTTGTGTTTTTGGGAGGTGACATAGGGATCGGAGACCACCGGCGCGGAGGTGGCAAGGGTGTCCTTGATGTAGGGGCGGAAAGAAAAATCCAGCCCCCGCCGGTTTGGGATAAAAGGGGCTTCGGCAATGATCCTGCCCTCCGGGGAAAACAGAAAGATGTGGTTGTCGAAAACCCGTTGCAACCCCTTGCGGGAGTCAAGGAATTGTTGGGCGCTCTCTCCCGAGACCAGGGTTTCCGTGGAGACCAGCGTGGCGGTGGAGGTAAGCTGGGCATGGGCCAGGGAAAGCTTGTCCTCCAGGGAGTCCGTGATTTCGGAGAGCATGAAAAGCTGCTCGGTGGAGATAATCCCCTTGAGTTGTTGTTTGAATATGGAAAGGACCAGGAAGGAGGTGGCGCCCATCAGGCAGAGAAAAAGCAGGGAGATGGCAAGGGTCAGCCTGGTTTTTATGGCCATTTTCATGGGCAGGTATCCGTGGTGAGGGAAAGGGTCAAAACGCGACCGGGAATACAGTGTCCATCGGTCAGAATGGTTGTATCACGATGGCCGGTAATCCGGCAAGAAGCAATTGAGCAAGGCAGGCGGCGGGGAGGGTGTTTCGCGGAAAAGAGGGCGGAAAGGGCAAACCGGGCGCTTTGGTTTGCCCCGAGGTCTCGCGGCGGGCGGAGGCTTATTTTTGGCGGCAGCCTTGCCCGTCGCGGGTTTCCGGCACGCCGAGTTTCTTGAGGATGGTGGCCAGCGGGCAGAATTTGGTGAAGCCGTACTGGAAGAGGTTGGCTCCGACAAAGGCGGTGAAGAAGTACCAGTAGGGGTGAACCCAGGTGCCGAGGGCCATGCTGGTCATGATAAGCGCCCCTGCAACAACATGGACCCAGTCGGTGACGATCATCGGGGAAATCTCCTTGTCGGTGTGGTCGGGAATCAGGAAACCTGACAGAAGAGTTCCCGCATGGTTTTGATCAGTTCGGTCACCCTCCCTTCCGCGATCCGGTTGTAGATGAAGTTCGCATCCTTGCGGTAGGCGATTATCCCTTGATTGCGGAGGATGGAGAGGTGCTGGGAGACATTGGCATTGGTGGTGTGCACTTCCTTGTGGATGTCGCCCACGGTCATTTCCTTGTCCTGCAACAGGCAGAGGATCTTCATGCGGATGGGGTGCGACATGGTCTTGAGGAGTCTGGCGATATCCTCGATATGGTTGTCTTGCATGGAGTTGTTTCCTCACCTGAAGTTAAGCGACAACTTTAATCCCTGGGAGTCTTGTCTGTAAATAGAAAAATATTGCGCCCTGTATCTTCGTTATCCGCGGGTCACCCCGACAGGATCATCCACCTCCGCCCCAAGCATCCGGGCACCATTTCCTCCGGCCACTGCCAGTTCAAGGTAGCCCCGGCTGCCGATGATCGCCAGGAGCTGCCCGTTGGGTGTCGAGGCATAGGCGGTGGCCAGGCCGGTCGTTACATGCTGTTTTTTATGAGAGATCCGGAGGGAAGCCGGAGCATCCGTCAGCCCGGCAAGATCCCGCTGGTGGATATTCGTGGTCAGGTTGCCGAAATGGTCGATGTGGATCACGGATCCGGCTATCTTGCCATGAATCCGATCAATTTGCAAGGTGGGGGATGCGAGTTTTGTAAGATTTTCCTTAAGCATCGGCGTGCCAAGGGAGGAGAGTCCCGCGCCATTGGCCAGGGCCGCCGCGACCGGGGCGAGGATATCGCGGCCATGGAAGGTCGCGCTGAGCGGGGCAAGGTAGAGGTGCGGGCAATCAATGGCGATTGCCTCTTCAAAGAGCAAGGGGTCCAGGAAGGGGGTGAGGATGCCGTTGTCCGGCCCCAGGAAAGTCTGGCCCATGGCCCGGATCGCCAGAAGCCTCCGGTCGGTGCCCACCCCGGGATCGACAATGGCCAGATGGATGGTCCCGTTGGAGAAATACGGGGCCGCGGCCTGGAGAATAAAGGCCCCCTGCCGGATATCCTGGGCACGGATGGTATGGCAGAGATCGATGAGGCGCGCTTGCGGGGCCAGGGTGGCCATGACCCCCTTGATCAAGCCGACGTATTCATCCTGAAGGCCGAAATCCGTGGTTAGGGTGATGATGGGCGGCATGGTGTTTTTTTATGATTCCATGGTTTTTGAAACGCGGCAGGGGGAACGGTTTTTTGTTTTCCTGTTGCTGCGGGGGGTGATTTTGCTTTGCGATGCTGTCGAGCAATGTAAACGAGAATCGGCTCCAGGGCGAGCAGGAAAGTAAGAGGGCGTCGCATCCTGACCCGTGTTTGATGTTTTCGTCGGAGAATCGGCAGGTTGGAAAATTTCATTGTACAAGCGGATCGTTTTTTGCGGATAATGGTTCCAAGGGGAGGAAGAGGTGCGGTGTCAAGGAAACAACCAGGGGAGGATTGCGGAATGATCGGCAACAATGTCTCGGTTGGGAAGAAAATCGGCGGTGGCTTCGGGCTTTTTCTCGTTCTGTTGGTGACCATGTCCGTTGGCGGCTATCTCGGTCTGCGGACCATTCAAAGTCATTCCCATGACCTGTTGGAGTACAATACGGACAAGGCCTTTCTCCTGGAAAAGCAGATCGACCACCTCAACTGGTTGGGCAAGATCAACGAACTTTTTTCTCGGAACGGGGTGACCAAGCTCGAGGTGGAAACCGATGACCACAAGTGCGGCTTCGGCAAATGGCTTTACAGCGACACGACCCAGGCCATGCTGCAGGAGGGCGGAGAGGAGGCGCGGCTGCTCAAGGCCATCGAGGCTCCGCACCGGAAACTGCACGAATCGGCCATCGAGATCGGCCAGGCTCATGGCGCCGGGGATCTTGCCGGAGCAAAACAGGTCTACAACACCAAGGCTCTTGTGGCCTATGGTGAGATCAAGGGGCTGCTTAGCCAACTCCGCGAGCATAAGGACAAGATGATTGAGAAGGATACCGCGGATCTTGAGAAGGTCATTTCCTTCATCAATACCTCTACCATCAGTCTCTCCCTTTTCGGACTTGTCTTCGGGGTTCTTGCCGCCACCTTCATTACCAGGGGCATCACCGTGCCGCTGATCCGGGCAATCAGCGGCATCACCGAGGGGGCGGCCCAGGTGGATCAGGCCTCAACCCAGATTGCCGATTCGAGCCGGATGCTGGCCGGGGGCACCTCGGAGCAGGCCGCCGCCCTTGAGGAAACCTCTTCCTCCATGGAGGAAATGGCCTCCATGACCAAGCAGAATGCCGACAATGCCGGTCAGGCGGACAGCCATATGAAGGATGCCCATAAAGTGGTGGCGGAAGCCGGGATGGCGATGGAGGAGCTGACCCGTTCCATGGCGGAGATCTCCAAGGCCAGCGAGGATACCCAGAAGATCATAAAAACCATCGACGAGATAGCCTTCCAGACCAACCTGCTGGCGCTCAATGCCGCGGTTGAGGCGGCTCGGGCCGGGGAAGCGGGCGCCGGTTTTGCCGTGGTGGCGGATGAGGTCAGAAACCTGGCCATGCGCGCCGCCGAGGCTGCCAGGAACACCGCGACCCTCATTGAGGAGACGGTGGAAAAGATCGGCGCCGGCTCCCAGCTGGTGGAGAGGACCAGTAGTGCTTTTTCCCAGGTCTCCGGCAGCACCGAGAAGGTGGGTGTCCTGATCAGCGAGATCAGCGAAGCCTCCAAGGAACAGGCCAGTGGCATTCTGCAGATCAACAAGGCCATTTCCGAGATGGATCGGGTGGTGCAGCAGATTGCCGCCAGCGCGAAGGAGTCGGCCTCTGCCGCCGAAAAGCTGCATTCCCAGTGCGGCCAGGCCCAGGAGCATGTCGCGGACATGGCCGGGGTGATTTACGGCGAGCAGATCAAACAGGTGAGGATGGGCACAAGGCAGATCAAGAAAATGAGTTCCGGTCCGTCGGTGAAAAAGATCGGCAAAAGCCGGACAGTGCCGCCGAAGAAGATGCTGCCGGCAATGCCCGCAGTGGACGCGAATGCCACCGATTTTTGACAGGCGACCGGGTGGAAAATCGGCCAACTGGCCATGGGTGAAAGAAGGGGAGCGAGTTCGTTCCCCTTCTTTTTTGCGCGCCACTCTCCGGCGGCGCCTCAGTGGACGAGGCGGTGGATGCCGACCATCTCGGCGCGGGTGCGCAGCTGGGTTTGATACCGGCGCAGGGCCTCCACCGTGGCCGGATAGGGGTGGCCGATGCCCACGGCCTGTCCGTGCTCCCCGGCGAGTTTGACAAGGAGGTCAAGCTGGGCGCGGATCTTGTCCGGGTTCTGGTCGTTGTCCAAAAAAACGGTGCGGCGCTCCGCCTGGATGCCCATCTCCCGGGCAAAATCATAGGCAACGCTGTTTGAGGCGGTCACGCTGTCCAGGAAAAAAAGATTGTGCGTCCGCACCAGGGAGAGCAGGGTTCGCATGGCCTGGTGGTCGGCGGTGAAGCGGGAGCCCATGTGGTTGTTGATCCCAATGGCTTTGGGGACCGCCTGCATATCTTGGCGGAAGAGGGTTTTCATGGTTTCCGGGTCCATGGAAGTGGTCAGGGCGCCGGGGCCGGGATGTGCTTTGGGGTCCATGGGCTCAAGGGGCAGATGGAGAAGGATGTCGCGCCCCCTGGCCTGGGCCTCTTTTTGCAATTCCGCGGAAAAGGGGGTGAAGGGCAGAAAGGAAAAGGAGAAGGGGAGGTCTAGGGCGATGAGAGCCTTGCCGGTATCCTGCCGGTTGCCCATGTCGTCGATGACGATGGCCACACGGGGGATGGCGGTACGAGATTTTTTTTCCGTTTTGTGGGGGCGGCTTACGACCCGTGGCGCTTGGCCGGGCAGGGCAGGTTCCTCGTAGAGCGGAGTTTCCCGGGCGTGGGGTTTCTTTTTTGCCTGTTCGCTCAGGGTGACCACCGCTTTTTTGGGGGAGGCGCCCGGATAGAGCGCCATGAAATAGACGCCGGCGGCCAGGGTCGCGGCAACAAAAAGAAAGAGGCAGAAGAGGCCGAGACCTCGACCCTTCTTTCTCGCGCCCTTCCGGGCGGATTTTTTTTGAGAGACCTTGGCCATTCCTTATCCCGTTTCTCGTTGATAACAAGACGCTTTTTGTAGGAGCGGCTTCAGCCGCGATTTGGGAGTGATCGCGGCTGAAGCCGCTCCTACAGGAGGCAAGAATTATTCGTGATGAGAGTACGTTGGCATTATTTGTCGCGGCTCAAGACATACCGGGCCAGGCCGGTAAGGGGTTCCCTGGCCGGCGCCTCGCCGAAGACGGCAAGCCCGGCCAGGGCTTCGGCCAGCAGCGACTCCGCCTGCGTTCTGGCCAAAGAGAATCCCTGGTATTTTTCCATGATGGCGTGGGCCAGAGGCAGCTGTTCGGCGCGTTCCTGCGGCGGTTCCTTGAGCAGTCCGATCAGCACCTCGCGATCCTTGGCGTCGGCCCGTTCCAGGGTCTTGATCAGGGGCAGGGTCATCTTGCCCTCCTGAAAATCGTTGCCCACCGCCTTGCCGGTTTTTGCCGGGTCGCCGAGATAATCCAGCAGGTCGTCCACGATCTGGAAGGCCAATCCCAGGTTGGTGCCGTAGGTGCGCAGGGCGGCCCGTTGTCCGGCTGTGCCTTGGTTGTGGGCAATGCCTGCCTCGCAGGCCGCGGCAATGAGGGCGGCGGTTTTGCCCATCAAAACCTGAAAGTATTTTTCCTCGGAGATGATGCTTTCCTGGGCGTTGTGCATCTGCAAAAATTCCGACTCGACCATGGCCGCGGTGGCGCGGCCGATCAGGGCCATGGCCGCGGGCCCACCCACCTCGCTGGCCAGGGCCATGGCATGGGCGTGCAGATAATCCCCGGCCAGGATCACCGGCTCCATGCCCCAGATGGTATTGGCCGTCTCCGCGCCCCGCCGCAGGGTGGCATGGTCGATGACATCGTCGTGCAAGAGACTGGCCGCGTGGAGATACTCGAAAGAAATGGCCAGTCGCGTCGTATCCGCTGGGGGATCGCCCACCAGGCTTGCCCCCAGCAGGGTGAGCAGGGGGCGGATGCGCTTGCCGCCCTGGAAGATGGCGTGGCGGATGATCCGGGCCAGGAGCGGGCTTTGGATGATGGCCAGATCCGCCTCCATCACCGCATCGATCGCCACGGACTTTTCTTTGAAGAGAGCAAGCAGCTCGGCACTGTTCATGGGGTGTCCTCCTGGAAAAAATCCCGCACTGCGGGGATCTCGCGGCAGATCGGGCTTGGAGGCAGGCTTTTCAGGAAGAGCTTGCCGTATTGCTTGGTAAAGAGGCGGACATCGCAGATGGCCAGCACCCCCCGGTCGGTGGCGCTGCGCATCAACCGGCCCACGCCCTGGCGCAGGGTCAGGATGGCGCGGGGGATCTGGAAATCGTAGAAGGGGTTGCCGCCCTCGTTTTTGATCCGTTCCATGCGGGCCATAATAACAGGGTCCGAGGGGACTTCAAACGGAAGTTTGTCGATGATCACGCAGCTCAGCGATTCGCCCGCCACATCCACCCCCTCCCAGAAGCTGGCCACGGCCAGGAGCACGGAATGGGTCTGCTCTTGAAACTGCTCCAATAGCCTGGCCTTGGGCGCCTCCCCCTGCACCAGCAGCGGAAAGGGCAAGCGGGCCAAAAGAACCTCATGGGCCCCCCGCATGGCGCTGATGCTGGTGAACAGCAGCAGGGTGCGGCCATTGGCGGCCATGGTCAGCTCCTGCATCAGTTGCTGGCTGGCCCTTGGGAACTCCCGGTCCGCGGGCTCCGGAAATCCCTTGCCCGGCACGAACAGCAGGGTGCGCTGTGCGTAATCAAAGGGGGTGGGTAGGGTCAGGGTCGGGGTGTCGCCAGGCAGGCCGAGGCGGCTGAAAAAATAGGTGAAGGTATTGTCCGTGGTCAGGGTGGCCGAGGTGAAGATCACGTTTCTGGTCTGGTCGTAGAGAAAATCCTGCAGCTCGTCGGCGATGTCGATGGGCGAGGCGGAAAGGGCCACGGTTTTCTCCCGTCGTTCGTACCAATACACCGCCGAGGTGTCCTGCGCCTCGGTGATGGCGGTGAAGGCAGCGAGCATTTCCTCCGCCCGCCGCTGCATGCCCAGCCAGGTTTCCCCGTTCAGGGCCGCCTTGGTCAGTTGGTTGCAGAGCCCCTTGATCTGGTCGGCCATGCGCTGCCGCTCTTCTTCCCAGCCAGGGAACCGCTCGATGAATTGCAGCAAGGCAAAGCGGCCCCGTTCCCTGGGGAAGAGTTCGGCAAAGAGGTCGGCCTGTTTGGCCAGCGCCCTGGCGGTCTGCACCACCCCCTCCTTGGCGCGGCCTGTCAGGTCTGCCTGGGCCGCGGTTTCCACATCCTTGACCAGATCGATCACCTGATACTGGCTGAAGGAGGTGCCGAAGTAGCGGGTTGCCACCCCCTCCAAATGGTGGGCCTCGTCGAAGATCACCGATTCGTAGCGGGGCAGAACCTCGGCATGGCCGAAACGGCGCAGGGCAAGGTCGGAAAAGAAGAGGTGGTGGTTGACCACCAGCAACTGGGCCTGGCCCGCCTTTTTGCGCAGCCGGGTGATAAAACATTGGGAACCGTCCGGGCAGTTACCGCCCAGGCATTGGCTGGCCGAGGCGGTGATCGCCTGCCAGAGGGGGGCGTTGTCCGCCAGCCAGGCCAGTTCACTGCGGTCGCCGGTCTCGGTTTCTTCCAGCCAGTCGGCGACCCGTTGGGTGTCGCGGTCATCGGCCAGGACCGTGCGCTGGGGCGAGGCGAGGAATTGCTGCCAGCGGTAGATGCAGAGGTAGTTCTGCCGCCCCTTGATGCAGAGTACGTTCAGTCTCGGGGCCAGGTGTTTTTTGATGAAGGGGATTTCCTTGGTGAGAATCTGGTCCTGCAGGTTCAGGGTGTTGGTGGAAACCACCACCTTTTGGCCGCTGAGGATGGCCGGGACCAGATAGGCCAGGGTCTTGCCGGTGCCGGTGCCCGCCTCCACCGCCAGCATCCCCGGCCCCTCGCCGTGCTCCATTTCCAGGGTGGCGCCGATGGCTTCGGCCATGCGCAGCTGGCTGGGGCGCGATTCGTAGCCGGGCAGCTTGTCGGCCAGGATGCCGCCTTGGGCAAAGATATCGGCCATGGCCTCTGGCAGGGAAGTGGACATCGGGCTCTGCTCTGGGTGCGGATTCAAGGGGGAGTCTCTCCTGTTGACAAGGGGAAAAGCATTCTGCTAGCCTGATCATGGAGAGTGATAACGGCCAGGTGGTCGCGGTTAAATTGTGACATCTATACCATAAGGAGGGGAAATGAACGAAATTAAAAAGATTCTGGTTCCCGTGGATTTTTCGGAGAATTCGCAAAAGATTCTTCGCACGGCCGTGGATTTTGCCGCCAAATTCAAGGCGGAGGTGGCGATTGTTTTCGTGGTGCAGAGTTTTGACGATTATTCCGGATTTTTCGTGCCCCATATGCCCATCATCCAGCTTGAGGAGGAGATGGTCAAGAGCGCCAAGGAAAAGATGAAGAGTTTCGTGGCGGAAACCCTCAATGGCTCGGTTTCCCATGTCACGGCGATCCTGAGCGGCGACGTGGTCGAGGAGATCAACCGCTTTGCCGGCCAGGAGAAGGCGGACCTGATCGTCATGGGTACCCATGGCTACAAGGGGCTGGACAAGATCCTCTTTGGCAGCGTGGCGGAAAAGATCGTCAAAACAGCGCCCTGCCCGGTGCTGACCATCAACCCCTACCGGTAAAGGGGTTCAGCTCAGAACCGCGAGAAGGCCGGTGGTTGTCGCCGTGGCTTTTTGCGGTTCGCCGCAGAGAGAAGCGAAAAGATCGACCAGCGAGGTTCCCTCGTAGGCGTAAAAACGCAGGGTCTTTTCGCTCGGGCTGCCTTTTAGAAAAGGAAGGGCCGTCCGGTTCAGGTCGTTTCCCGCTCCTTGCAGCTCCGCCAGAAGCTCGGCGGAGAGTGTTCCGCTTGCGGCAATTTTGACCAGCAGCCGTTTGAAATGTTCCTTGGCCGTCCCGGTGGCCGCCCTGAATTTTTCCGCAAAGCTATCATCTTCTTCGTGCATTGCCTCCGGGGCAGGCAGGGCGAGGCTGACCAGCTGTCTGGCAGGGCTGCCGGTGAGATTTTCATACTCCTCGGCGAGCAGCCCCTGGAGTTCCGCGTGGGTCGTAGCCAGCAGGGGGAATTCCGTTGCCTTGGCATCCCTGGTGTAGAGGCGGCCCCAAGCCCTGGCCAGCCGGTGGATATTGATCGTCGGCCCACTCGGCCCCCTGGCTGCGGCAAGCTCTCGCAGGGCCTGTTCTTCTTCCTCGTATTCCTCTTCTTCCTCGGTTTCTTCGCCCCGGATGGCGGCAAACAGTTCGGCTTCCTTGCCTGAGATGGCCAGAAACCCTTGGGCAATTTCCCGTTCCTCTTCCCGGAACATCTCGGCCAGCTTCAGGAGGAGCATGGCCTGCCAGAGTATTGCGTCTTCAGCCTTTTGAGGCTGGGCGCTCTTTGGGCCGGAGCGCAGGCTGGAGGCCAGTGAGCCGACCGAGGCTTCGTCCCGGTCGCCATATCCGGCGGAAAGAGAGGCAAGGAGTCCGCTATGGAATTCAGCCTCATGGCCGTTGAGTTCACGGGCAAGGGAGTCAAAGCGGGATTGTTCTTCCGCGGAAAGTTGCACCGGCGTGTATCCGGTTTCCGATTCCTCTTGCCCCGGTTGGGAGGGATTCCCGCCCGGCAGGGTATAAAAAGAGAGGACGTCGCACAGGAGTCGAAAGGGTAGCAACTCGCCAGGGTGAGGATTTGTTTCCGGAGAAAAAAGGGCGTTGAGCGATTGTGTCATTTGTAATTCCTGTTACAATGGGCTGGAAATTTCCCCGGGGTGGGGATTATCTGGAAAAACCTTTCAAACAGGGTGCATATGAGCAAAATACGGGAGCGGATTTCCCTGGCTATCCTGGTTGTTGTCTATCTGCTGGCCAGTGTCCGGTATTTTCCCGGACGGGCCATGCATTCACTGGTGGAAACCTTGATCCATGTCCTTTCCGTGGCGCCGATCAATCTGGGGGCCACGCTGCTGATTGTCGCCGTCCTGCAACGGTTGGTCAAGGAGCGGCTGCCGTTCAGCAGAACAGCGCGTTTCTTTCTCGTGGTGGCCATCTGCCTGGAGTTCATCCTCGGCCTTGCCCACTATTTCGAGATAAACGGGGCGGCTTAGCGGATCAGGTAATCGTTCATCAAGGACTCCCAAGTTGCGGCAACCCCGAAAGAGTAACCGTTGAGCAGCGCCGCTTCGCTGCTGCCGCAGATGCGCGAAAGAGGCCTGCGAGCTATAGCCAGCCTATGCGAGCTGGCCGATGACAAAGCAGATGCGGTGCTGCTCAACGGTTACCGGATCAGCGAGTTGCTGCTGTGCCAACCGGAAGGCGCGGTGGTGTTGGGCAGGACAATGGATTTTTTGCCGAGCACCGTGCCGGGGTTGGTTACCGCGTTGCAGCCGGTCTGCGCCTTGTCGCCGAATATTGCCCCGAATTTGCGCAGGCCGGAACTGATGGGGCCGTCCGGGGTCTTTACCAGAACATCCCCGCCGGTGAAGCGCAGGTTGGCCAATTTGGTGCCCGCCCCCAGATTCACCCCGTTGCCCAGGATGCTGTCGCCCAGGTAGGCGAAATGCCCGGCCTTGGCGTCGTCGAGGAAGATGGCGTGCTTGACCTCGGTGACATGGCCGACCACGCAGCGGGCGCCCACCAGGCAGTGGCCGCGCAGATAGGCGCCCTGCCGGATCTCGCTCTGATCCCCGATGATCGCCGGACCCTTGATAAAGGCCCCGGACTCAACCAGCACCCCCTTGCCGATACTGAGCGGCCCACCGGCCAGCACCGCCCCTGCCATGAGAACGCTGGCCCCTTCCAGCAGCGTGCCTTCGCGAAAAACCTTGAGCGTGCCCTTGGTGGCATCGCCGAACTCGATGGTGCAGTCGGCGGCTTCAATGAGCATATTTTCGTGGAGGACCAGGGTGGCCGGGAGCGGGCCGGGAGTTTGCGGCCAGGCGATCCGCGGCCAGGGATACTCCGCCATATAGGTTTTCAGCCGCGCCAGTGCCTGCCAGGGGTATTCCCCGGCCACGAAAAGAGCGGCATGGGCATAGCGGCTGAGATCAAAAAAAGAAGCGTTTGTAAGATTCATCGGGGTAGGTTGCCGGTTGTTTTTTGTTGGCCGTCATGGCATGATTATTAAGATTACGTCTGCTCCCCTGCGGGAAATCCCACCGATTGCAGGCGTTACTATGGTGCAAAACCGTGATTTCTTCAAGCATATTTCCGGGCTGGTTGTGCCCTACGGATATCGCCTTGACTTCATTGGGAGGGGTGCTTATGTTGCCCAACTTACACCCCTTGTTCTTTCCGGCAGGGCCGGTTTGCCGATAACTTATAACCTGGAGGCATGTTGTGGATATTAATGATTCCATGACCTCAGAGCTGAACGATTTCCATGATTCCGAAGGGCAGGAGATCCCTGGCGAGTTGCCGCTCATGGCGGTGCGTGACGTGGTTATCTTCAATTATATGATCATCCCCCTCTTTGTCGGGCGGCCTGCCTCGGTGGGCGCGGTCAACGACGCCATGGCCAAGGACAAGCTCCTCATGCTCGTTACCCAGAAGGACGCCTCCCTGGACGAGCCCCAATCCGAGGATATGTACGATGTGGGCATGGTCTGCATGATCATGCGCACCCTCAAACTGCCGGACGGCCGTCTCAAGGTGCTGGTTCAGGCCCTGCGCAAGGCGCGGGTCGAATCCTTTGTCCAGGAAGAGCCCCACCACATCGCCCGGATCGAGCTGATCGAGGACGAGGAGGTGGAGGAGGTCTCCGTGGAGATGGAGGCCCTGATGCGCAATGTCCGCGAGCAGACCGAAAAGATCCTCTCGCTCAAGGGCATCATGTCCTCCGACCTCATGGTTATCCTGAACAACGTGGAGGAGCCGGGTAGGCTGGCCGATCTGGTGGTCTCGAACCTCCAGCTCAAGGTTTCCGAGTCCCAGGCGGTGCTGGAAACCTTTGACCCTGCCCTGCGTTTGAAAAAGGTGGCCGACTACCTGCAAAAGGAGCTGGAAGTCTCCACCATGCAGGCCAAGATCCAGTCCGAGGCCAAGGAGGAGATGAGCCGCACCCAGCGGGAGTACTACCTGCGCGAGCAGTTGCAGGCCCTGAAAAAAGAGCTGGGCGACATCGACGAACGCTCCCAGGAGATGGACGAGCTGCGGGACAAGCTGGCCAAGTGCCGGATGCCGCCCGAGGTCAAGAAGGAGGCGACCAAGCAGCTGAAAAGGCTGGAGACCATGCACCCGGACGCCTCGGAGGCCTCCATTGTCCGCACCTATATCGACTGGATTCTCGACCTGCCCTGGCGCAAGGGGACCAAGGACCGGATTGATCTCAAGGTCGCCAAGGCGGTGCTGGACGAGGATCATTACGGCTTGGACAAGGTCAAGGAACGCATCCTCGAATATCTGGCCGTGCGCTCCCTCAACAAGACGACCAAGGGGCCGATCCTCTGTTTTGTCGGCCCTCCCGGGGTGGGCAAGACCTCGCTCGGCCAATCAATAGCCCGGGCCATGGGCCGGAAGTTCCACCGCATCTCCCTGGGCGGCATGCACGACGAGGCCGAGATCCGCGGCCACCGCCGCACCTATATCGGCGCCATGCCTGGGAGGATCATCCAGGGCTTGAAAACCGTGGGGGCCAACAACCCGGTGTTCATGTTCGACGAGATCGACAAGGTCGGCGCCGACTACCGGGGCGATCCATCCTCTGCCCTGCTGGAGGTGTTGGACCCGGCCCAGAACGTCGATTTCACCGACCACTACCTCAACATGCCCTTTGATCTTTCCAAGGTCATGTTCATCACCACCGCCAACATGGCGGACACCATCCCGGCCCCGCTTTACGACCGGATGGAGGTGATCCGTCTGGCCGGCTACACCCTGGAGGAAAAGATCGAGATTGCCCGCCGCTATCTGGTGCCCCGCCAGCTTGAGGAAAACGGCATCACAGCCAAGCATGTCCAGTTCGACGACGGGATGCTGGCCAAGATCATCACCAACTATACCAGGGAAGCGGGGTTACGGAATCTGGAGCGGGAGATCGGCACCATCTGCCGGAAAAACGCCCGCAAGGTGGCGGAAGGCAACAAGGGGCCGTTTCCCCTCACCGACCGGACCATCAGCAAGTATCTGGGTCCGCCCAAGTTTACGCCCGAGTCGGAAACCGAGATCATCGATCAGCCGGGCATGGCCACCGGCCTTGCCTGGACCGAGGTGGGCGGGGAGATCCTCTATATCGAGATCTCCATCCTCAAGGGCAGGGGCAATCTGACCATGACCGGCCAGTTGGGTGAGGTGATGAAGGAGTCGGCCCAGGCTGCCTTGAGCTTCTGCCGCTCACGGATCAAGAAGCTCAAGCTTTCCGACAACTATTTCGAGGAGATCGACATCCATGTGCATGTGCCGGCCGGCGCCATCCCCAAGGACGGCCCGTCCGCCGGGGTGACCATCGCCACGGCCATGTATTCGGCCCTTTCCCGGAAAAAGGTACGCCAGGATGTGGCCATGACCGGGGAGATCACCCTGCGGGGCCGCGTGCTGCCCATCGGCGGCCTCAAGGAAAAGGCCCTGGCCGCCCTGCGGGCAGGGATCGGAACAGTGATCATCCCGGAGCAGAACAAGAAGGATCTGGTGGAGATTCCCGAGGATCTCCGCAAGAAGATCAAGTTTATTCCGGTGAAGAACATGGACCGCATTCTGTCCATTGTTTTTGAGGATTAGGCAGGAATGAAGGCATAACGCGATCGCCTCCCGTTGTTTGCGCTGGGGGCGATCGTCTCGCTGCATGGGAATAATCCGCGGGAGATCCGTTTTTGGCTCAGGCAAGGGGAGTCCGGAAAAAAGGCAAGCGCCGGTCCAGCACCATCCGCCGCCTGGCGGCCTGGCTGGGTGCTCTTGCTTTTTTGGGGCTGGCCGGGTTCGGACTCTGGCTCTGGTTCTACGCCGTCACCCCCATGCCCGTGCGGGACGGGGGTGACATTCATGTTCTGATCCCTCCCAAAACCAGCCTTGCCGGGATAGAAAAGATTCTTGCCGAAAACGGGGTGATCCCGCCGGGACGCGGCTTTTATTGTCTCGCCAGGGTCTCCCGCCTCAGCCAACGCTTGCAGGCCGGGGAATACCTTTTCAGCCCCGGACAAACTCCGTATCAAATCCTCCGCGCCCTTGCGGCCGGGGCCACCGTGCGCTGGTCGGTCACCATCCCCGAAGGCAGCAACATCTATCAGCTTGCCGGGATTCTTGCCGCGGGCGGCTGGGGGGAGCGGGAGCTTTTTCTCGATCTGGCGCGTGATCCGGACATACTTGTCCGGCACGGGGTGCGGGCGGCGAGCCTGGAGGGGTATCTGTTTCCGGACACCTACCAGCTGGTGCGCGGCCAGAACCCGAGGGAGATCATCGAGCTGATGGTTGAACGGGGCAAGCAGGTGCGGCAGGAGCTGGGCGATCTGCGTAACAACCCCCTGGGCCTTTCCCCCCACGAGGTGCTCACCCTGGCCTCCATCGTGGAAAAGGAAACCGCTGCCCCGGAAGAGCGGCCCCTCATCGCCCAGGTTTTTTTGAATCGTTTGCGGCAGAGGATGCGGTTGCAGACCGACCCCACCGTGATCTACGGCCTGACGGATTTTGACGGCAACCTCACCCGGAAAGACCTGGACACGCCGACCCCGTACAACACCTATCAGATCAACGGGTTGCCCCCGGGCCCCATCGCCAATCCGGGCCGCGCCGCCATCGTTGCGGTGTTGCAGCCCGCCTCGGCGTCTTACCTTTATTTCGTCTCAAAAAATGACGGAACCCATTATTTTTCCCACGATCTGGCCGAGCACAACCGGGCTGTTCTCAAGTACCAGAAAAGCGCAAGCAACCGTTGAGTCAAGCCTCTGGTGATTGGGGAAAAACTCCGGTCAGCAGATGCAGTTTTCGGCGCATGGCCGTAGCCTTCTTTCTTTCGCCCAGCTCCCCATACAACCGGGAGAGCAGCTCAAACCCCCAGGGGTTTTGGGGTTGCTCCCTGGTCAGGGTGAGCAGGATTTTTTCCGCCCCGGCCAGATCGCCTTGGGCCAGAAGCTGAAAATGGCGGGCCACGGTCCGGACCGGATTCGGCGTCGTGGACGGCGCAACCTCCTCCCTGCGAAACCCTTCCTGCTCGTAGAGCGTGGCCAGCGCCTGCTGGTATTTCTTCTTCCATTTTTTCGCCGAGGCGGGGGAATAGAAGAGAACCTCGCCCTTGGCAAAAAAATGCTCCGGTTCCACGCCCTGGGAAAGCCAGGTGCCTGGATACAGGGCCAGGGGGGAGGCCACTGCGTCAAGCAGCCCGGCATGTTTGATGAAATTGAGTGTTTCCGCGCCCTCTGCCTCGGTTTCGTCCATCCCGTAGATGAAATAGCCGAAAGGCCGGATGGCCTGTTGGCGCAGGGTGCGGATCGCCGCCGCTATTTTGGGGGGCGATCCCTGTTTGTTGAGCAGGGCCAAGAGCCGGGGGGGGATGGCCTCGATGCCCATCTGGATCTGGTCGCAGCCCGCCTCGGCCAGGGTGCGGGCCAGGTCGTCGTCAAGCAGATGGGGCGAGCCCTGGGCGTTCCAGAGATAATGGAGACCGCTGTGTTTGAGCGCCTCGGTGAATTCCCGCACATGGCTCCGGTTGACCAGAAAATTCTCGTCCCGCAGGCTGAAATAGATGGCTCCGGTTGCAGCGCGCAGGTCGTGGAGGTAGCGGAGCAGCAGATCCACGCGGTGGTGGCGGACCCGGTTCTGCCAGAGCACCGTGGAGGAGCAGAAGGCGCAGCGAAAGGGGCAGCCACGGGAGGAGATGAGCACGGCGAAATTTTCCGGCTGCACCCCGTGGCAGTGGCCCATCACCTCCGAGGGCAGAAAGAAACCGCAGTCGATATCGGCCAGCAGCCGGGGGGGAGTTTCACTGACCTCGTTCGAGGTGCGGAAAACCACGCCGGGAACCGAGGCTGGGGCGCCCTGCCCGAAGAACAGGGAGTCAAGCAGGGCAACGCTTGCCTCTTCGCCTTCCCCGCGGATGAGAAAATCGATCTCCTCCACCCGCGCCAGCACGGCCGGCCCGAGCACGGAAAGGGGGCCGCCCAGGATAATGGGGGCTGCGGGGGAGATCTTCTTTGCCGCCCTGGCCAGTCCGTACGCCTCATGGTGGCAGCCAAAAAATGCGGAGATGAGATAGGCTGCGGCCTCGATGTGGCGCAGGGTTTCGGCCAGCTCGGCGCGGGGGGTATGGGAAAGGTTGTGCAGGCTGGCGTCATAGCCCGCATCGCGCAGGCTTTTCAGGACATTGAAGAGCCCCATGGGGACAAAGGAGGAAAAATCATCCCGTCCTTCATGCTGCGGCCCGCGGTAGAGCAGGGCGACCCGGATCCGGTCTCGTTGCATGGGTGGCGCTCCCTGAAAATGTCTCGTCTTCCCGGGGAGGGCGAAGGAGCGGGCAGCTTTCCTTGACCCTCGACCGGCGGCGCCCCCAACTCTACACGCCGCAGTGGCCGTGGTCGAGCAAAAAAACACCACAATCCGCTCAAATCCATGCGCATTCCGCTTGACAGCGATTGCCCGGCGGCAGTGTAATCTGTAATCATTCAGGATGATGGAAAAACCGCGGCTCTTTCGCCATCCTGTTTGCGGTGGCGTTGTTTCCACGAACAACGGGTCGGTTCCGCGCAGCCTGGGCTTTCGCGGTGC
>Ga0172380_10002809_pt1 | contig 25610 bp, 22 predicted proteins | sample Leawe162metaG_FD_119747 | JGI IMG/M metagenome (GOLD analysis project Ga0172380, IMG submission 119747) | Leachate microbial communities from a municipal landfill in Southern Ontario, Canada - Leachate well 162 metaG | ecosystem: Engineered > Solid waste > Landfill > Unclassified | place...
CGACCTTGGTCGGCGCCCGCCGGCGCGGCTTCACCCCCGCCGGCTTCCGCCTGTTCGCCGAGCGCATCGGCGTCTCCAAATCGGACTCGTGGATAGACATGAGCCTGCTCGAAGATTGCATGCGCGAAGATCTCAACGAGTGCGCGCCGCGGCGCATCGCCGTGCTCGATCCCGTGCGCCTGGTGATCGACAACTACCCGCAGGGTAGGCAAGAGATCTGCATCTCCGCCAACCACCCGCAGAAGCCTGAACTGGGGCAGCGCGAGCTGCCCTTCTGCGGCGAGTTGTGGATAGAGCGGGACGACTACATGGATGTGCCGAGCAAGGGCTACCGCAGACTTTTTCCGGGCAACATGGCACGCCTGCGCCACGGCTACGTGGTGAAGTGCCTCGGCGCCGAGCACGACGCCGAGGGCCGGGTGACCGCCGTGCATTGCGAATACCTGCCCGACTCGAAATCGGGCACGGAAGGCGCCGATCGTTACAAGGTGAAGGGCAATCTGCACTGGGTCTCGGTGCCTCACGCTGTCGCCGCCGAGGTGCGCCTCTACGACCGGCTGTTCTCCCGGGCCAACCCCGGCGCCAAGGAGGGCGGCGAGGAACGCGACTATCTTGGCGACCTCAACCCGGAGAGCAAGAGAGTCATCACCGCTATCGTCGAACCCGCGCTGCGGGAGGCGAAGCCCGAAGAGAATTTCCAGTTCGAGCGCCACGGCTACTTTGTCGCCGATCGCGTCGATTCGCGCCCGGGGGCACCGATCTTCAATCGTACCGTAACGCTCAGGGACTCCTGGGCGAAGTAGATCATCCTCCCGCGCTGCGCAATGGCACCCGCATATGCCGTGGTGCGTTGCGTCATGACTTCCGCAGACGAATGGCGTAAAAATGCGTGCTATGGGCCCACACAATGGACCCAAGCGACCCAAACTCGCAACCCACCTGACCTACAAGGGATGACGCCATGAGCTGGAACACGCTGAGCAAGCGCGCGCAACAACTGGGTTTCAAACTCTCTTACCGAACACGCGCCGCCGCTGGCGGTGGTTATCTGCCGGAGATGGCCACGCCGCCGGAGACGGAAGGACCTTGGCTGTGCCTGGGCAGCTACGAGCAAGTCGCCGGCCTATGGCTGTCCCCGGTCACCGATGCAGCGCGCAGCCTGTCGCGCGAGCGTCTGGCGACGCTGATGGAGGACTGTCATCCCTTCATCGGGACCGTGGGCGACTACGACACCGAGTTCTTTGCCGCCAGTGCGGCGGGACGCGCCGCCGTCGATCATCCCGAGAGCGGCATGATGCCTCCGTCCGAGGCGGGCCGCTGAGCAAGGAAGCGTCGGCCACCACGCCGGCGCGCTGCACCTTCCCCATCGCGAGTATCCCCGATGCAACTGGGTGGCGTAGCCGCTTGCACGTTTGGCGCGACTCACGTATACCGCTTCCATGGATATCAATGCTCTGCTCCAGCCGACAATACGGGACCAGGAATCGCTGCAGGAGTTCGTGGACGATTTCATCGATCAGGTTCCGAACATAGAGCGCGACGTCGCCCGCCTGAAGGCCAGCCCCTACGACAAGGCCGTGGTCGACAACCTCTTTCGCGCGCTGCACAACGTCAAGGGCAACGCCGCCATCTGCAAGGTTGACCTGGGCGTTGCCATCGCCCACCCGATCGAGACCCTGCTGGCGCGCGTGCGCGCCGACGAGGTCGAATTCTCCGACCTCCTGGCCGAGGTGATCCTGCTCGCGACCGACAGGTTGGAACTGTCCCTGGAAGCGCTATCGGCCAAGCGCCCCGTCAGCCAGTTGCGGCTGCCGGAACTGATAGGCGGCCTAGAAGGCTTGGCCAGCGCCGACAAGGATGTCATCAATGCGCGCTCGGTCGCCCTGATCGAGGCCGTGACCGGCTTCCGCCCCGTGGTCGCGGCGCGCGCCCTGAAGCCGCGCGGCTCGGTGGTCGGGCGCAGCACCGAGAGCGTCGCCGGCGACCTGCGCTTTTTCCGCTCGCTCGCCCTGCACTTCGAGTCGCGCTCGCCGCTGTTCGAGGGACGAAGCAAGCGCCTGCTGCAGTTGGCCCTGGATACCAACGAGATTGCCGGTATGCCGGTCGCAGCCGCCCAACTCGAGGCGGCGGTGTACATCCATGATATCGGCATGATGTTCCTCCCCGAGTCGATCTGGCTCAAGGTGCAGAAATGGAGCGACGAGGACAAGCAGCAGATGCACGGGCACCCTGCGCTCGCCGCCGGCCTGCTGGAACGCATGGATGGCTGGCAGGAGGCGGCGCAAATGGTCGCGCAGCACCACGAGATGCCCGACGGCGGCGGCTATCCTCTCGGCATCGGGGGCGAAGAAATATGCGCCGGCGCGAAGATCCTCTCCATCGTCGACGCCTTCGAGGCGGTAACGCTGAAACACAGCAACCGCGGCCAGTCACGGTCTTTGCTGCGGGCCATCGCCGAGATCAACGCCTGCGACAATCAATTCGCGCCGGAGTGGATAGCGTCCTTCAACGGCGTCGTGCGCCGCATGCTGGAGAGTTAGGGCTCTCCCCCCGGCCCCCTCTCCGTGAGAGGGGGTGACGGCGGTTCGTCCCTTCGGGACTCCAGGCGGTTCGTCCCTTCGGGACTCCATGTTCTACGCGGCGCCGGGCTCGGGACGGCCCTTCGCCCGGCGCTTCCCTGCCCACGCTCAGAGAATCTTTGGTTCGCCGCTGGGCGGCTCCATGTCTACGCGCGGCGCGCTGAAACCGCTTACACGAGAGCGAGCAGTTCGACCTCGAAGATCAGCGTGGCATCGGGCGGGATGACGTCGCCGGCGCCGCGCGAGCCGTAGCCCAGTTGCGGCGGAATGGTGAGCTTGCGGGTGCCGCCGACGCGCATGCCGACGACGCCCTCGTCCCAACCCGCGATCACCCACTTGCCGCCGAGCGGAAACTCGAAAGCCTCGTTGCGATCCTTGCTCGAATCGAACTTCGTACCGTCGATCAGCCAGCCGGTGTAGTGCACCGAGACGGTTCTCCCGGTCGCCGCCTCCTCGCCACTGCCGATAGTGATTTCCTCGATGCCAAGCCCGCTGGCCGTTGTCGTTTGATTCATAGCTACTCTCGCTCTGTTGGGAGACGCCATTATGTCAGAAGCAGCTCGCCTGTCGCACCGCCGCGGCATCGGCGGGCGCGGCAGCGCGGCGCGGCGCGGAACGGCTGCGCGCACGCGCATCGTCAACCCTCCCCCGTGTCGGAACAGTCCGGCATGTTGCTGGCTTGCGTGGCCTCGGCGTTCACTTGCCCGGTATAGAACTGGAAGTTGTTGCGGCCCTTGGCCTTGGCCTGATACATCGCGGCATCGGCGTTGCGCATCAACAGGTAGGCGTCTTGGCCATCGTCGGGGGAGATGCTGATGCCTATCGAGGGGGTCGCCAGAAGCGCGTGTCCCTCGATGTTGATCGCCTCGCCCAGAGTGCTGATGATCTTCTCCGCCACTAGCACCGCGTCGTCCGAGCGCTCGATTTCGTGCAGGACGATGACAAACTCGTCCCCTCCCAGGCGCGCCACCGTGTCCACGGCCCGCACCGCGGCGCGCAGTCGTCCGGCGACGTGCTTGAGCAACTGATCGCCGACGGCGTGGCCAAGGGTGTCGTTGACGTCCTTGAAACGGTCGAGGTCGATGAACATCATCGCCAGTCGATGACGGCTGCGCGCCATCTGGGTCAGCGCCTGATCGAGCCGATCGAGCAGCAGGCTGCGATTGGGCAGGCCGGTGAGCACGTCGTGGTGGGCAAGATGCCAGATCCGCTGCTCGGCCTGCATGCGCTCGAATACCTCGCGCTGCAACTGTTCGTTGGTGGTGGCCAGTTCCGCGGTGCGCTCCGTGACGCGCACCTCCAATTCGTCGTGCGCTCGCGCCAGCGCTTCCTCTGCCTGGAGCCGCTCGGTCACATCCTCGAAAATCCAGATGATGTCGACGAAGGGGCCAGGTGCGTCGGTCTTGCGCCCGGTGGCGCGCAGCCAGAAGCGGCTGCCGTCCTTGCGCTGCACGCGCAACTCTTTGATCACCGTCTCGCCGCTGAGTATCCTGTCGTAGGTGCGCGCACCGAACTCGTCGTATTCCCCGACGGTGGGAAAGAGCATCAGGGTGGAGTTGCCGAGCAATTCGCCTTCGGAGTAGCCGAACATATCCTCGAGACGGTCATTGCAACGCTGGATGACGCGGTTGCGCACGAACATGATGGCCACCGCGGCGTTGTTGAAAATCATCTCCTGCTCTTCGAGCGCCTGGCGGACCCGTTCTTCGGCGATCTTTTTGTCGGTGATGTCCTCGATCAGGACGACAGAGCCGGCGAGGGGATCGGCGGGGTCGAAGGCGCGCAGATAGAGCTTGCCCCAGAAGCTGGACCCGTCCTGGCGCCGAAACACCTGCTCGCGCTCGTGCACGTTGCCCTGCGTCAGCTCGGCATAACTCGAGCCCCCTATGGTTTCGTAGTCTTCCTCGGAGAGGTACCAGGACCGCGTCGACTCACCCTGCATTTCCCCGGCGGCGTAGCCGAACAGCTCCTCCGCGCGGCGATTGCAGCGCGATACGCGGCGCTGACGCAGGACGATGATGCCTATCAGCGCCGTCTCGAAGATGGCGCCGAGTTCGCTGATGGACTGCTCCAGCGCCTTCCGCATCAAGCGGTCTTCGGTGATGTCGTCGAAGATCCATATGGTGCCGTCCTGGGTCCGCTGCGCATCGATGGCCTTGGCCGACACGCGGCACCAGAAGAGGGAGCCGTCGCGCCGCTTGAACTCGAACTCTGTCTGATAGGCCCGCCCCGCCGCCAGCGCTGGACTGGCAGCGCTGCCCAGCTGCGCGTAGGCCTCCGCCGAGGGATAGAGCTCCACGCCCGGCAGGCCGATGAACTCCTTCAGGGGATAGCCGAACATCTGGGCGGCGAGCGCATTGCTGGCCACCAGCTTGCGATTGCGCGAGAAGAGGATGCCGACCGTGGCGTTCTCGAGTATCGCCTGCTGCTCAAGCAGTATCTTGCGCAGTTCTTCCCGGCTCAGTTGGTCGAGGCTGTCGATCACGGGTTGGATTCCGTCCTCCGCCGACCGCTCATGCGCTCCAGGAGTTTCAACACCGCGATCGAATCCTCTTCGCCCATGCCGGTCCCGATCATGGCATTGAACAGTTGCGCCGTGGCTGCGGCGCTGGGCAACATCAGGCCGAGGCGGTGCGCCTCATCCATGACGATGCGCAGGTCCTTCTGGTGCATCCAGGCCTTAAAGCCTGGCTTGAAATTGCGGTCGAGCATGCGCTGCCCGTGGTGTTCCAGAATGCTGCTGTAGGCGGAGCCACCGAGCATCGCCTCGCGCACCTTGGCGGGGTCGACGCCGCTCTTGCTGGCGAAATTGAGGGCCTCGGCGACGGCGGCGACGCCGACGCCGGTAAGGATCTGGTTGCAGGCCTTGGCCACCTGTCCGGCGCCCTGTTCGCCGACCAGGGTGGTCTTCTTGCCCATCTTCTCGAACAGCGGCCTGACCTCCTCGAACACCTCGGCGGTGCCGCCGACCATGATCGTCAGCGTCGCGTTGATGGCGCCACTTTCGCCACCCGAGACCGGCGCATCGAGGAAAGCGATGCCGTGCGCAGCCAGTCGCATGCCGATGTCTCGCGCGGCCGTTGGGGGGATGGTGCTCATGTCGACAACGATGGGTCTTCTGTGGGCCGCCGCGCCTTCGACGATGCCGCCCGCACCGAGGGTCACTTGCGCCACGTCGGGCGCGTCGGCGACCATGGTGAACACGATGCTGGCCTGCCTCGCCACTTCGGCGGCGCTGACATGCAGGTGGGCATTCACCGCAGCGAAGGGTTCGAGGGACGCCGGGCGGCGCGCCCAGAGATGCAGTTCATGGCCGGCGAGCGCCAGATGCAGAGCCATCGGCCGGCCCATCAGGCCCAGTCCTATGAATCCGACTTTCATACGTTTCTCCGTTTCCGCCGCGCCTATGCCGCTTACGTCCTCAGCGGCCGGCACCACCGACCGCTTTGAGGATCACCGGCACGAGGTGTTCGGGCAGCTTGATCTTCGCCAGCGCCGCCTCGTGCCCTGCCGACGACATTTTTTTCCAGGTCTTCTGCAGGATGTCGATCCACTTCGCCTCGTCGTACTCCGGATGCTGGGCGACGAAAGCTGTCAGGTAGTTCTCGAGAAAGACCAGGTCCACCACGTCTTCCATCAACTGCGTCTCGGGGTTCACCTTGAGGCCGCGCTTACCGACGATCTTCTTCACCCGTTCTATCATGTCCTCCTCGTAGCCGGCTTGACGCATCAACTCGCCAGCGGTATCGGCGTGGTAGCGATAGAGGGTGGTGCGCCAGAGCTGGTAGCCCTGCGGCGTCTTCGGAAAATCGCGGCGCGGGATCTTCCAGCGCTGGATGTGCTGGGCGCGTACCGCCAGTTGCACGGCCTCCGAGGCATCCGGGGCAAAGCGCGCGAGCATCTGGCTCATACGCATGGCGTAGAGCAGCTCCTTCGGATGTTCCGCGCCTTGATCGATCTCCCGGTTCGGGTCCTCGCCGTTGGCGGCGTCGAACAGCGCCAACGCTCTTTGCAGACGTTCAGCTTCCTTGCTCATGCTCCCCCCGCCGTTTGTCCCGCCGATGTGCACTCATACGTCGCACCGGCGCGGTCATTATAGACCGCCCGCGAAAGCGTCGTTCAGGCCTGCAGGGCGTAGGCGGCGATCGCCTCGACCACCATATCGGCATCCCCTATGGGTGCAGCCAGGTGCAGGCGGAGCCAGGGCCGCTCTTGCTTCGCTGTTTCCAGCAGGGCCGGCAGGTCGCGCTGGGTATGGCCGCTATTGGCCATGAACATCGGCACGACGGCGACCTCGTCACAACCAGCCGCCGCAAGGTCGGCGATGGCCTGCGTCAGCGAAGGTGCAAGAAAGTCCAGATAGGCCGGCGTGACGCGCGTCTGCGGCTCGCGCCTGCGCATCGCCGCCGCGATCGCCTCTATCGGCTTGGCCCACTCGGGATTGCGCGCGCCGTGCGCAAAAAGGACGATACCCTTCACGCGCGCCGCTCCTGCCAGATGTTGCGGCAACCCGTTTCTCTCAGGAACAGCGTGGCGATGCAGCCGGCCGCCGCCGCACCGGCCATGAGCAGCAGGCCGAGTCGATAATCGGCGGCGGCATAGAGTCTGGCGCCATTGTGCATGCTGCCGTCCCAAGTCCTGTCCATCAGCCAACCCACCAGCGGCTGCATGATCGCCGGCCCGAGGAAGACCCCGACATTGACCACACTGGTGGCCGTGCCAGAGAGCAGCGGCGGGTTGACCTCCTTGGCGCAGGCCCAGGCCAGGGTCATGCTCGCGGTGACGATTCCCATCGCCAGGCAAAGGGGGTAGCTGGCGGCAGCAGGCAAGATTGCGCCCGAGAGCCAGACCAGCCAACCGAGGGCGTGCAGCAGACTGCCCAGAAACATGACGGGTTTGCGCCGTCGGAGGCGATCGGAGATTCTGGCCAACAGCGCGGAACCCACCGCGAAACCGAGAAAGTAGACGCTGATGTGGTTGCCTGCAACCGCCCGCGTCATGCCTTGCACCTGGGTGAAGAAAGGCACGGCCCAAAGGCCGGCGAAAGAGAAGAAGCTGCCGGAGATGCCGATGGCCACGAAGAAGCCTGGCCAGGTGGCGCGGTTTTTCAGCACCGCAACGAGGCTGGTGAGCCAGGCGGTACGGTCGAGGCGCGAGCCTTCCTTGCGCGCTGCGACCGGGCCGTCGGCCACCAGGAAGTGGCTGGCCACACCGATTGCCAGCGACAGCAGGCCGATGCCGACGAAGATCTCGCGCCAGGAGGCGACCTGCGTCAGCGCCGAGAGCGGCGCACCGGCGAGTATCGAGCCGAGATTGCCGATCATCATGCACAATCCGGTGAGCGTCGCGAAACGGCTCTCCTCGTACCAGACGGCGATCAGCTTGAGCATGGCGATGAAGGTCACCGAGACACCCAGCCCGACCAGGGTACGACCGATGACAGCAAGCTCGAACGATGGCGCCAGACCGAAGAGCAGCGAACCCGCGCCGGCGACCAGGCCGCCGAGGAAGAGCAGCTTGCGCGGCCCCAGCGTGTCGGCCAGTACGCCGGTAGGCACCTGCATCAGCGTGTAGACGTAGAAGTAGGTCGCCGCCAGGCTGCCCAGGGAAGCCGCGCCGAGCTGGAAGCTGGCCGCCAGATCCTGGGCCAGCGCCGCGGGCGCGACGCGATGAAAGAAGGACAGCGTGTAGGCCGAAACCGCCAGCCCCAGGGCGACGTTGTGCCGCTTCATCGGCGTTCAGTGCGCGGTCGAGGCCGCCGACGCGGCACGGCTCTTGTGTGCCGTGTCGGGATGCCAGCCGAGCAGCGCCAGCATGACGAAGAAGCCGATCACGTAGGCGAGCGCCACGTGCCAGCCGTGGCGCAACCACAAGCGAACCGACTTGGCTTCGGGATACATGTTGGACAGGGCCACACCGGCCGAGGAGCCGAACCAGATCATCGAACCGCCGAATCCGACGGCGTAGGCGAGAAAGCCCCAATCGTAGCCGCCCTGTTTCAGCGCCAGCGCCGTCAGCGGAATATTGTCGAACACCGCCGAAACGAAGCCCAGACCGAGCGCGCTCTGCCAGGAGGCGGCGGGCAGGTGCTCCACCGGCATCATCGAGGCGCAGGTGACCAGGGAGAGGAGGAACAGCGTGCCCTTGAAGGTCTCGGGCATCACCTCCCAGTCGGGTCGGCGCAGGCCCACGGTGATGACGATGGCCAGCCAGACCGAGGCACCGATGAAGGGAAAGCTGTCGGACAGCTCCGGCATGCGGGTGTTCATGAAGATGTTGGTGCCCATGGCGAAGATCAGGATCAGCCCGACGATGCCGACCCGCGCCCAATCGACGTGGGTGTGCTGATGCACGTGCTTGATGATCGGCGAGTAGGCGTGCTGTTGTTTGGCGGCGAAAACGCCGCAAATGCACAGGGCAACGACCGCCGCGGCGTAGGCATCGAACACGGTCGCCGGACTGACGCCGTCTATCCACATCATGGTCGTCGTCGTGTCGCCCACCACGCTGCCCGAGCCGCCGGCGTTGGAGGCGGCGACGATGGCGGCGAGATAACCGATGTGCACCTTGGCCTTGAACAACTGGTGCGCCATGGCGCCGCCGATCAGCGCCGCGGCGATGTTGTCGAGAAAGCTGGAGAGCACGAAGACCATGACCAGCAGCACGAAGCCGCCCTTCCACTCGCCGGGCAGATACTTCGGCAAGACCAGAGGCACGCGGCTCTTCTCGAAGTGCCGCGACAGCAGAGCGAAGCCCATCAGCAGACAGAACAGGTTGGCCAACATCACCCATTCCTGCCCCAGGTGCGCCGCCAAACCCGCGACCCCGGTCCCGCTCTTGAAACCGGTGACAGCCAGCTTGTAGGCCGTGATGGCGGCCAGCCCCGAGAGGCCAACGACCAGCGTCTTGTTGTGGAAAAACATGACCCCGAGCAGGGTCAGGGCGAAGAGGATGAATTCCAGCGGAACGCCAGCGACGCTGATTCCCGCGGCGGCGTGGGCAGACGTTGATGCGACAAGCCCCGGGACGAGCACCAAGCGTATGCGGTAGCGGCCCACCAGCGTCTCCTTGTGAATCAGCGAAGATTTTAGCAGGCGTTGTACTCAAGCGCGGAGAATGACGATGTGTACCCGGTCGCGGCCATGCGCGGCGAGCACGATGGTTTGCTGTCATCAGCATCAATTCGGTGAACAACTGGCAAAGATGTCGTCCTGCCCCCGGCCAAGCTGCTTGACGCCCTCCACACTTCTTGGTCAAATGCCCATAGACTTGGGCTCTATCCTATGACGAAACTACTTAAGTTGGACGGCAGTCGTTGCTTCACCTGACACAAATGCAGGACACGCGCCCCTTTCTATGACAATTTCTTGAGGAGGTTATTGATGGCCCACTACTCGCTTGTTCGCTCGCTCTGTGCATTGATCTTGTCGATCGTGCCCGGCATCGCTCTATCTCAGGCTTTTCCGAGTCATGCGATTCGGATCATCGTTCCCTACGCGCCGGGAGGCCAACCCGACGTCGTCGCCAGGATAGTGGCCAAGCAGATGAGCTCATCTCTCGGACAGGCCATCACGATCGATAACCTTTCCGGGGGCAGTGGACTTCCAGCGATCCATACGCTACTCGCTGTGCGTCCGGACGGCTATACGCTGATCGCATTGGACGCTGCACACTGGGGGGTCAATCCAATGGCAAAACCCAACCTTTCCTATGACCCGGAGAAATCCTTTTCGCCGGTGGGTTTGGTCACCACTTCGTCGCTCTTCCTGGCCGTCCATGAATCGGTGCCGGCGAACAATCTGGCGGAACTCGTCGCTCTCATCAAGCAGAAGCCGGGGACATACAACTATGGTTCCTCGGGGATGGGCAGCCTGCACCATCTGACGATGGAGGCGTTCAAGCAGGCGGCCGGTGTCGATATCACCCATATCCCTTACCGGGGAACGGGCCAGTCCGTTCCTGCGCTGGTGGGCGGACAGGTCCACATGTTGGTGGCCGGCCTCAACACCCTCAGACCCTTTGAAAAGACCGGGCGGGTAAAGATCCTCGGCGCAAATACGCTCGCGCCCTCGCCGCTGGCGCCGGAGATTCCGGCAATGTCCAGCGTTGCTCCGAACTTGGACTTCCCTGGAGAGGTCGGTCTTCTCGGTCCAGCCGCAATGCCCCTGGAAGTGGTGCAGAGGCTGGCACAGGCCCTTGACGAAGCCCTCAAGGCGCCCGATGTTGTCGCCGCACTGAACGGCGCGGGGATGGAAGCGGCTCCCAATCGCATGCGCACGCCCGACGGCCTCGCCAAGCGTATCCACAGCGACCGCGTCAAGTACAGCGCGCTGATCAAGTCTGCAGGCATCAAACTGGAATAGATCAACGCCCCTATCAGGGCGTTCCGAGAATGAGAATGTGCACCCGGTAGGGGCCGTGCGCGCCGAGTACGATGGTCTGCTCGATGTCGCCGGTACGCGAGGGCCCGGAGATGAAATTGACGGCGCGCGGCACCTCGCCCAGTTCGCTGCGCAGCAGGGTCCACGCCTCTTCCATGCCGGCGACGATGCGTTCGGCGGCGACGATGGCGATGTGCGTCTCCGGCAGCAGGGAGAGCGCCGCGGGCGTGTCCACCCCGGAGCAGAGCATCAGCGTCCCGGTTTCCGCGAGCGCGCAGAAGCAGCCGCTGATGCCGACCAGATCGGCGCCGTGCGTCGGGCGCGACTCGACCTGCAGGCCAGCTGCCTTCCAGTCCAGGGCGGCGAAGCGCGGCCAGCACACCGCCTGCTGCGGCAGCCCGTGGCTGGCGAGATAGCGGGCGATGGCCGCAGGCGCCTGTGCCAGATCGGTGATGTCCTCGACGCTGGACGACAGTGCCGCCGATTTGTCGCGGAAGTGGCTCACCAGATCGCCGCTGATGATGCCGTGCGGTCCCGGCGCGCGCGCCGCGATGTAGCCCTCCATCGCGCTTCGGCCGCGCACCGCGTTTTCTGGCGTGCGCCCGAGTTGGCGGCGAACGCGGCCGAGTATGTCCTCGCGCGAACTCATCTTGCCCCCCGCTTCGCCTGTCTCTCCGCATAGAGTTCGCGGAAGGTCCGGCCTTCCGGTGCCGGGAAGTCGCGGCCCAGGGTCCACTCAGGCGCGACACCGAGCACCGGTATGTTCGCGCGCCCGCCGGCCAGCCAGTTCAGGTAGCGCACGGCCCACTTCGTCGCCAGGGCGTACCAAGCCGGCCGCTGAGCCACCCAGCTCCAGAGATTGAGCGCCAGACGTTCGGACCGGGGTCGCAGCCGCTGCTCGACCTGCTTCTCGCGCAGACGACGCAACAGTTCCGGCAGGGGAATCTTCACCGGACAGACGACACCGCACTGGTTGCACAGGGTCGCCGCCTGGGGCAGATCGATGGCGTTTTCTATGCCGGCGAACAGCGGTGTCAGCACGGAGCCCATGGGCCCAGGGTAGACCCAGCCGTAGGCGTGACCACCCACCGCCTGGTAGACCGGGCAATGGTTCATGCAAGCGCCGCAGCGTATGCAGCGCAGCATCTCGGCGAATTCGCCGCCGACCATATCGGCGCGGCCGCCATCGACGAGAATGAAGTACATGTGCGCCGGCCCGTCCGTCTCGCCGCTCCGGGCTGTCCCCGTGAGCAGGGAGAAATAGTTGGAGATGGATTGGCCGGTGGCCGAACGCGGCAGCAGGCGCATCAAGGTCGCCAGATCCTCGAGGGTCGGGATCACCTTCTCGATGCCGGTGATCACGACGTGCACCCCGGGCATAGTGGTCACCATGCGGCCGTTGCCCTCGTTGGTCACCAGCGCCACAGAGCCGGTCTCGGCGACCAGGAAATTCCCGCCGGAGATGCCCATCTCGGCAGAGAGAAAGTGTGGCCGCAGCACTTCGCGCGCCTCGCGCGTCATCTCCTGGATGTCGGTCTTGGGCGGGAGATGGTGGGTCCTGGCGAACAGCGCCGAGACATCCTCCTTGCTCTTGTGGAACACCGGGGCGATGATGTGCGAGGGCGGCTCGTTGTCGTTGATCTGCAGGATGTACTCGCCAAGATCGGTCTCCACCGGCTGGATGCCGGCGGCGCCGAGCGCCTGGTTGAGGCCCGCTTCTTCCGAGAGCATCGACTTGGATTTGGTGACTTTCCGCACGCCGTGACGGCGACCGATGTCTATCACCATCTGGCAGACCTCGGCGCCGTCCCTGGCCCAGAGCACCGTGGCGCCGCGCTTGGTGGCCTCAGTCTCGAATCTCTCCAGCCACAGGTCGAGATCGCCCAGCGTCAGGTCGCGCAATTCCTTGGCAGCGCCGCGCGTCGCCTCGAAATCTTCCAGGTCGAGAATCGCATGGGCGCGCTTGTCGACGAACTTGCTCTTGGCGCGGCCGAGGTTGACCTGCAGTTGGGCGTCTGCCAGCTTCTCGCCGGCACGCGCCTTGAAATGCATGGAGCGGACTTGCATCAGCGCTCCTCCTGATCAAGGTTGCCGGCCAGCACCTCGGCGACGTGCAACACCTTGGTTGCCGCGCCCATGCGGGAGAGCTTGCCTTCGATGTTGAGCATGCAGCCGAGATCGCCGAGCACCACGGCATCGACGTCGGCCGCGGCGATGTCCGCGCATTTCTTCTCGGCGATCGCTGCCGAGATCGCACCGAACTTGAGCGAGAAGGTCCCGCCGAAACCGCAGCAATCTTCGGCGCCGCTCATCTCGCGCAACCGAACCCCGGGCATCTGCGCCAGCAGGGCTCGCGGTTGCGCCTTGACCCCCAGTTCGCGCAGGCCGGCGCAGGAGTCATGATAGGTGATGCTGCCGGCATAGCTTCCGGGAACCTGTTGGAGCTTGGCGACATTGACCAGGAAATCGGTCAGTTCGTAGGTCTTCGCCGACAGCTTGGCCATGCGTGCGGCCAATCCCGGCTCATCGCCGGCGAGATCGACGTAGTGGCTGCGTATCGTGCCCGCGCATGAACCCGAAGGGGCGACGACATAATCGCAGTCCTCGAATTCAGACAGCACTTTCTTCGCCAGGGCCAGCGCGTTGGCCCGGTCGCCGGAGTTGTAGGCGGGCTGGCCGCAGCAGGTCTGGGTCGCCGGCACGACGACTTCGCAGCCGGCGGTCTCGAGCAGCTTCAGGGCAGAAAAACCTATGCGCGGGCGCATCAGATCGACGAGACAGGTGACGAACAAACCGACGCGCATGGACTCCTCACTAGCTCTCCTGCCTTCGGCGTCGGACGCAGCGAGCGCCAGCGGCAGCCTCAGGCAGAATCAATTTCACAATATGATATAGTGTTCCAACCTTCTCTATAGCGGCAACGCTACACGATCCCATGGTAGCCCAGACCGCAAGCGCTGATGCGAAAAACCCGATCCAGGTGATCGAGCGCATGATGAAACTGCTCGACGTGCTCTCCTATTACCACGATCCGGTGAGCCTCAAGCAACTGGCGCTCGAAACCGGCCTGCATCCCTCCACGGCGCATCGCATCCTCGCGGCGATGGGGGCCACAGGCTTCGTCGAGCGCGCCGATCCGGGTACCTATCAGCTGGGCATACGCCTGCTCGAACTGGGGAACCTGGTCAAGTCGCGCATCAATATCCGCGATTCGGCGCTGCCCCTGATGCAGCGCCTGCACAAGGAGATCGGCGAGAGCGTGAACCTCGGCGTGCGCCAGGGCGACGAGATCGTCTATGTCGAGCGCACCTCGAGCGGCCGATCCTCGGTACGGGTCGTGCACCTGGTCGGCGCCCGCGCGCCGCTGCACGTCACCGCGGTAGGCAAGCTGTTCCTGGTCGAGGACGGCACGACCAAGGTGCGCGAGTATGCGAAGCGCACCGGACTGCCGGGCCTGACGCCAAGTTCTCTCACCACCCTGCCGACGCTGGAACGCGAACTGGACAAGGTGCGACGCCACGGGGTGGCCTTCGACAACGAGGAAATCGAGCAGGGCCTGCGCTGCATCGCCGCGCCCATACGCGACGACTCGGGAGCACTGGTCGCCGGCCTGTCTGTGTCGGCACCGGCGGAGCGGCTCAGCGCCGACTGGGCGCCGCTGGTACGTCAGGCAGCCGCCGAAATTTCGGCGGCGATAGGGTACGTAGCACCTACCCCCTAGCCCCCTCCCCGCGGGAGGGGGTAACGGTCGTTCGCCGCTGCGCCGCTCCATGTGATTGGCTGCCTCGCCTTGGGGCGGCGCCGAGACCGGTCTTATGACCGCCGAGAGACCGCCGAGACTAACCCGCGGCCAGGCGCTGTGGCTGGGTGGCGTTCTCGACCCAGCGCTTGATGCGGTTGGCGTCGCCGATGCGCGTCAGCTTGCCCAAGGAGTCGAGCAGCACGATGATGGTCGGCTTCTTGTTGAGCCACGCCTGCATCACCAGACATTTTCCGGCCTCGTTGATGAAGCCGGTTTTCGACAGGCCGATATCCCAGGCGGAACTACGCACCAGGCTGTTGGTGTTGTGGAACACGTGCGGCCTGCCGGAGAGGGCGACCTCGTATTCGGTGGTCGTGGTGAATTCGCGTATCAGAGGATATTGGTGAGCGGCGGCAACCATCTTGACCAGGTCGCGGGCGCTGGAGACATTGTGCGCAGTCAGGCCGGTGGGATCCTCGAAGCGCGTCTCGTGCAAACCCAGTTCCTGGGCCTTGTGGTTCATGGCCGCGACGAAGGCTTCGCGCCCGCCCGGGTAATAGCGCGACAACACCGAGGCAGCGCGGTTCTCCGAGGACATCAGGGCCAGGCGCAACATGTGCTCCCGCGTAAGCTGGGTGCCCACCCTCAGACGCGAGTGGGTCCCCTTCAGACTATCGACATCCTCATCGCCGACCGCAAGTTGCTGCTCCAGACTGGGTTGAGCATCGAGGGCTACCATCGCGGTCATCAACTTGGTGATCGAGGCAATCGGCAATATCGCCCCGGAGTTCTTTTCGAAAAGCACGGCGCCCGTCGCCTGGTCCATGACCAAGGCCGCCGCCGACTGCACGACCAGACCTGCCGTCTCCTGCATGGCGCGGGCGGAGCCGCGCTTCTTGGTGTGCTTGTGTTTCTTCAACATCGTAGGCTTCTTCTGCGCCGCCGCCGCGATGTCCGGCGCAACAGCGACAGCAAGGCTCAGCGTGGTCAGCAGCAGCATGGTGATCCGTTTCATGCAATCTCTCTCCGCAGCGTTGACCGCCAGTGTAGCAGTGCGAGCGCGCGCTGCCAACTTAAACAACGGCATTCTTTCCCGTTAATTTAAGCGCTTGCGAAATATAATTGATGTTAACAGTCAAGAAACTGGAGCACTTCCTTGCGTCGCGCCAGCGTATCCTTGCGCCCCAGGTGGGTCAGGGCCCGGGTGTAGGGTCGTTCGAACAGCAGGTAGCTGGTGAGCGCCCCGCCATTCTTGTTCATCGCTCCTATTCCCCCGAGAACGGCGCGCACCGGCCAAGGCAGGCTGGCGGCATGGCGGGCGGCCAGATCATCGAGGCGTTCGGACGGCGCGATCACCAGCACGTCGATGGGACGCAGCTGCATGCCCTGCTCGCGCCGGACCTGCTCCGGTATCAAGCTCAGCGTCTTGTTGATCCGCTGTAGGCGCTCGAGGTCGGCCCACAGGCTGTCGAGGAAGATGGAGGACAGGGTGTGGCCGGCGATTTGCGCCAGCGTCGGATAGCTGCTGGCCTCGGTGGGGCGAAACGCTTCGTGCGTCGCGTGGCGACCGGCGCCGATCACCAGTATCTTGTCGGCGCCCAGGTGTATTGCCGGGGAGATCGGGGCCACTTGGCGCATCGAGCCATCGCCGAAATACTCGCGATTGATCTTGACCGCAGGGAAGACGAAGGGGATCGCGCTGGAAGCGAGCAGGTGCTCTATGTTCAGCTTGACGTGGGCGCTGTGACGCTGGGCGCGTTGCCAGGGCTCGAGCTCATTGCGCCCCTGGAAGAAACTGACGCTGTGCCCGGACCCATAGCCGGAGCAGGTGATGGAGATCGAGCGCAGACGTTCCTCTCGAATCGCCTTATCGATCCGGGAAAAATCGAGGTGGTGGGTCAGCAGCTTGCGCAACGGGCTGTTGTCGAGGAGGGAACGCGGGGTCTTATGCACCAGCCAACCGCCGGCCATAGAGGCCAGCCAGCCAGCCGCCGAACGGCCCATGCCCAGAGCGTCGGCGCGGTAGATATGAGCTGCGTGGAAACCGCGCCAGAGGCGGCGCAGGTCGGCCACGCCTGCGGCAAAATGATCGGTGCGGGTGGCAAGATAGGCGGCGTTGACCGCGCCGGCCGAGGTGCCGCAGATGATGGGAAAGGGGTTGCGCTTCTTGTCCGGCAGGATATCGGCGATGGCTGCCAGCACACCGACCTGGTAGGCGGCGCGGGCGCCGCCCCCGGTCAGCACCAACGCTGTCTGTTTCCCCTGGGCCGCCATCAGACCTTGGCTTTGACCTGTTGATTGGCGCATTCGACCGACAGCAGCGCGGTCATGTTGACGATGCGGCGCACCGTCGCGGTCGGGGTCAGGATGTGCATCGGCCGCGCCGCGCCGAGCAAGAGCGGCCCTACGGTGAGGCCGTCGCCGCCGGTAGTCTTCAACAGATTGAAGGCGATGTTGGCGGCGTCGAGGGTAGGCATGATCAACAGATTGGCCTGTCCCTTGAGGCGCGAGTTGGGGAACACCTTCTGCCGGATATCCTCGGACAGAGCGGCGTCGCCGTGCATTTCGCCTTCGACCTCGAGGCTCGGCGCGCGCTCCTGCAACAGCACCAGCGCCCGGCGCATCTTCACAGCCGTCGGCGTATCGGCGGTGCCGAAGCTGGAATGCGAGAGCAGCGCGACTTTCGGCGTCAGGCCGAAGCTCTTCACTTCCTCGGCAGCGAGCAGGGTCATCTCGGCCAACTGCTCGGCGCTCGGGTCGTAGTGGACATAGGTATCGCCGATGAACACCGTGCGGGAGGGCAGGATCAGCATGTTCAGGGCGTAGAAGTGGCTGACCCCGGGCGACAGGCCGATGACGTTGGCGATGTAGCGAAGATGGTTGGCGTAGGGCCCGGAGGTGCCGCAGATCAGCCCGTCGGCGTAGTTGTGCTTGACCAGCAGGCTGCCGATCAGCGTCAACCGGCGGCGCGCTTCGCGCTTGGCGTACTCGACGCTAACGCCCTTGCGGCACATGATGTTGTAGTAATCGCTCCACAGGTCGTGATAGCGCGGATCGGATTCGGGGTTGATCAGCTCGAAGTGCTCGCCGGGGCGGATGCGCAGGCCGAACTTTTCGATGCGCATGTCCACCACGGCGGGACGGCCGATCAGCATGGGCTGCGCCAGGCCTTCGTCCACCACGGTCTGCACGGCACGCAGCACTCTTTCCTCTTCCCCCTCACAGAATATGATGCGCTGCGGTTTCTTCTTGGCGGCGGCGAAAATCGGTCGCATCTGCAGGCCGGAGTGATAGACGAACTCATTCAAGTGACTGCGGTAGGCATCCAGGTCAGCGATGGGCCGCGTGGCCACACCAGAGTCCATCGCCGCTCGGGCGACGGCCGGCGCGATCTTTACCGACAGGCGCGGATCAAAGGGGCTGGGTATCAGGAACTCGGGACCGAATTTCACTTCTTCGCCACCCAGCGCCGCCACCATCAGGTCGGACTGCTCGGCGTGGGCCAATTCGGCGATGGCATGCACCGCCGCGAGCTTCATCGGCTCATTGATGGTCGTAGCACCCACGTCGAGGGCGCCACGGAACATGAAGGGAAAGCAGAGAACGTTATTGACCTGGTTGGGATAGTCGGAGCGCCCGGTGGCGATGACGCAGTCGGGGCGTACCGCCTTGGCCTCCCCCGGCAGAATCTCCGGCACCGGGTTGGCGAGCGCCAGGATCAGCGGCCGCGCTGCCATGGTTTTGACCATCTCCGGCTTGAGCACGCCGGCGGTGGAAACGCCGAGGAAGATGTCGGCGCCAGGCATAAGATCGCCCAAGGTGCGGGCACTGGTGTCCCGCGCGTACTTGGCCTTGGACGGGTCAAGCTTGCCTTCACGGCCGATGTAGACCGCGCCCTTGCTGTCGACAATATTGATGTTCTCATTTTTCAGGCCGAGGCCGACCAAGAGGTCGAGACAGGCGATGGCGGCGGCGCCGGCACCGGAGCAGACCAGCTTGACCTCCTCGATCTTCTTGCCCACCACGAGCAGGCCGTTCAACACCGCCGCCCCGACGATGATGGCGGTACCGTGCTGATCATCGTGGAAGACCGGAATCTTCAGGCGCTCGCGCAGTTTCTGCTCGACGTAGAAGCACTCCGGCGCCTTGATGTCCTCCAGGTTGATGCCGCCGAAGGTCGGCTCGAGCGAGGCGATGATGTCTACCAGTTTGTCCGGATCGGTCTCGTTGATCTCCAGGTCGAACACGTCGATGCCGGCAAATTTCTTGAACAGCACGCCCTTGCCTTCCATCACCGGCTTGCCAGCCAGCGCGCCGATATTGCCCAGACCGAGCACAGCGGTGCCATTGCTGATGACGGCGACCAGGTTGCCGCGCGCAGTGTACTTGTAAGCGTTGGCCGGATCGGCGACGATCTCATCGCAGGCGGCGGCGACGCCGGGGGAATAGGCGAGCGACAGATCCCGCTGGTTGGTCAACGCCTTGGTCGGAGTGACCGAGATCTTCCCAGGCCTCGGTAGCCGATGGTAATCGAGTGCAGCGGCGCGAATTCTGTCGTCCATGGTAGTACTCCGGATGGTGGTAGATGGCTAGGTGCCCGTGGGTGGGGCGCGCAGACGGCCATGATCTTGTCTGTTGCTGGTCGGCTAGTCTGGCGATGGCGCAAAGCGCAAATAATACTCTCCCGCCCAGATATTGCCTGTGCTCGGGCGGCAAGCAGCGGGGGGAAAAGAAAAGGCGGCGCCGAACAGGCCGCCGCCGAGCAAGGAACCTGGGGGATGCGAGGGACTAACGGCCCGCTAAGGAGCGGGCAACCGCTCGCATCCGCCCGAGGCGCGACTCAAGAGGGCCGCGAACCCGTAGGAAACGGCCAAGCAGCCGCCGGATTCAGCGACGACTTAAGGCCCGGCGTGGCCGCAGTGGAGGACTGGGCAACTGGCGCGGGTGCCGGTGCAGGCTTCGCTGCGGCCTTCTTCGGTGCGGCCTTTTTCTTGGCAGCAGGCTTCTTAGCAGCAGCCTTCTTTGGCGCGGCCTTCTTGGCAGCAGGCTTCTTCGCAGCGGCCTTCTTGGCAGCAGGCTTCTTCGCGGCCTTTCTCGGGGCAGCTTTCTTCGCAGCCGGCTTCTTCGCAGCAGCCTTCTTCGGCGCGGCCTTCTTGGCAGCAGGCTTCTTTGCAGCCTTTCTCGGGGCGGCCTTCTTCGCAGCCGGCTTCTTCGCAGCAGCCTTCTTCGGCGCGGCCTTCTTGGCAGCAGGCTTCTTCGCCGCAGCCTTCTTCGCTACCGGCTTCTTCGCCGCAACCTTCTTCTTCGCCACAACCTTCTTCTTCGCTACCGGCTTCTTCGCCGCAGCCTTCTTCGCCGCCGGCTTCTTCGCCGCAGCCTTCTTCGCTACCGGCTTCTTGGCGGCAGGCTTCTTCGCCGCTTTGGCCTTGGGTTTGGCAGTTGCCATATCTGAATCTCCTTCTTCAAGTTAACAGGAATGATGCAACACTTGCAGCAGCCGCCCTTGCCGGCACGGATGATTCAAGACCGCGGCGAACCGCGGCCCATGAATTCGCTATTCCCATCGCTGCAGACGCGCAGGCAAACTCGCCGCCAGCGGGAACACCGCGGCGGACTTGGACTTCAGGGATGGGGGAGGGAGCAGGAGAGAGGGGGGAGAACGGCGGAAGCAGCTTTACAAACGCGGCCTGGCGAGGGGGCTTGCCAATCACATTCGCGGCTAACGGCATCGAGCTCTCCAGTTATTGTCGCTCTGGAAGCCGCCGCATCTGATTTCTCCCTGCATCGTTCGTTTCATCTCGACCTACTACATATAGTGTGCAAACGGCTACCTGCGACTAATTCTAGTGGGTTAAAAAAAAACTTGCAAGAAATATTTAATGCTGTCCGTAATATTTTGCCGATGTTGTGGTATTGACGCACTAGCCATTGCGCTCACGTCCCCCTCTTCGGAGCGCCCCGTGCAGCGAACTAGACCCCGCTGGCCAGCTCGGCGCGCAGGCGCGTCCAGTCGAAGTTTGGTCCGGGGTCGGTCTTGCGGCCCGGAGCGATGTCGCTGTGGCCGACGACATCGGCGATCGGATAAGCGTTTAGCAGCACGGCCAGCAAGGGTGTGAGCGCCAGGTACTGAGCCTCGGCGTAGGGCCTGTCGTCGCAGCCTTCGAGCTCGATGCCGATGGAAAAATCGTTGCAGCGATCGCGCCCGCGCCAGCGGGAGGCGCCCGCGTGCCAGGCGCGCAGGTGGCAGGGCACGAACTGGGTAAGCCGCCCCTGCCGGTCGATGAAGAAGTGCGCCGACAGACGCCGCGCGTGGACGTCGCGATAGTAGGGATGGGCGTCTGCCTCCAGTCGGTTGGTGAACAGGCGCTCGACGGCATCGCCCCCAAACTCGCCGGGCGGCAGGCTGATGGCGTGGATGACGGCGAGGCTGACCGCCTCGCCGGCCGGCCGCTCGTCGCAGTTGGGCGACATCACGAAGCGGGCGGCATTGACCACGCCATTGACGATGACCAGCGCACCCGGGTCCGTACCATCCTCACTCATTGAGGCCGAGACGCTCCATGCGGTAGCGCAGCGAGCGGAAGGTGACGCCGAGCAGCTTGGCCGCCGCGGTGCGGTTGTAGCGGGTCTTGGCCAGCGCTTCGAGGATCGCCCGCTTCTCCGCCTGGTCGAGATACTCCTGCAGCGGCGCCTCGCCCGGTTGCGCTTCGTCCCCCAGTGACGGCGGCGCCAGGCGAAGATCTGCCACGTCGATCTGCTTGCCGGACATCAACGCCAGCGCGCGTTCCAGCACGTTCTCCAGTTCGCGCACGTTACCGGGGAAGGGATAGGCGGCCAGCGCCGCCAGCGCCGGGGCAGTCAGCGCCGGCACCGGTACCCCGCTTGCAGCGGCCAGCCGCGTCAAGATGCTCTGCGCCATCAAGGGAATGTCCTCGCGGCACTCGCGCAGGCTGGGCATGCGCAGTTCGATGACGTTGAGGCGGTAGAACAGGTCCTGGCGGAACTTGCCCTGCTCGACGAGGGACTCGAGGCCACGGTGGGTGGCGCAAATGATGCGCACGTCCACCGCTTCTTCCCCCGTGGCGCCGATACGCCGCACCCGCTTCTCCTGTATGGCCCGCAGCAGCTTCACCTGCATCATCAGGGGCAGGTCGGCCACCTCGTCGAGGAAGAGCGTGCCGCCGTCGGCGGCCTGGAAGAAGCCGGCGCGGTCTCCCTCGGCGCCGGTGAAGGCGCCCTTGCGATAGCCGAAGAATTCGCTCTCCATCAGGTTCTCGGGAATCGCCCCGCAGTTCACCGCGACGAAGGGCCGGTCGTGGCGCGCGCCCAGGTCGTGCACCAGGCGCGCCGCCAGTTCCTTGCCGCTGCCGGACTCGCCGGAAATGTAGATCGGCGCCTGGCTGCGCGCCACCCTCTCTATCAAGTCGCGGGTCTGCCGCATCGCTGCCGAGCTGCCGAGCAGGGATTGCGCGGCCAAGACTGACTCGCTGCCCTTCTGCGGCGGCAGTTCGAGCGCCGAACCGACCACGGCGCGCAACTGCTCCAGCGACACCGGCTTGGCCAGATAGTCGAAAGCGCCCGCCTTGAGCGCGGCAACCGCGTTGTCGGTACTGCCAAAGGCGGTGATCACCGCCACCGGGAGGTCGGGGTGGTGCTCGCCGATATGGCGCACCAGGTCCAGACCCTGGCCGTCGGGCAGGCGCATGTCGGTCAGGCACAGCCGGTACTGGCCCTGCTGCAGCAGTTCCTTGGCCTCAGCCAGTGACCCGGCGCAGTCCGCCGCCAAGCCCATGCGCGCCAGCGATAGGTCGAGCAGTTCACGAATGTCGGCCTCGTCGTCGACCACCAGGACTCGCAGCGCTTCGCCGCGCCGCCGTTCTCGTTTCATGGACAGACCCCTCCCCTGATGCAGAAATGCGCGCCCGGCGCGTTGTCGAGGATCTCCAGTGCGGCGCCGTTGGCCTCGCACAGCTCGCGCGCGATGTACAGCCCGAGGCCAGTGCCGCTGGCGTGGGTGGTGAAGAAGGGTTCGAATACCTGGACGCGCAGGTCCGGCGCGATGCCGGCGCCGTCGTCTATCACGTGGAGCTCGCTGCGCCCGCCACGGGCGGCGCGCCCCTCGATGCGTATGCTGCCGGGTTGGCCGCTCGCGTGACGCAGCGCGTTGGCGACCAGATTCCACAGGACCCGATCGAAGTGGGCGCGATCGAACCAGAAGTGCAGATCCGCCGGCTCGACCAGCACGGCGACAGCCTCGCGCACCTTAGTTTCGCGCTCGGCATGCTCCTCGACGAAGCGCTCGATGACCTCGCGCAGGCGCAGCGGCTCCGGCTGCGCCCGGTCGCGCCGGCCCAGTTCCAGCACCTCGCTGACCAGCCGGTTGATACGCTGGCTGTTGTCGCCGATGATGCCGATCAGCCTGGCCTTCATGTCGGCCCGCTGCTCGTCGGCGAGCAGTTCTGCCGCGTGGCTGACGGCGGAGAGCGGATTGCGGATCTCGTGGGCGATGTTGGCGGTGAGCCGCCCCAGGGCGGCGAGCTTCAACTGCTGCGCCTGCGCCTGCACCTTGTCCATGTCCTCGAGATAGATGAGCGCGATGCCGCCCTCGCCCGCCGGCATGAAGCGGGCGCGCAGCAGGCGGCCGGAGGCCGGCGCGCGGAAGGACTCACCGGCCTCCACCGCCTGGCCCCGCCAACGCCGGAAGAAGCCGTCCAACTCGGCAGAGAGCGCGACCAGCGAACTGCCGGCGACGCGCACACCCAGCAAGGCCTCGGCCTGGGGATTGTGCTGGCTCACCCTGGCCTCGGCATCGACCACCAGGACGCCGTCCTGCATGTCGCGGATGACCCGCTGGTTGATCCGCTGCTGGTCCGCCAGGGCGAGGCCGCGGCTACGCGCCAGGGCGGCATTGACGACGACGCGGCGGGCGAGCAGACGCGCGGTGATCGCCGTTGCGAAGAAGCCTATGCTGGTGATGCCGGCTTGGAGAAAGTCGGACTGGTCACCGCCCATGACAAGAATGCGATAGCCCTGCTCGAACTGCACGGCGAGCGCGGCCAGAGCGGCGTAGAACAGCGTCAGGCGTCCCTCGCCGACCAGACCGGCGCCGGCGACCACCACCAACAGCATGAAGGAGAGTCCGCTGCGCGCGCCGCCGCTGGCGTGCATCAGCAGGGTCAGGGCAAGAATGTCGGTCGCCACCTGGACGGAGAGATAGAGATTGAAGCGGCGCCGCACCCAGTCGAGGGTGCCGAAGAAGAGCGCGGCCACCAGCAGATAGGCGACGGCCACCCAGGCGAACAGGCCCGGCCGCTCGGAGCCGAAGCTCAGCGTGCCGCCATAGAAGAACACCACGCAGACGAACACGCTGGCGACGACCAGCCGATACAGATTGAAGTAGAACAGCGAGCGCAGGAAAACCTCGGAGGGCGCCTCCTGCGGTCGCGCGGGCGCCGGCGCCGGTCCGGCGAGCGCTTCAGGCGCGGGGCTGGCTGGGGCCGAGAACACGGTGTTCCTCGCAGCAATAGCGGTGCTCGCCCGACCTCAGGCTCTCGCCCGCGGGCAGGTGCACGCCACACTGCGCGCAGGCGACCATCTCTTCCGTCGGCCGCGAGCGCTTCGTGGAGCCGCGCTTAGGCCGGCCCAGACTGCGGAAGAACAGGTAGGCGCAGAACGCCAGAAGAGCAAAGAGGACCAGCTTGGACATGATTGACCCGCCAGGAGACGTCGCTGCCCCATTGTCTCAAAAAAACGGGAGAGCCTGGGCTCTCCCGTTGATCAATAAGCGGCTCAATGATCAGGTGGTATGCGTCGTCGTCGGCGTCTCGATCAACTGTTGCAGAACTTGGGCCACGGTCGTCGATGAACTGCCGCTAACATCGAAGGTAGCCCCTGGTACATCATTGTTTGCAACCGGCTCTATCGTCACCGTTACCGTCGCCGTGTTGTCGCTTGCCACACTCAGGTTCAGGACGGCGCCGGTGCCACCGAGCACATCGCTGAGCGTCAACGCCTCTCCAATGACCGGTGCAGGGATCGCGCTAGCGCTGCTTGTCGCAGAACCGATGTCGGGCACAGCCGAGGCCAAATCGTGGTGGTCGAGGAGGCCGGCACTGTCGAGTGCCGTACTAAGCACCGCCGTGGCACCACTGTTGACCGCGGCCTGGGTATCGCTGACCAGCGGATTCACGTCAGTGCCGAGATGCAGCACGTCAGTCTGAACGTGGGCAATATCGGTAGCAATATTGTCGGCCGCTGTTCCCACCGCCGCCGTATGCTCAGCAACCAGGTCTGCAGTCGGCTGCGTCGCCGCCAACGCATCCTGAACATGGGTGGCTGCCACCGCCGTAGCATCACCTGCCGCAACATGCGCGTCCGTAGTTGCCGTCACCGCCAAACTCAGGATGCTCGCAGCCGTGGTACTGGAATCCAACGCGGCAGTATGCACCGCTCCCAACTCGCCCGTATCAGTTGCCGTCAGCGCCGCCAATGATGCCTTGTCTTGGCTAAACGTTGTCGTCGCATCAACCGCCGCTTGGTGAGTATCCGTCACCGCCGTCGCCGCCAAAGTCTGAATGCCCGCAGCCGTCGATGTCGAACTCACCGCGGCGTCGTGCACCGCAACCAATGCGGCGGCCGCGTCGGTCTTCGTCAGATCCGCCAGCCCTGCCTTGTCGTCCGTGAGCGTCTTCGTCGTATCCGTCACCGCCTGGTGAGTATCCGTCACCGCCGTCGCCGCCAAACTCTGGATGCCCGCAGCCGTCGCACCGGGATCCGCCGCGGCGTCATGCACCGCAACCAATGCGGCGGCCGTATCGGTCTCCGTCAGATCCGCCAGCCCTGCCTTGTCGTCCGTGAGCGTCTTCGTCGTATCAGTCACCGCCTGGTGAGTATCCGTCACCGCCGTCG
>Ga0172380_10002810_pt1 | contig 25608 bp, 24 predicted proteins | sample Leawe162metaG_FD_119747 | JGI IMG/M metagenome (GOLD analysis project Ga0172380, IMG submission 119747) | Leachate microbial communities from a municipal landfill in Southern Ontario, Canada - Leachate well 162 metaG | ecosystem: Engineered > Solid waste > Landfill > Unclassified | place...
ACCTGGTGCACACCCTGGACCGCAGCGGCGACGTAGTCGCCAACGACCTGCTCGCCGTGCAGAACGCCCTCATCGCCGCGCGCGCGGCCGGCGTGGAGCGCGTCATCTACCTCGGGCACGTCGGCGCGGCGGAGGACGCGCCCTCGCAGCACCTCGTCGCGCGCTGGGCCACCGAGCTGGCCGTGCGCCAGTCGAGGCTCGCGTGGACCGTGCTGCGCGCGCCGGTGATCGTGGGCGCGGGCGGCACGCTCTTCGAGCTCATCCGCCGCACCGTGAACCGCTCGCCCGTGGTCCCGCTGTTCCGCTGGCGCCGCACGGAGATCGAGCCCGTCGCCCTCGCCGACGTCGTCGAGGCCCTCGCCACCACCGTCGACGATGCGTCGATGGTGGCGCGCTCGTTCGACATCACCGGCCCGGAGCGCATGACCTGCGCGGACGCCGTGAAGGGCTGGGCGCACGCGGCCGGGAAGCACCGCGTCTTCCTCCCGCTCCCCGGTTGGGGCGAGACGTTCGAGGAGCAGCTCGCGTGGAGCCTCGTGCGTCTCCCCCGCCGCGAGACGCGCCTCCTGCTGGAGACGCTGCGCACGCGCCAGGTGTGCGCGGACCCCTCGCGCCGCTTCCCCCTCGGCCGCCGCCCCGTCACGTACGAGGAGGCGGTGCAGGCGGTGCTCAGGGGGCGGTGAGGGGCTAATCCTCAGCGCGGATGCAGTCGTGCACCGCAATCTCCAGTTTCGCAACATCATCAGGGGCGATAGCTGAAAAATCGGCTTCGTGGAATAGCTTGTTCCGCCGCTCATACATCTCCGCGAAGACGGTGTCGATCCGATCGCGAATGGTCGGTGAGAGCCCCGCTCGCTCGCTGACGTGGAGCGCGTAGTTGCGAATCTGATCGCGAAAGTATTCGCCCGTGTCGCTTTCGACGAATGCCACGGCGGCAAGCCAGAAGTTCATGAAACGCTCGAGTGTGTCGGACGATTCCCAGCCCCGCGCGTACCAATACCGCGCCACGCTCACATAGTCCGATGGTCGTCGGACCACGTGGAATGTTCGGAGAGCGTCGAAATTCTCGGTCACCGCAGTGGGGGTTACGCCGCGTACCTCACGGGTCCGACGCGTGATGGTGAACCCCATTCCGCCTTGCTGATACAGAACGAACGCACCCTCCCAAACGGGCGCGTTCCCGGCGAGGAGCCTCGTCGTTGCCATGATGAGGCCTGCGGCTTGGCGTGCAGGAATCCGTCCAGCGTCCCGTGCTGCATCGACAGACCCGGATTCGCCGGTTCTGACTGAGATCAAACACATAGGAGATGGGAAGCGGTCTTGTTCGGACTCCCCGTCGGGATCCATGAGTTCCCCGGCGGGGAAGAACGTCGCATCCCAGTCGGCCGCGATCAGAGAGAACCGTTCTAGAGGTTCCCAAGCGCCGTCGTTCACCGAGTAGATCAATCCCCAGAAGATCGGATCGCCGTCCAAGATTGGACGATCTGCGAAGTACTGGTCGAGTGCGCGGTCGAGGGCGGGCGGGACGTCAAACCCCACATGCTGCGTGACCGCAATCAGTTCATTCGTCGTCTCAGGCGGGTTCTCACGGTCTGCAGTGGTCATCTTGGCCTCCGAGAAACGAGTCCCGGGGAATCTACCCCTCCACCACCTGCAGCCGCCCCGTGCGCACGTCGTAGGTGAAGCCGAGGACCTCGTAGTCGGGGGGGAAGTAGGGGGAGGCGCGGAGGGCGGCGACGTCGTCGCGGACGGACTGTTCGAGGTCCTCGAAGGGGAGGAAGCCGAAGGTCGCGCGCGTGCCGGCGACCTCCGCCACGCGCTGGCGCAGCTCCTCGTCGGTGCGGCCGAAGAGGCCGCAGTCGGTGTGGTGCACCACGATGCATGCCCGGGTGCCGAGGAGCGCCGCAGAGAGCGACAGCGATCGGATGGCGTCCTCGGTCACACGGCCGCCGGCGTTGCGGATCACGTGCGCGTCGCCCAGCGACAGGCCGAGGATGCCCTGCGACGTGTACCGCGAGTCCATGCACGTGAGGATGGCGATCTGCCGCAACGGCCGCAGCTGCAGGTCAGCGGCGTTGAAGCCCTCGTGGTAGCGCGCGTTCGCGGCCAGCAGGTCGTCCGTCAGGGTCATCGGTCAGCGCCCGTTCCAGCCCGTTATCCGAGCACTGCGCGCCAGGCGGCGTCGCCGAAGCCGCCGTCGAGGTGGATCGTCTGTCCGACCAGCATCGGCGCCTCGTCGCTGGCGATCCAGGCGACCGCCGCCGCGATGTCGTCCGGCTGCACGTTGCGGCCCGCGGGGACGTGGGGGCGCACGCGGTCGCTGACCTCGGAGCGGTAGGAGTGCTCGCCCTCCGAGCCCTCCACCCACCCGGCGGAGACGGCGTTCACGCGGATGCCGCGCGGGGCGAGCTCCACGGCGAGGTACATGGTGAGGCTGGAGAGGGCGGCCTTGGTCACGCCGACGGCGGAGTAGTCCGGCATGTAGTGGAACGCGCCGGGCGAGAGCAGGTTGACCACCGTGCCGCCGCCGCGTTCCTCCATCAGCGGCGCGGCGAACTGGATCGCCTGCCACGGGCCGAAGACGTTGACGTCCATCGTGCGGTGCAGGTGGCCCGGCTTCTGCTCGATCGCCGGTCGCGGGCGCTCCAGCCCGCGCGCGGCGTTGTTCACGAGGATGTCGAGGCCGCCCCAGGCGCGCACGCGCTCGAACACGGCGGCCAGGGCGTCCGCGTCGCCCACGTCGCCGGCCACGGTGTCCGCCTGCACACCCAGCGAGCGGCATTCGACGGCCGTCTGCTCGGCGGCGTCCGCGGAGCGCGCGTAGTTGATCAGGACGTGGACGCCCTCGGCGGCGAGGCGCAGCGCGATCGCGCGGCCGATGCCGCGGCTCCCGCCCAGGACGACCGCGCGCTTGCCGGGAAGGGAGGGGTACACGGCCATGCGCCGCAGTCTAGGCCGTCCCGCGCCACTTCGGCGAGCGTCAGGGCGCTGCCGCCGGCGGCGACGGGCCGCTAGCGGCGCACGGCGAGCGCCACGGTGTGCTGCCGCCCCTGCTTCGCCTTCTCGTAGTTGCCGAAGACTTCCTCGAAGGTGCGCTCGATGAAGCGGCGCATGCCGGAGATCGTCACCACGTACAGCCGGCCACCCGGGTTCAGGTGGGCGTGGGCGTCCGCGATGAGCAGCGTCAGCGACTCGTTCCCCACCTTCGCGGGCAGGTTCGAGGCGATGACGTCGAAGCGACGATCCGCGGGGACGGCGTCGAAGCCGTTGGACAGCAGGACGCGGGCGTTGGTGATCCCGTTGGCCGCCGCGTTCGCCGTCGCGTAGTCCACCGCCACGAAGTCGCGATCGACCATCCACGTCTCGCCGCGCGGCGCGAGGCGCGCCAGCGTCAGCCCGATCGCCCCGTAGCCGCACCCGAGGTCGAAGCACTCCGCGTCGCCCGCCACCTCGACCGCGTCGAGGAGCATCGACGTGCCGTCGTCGACCTCGCGGGGGGAGAAGAGGCCCCACGTCGCGCGGAAGCGGAGCGACTGCCCGCGGATCGTGGCCTGGAACTCCGTGTGGCGGCGGTAGGCCTGCAGGCGCTCCGCCAGCGGGGCGTGCTCGGCGGGGACACGGGGCACGGCTACGCCCCGCCGGTCTCGGGCAGCGCGTCCAGGACGCGGAGCGCGCGCACCTGCGTCGCGTGATCGCGGTCATGGTTCACCAGCAGCGCCAGGAAGCGGCGGGGCGTCCGCGTGGAGCCGTCCGGCCGCACGATCTCCAGGTCGAGGTCCGCGTCCGTCATGCGCCGCAGCAGAGCCTCGGTGGGACGCCGGGTCTGCTCCAGCCACTGGAGGAGGAGCGGGGGCGTCGACAGGTGCGCGGGGCGCGCGCGCGGCGGGTCGGCGAGCACGGCGCGTCCGTCCAGCGCCTGGTCGATGCTGCGGCGGAAGCGATCCTCCACCTGCCCGACGTGCCACAGCACCTGGACGATCGGCCAGCGCTGCTCATCGTCGGTGATCTCGCCGGGCGGGCGCCGATCGAGGTCCTCCTGCGTCACGCCCCCCAGGGAGGCGAGCAGTTCCGCGCGCGCGTCCTGCAGGTCACGCTGGATCGCCTCGATGTCGCTCATGTGCGCCCCCGGCGGGCAGCATACCCCGGGGTGCGGTAGCGTGCCCGCCTACTCCTCCACGAGGCGGCGCAGCAGGGCCTTCAGCCGCGGCGAGCGGTTGATCTCGGAGCGCAGGGCGGCGATCTCGCGCTCGTTCACCATCAGCGGGCGCTGCTCCAGGTGGCCGTGCTCGTCGTACGCCGCGAAGCGGATGGCACTCTGGCCCTTGCGCTGCCCGAGCTCGTAGCGGAGCAGTTGCACGGACGGCGCGTGGATGCCCCCCTCGATGGCGGCTTCCTCGATCACGAGTCCGCTCCCCCAGGGCAGGTTGAATGCACGCGGAATGCGACGCTCGGGCACGACGTTACCTCCAGTCCCCCGCACTCTTGGGGGAGACACAGTGTACGACGTGCGTGATAGAGGCCCGGCGGCTCGCGCCGTTCATCGAGCATCGAGACGGGTGGACGCGGCGTGGGCGCGGGATCGAGGTGGGATCCGCGATCGAGGCGTGATCGAGAGGGATCGGAATCCAGGCTTTGGCGCCGGCCGCCGGCCGGGCGTCAGGCGCGAGCGGTGCGGTCGGAAACTTTCGCGCAGGCCGTGGCCAGCCGCTTCGCCGCCTCGACGAGCTCGTGCTCCCCCACCCACGAGAAGGCCAGGCGCATGTGGTCGCCCGAGTCGACGCGATCGGGGAAGAAGCCGTAGCCCGCCGCCGCGATCAGGCCCTCGGCGATCGCGGCCTGCTGCACCTCGCGGCCGTCCAGGCCGCCCTGCAGCTCGACCCACAGGAAGAACCCCCCGTGCGGGCGGCGGAACTTCAGGTACGGCTCGCAGTGATCGCGCAGCGCCTCGCAGAGGGTATCGAGCTTGCGGAGGTAGACCTGCCGCATGGACTCGATGTGCCGGTCGAGGTTTCCGTCCCGCACGAACTCGAACACCATCTTCTGCAGCAGCGGGCTGTTGCCCATCTCGAATCGGACGCGGGTCACGCGATCGAGGACCTCGGGCGTGGCGTGGATCCACCCGACCCGCAGCCCGGTGGCGATGATCTTGGAGAAGGTGCCGACGGTGATCACGCCGTGGCACTCGGAGAGCGCGGAGAGTGCGGGGGGCCGGTCCCAGCCCGGGAAGTACAGCTCGCCGTACGCGTCATCGTCCAGGACGAAGGCGCCGTGGCGCGCGGCCACGCGGATCAGCTCCTCGCGGCGGGGCAGCGACAGCGTCACGCCCATGGGGTTGTGGAAGTTGCTGATCGTGTAGATGAACTTGACGCGCTTGCCCTGCGCCGTGAGCTTCTCGATCAGGGGCTCCAGCAGATCCACGCGCATGCCGTCATCGTCCATGCCGATGGGGACGATCTCGGCGGAGTGGCCGCGGAAGGTGCGCAGGGTGCCGGAGAAGGTCGGCGCCTCGGTGATGATCACGTCGCCCGGGGTGATGAAGGCGCCGCAGATCTGATCGATCGCCCCCGCGGATCCGTTGGTGAGGAGGAAGTAGTCCGCGCCCACGGCGAATCCGCGGTCGCGGGTATAGCGCGCGGCGATCTCCTGGCGGAGCGGCTCGTAGCCCTCCGGCCCGCCGTAGCGCAGCGGGCCGTCGTCCAGCGCGTCCGTGTCCACGGCGCGCGCCATCGCCTCGGCCAGCGCCTTGCGGGGGAGCGTGGTGGGATCGGGGATGCCGCCGCCGAGGGTGATCGGGGGGACGACGGATTCGATGGTGGTCGCCATGCCCCAGTCGGTGGCCGATCCCGTGGTCAGGTACTTCGCCGCAGCGCTGGTGAGCGTATCGATATCGCGACCAGCCCAGAGCTTCGCGATCTCATCGGCGAGCGTGCGGGTCGAATCCACCGTCACGAGTCCCGTCCCCTGACTCCCGGTTGTCCGGGTTCCCCCGCCCGGAATCCGCTCATCCTATGTCGTGTGATATCGCGCGGCAACAGCCGGCGGCGAGCCGCCCCCTCGAAGCCGCACGCGGACCGCTACCTCGGCGCCGATGGACGCGTCGACGGATGCGGCGAGGGGACCGCAGCGGCGGCCTCCGCCAGCCCCTCCGCGAACGCGGCGATCGCGACTTTCAGCTCCTCAGGCGGCAGCACCGAGAACACGAGGCGCACCCGGTCCTCGCCGCCGCCGTTAGCGTAGTAGCCGGTGCCCGGGGTGACAGCCACGCCGTGCCTCGCCGCCGCGTCCGTCACCGCCTGCGCGGTCAGTCCGGGCGCCAGGTGCAGCCAGTGGAAGAACCCCCCGGCGGGCCGCCGGAAGCTGACGTACGGCTCCGCGAGGTCGATCAGCGCCGCGGCGCTGATGTCCCGGCGCTCGCGGTACAGGTCACAGAGCATCTTCACGTGCGGGTCGTACGCCCCTGACTGCACGTAGTGCAGGATCGTGCGGTGCAGGAACGGCGATCCACCGTTGTCGAACCGCGCGAAGGCCAGCCGCCGCACGATCGCGGGGTGCGCCACCACCCAGCCGACGCGCAGCCCCGTGGCGATCGTCTTGGAGAACGTCCCGCAGCGCATGATCCCGTCGCCCTTCGCGATGGAGTACAGCGACGCGGGCGGCGGTCCGTCGAGGTCGATACCGGTGTAGGCGTCGTCCTCCAGAATGAGCACGCCGTGCTCGCGCGCGATGCGCACGAGCGCCTCACGGCGGGCGAGGGGCAGCGTGCTGCCGCTCGGATTGTCGTAATTGGCGGTGATGTAGATCAGCTTGGCCTGGTGGCCGGTCATGCGCCGGGTCTCCAGCACCCGTTCCAGCGCGGCCATCTCCATCCCGTCGTCGTCCTGGGGGACGTCGATGACCACCGCCCCGCGCGCCCGGAAGGTGCGGATCGCCCCCGGGTACGTGGGCGCGCCCGTGATCACGATGTCGCCGGGGGCGATGAACGCGGCCGCCACGTTGTCGATCGCCTGCGCGCTGCCCGCCGTCAGCGTGACGTGCGCCGAGGTGACCTCCAGGCCGGTCTCGGCGGACTGCCGCGCGGCGATCCACGCGCGCAGGGGCTCGTAGCCCATCGCCCCGCCGTAGGTGAGCGCGGCGCCCGGGTCCTCGGCCAGCGCGGCGCGCGCCGCGTCGGCCAGTGCTTCCCAGGGCAGGGTGTCGCGGTCGGGGACGCCGGCGTTCAGGTCGAAGGGGAGCGGGGAGAGCGAGGTGGGCGGGGGCAGGCGACGAATAGCCGGGGCCAGGAGGGCCTCGATCGCCGCCTCGCTAAAGCCATCCCCCGCGTCGCTCATGGTTCGCAAGCCTACGGGTGTGGCCCGCGCTGGACAAGCAGCGGGACAGTCCGCGCCGCGCGGGCGATACTCGCGGGGCGCAGCCGCACCACGTCCACAGGAGGTCCCGCATGCCCGATCCGCTGGCCGTCGTGTCCATCGAGGGGCGCGTGGGGCACCTGCGGCTGAACCGCCCGGACAAGCGCAACGCGCTGAACGTGGCGCTCTCCCGGGCGGTCACGGAGGGCATGGAGCGGCTGGACGCCGACCCGGCGGTGGTGGTGATCGTCGTCGAGGGCACGGACGGGGCCTTCTGCGCCGGCGCGGACATGGAGGAGGCCCTGGCGGCGGAGGAGGCCGGTGAGATCAACGCCGGCGGCGCCGGGCGCGCGACGAGCCGTGTGGAGGCCTCCCCGAAGCCGCTGATCGCCGCCATCGACGGAGCGGCGTACGGCGCCGGCGCCCTCCTCGCGTGCGCGTGCGACATCCGCATCGTCACGGACCGCTCGCGCTTCCGCTTCCCCGGCGCGGAGTACGGGCTGGTCGTCGGCGCGGTCGCGCTGCCCCGGCTGGTGGGCCCCGCGCTGGCGAAGGAGCTCATCTTCACGTCGCGCGTGGTGGAGGCGGACGAGGCGCTCCGCGTCGGCCTCGCCAACCGCGTCGTTACCCCGGACGACCTCGCGGAGACCGTGGAGGTGATGGCGCAGGCCATCGCGTCGGCGTCGCCGGAGGCGCTGCGCTGGTCGAAGGCGACCATCAACGCGGCCGTGAGCGGGGGAGACGCCGCTGCCCTCGAGCGCCAGGCCGACCTCCTGCTCCGCGGCGGCGAGGATCACGTCCGGCGCTTCACCGTGGCCACGCACCGCGTGACCGGACGGGGCGCCGGGGGCGCTGGCGGCAACGGCGGTGCGGACGGGGCCGCGCGGTGACGGAGGCGGCCGCGCCCGATCCCTCGACGGCGCTCGCCGTCCGCGTGGTGGAGGGGCTCGCCGCGCGCGGCCTGACGCTGGCGACCGCCGAGGCGAGCGTCGGGGGGATGATCGGGCACCTGATCACCAACGTCCCGGGAGCCTCGCGGGTCTTCACCGGCGGGATCGCGCCGTACGCGCGGGGGCCGAAGGTCGGTCTGCTGGGTCTGAGCGACGACATGCTCACCGCTGAGGGCTCCGTGAGCGAGGCGGCGGCCCTCGGCCTGGCGCGCGGGGTGCGCGCGGTCATGCGCGCGGACCTGGCGATTGCCGAGACGGGCGTCGCGAGCCCCACGGGCAACCCCCTGCGCCCGGCGGGGATGTACTTCGTCGCGCTGGTCGCCGCGGACCGCGAGCGGGTGCTCCCCTGCTGGTTCGAGGGCGGCCGGGAGGACATCAAGCGGCAGGCGAGCGAGGCAGCCCTGCGCCTGGTGCTCGATTACCTCGACGAGACCCGCTAGCCTGCGCGCACGCCGGTGCTGCATGCCGGCGCCGGGGGACACGACATGACTGACATGCTGGCGGAGCTCTTCGAGGGGTGCCACGGGCTGACGGCGGTCCAGTCGGCGCAGGCTGCGGACCGCACGGCCTTCGCGCTGCCCGGCGACGAGGCGGTGTGGGGCCGCGATCGCCCGTTTCGCGTGGAGCACCTGCGGCTGGAGGTGGATCTCGACGTCCCGCGGCGCAGCCTGCGCGGGGTCGCGACGACCACGTTCCGGCCGCGCAACGATGGGCTGCGCGAGGCGGTCTTCGACGCCGTCGAGCTGCACGTGGAGTCCGTGACGGACGAGGCCGGCAAGCCGCTCGCGTGGCGCACCGGCGACCGCACGCTGACCATCGACCTCGGCCGCGCGCGGCCGGCGAGCCGCCCGATCACCACCGTCGTCACCTACCGCGCGACCCCGCGCCGGGGCCTGTACTTCAACCAGCCGGACGAAGGCTACCCGGGCCGCCCGCTGCAGGTGTGGACGCAGGGCCAGGCGGAGGACAGCGCCGCGTACTTCCCCTGCTTCGATTTCCCCGGCGAGAAGTTCACCACGGAGATGCTGGCCACCGTCCCCGCCTCGTGGTTCGCGCTGTCGAACGGGCGGCTCGTCGACGTGACGGAGAACCGGCGTCGCCACACGAAGACGTACCACTGGGCGCAGGAGATCCCCCACCCCGCGTACCTCGTCACTCTCGCCGCCGGGGAGTTCGACGAGGTGGTGCGCGCGGCCGGCGACGTCCCGGTGCAGTTCTACGGGGCCACCGGCACGGCGGCGGACCTGGAGCGCGCGTTCGGGCGGACGCCGGAGATGATCCGCTTCTTCGCGGATCGGATCGGCGTGGACTACCCGTGGGCGAAGTACGCCACGGTGGCCGTGGCCGACTTCATCTTCGGCGGGATGGAGAACACCTCGGCTACCACCATGACCGACACGCTGCTGCACGACGCACGTGCGCACGAGGACCTGCGGGAGCAGTGCGACTCGATCTCGGCGCACGAGCTGGCGCACCAGTGGTTCGGCGACCTGCTGACCTGTCGCGAGTGGTCCCACGGCTGGCTGAACGAGTCGTTTGCGACGTACTTCGATGCGCTGTTCGTGGAGCATCAGCGCGGGCACGACGCCTTCCGCTACGACCTCTCGCAGAAGGCCGCCAACTACTTCCAGGAGGATTCGCAGAACTACCGGCGCGCGATCGTGGAGAACATCTACCGCGAGCCGATCGACATCTTCGACCGCCACCTGTACGAGCGGGGATCGGTGGTCCTGGACATGCTCCGCACGGAGCTGGGCGACGACCTGTGGTGGAAGGCGATCCACCACTACGTGCAGTCCCACCGCGCGAGCGATGTGCTGACGCATGACCTCCAGCGCGCGGTTGAGCAGGCCACCGGCCGCAACATGGATGCGTTCTTCCAGCAGTGGGTGTGGAAGGGCGGCCACCCCGAGTTCAAGGCCACCACCGCCTGGGACGGTGCGACGAAGACCGCGACCGTCACCCTGAACCAGACGCAGAAGGCCGAGGGATTGACCTCGATCTACCGCGTGCCGATGGAGATCGGCTTCATGGTGAACGGGACGTTCGAGCGCCACACGGTGCGCGTGGTGGACGCGGCGCACGCGTTCCTCTTCAAGCTGGCGGCGGAGCCCGCGTTCGTCTCCATCGACCCCGCGGGGCGCGTGCTGAAGACGCTGGACTACACGCCCGGCGAGCGCCCGCTGAAGGCGCGCCTGGCGGACGATCCCGAGGCGATCGGCCGCATCGAGGCGGCGAAGGGGCTGGCGGCGCCGGCGTCGCCCGGGGCGATCGAGGCGCTGCGCGTCGCGCTTCGCAACCGCCGCGAGCTGGACTTCGTGCGAGCGGAGATCGCCACCGCGCTGGGCAAGGCGAAGAGCGACGCCGCGCGGGACGCGCTGATCGCGGCGGCGGACGACCCGTCGGCGCGGGTTCGGCGTGCCGTTGCCACGGCGCTGGGCAGCTTCCGCGACGAACAGGCCGCCGCCACGCTGCGCGGCTACCTGGAGGGTCGGGGCAAGGCGCCCGGCGACCCCTCCTACTACGTGCAGGCGAACGCCGCCGCCGCGCTCGGGAAGACGCTCTCCCCCACCGCCTTCGAGGCGCTGAGTGGGGTGCTGGGCCGGGCGGCGCACAACGATGCGATCACGGCCGGCGCCCTGACGGGCCTCGGTGCGCTGCGCGACCCGCGAGCGCTGCCCGTGCTCCTGGGGCTCACGGCCTGGGGGGTGCACCAGAACTCCCGCCGTGCCGCCGTCGCCGCCCTCGGTGCGCTCGCGCCGTACCTCGACGACGCGGGGCGCACGCGGCTGCGCGAGCGCCTGGAGGAGCTGCTGGACGACCACTGGCTGCGGGTCCAGATCGCCGCGATCGCGGCGCTGGAGGCGGTCGGGGACGCGAAGGCGGTTCCGGCGCTGCGTGCTGCGGGGGATCGGGCCCTGGAGGGGCGGGTCAAGCGCTCCGTTCGGGTGGCCGCGCGTCGCATCGGGGAGGCGCAGGACCGCGGCGCGGAGGTGCGCGGCCTGAAGGACGAGGTGGAGAAGCTGCAGCAGGCCAACCAGAAGCTGGCGGACCGCATGGCGGCGCTGGAAGTCCGGCTCCCGTCCCCCTCGCGCCGCCGGGACTGACATCTCGCGCGAAACGAGTACCATGATCCCAGGTCGGGGTCACCCTCGGGGATAGGGGACCCACGAGTTCATCTCAACGAAGCCGTAGGCGTGACTCTCGCCCGGCATGACCGCGGGCGGAGGAATGATGTCTCAGACAGGGGTACTCGTGAGCGACGAGCAGCGAACGCCGCGCCAGTTGAACGTGTTTTTCGATGTCGACAACACGCTGATCATGTGGAACGGCACACTCCGGAACCACACGCGTGACGTCTTCACGGCGCTGAAGGAAGCAGGGCACGAGATCTACATCTGGTCGGGTGTCGGCATCCGCCAGTGGGACATGAAGCGGCACGAGTTGGACCACTTCGTGACCGACTACTACATCAAGCCCCTGGAGAACCACCACGAGAAGCTCGAGTCCCTCGGCGTGCCGATGGTGCCGGACTTCGTGATCGACGACCACAAGGCCGTCGTGGACGCGTTCGGGGGCTACCACATCCCGGACGAGGCCGGCCCCGACGACGGCGAGTTGCTGGTCGTGCTGGAGCGCATCAACGCCTTCGCGCTGCGCCACCTGGAGGACGCCGAGTAGGCTCGCCGCCCCGGTGGCTCCCCGATCGACTGATCGATGACGTACGAGGCCCGGCGATTGCCGGGCCTCGTTGCGTGCGGCGTGCGGCGGGCGGCGCGGGGGGACGGGGGGACGGCGGGTGCTACCCCCGCGGAAGCTGCGCCACGTGGGCGCGCAGCAGCGCGGCGATGCGCGCGCGGTCCAGCATCGCCGCGGCGGGGACGGACTCCTCTGACTCGTCGGACGCCTCGGCGAGCTGGGCGAGCGCGATCTGGGCGCGCTGGTCCGGGATGCGCAGCAGGGGCTCCACCAGTGTCCACAGGGAGCACCCGGGGTGCCGGGCAGGGCTGACGCTGGCGTACGACACCCAGTCGAGCATGCGCTCGCGGATGTCGTAGTGGGAGAAGAGCCGGTAGTGCACGTCCCACCGTGCGGGGTCCTGGTACAGGGCCGGCGACCAGTCGATCGGTAGCGGGCGGTCGGAGGCCTGCTGCGGGTCCAGCGCCGCCAGCCAGATCGAGGTGGCGAGCGCCAGCGGCGAGGCGTCGTACGCCCCGCCCACCGCCCACGTCGCCGCGTAGGCGTCGCCCATCGCGCCCTGGACGCGGCGGTCCACGGACAGGCCCGCCGCCAGCAACGTGCGCGTCACCAGGATGTGCCCGATCAGCCGCGCATCGGTGTCGTCGCGCGGGCGTTCGCCGGTGGGGAGGAGGAACGTGGCCTCCTCGTCCGGCGCGAAGCAGGCGAACGTGCGTTGCACGCCGCCCTCGACGCCGGGGGCGCCCGGCAGCCCCTGCGCGGCGAGCAGCGTGTCCAGGTCGTTCGGGTCGTCCACGGTGCCGCGGTCGCGGACCTGCGGCCACAGGCGGATGGCGAGATCGAGCACGGGTGAGGTCGACATGGTGCATGGAGGCTCGCGCGAGGGGCGGGTGCTTGTCAACGATCCGCGCGAGCGCGGCGTTGCCAGCGGGCGGTCGCGCTGCGACCATGGCGGCGTGCACACCGACACGCGCTCGATCCTCGCCCGGGCCACGGCCCTGCTCGCGGTGTGCGGGCTGACGTTCGCCGCCGCCTGCAGCGCAGCCCCCGCGTCCTCGCCCGCGGGCTCCTCGGCGGCCACCGGTAGCGCCGCATCGGGTGCCACGGGCACGCCGGGTGCCGCCGCCGGCACCGCCGCCGGCGCGAACGCAACCGCCGAGCCCGTCGCCTCGACGTTCGGGATCGCCACCGCGGCGCTGCCGAAGGCGAGGTTCACGACAGGGACCACCACCGTGACCCTGCCGATCGAAGTGCCCCCCGAGCGCGAGTACAGCATCGGTCTCTCCGGGCGCCGCAGCCTCGAGGGGCGCGGGATGCTCTTCGCGTTCCCGGACGGTGCCACGGTCGGCTTCTGGATGAAGGGGACCCACATCGACCTCGACATCGCGTTCGTGGACGCGTCCATGCGCGTGATCGAGGTCCAGACCATGCGCGCGGAGACGCTGGACATCCACACCCCGCCGGGGCGCTACATCGCCGCCGTCGAGGCTCCCGCGGGGTGGTACGCGGCGAACAACGTGAAGGCGGGCGCGCAGGTCGCCTTCGACGTGGACCTGAAGGCGGCCACGGGGCGATAGGGCCCGCTTCCGCGTCTATACTGCCGGGGGCACCCCGGAGGAGAGCACACCATATGCCGGACATCACGATCGACTACCGCGGCCAGCAGGTGATGGGGTATCTCTCCGAGCCGGACCCGGACCTCTTCGCTGCGCCCAGGGCGGGGATCGTCGTGATCCAGGAGTGGTGGGGGCTGACGCCGGACATCAAGGAGATCGCGGACCGCTACGCGACCGAGGGCTACCTGTCGTTCTCCCCCGACCTCTACCACGGCGTCGCCGCCAGCGAGCCAGACGAGGCGCGCAAGCTCACCATGGCCCTGGAGCGCGACCTCGCCGCGAAGGAGATCGACACCGCGATCGCCTGGCTGAAGGCGGAGCGGGGTCTCTCGAAGGTGGGCGTCGTCGGCTACTGCCTCGGCGGGAGCCTCGCGTTCGCGACCGCCCTGCGTCCGACCTCGCACGTGGACGCGGTGCACGTCTACTACGGCGGCGGCATGCCGCCCTCGGAGCAGATCGAGGCGGTGACGGTCCCGGTGCTCGGATCCTTCGGCGCGGACGACGCCGGGATCCCGAAGACGGAAGTCGACCGGCTGGGAGATTCGCTGGCGAAGGCCGGCGTCCCGCACGACATCACCCTGTACCCGGACGCCCCGCACGCCTTCTTCAACGATACGCGCCCCTCCTACCGTGAGGCGGCGGCGATGGACTCGTGGCTGAAGTCCGTCGCGTGGTTCGGCAAGTACCTCGACTAGCCTGGTGGCGGCCGGTCCATCGAGGAGGCCGCGGCATGCCTGACGTGCGCATCGTGGCGAAGGCGCTGGACGACTTCGGCGACGACTGGCACTGGGTGATCCTCCACGACGCCGAGCCGCGCGGCGAGCGGCGCTACTTCACGCGCCTCGTCGACACGATCTGCGGCATCCGGCTGGACGAGGGCGGCGCGGTGGTGACGCTGGTCGACACCGGGGCGCCGGACGTGCCGAACTGCCCGCGGTGCCAGGGATCCGGCGTGGGTCCGGGGCTGCGCGCGGAGATCGAGCGCGTGCTGGAGGAGGCCGATGCGGTGCCGGTGCCCCGCCCCGGCGCCTAGCCCGTCGGAGCCGCACCGCTCAATACGTCGGCGAGAACCAACGCGAGTTCCGCAGCGCATTCACATCACACGGCTTCTTCTTTGAGCGCTCAGGGATCCACAGAGGAGGGCACCGTGGCCTACGTCTTCGCCTACGCAGTCATGTCGATTCCGGCCCTGAGCTTTGTACTCGTCGTCTATCTCTCGGTGACGAGACAACTCCGGCCGGTGGGGCAGAGCCGCGCAGAACGGTTTCTCGCCTGCGCTGGCGTGGCGTGCTGGGTCGCGGGAAGTATCTGGATGGTCGTGAGCGGGCCGTTGCTGGTGCCGGCCTGGTGGGGGCTAGCGTCGCTGCTGCTCCTCGTCAGGATTCCGCTCGCACGGCAGCGGAGACGCAGCGAAGTTCAACGCACGTCAAACTGACCGCTACCGTCGAGGGGGTCGGGTTGTCGAGGAGGGGCCGGCCTAGCTCAGCGGCATCTGGCGGTGCCGCTGCTCGCGCCTCGTCACGGGGACCGGCGGCTCCGGTGCCGCCGAGCGGGACGGCCCCGCCATCGCGCGCGACGAGGAGCCCGGAGGCATCGCCGAGGCCGGTGGCTCCTCGGGTATCCCGTCGGGGGCGCCGGTCGCGGCGCCGTCCGGGGACGGCGGCGACGAGGAGGGACCCGGCGGGGCGGGCGCGGGCGGCTCCGGGGCGGTAGGAGCGCTGGGTGCGGGCAGGGTGGCGAGGCTGGTGATGAAGACGCGGAGCGTGCCGGGCCGCGCGGCGATCGCGAGGCGCATGCCGGTGCGCGGCGGCGCGAGGTCCCACTCCCAGCGCGTCTCGACGATGCGCGTCCCGACCGCGAGATCCACGAGCCACGTGGGACCCTGCGCGCGCGTTCGCAGCACCAGGCCGGCAACCCCCGATCCGAGCCCGCTCTCGGCGGGCACGGCGAGCAGCGAGGAGGGGTGCGCCATCACGCGCGCCGCATCCGTCTCCGTGAGCCCGGGCACGGCCATGGCGCCCGCACCCGCCTCCTCCACGCGTCCCCGGCGCACGGGGCCGAGCGCGAGCGTGACGTACCCGGCGAGTTCCGCGACCTCCACGCTGGCGGGCTCGCCGAGGACGGTGCCGGTCGCGCCCGATTGCAGGACGCGGCCCTCGTTCATCACCACCAGCTCGTCCGCCATCGCCACCGCGTCGTTGAGCTCGTGGCTGGCGATCACGGTCGTGGTCTCCAGCGCGTTGAGGATCGAGCGCAGCTCCAGCCGCAGCCCCGACTTCTGCACCTCGTCCATCGTCCCGAACGGCTCGTCGAGCAGGAGGACGCTGGGCTGGGGAGCCAGTGTCCGCGCCAGCGCCACGCGCTGCTGCTCCGCGCGGGAGAGCTGATCGATGCGCCGCCTGCCCACCGAGGTGAGGCCAACCACCTCCAGCAGGTCGTTCACGCGCTGCTCGCGCTCGGCGCGCGGCCACCCCACCATGCGCAGGCCGAACGCGACGTTGTCATGCACGCTCATGTTCGGGAAGAGCGCGAGGTCCTGGAACATCAGGCCGAGCCCGCGACGGTGCGGTGGGTGGCCAGTGATCGACACGCCATCGAGGAGCACGTCCCCGGCATCCGGGCGATCGAGTCCGGCGATCAGCCGCAGGAGCGTCGTCTTGCCGCTGCCGGACGGGCCTAGGATCGCGCAGATGCGCCCCTCGCCCACCGCGAACGAGGCGTCGGTGAGCGCGACCCGCTCGCCCGGGTAGGTGCGCCACACCGAGCGGACCTCGAGCGTCGCCACGCTGCCTCCCTACCAGTCGCCCGCTTCGCGGTGCCGGAACCGCTCGATGATCAGGAACGCTACCACGCTCACGACCAGCAGGAGGGTGGCCAGAGCCAGCGCCGCGCCCGCTCCGTCCGCGCTGCGCCCGAGGGTGTCGAGGATCGCCACCGGCGCGGTGGTGAACTCGTGGCGGCGCAGGAGGGCCGTCGCCGCCGGCTCGCCCAGCGAGACGGCGAAGGCGAACGCGCCGCCCGCCACCAGCGCGCGCGAGAGCACCGGCAGGTCGATGTGCCGCCACGCGCGTCGCGGCGAGGCGCCCAGCACCGCGGCAGCCTCGGCGACGCCGGGATCCATCGAGCGCGCCGCCGGGACCACGGAGCGCAGGACGAACGGGTACGCCAGCAGGGCGTGCGCGATCAGCACCAGCGCGGGCGTCCCGCGCAGGTCGTACCAGCCGCGATCGAAGGCCAGTTGCACGCTCAGGCCGAGCGCCACCCCCGGCACGGCGACTGGCAGCACGAGCAACGCGAGGAGGATCGCGCCGCGCCACCCGCGCGCGCGCGGTACCGCCCTCGCCGCGACGCCGCCGGCCAGCAGCGCGAGCGCCGTCGCCCCGAACGCGAACGCGAGGCTCCAGCGCACCGACTCGATCGGTGCGATGGCGTCCGCGCTGCCGGCGGCGGAGAGCGCCCTGAAGTGGTCGCCCGTGAGCGCGCCGTCGCGGGTCACGGACCCGGCGACCAGCGCCGCGAGGGGGATGGCGATCAGCGCGAGCACCGCGCCCAGCACGAACAGCAGAGCCGCCCGCTCGCGCCACGAGGTCCGTGAGAGCGGCGCGTGGGCGGAGCGCTCCGGCGGCCTCGACGTCCCGGGCAGCGTCGAGCACAGCGTGAGCGCGACGAGGGTGACCGCCAGCTGTGCGAGGGAGAGCACGGCGGCCTGCGGCAACTGCCCGGGCTGCGTTGCGAGCCGGTAGATCGCGACCTCGAGCGTGTCGTAGCGCGCCGCGCCGAGGATCAGCACGATGGCGAACGAGGTGAAGGCGAAGGCGAAGGCGATCGTCGCCGCCGCGCCGATCGCCGGGCGGATCGCGGGCAGCGTGATGCGGCGGAACGCGCCCCAGCGGGTCGCGCCGAGCATCTGCGCGGCCTCCTCGTGGCGCGGGTCGAGGCCTGCCCACGCCGCTCCCACGAGCCGGACGGTGATCGCCATGCCGAAGACGGTGTGCGCGGCGAGGATCGCCCACAGCGTGCCCGTCGAGTCGATGCCGGGACCCGTCAAGCGCTGGATCAAGGTGCTCACCCAGCCGGCGCCGTCGAGGAGCTGGCGGAAGGCGACGGCCACGACCACGGCGGGCAGCACCAGCGGCAGCGTCAGCGCGGCCCGCACGAGGCGGCGCCCCGGAAAGCGGATCTGCGACACCACGTACGCCGCGGGCAGCCCCACGACGAGCGACAGCGCCGAGGACGCCAGCGCCTGCGCAGCGGTGAACGCGATCCGGCGTTGGACCTCGCCGCTGCCGGCGACATCGAGGATCGCGGAGCCGGTGATCGTGCCGTCCGGGGCGATGCCCTGCGCGACGAGGGCAGCCAGCGGCCACCCGAGGAACGGGACCAGCAGCAGCAGCGCCGGGAATCCCCAGCGCCACGCGGAGCCGGTCTGGCCTGCGTTGCTCACCGGACGATCGTGCTACCGCTCGGCGACCGCCGTCCACCGGCCGATCGCCGCTCGACGCGAGGGGCGCGAGCCATGGGCGAGCCCTTCCGCGCCCGCCCGCACGAGCGCACCCGGAACGTGCGCTCCGCAGCCTCGGGCGTCAAGGACCCGCGCCCGGCCGGACAGGTCGCGGCGCTGCGAGGCGGGCGACGCTCGGCGCCTACTGCGCGGACCCCCGGCGCTCCGCGGGGTGCGGGTGGTCCTGTGCCTCGATCTCCGGCTCCTCCGCCACGGCACTCGGGGGCATGTCATGCTCCTCGATCGGCTCGACCTGGAAGTGCTGGGACACCTCCGGGTCGCGGCGATGTGGAGGGGGCGGAATCTGGGCGGTCATCATCCCCAGCCGGGTGAGCAAGCCTCGCCATACCCACTTCAGCCACGCCATCGCACACCTCCATCCGGGAACGCCGCCGTTCGCCGCATCCAGCATGCACCTTTCGCGCGTCGCCGGGGGCAGGCGCTGGTCCCTAGTTGCGAGGGACGTTCGCGCGGGCGCGCGCTCAGGAGCGCCGCGGCAGCGCCTCCGCGATCTCGATCGCGAGCGCCGCGGCCGGCCGCGCGGCGTCGAGGACGAGCCGGGCCCCCTCCGTCGCCGACACCGGCTCGAAGGACTCCACCTGCTGGCGGTAGACCTCCACCGTGGCGTCGGAGGTGCGCAGCGGGTCGTGCTCGCGGTTCACGATGCGGGCGAGCGCTGCATCGTCGGTGAGCCGCAACTCCACGATCAGCGAGGGCACCGCCGCCGCCCGCGCGACCTCGACGGCCACGTGGCGCTGATCCGCGCGCGCGTGGGTGGCGTCCAGGACCACGGGACGCCCCAGCGCGAGGTGGCGCGCGGCGCGCTGCTGCATCTCGGCGTACACGCGCGCCGTCATCTCGGGCGAGTACAGGCCTTCGCGGAACGCCGCCGCGCCGCTGGCGTGGATGTCCAGCCCCGCCAGGTGCTTGCGCACCGCGTCCGAGGACACGTACGCCGCGCCGACCCTCGTCGCCAGCGTGGCGCCAACCAGCGACTTGCCCGTGCCCGACGCCCCGCACATCACCACGAGCGCGGGCGCCGCGCACCGCTCGCGGTAGGACGCGGCGAGGCGGAAGTACGCTGCGGCGGAGGCGGCGAGGTGCGCGCGGTGGTCGGCCGGGATCTCGGGCGCGTGCGCGCCGATCGACTCCACCTTGCCGCGCACGAATGCGCGGAACGTGCGGTGGAGCGGCTGCAGCACCGCCAGGGTCTCGTCCGCCGTCGCCGCCAGGTACCGCCCCGCAAACTCGTCGCCCATGTCGGGACGGCCGCGCGCCTCGAGGTCCATCGCGAGGAACGCGACGTCGTTGTTCACGTCGGCGTACCGCAGCTGGAACCACTCCGTGAACTCCACGCAGTCGACGACCACCAGGTCTTCCACGCGCGGGCCCAGGACGTAGACGTGCTTCGCCTGCATGTCGCCGTGGCCGTCGATGATCCGCCCCTCGGCGAGGCGCTCGTCGAAGAGCGCGGACTCGCGTTCGATGGTGGCGTCCACGAAGGCCTTCGTGGCGGCGGCGTCGTCCGGCGCCCAGGTGGAGCCGATGAACCCCTCGGCCTCGCTGAACTCGCGCTCCCACCACGCGCGCTCCGCCTGTACGCCCGCAAACGCCGGGTCGTTCGGCACCACGTCGGCGTGCTCGTGGAAGGGGACGATCGCGGCGACCAGGCGCTGCAGGATGTCGGGCGGCTCGCGGTGCTCGGCGATCAGGCGGTCCAGCGTGCGGTCATCAGGCAGGCGGCGCATCTTCACCGCCCACTCCACCACCTCGTCCGGTCCGGCCGCACCCCCCACGGAATCCACCGCGAAGCGGCCGTCCGCGCGTCGCACCACCGGCACCACGCCGAGGTAGACGTCCGGCGCAAGGCGGCGGTTCAGCCGCACCTCGGCATCGCAGAAGCGGTGCCGCGTCTCCACGGACAGCTGCTCGATGAACCCGAAGTCGACGGGCTTCTTCGTCTTGTACACCACGTCTCCCGCCAGGAAGACGTACGAGATGTGCGTCTGGACGAGTTGCACCTCGGCGGGCGGGATGGGGTACGCCTCCGGCTCCAACAGGCCGCGCACGTACGGAGGAAGGGCGTCACGAGGATCATCGCTCATAGTTCGAAACGGTACGGACGGCCGAGCGCAGGGGTCAAGCGACGGCCTACGATGCGGACGTCCGCGGCTGGCGCCGCGGCGTGGAGGGCGCCACATGGAGGGCAGGGAGCGCACATGAAGGTCGGCGTCACGGTGCCACACAACTGGGGTGTGGAGGACCCGCTACAGATGCTCGCCATGGGGCCGCTGGCAGAGCGCCTCGGGTTCGATTCGGTGTGGGTGATGGATCACGTCTTCCACACCGGCTTCCTCGCGGAGCGGCTCGGCGACCGGCCGTACTACCACCCGCTGGCCGTGCTCTCGCACCTCGCAGCGACGACGACGAGGCTGTCGCTGGGCGCGTCTGTGCTGGTCCTGCCGTACCACCAGCCGGTCGAGTTGGCGAAGTACATCGCGACGCTGGACCAGATTTCGGGTGGGCGCGTAATCCTCGGCGTAGGGGCGGGGGCCGTTGCCGAGGAGTTCGCTGCCCTCGGCGTCCCGATGAGCGACCGCGCGACGTTGACCGACGAGTCGATTCGGCTGATGCGGGAGTTGTGGACGAGCCCGCGCCCCGCGTTCCAGAGCCAGCGCTGGGACATCCACGATGTCGGCTTCTCCCCGAAGCCCATCCAGCGCCCGCTCCCCGTCTGGGTGGGGGGCTCCTCGCCCGGGGCGATGAAGCGCGCGGCCACGCTCGGTGACGGCTGGCACCCGAGCAGCCGGACGCCCGAGGACTTCGTGGCGAAGCGCGATGAGGTTCGCGCGATGGCGGTGGCTGCCGGGCGCGATCCACGGGAGATCGCCATGTCGGTGCGCGTTGAGGTCGGCGTGCGCGCAGGTGCGGACGATTCGCGCACGGCGCCACTCTGGGCCGACGACGCCGAGGCGTTGCGCACGCTGCTGCGGGACTACCGTGCGGCCGAGGTCGACCACGTCGTCCTCGCGCTCGCGTCGGGCGACATCGCGCTCGTCGAAGCAGCCATGCACACGATCGCGCGCGTGCTTCCGGACGTGCGTTAGCAGCGAAGATCGGGGCATCACCGCAGGCAGGCGCGCGCCTGCGCATGTCTACAATGGTTCCATGACGGGTCCCCTGACGAATGATGCCGCAGCACGCGACGGCGACCCCGTGCCGCCCGCGCCCGCGCTCTCCGCGCGCGAGTGGATCGACCTTGTCTTCGACGAGGCGTCGTTCGATGCGGCGTTCACCGGCGTACCCACTCCCGACCCCCTGCACTTCGAGGACTCGCGTCCCTATCCGGAGCGGCTCGAGGAGGCGCGGCGCCTCAGCGGCGGGGAGGAGGCCGTGCTCACCGGCATCGCGAACATCGGCGGGTTGCAGGTGGTGGTCGCGGTCAGCGACTTCCGCTTCATCGGCGGGTCGATGGGCTTCGCCGTCGGCGAGCGGGTGGCCCACGCGATGGACCGCGCCGCCAGCGGGAAGGTCCCGTTCGTCGCGATCACCTGCTCCGGCGGCGCGCGCATGCAGGAGGGCATGGTCGCCCTGCTCCAGATGTCGAAGGTCGCGGCCTCGTCCGTCCGCCTGCACGAGGCGGGCATCCCCATGATCAGCGTGCTCGCGCACCCCACCACCGGGGGCGTGTTTGCGTCGTACGCCACGCAGGGCGACGTGATCATCGCCGAGCGCGGGGCGCTCATTGGCTTTGCGGGGCCGCGTGTGCGCGCCGTGCACGATCCCGGGGAGGAGCGCGAGTCGCTGTACGCCGAGGACTTGCTCGCGGCGGGGCACGTCGATGCCGTGGTCGCGCGCGCGTCGATCCGCGACGCGCTGATCAGCGTCGTCTCGCTGGTGCGCCCGACCCCGGCCGCCGACGCCGACCTGCTGCCGCCGGTGGTGCAGCCTCGAGGGCTGGAGCGCGGGTGGGTGGTGGTGCAGCGTGCGCGCCACCCGGAGCGGCCGCGCTCGCTCGCGTACGTTCGAGGCCTGACGTCCGATTACTTCCCGCTGCACGGCGACCGCTCCGGCATCGATGACCCGGCGCTCATCGGTGGGCTGGCGCGCCTCGGCGACACGAACGTGGTGGTGATCGGCCAGGAGCGCGGGGACATGAACCCCGGTGGCGCGCGGCGCGACGGGCGCGTGTCGCCCGCGGGCTACCGCAAGGCGCGGCGGCTGATGCTGCTGGCGGAGCGCCTGCACCTGCCGCTCGTCACGTTCGTGGATACGCCCGGCGCGCACGATGGCATCGCGGACGAGTCGGCGGGGCTCGCGGGGGCGATCTCCGACTGCCTCGCGGCGATGGCCTCGCTCACCACGCCGTCGGTGTCCGTGGTGATTGGCGAAGGAGGGTCCGGGGGCGCGCTCGCGCTCACGGTCGCCGATCGCATCCTCATGCAACAGAACGCGATGTACTCCGTCACCTCACCCGAGGGCGCGGCGGCGATCCTGTTCCGCGACCGCGCCCGTGCGCCAGAGGTGGCGGAGGCGCTGGGCGTCGCGGCCGCCGACCTCCTGGCGCTCGGCGCCATCGACGCCGTGGTGGCAGAGCCCGGGGGCGGCGCGCACGCCGATCCGGAGGGGGCGATGCGCCTGCTGCGCCCCGCCCTGCGCCGCGCGCTGACGGAGGCCATGCGCGGGCGAGGGGCGCAGCGCCGCTCCCGCCGCGAGCAGCGTCTCCGCGGCATCGGCCTGCCGCCCGCCACTCCCGCGACGCAGGCCGCGCTCCGCGGGATCACCGACGCCTGGGAGGTGGCGGTGGGCGAGATGCGCGAGCGCGCGGGGGCCCTGGGCAGCCGCCTGCGCCGCCGCGGCGAGGCCGCCACCCCGGCCGCTGACGCCACGTCCGCCGCCGACACGTCCGCAGGCGGGGCGTCGCCCGGCGAGGGCACCCTCTAGCGCCTGCGCGGGCGGTCCTGGCGCGGGAAGATGAGCCCCATCCCCGGGGCGAGGTAGATCCACAGCTCCCGCACTCGACGGTCGAGGTCGACGCGTCCGACGATGGCCCCGGTCGACTGCACGCGCGCCTCGCCCGGTGGCGCGATGCCCAGCGCACCGCGCTGCGTGCCATCCAGCGTGAACTGGGTGATCGGCCGGTCGCCGGCGACGAACCACGGCTCGAAGGCGACCGTGAGGTCCGGAAAGGCCGCCTGCACGATCGCGAAGTGCGCCTCCAGCAGCGCGAGCGAGCCCACGTCGGCGTTGGTCGCGTGCACCAGGCAGTCCGCCGCCGCCGAGCGCAGGATGCGCTCCAGGAGCTCGGGGCCGGTGGCTGCCGTGGCCCACTCGGTGGCAACCACGGCGGCGTCCGCCTCGCTCCCGGGGACGGCGACGGGCGCCGGCGGGGCGGCGGAGGATGCCAGCGGCGGGAACGTGAGCATGGCGCCGGGGTTGAGGTACGGCCAGATCTCGACGATCTCGGCGTGCTCGTTCACCCGCGCGACCACGGCGCCGATCGAATCGAATACCCGGCGCTCGGCAACGGCACGGAAGACGATCGCGGGCGTGCCGCGCATGGTGATCTGGACCAGCAGGCGGTCCTCGGTGGTGATCACGTGATCGAGGTCGATCGCGAGGTCGGGGTACATCGCGCGCGCCTGGACGGTCTGGGCGATCGTGATCTCGCGGCCGCCCGACTCGCCGTTCTGCGCGTGGTAGAGGCACGTGGGCGCACACACCGCCCCGGCCGCGGTGATGAGATCGCCCCCCGCGCTCGCGAGGGCGTGCCAGCGTTCGAATGCCGCCCGGACGTGTTCGAGGCCCATCGCCACCTGTCGCCTGCGGCGCGGGCCCCTGTGGGCACATCCGCCGCCCGCGAGTGGAAGTATCGCACGGCGCTGCAGTACCGCGCGGACGCGCGCGGACGGCGGCACCGCGGCCGGGCTACCCGGCCGGACTACGAGGAGTAGATCGAGAGCTCCTCGCGGCGCAGGTGGTCGCCGAAGGCCTGGAGGATCGCGTCCCACTCCCGCATGTCCCACTCGGAGACGAACGTGATCGCCTTGCCCTCGCGCCCGGCGCGCCCGGTGCGGCCGATCCGGTGGACGTACTCCTCGGCGTTCTGCGGGACGTCGTAGTTCACGACGTGGGTGATCTCCGGGATGTCGAGGCCGCGCGCTGCGACATTCGTGGCGATCAGCACGTCCAGCGCGCCCTCGCGGAACTCCTGCACCACGCGATCGCGCCGGCGCTGATCCATGTCGCCGTGCAGCGCGCCCACGCGCACGCCCTGCCGCGCGAGGTCCGCTTCCAGGCGATCCACGCCGCGCTTCATCTTGCAGAAGACCAGCGTGCGCCCCTTCAGCTCGCGCTCCACGAGCTCGCGCAGCCCCTTCGCCTTGTCCCGAGAGGCGACCTCGAAGTAGACCTGGTCGATCGTGTCGACCGTGCTCAGCTCCGGGTCCACGGTGACCGTCTCCGGGTCGTCCATGAACTGCCAGATCAGGCGGCGGATCGTGCTGGGCATGGTGGCGGAGAACAGCGCCGTCTGCCGGCGCTTCGGCGTGCGGCTCAGGATGCGGCGGATGTCGGGCAGGAACCCGATGTCCAGCATCTGGTCCGCCTCGTCGAGGACGGCGTAGCGCACCGACCGCAGGCCCAGCGTGCCGCGCTGGAGGTGGTCGATGACGCGCCCCGGCGTGCCCACTACGATCGCGGGGCGGCGCTCCAGCGCCTTGAAGTCACCCGCGAGCGAGTGCCCGCCGAGGATGCCGACGGCCTCCAGGCCGAACCCGGCGGCGAGGTCCTTCAGCACGTCCAGCACCTGCGATGCCAGCTCGCGCGTCGGCACGAGCACCAGGCCCTGCACCTCCGCGAGCTCCGGGTCGAGCGCCTCGACCATCGGCACGCCGAAGGCGATCGTCTTGCCGCTGCCGGTCTGCGCGACGCCCACGACGTCCTTGCCGTCGATCAGCGCGGGGATCGCGCGTTGCTGGATCGGCGTCGGCTGGGCGAAGCCGTACCGTGCGAGCGCCTGCAGCGTCCGCTCGCCCACGCCGAGCTCGGCAAAGGCCTGCGGGAGCAGCGACGGGTCGACGTCGTCCGCCACGCGCGGTTTGCGCGCAGCGCGGCGCACCGGGGCCGTGGAGGCGGCCGGCGCCTCCGCCGCCGCGACCGGCTGGAGCTCCTCGTCCTCGTCGATGTCGTCCGCGTCGCTCAGGTCGTACGCGGAGTAGGCGGACTCTTCGTCATCGTCGAGGTCGTCCAGGTCCTCGTCGTCGGCCTCTTCGAGCTCGTCCTCGGCCTCACCGGAGAGCACCGCGGCGATCGCGACCGAGCGCGGGATGGCGACGCCGTCGTCGCTGTCCGAGCCGTCCAGCTCGTCGGCGTCCTCGTCGGCGTCGTGCTCGTCGATCTCGGCGAGCGCCTCGATCTCGTCGTCCTCGTCCGGCTCCTCGTCGAGGTCGGCGGACGGGGCGTCCTCGCCCGTCTCCCCCGTCGCGGCGTCGATC
>Ga0172380_10002811_pt1 | contig 25608 bp, 22 predicted proteins | sample Leawe162metaG_FD_119747 | JGI IMG/M metagenome (GOLD analysis project Ga0172380, IMG submission 119747) | Leachate microbial communities from a municipal landfill in Southern Ontario, Canada - Leachate well 162 metaG | ecosystem: Engineered > Solid waste > Landfill > Unclassified | place...
GATCAGATTATCGCTAGATATACGAAGTACTGGTACGTTCTGGTTGATGCGCGGAATAACGAGCCTCATGTCCGGAGGATATATCTCCAGATTTAATTCTGGGATTTCCTTAATTTGCTTGGTCGTCGCCTGATTCGTGTCCACCAGTTTTTGTTGTGGCTGTGTTTTCTTTTTTGCGTCTGTTATTCCAATGAGTTTGCTTTCCTCTTGAGTTCCAGTTAATTCTTCAAATTTGTATTTAAAATTGAGGTATAAAGATTTCCAATTCATCGCGCAAAATGTCACAACCAAAATTAGAAGAGTCACAAATATCTGCCTCCCGGCATCTCTGAAAATAGTTTTGACACTCTTTCTTTCAGGGAGCTCGTGCTCCGGTCCTATGTGTAGTAAAAAGTTACCGTTGTTTTCTGTCATTTTTTTCTTATAAAATCTATTAATTATACCTGAAAACCTGTTATTTTTCAATCATGGGATGTAAAAAAATTGACTTCACGAAGGTTTTATGTCATATTTGAGGTCATCCTAAACATTGGCAATCTATGGTATCAACTGTTGCGGATAATTATAAGGAGTACTTCAATCTCGATGAGGTTATAAAAAATGTAAAAAAATACCTCCCTGAGTTTAATGTGAAAAAATTCGTTAGCGCTTTTGAATTTGCTGAAAATGCTCATAGAGGGCAGATTAGGAAAAGTGGTGAACCATATATCGTTCACCCTGTTCAAACGGTTATAAATCTTGAAGTGCTTCACGCTGACGAGGATTCTTTGATTGCGGCTTTGTTGCATGATGTTCCGGAAGATACTGGCTGTGACATGAATCAAATAAAAAACTTGTTTGGTGACGGGGTTGCTTATCTAGTTGATGGAATTACAAAATTGTCGAAAGTTTACTATAGACATGACATGGAAGAGCGTCAGGTTGAGTCGCTTAAAAAGCTTTTGATCCATACCGCGAAAGACCCGCGTGTTATTTTGATTAAGTTGGCCGATCGTTTGCACAATATGCAAACCTTGGATTTTATTGATAAGCCTGAAAAGAGGGATCGTATTTCCAGAGAAACCCTAGAAATATATGTTCCTATCGCAAATTTACTTGGGATACAAGAATTGAAATCAAAACTGGAAGATTTGTGCTTCAAACAGTTATATCCAGATGATTATAAAAATTTGAAAGACAAAATTTCAAATACGTCATATCGTCTTGGCGATACGCTGAAGGAGATGACTCGCATTATCAAAAGAGAGATTAAAAAAAACGATATAGTTGCCGAAGTTCAAGGGAGAGAAAAAAGTCTTTATAGCGTTTTTAAAAAAGTTAAGGCTGAAAATAAAACAGTTGACGACATACATGACAGAATTGCACTACGAATTATTACAAGAAAAAAATCGGATTGTTACGCCGCACTTGGGATTATTCATGATTTATTTAAGCCAAAACCTGGAAGATTTAAAGATTATATTGCTGTACCGAAGATCAATGGGTATCAGAGCATTCACACCATCGTTTTTGGTGTTAATGGAGTTTTAACTGAGATTCAAATCAGAACAAAGAGAATGCATATAGATGCCGAATACGGTATTGCGGCTCATTATTTTTATGACACTTCAAAATCTAATGGAGACAATCTGATTGATGATCAAAGGTCATCGTGGGCTTCAAAGATTCTTGATTTACAAAAATACCAAAAGAATCACGAAGATTTTCTTTCGAATCTTAAACTCGACATTTTTCAGGATCGAATTTTCACGTTCACTCCTGAGGGGGAGACTATGGATCTGCCAAAGAACGCAACAGCTATCGACTTTGCCTATTCTATCCATACCGAGGTTGGTAATCATTGTGAAAAAGCTGAAATTAACAATGAAATAAAACCAATCACTACTATCTTGAAGACCGGTGATCACGTTAACATTATTACATCAGATAAACAAAACCCCGAACTTTTTTGGCTTTCTTTTGCGAAGACTAATCTCGCTAGAAATAAAATTAAATTTTTCCTGAGAAAAGAAAGCTTTAAAAAGAAAGTGGCTGATGGTATCAAAATGTTGCAAAAAGAATTTGATCGTGCCGGACTTGGACTAGTTGAAGATGTCAATTTCAGAAAGTTGAAAACTCTTTTGCTCGAAAGATATAACCAAAGTGTTGATAGTAGAAAAGTTTTGTTTGCAAATATTGGAGATGGAAGCATTCAGGCTGTTGATATTGCAAAATTGTTGAGAAAATTAAAATCCAAAAAAGGACAAGATGAGAAAAAATTTGCAATTGAAGTGGTTGGCAATGATCGAGCCGGTCTAATGAAGGATGTTATCGATATTCTTGTTAGTTATAATGCAAGATTGAATTATTCTCATGCCAAACTTTCTCTTCTTAGGAAAAAGGCTGTTATGGTTTTTCATATTGAATTTGACTCACTAAAAGATTTCAGTGAAGTTTGCCAACATATCGAGCAGATAGAAGGAGTTGAAAGTGTTCAGAGAAGATTTTTGTTTACATCTGTTTCTTTCTACACTGTCGCTCTCACAACTATCGCAATTTGGATTTTTCATCCTTTGTTTATCGAGAGCCTTATACAGCTTCAATTCGAGAAACAATATGAATTTATATCCAGCTTCTTACTTTACGTTGGGCTTTTTATGTTGCTGTTTACTGTGATCTATTTAAAAAAAATCATTCAAAAAAGTTTTCCCGGATTCAGATATGTGAAGTGGATTTGGATTTTTACTTTTCTTGCTCTTACTGTGGCCGTTTTTGCTCTATTAATTGAGCTTTATATATTTAAGATCCATTATAATTGGGTCATTATTTTTGGTGGGATATTGTTTATCTATGCTTATTTATCTGCGCAATATCTCGAATATAAAAACTCTTCATTATGAAAATATCTACAAAGAAAAAATTGATTGGATATGTTTGCGGACTTCTCGCCGCTATTTTTTGGGGAGTACATTCCGTGATGATAAGATTCATGACCAGTGAGGGAATAAGTCCTTTTCTGATCGCCGGGTCAAGACTTTATGTTGGCGTTGCGACTTTGTTCGTTATTTTGGTTATTAGGTCATTGATTAAAAGAAAGAAGATTTTTGAAAAGATTGAGTTTAATAAATTTTTTTGGATAGCTGGAATTGTTTTGGGATTGAACTTTTTACTTTTTCAGTTGGGGCTTAAGTACACTTACGCTTCCGATGCTAACTTGATTCAGAATTTCGCGCCTGTTGCGGTTTTGATTATCAGTACTATTTTCTTTAGTCATAGGATAAAACAATTCTCAAATACTTCTGAGAGATGGTGGCTTACGCTTTTTATCATTGTTGTTGGGTCAATTGGAGCGAGTCTTATATTGACCAATAATTCAAATGAAGTTTTGAGTGAAGGCGCCACAAAGGGATTTGGCGACCTGATTGAGTTTGCCGCAATGGGACTTTTTGCTTTATTTATTATTGCCAGTAATGAATTTGGGCGCAAGAATGAAGGCAAATCGTCTTTGCAAATAACCTTGTTTACACTCGCTGTTGCCGCAATACCCGTTTCTTTCTTTGTCCCTTTTGATCAGTTCACGAAAATTTCCGTTGAACAGTTAGAATACATGATATTTATCGGTGTATTTTCTACCGGTATAGCCTACGCATTGTGGAATAAAGCGGCTCAGTATTTGTCTGTAATTCCTCTTGGTCTTAATATTATCTACATAGGAATAATCACTGTGTTTTCTGAGATAATTTTTTTAGACCTACAGCTTTCTTGGAAAATCGCAGCTGGCGGGCTCCTTATGCTATTGGCTTCTGTAAGTGCTGAAGTCGTAAGTTCAACTTACAAGAAAGACCCTCCTTATTAGTTTTTTGTTAGCTAAGAAGTTCGAAGATCGTTATTTCTTTCATGCTCAGTTCATTCTCGAGCAAGGCTTTTCCTATGTACACACCTTTTGTTCTCAGTTGGCGCAACAAATTCAAGTGCTTAACTTTTGACACACCTCCGCAGATATATACATTCAAGTCGGTAGTTGCCAGAATTTTTTCGACGCCATCGTAATTCGGATGAATCAATGTCCCTTCGCTCCAGATATCATGATAGAAGAAATTTTTCACATTGAGTTCTTTTAATCCTTGTGCAAAATCAAAAACTTCATATTGGTTTTGTTCCGGTGTAAATTCTGAAATTATTTTTTCGTCTTTTGCTTTTACCCCAGAGTATATTCGATCCTGTCCATATTTTTGAATTGCCTTTTGGATTATCGGCAAACCAGATGTTCCTATTATCACTTTTTTAAGTCCGAGTTCATTGAAAGCCAAGTCCACTTCCTCCATAGTTCTCAACCCACCAGTATATTGGATTTCTATATTCGGGTGATCGTTCACAATCTCTTTGATCATTTTTTTGTTCACAATTCTGTGGTCTGTGCTTGCGTTAAGATCAACTAACAAGATGCGTTTTGCGCCTTCTTTTGCGTATTGTTCGGCGTATGATCGTGGTTTTTTTGGATAGACGGTTACTTGCTTAAAATCGCCCTTGTATAAGGATACGCATTTCCCGTCCAGAATGTAGATTACAGGGTTTACTTCCATTCTCTGTTTAATTTGAAAACCTAAAATGCATTATGTCGCCGTCTTTCACTTCATAATCTTTTCCTTCAATTTTGAGACATCCCTTTTCTTTTGCTCCAACCTCACCTCCGTACGCGATAAAGTCATCATATCTTATTACTTCCGCTTTGATGAACCCTTTCTGAAAATCCGTATGAATAACCCCCGCGGCTTCGGGCGCCAGAGCTCCTCTTTCGACAGTCCATGCGCGAACTTCTTTTGGGCCGGCTGTAAAATATGTCATTAAATTAATAGACTTGTATGCGGCTTTGATCAATTCATTGAGTCCGGTTTCTTTCAGACCTATTTCTTTGAGATACTCGAGGGCTTCTTCTTTTGTGAAATTGCTTAACTCCTCTTCAACTTTCGCGCAAATTGGTATTATTTTCGACTCATCTTCTACGCCGAGAAGTCCTTTGTATTTTTCTCTGTCGAAATCCTTTATCTGATTCTCGTGAATATTAACAATATAAAGATGAGGCTTTATTGTCAGAAGGTGAATGTCGCGAAGCATGAGTTTTTCCTCGTGAGTCAGTGACATCGTCAGAGCTAATTCGCCTTTTGATAAATGATCGTTTAGTCGCTGAGTCAACTGCGCATATCCAAGTCTGTCCTTGTCGTTTGATTTCGCGTCGGATTTAGCTTTTATAAGTCTTTTTTCTACTGTCTGCAGATCTGCAAGAATCAATTCTGTATCTATGATTTCGCGATCTCTTTTCGGGTCAATGTCTCCGTGGACATGAATGATATTTGAATCTTCAAAGCATCTTACAACTTGAACTATCGCATCACATTCTCTAATGTTGGCTAGGAATTGATTGCCAAGTCCTTCGCCTTTGCTCGCGCCTTTCACGAGTCCGGCAATATCTACAAACTCTATCGTAGTTGGAATTATTTTTTCAGGATGTTCAATCTCTGCGAGCTTGTTGAGACGTTCGTCAGGCACTTCAACAACCCCGATGTTTGGGTCTATCGTACAAAACGGATAGTTTGCAGCCTGCGCGCTTTTCGAACCGACAAGCGCATTAAATATAGTTGATTTACCTACATTCGGTAATCCTACAATTCCTATTTTTAGACTCATATAATTAATTCGTTAAATTCTTTTATTGTTATTTGTCCCGGAGCGGTTTTTGATTTTTCGTCCGCCGCGAAATACATCATGTAATTCCCAAATAAATGCCCGCTTATTCTTGTTAAATGTCCATGCGCCCCCATACAAACACAAATCGCTTCCTGATTCTTATGGCCTAGAGAAGACAGAAAGTCAAGAATTCTAAAACTATCACCTATTTCTTTCGCGTGTGTCGCGAATTTCACTATATCAGCACCTTTTTTTAGCATTTTACCGTAGATGCCCGTGAGCTCTTTTTCATAAGGGGTTTTCTTGTAATCGTGGTAGGACATTATAATTTTTATTTTTGGATTAATTTTCTTAATCTTTTTTATTAAGGCTGTTTTTGCTGATATATCTATGTCCACATATTGTGATCTTTTTATTACTTCTTCTTTTAGATTTTTCCCACTGAATTCTTCCATTTTGTAAATTATCGGCTTTTTCACTTTCTTAAGAATATCTCCGTAAAAACTTTCTTTTATTCTATCAAACCAAATCTCCAGCACATCTGCCGAGGAAGTGTTTTTAAAATTGTTCTTTTGAATAGGAATCGTTTTGTACATTTTATTGTTGCTTGGCTTATTGCTTGGCGCGATATTAACATTATTCAGAGTCAAATGAAAAGATTGTTACCGTTTTTATTAGAACATGTTTCGACTATACTTCAATCGGCAAAGATTATTTTCTTTTTACTTTTTCCTGCTTCTCGATATAATCTGTGCTAAGTAAAAAAAATATTTTCTAACCTTTTCGCCATGAGGAAATTTTTCCTTGGTCTAGCTATCCTCAGCATGACATCCCTATTCGTAGGATGTGTCCCAGCTGAAGAAGAAGCAACAGAGGAGGGAACTGCTGTTGAAGAAGAAGCAGTTGTCGAACCTGAAGTTGTTGTTGAAGATGCTGTAGAAACTCCAGCTGCAGAAACTCCAGCTGAAGAGACTCCAGCTGAATAATGGAGCTTTAGACTAGTAGCTACTAGACAAAAAAAAGCGGAGGAATTTATTTCTCCGCTTTTTTTATGCCCTATGCGTTCTTAGGCTTTTAAAAATTCTTTTACTGATGCCTCTTCCGTTGTAGCTTCGTGAATAGCTGGCTTCCTTATTGATGCATGCCTACGAGCTTGCAGTTGATCTTTTTTCAAAGTGCTTTGGAATTTCTTGATCTGAGCTACCGTTCTGTCCTTCGAAAGGTCTATCGCCTTTGTTATCATGTGGCTCGTTTCTTTTGCCTTCATAGTTTTCATTGGCATTTTTATAACCATTTCAACCTCGTACGCATCGTGCTTCTCAAACTTTTCAATCGCACAATCCAGAAGGACCGCATCAGCCGCGAAGTGTGTCAGAAGAGCTTCCACTTGCTTCAGTTTCGTAGGAATGTAGTTGTCAAAAATCTCCTGTTCCTGCGTCGAGAGGTTTTTGTAGGTGTAGGTTACCTTCATAGAAGATGGGTTAAGGATTATTGAAGTGAAAAGAGGTCTATATTATAGCAGTAGTACCGAGGAATAGCAAAATTAGAACTATTTGTTGTATTAGTCGTGTTTGAGTGGTGCCGCGGGGTAGAATTGAACTACCGACACCATGATTTTCAGTCATGTGCTCCACCACTGAGCTACCGCGGCGTATGAGATAGGCAAAATTTACAGAGAGATTCTAAATGGTCATCACTTTAAAATCAACTAAAAAGCTCACCCCATAAAGAGTGAGCTTTAAATTGTCATTGAACTAAAGACGCCTTACGCTTTTTTAAGCATTGGAAGCCCTGTTCTTTTGTTTTCAACAACCTTGTATCCTGCTGGCATTGCGTCAAGACCATCCTTGCCTTTTACTTCGCGAGCGAAATAAAAGATTTTTTGTTGTCTGCCTCCGCGTAGAGTTACATCTTTAGTGTGGAGGAAGTAGGTCTGACCCTTACTGTTCGTGTGACTGTAAGCCATAGAAAAGTTGGTTAAAAAAATATCTGGCAAAAGCCTACCTGATAACAGGTTGGTTGTAAAGAGTCCCAGCCGTCATTATGCCGTTTAGTCAAGTTAATCTAGAAATGGCTAGTTAAAGACAATTGGCATTATTACTTCACTCTTCTTGCTTGCTATATAAAAAAAACAGTGTAGAATCTGCGCATTCTGCCAAATCTTAAAATCAATATGGAAATCAGAAATATAGCCATTATAGCGCATGTAGACCACGGGAAAACGACTCTTGTCGATTCCCTGCTTAAGGTTGGAGGCGCTTTTGCCGATAGAGAGGAAGTGATTGATTGTGTCATGGACAGTAATGACCAAGAAAGAGAGCGAGGGATCACGATCTATGCGAAAAATGCTGCTATAAATTATAAGGATACGAAGATCAATATAATGGATACTCCTGGACATGCGGATTTCGGATCTGAAGTTGAGCGTATTCTTAGGACTGTTGATGCCGCTCTTTTGCTCGTAGACGCTTATGAGGGACCAATGCCACAGACTAAGTTTGTGTTGAAGAAGGCTCTGGAACTTGGGCTTAAAGTTATTGTTGTTATAAATAAGATAGATAAGCCGATGGCTAGACCTGATGAGGTTTTGAATCTGACTTTTGATCTTTTTAATTCCCTTGAGGCTAGTGACGAGCAAATGGATTTCCCTTATATTTATACAATTGCAAAACAGGGGGTTGCTATGAGGAAGCTTGAAGACGAAAGAAAAGATATAACTCCCCTTCTTGATCTTATACTTGAGAATGTGAAGCCAGCTGTTGCCGATATTGAAAAACCTTTCCGTATGCAACCTGTAACGCTGGTTTATGATAATTTTCTTGGGCGTATTGCTATCGGAAGAGTTTATGATGGAAGTATTGGAGGGAATAAAAATGTTTTCGTAATAGGTCATGACGGGACAGTGAGGTCTGCAAAAATATCTAAAGTTTTCAGTTTTAAAGGACTTAAAAGGACTGATGTTCCTGAAATTTTTTCTGGAGATATAGTTGCGATTGTCGGGATCCCCGATATATCTGTTGGTGAAACTATTACAACTGATGAAAAAGCGGAGGCTTTGCCTGCGATAAAAATTGATCCTCCAGCTCTTGAAATAGAGTTTTTGGTTAATAATTCGCCGTTCGCCGGTAGAGAAGGCAAATTCGTAACCAGTAGACATATACGCGCGCGACTTGAACGAGAAATCGAGACAAATGTTGGTCTTAAAATTGAGGATGTTCCGAACAGTGATTCAATAAAAGTTTTTGGTAGAGGAGAAATGCATATCGCGGTTTTGATTGAAAGTATGAGACGTGAAGGATTCGAACTTCAGATATCAAGACCAAAAGTTATTATGCAGGAAATAGATGGCGTTAAACACGAGCCTTTTGAGTTCGTCGTTGTGAATACCCCTGATGATACTTCCGGAAAAATCATCGAAGCGATTTCTTCATTTAAAGGGCAACTAATAAGCGTAAAATCTTTGAATGGTAACTCTACTCTTGAATTTATGGTTCCGGCGCGTGGATTACTTGGCTTTGGTTCGACTTTCATTACAATGACTAGAGGTAAGGGCACAATTTATCATTCTTTTGATCATTTTGGGCCTTATGTCGGTGAAATAAAGAAAAGATCAGTTGGTTCAATGATCTCCGGAGAGTCCGGTCAAGCGATGGCATATTCTCTATGGAAACTGCAAGAAAGAGGTCCACTATTTATAACACCCGCAACGGAGATATATGAAGGGATGATTATTGGTGAACATTTGCACGCAAGTGACTTGGTCGTCAATGCAACTAAGAATAAAAAGCTTACCAACATGCGCGCCTCAGGCGCCGATGAGGCTCTAACTCTCGTTCCTCCAGTCGAAATGACTCTCGAGAGAGCTATCGAATATATAAAGGATGATGAGTATGCTGAAATAACTCCGACAAAGGTACGCTTAAGAAAAAGAGTATTAGGTGAATTAGATAGGAAAAGGGAAAGGAGATAATTCTATCAATGTCTTCCTCTGTTGAAAAATCTTCTTCGACTGTGGGTAGGTTTTTGCTCATAATCTTGTGAATCTCCAGACACCTTCAGTTTGGTTTTTATGAGAGCTTCAATACTGCTGATTTTGCCTTTTTGATCCGGGGTCGCCATTGAGATTGCGCATCCTGTTTGGCCAGCTCTGCCTGTACGACCTATTCTGTGGACATAATCCTCAGGATTTTCCGGAAGATCATAATTAATAATTAATTTGATGTCCGTTACGTCAATTCCTCTTGAGGCTATGTCAGTTGCTACAAGTACACGATATTTGCCTAATTTAAATCCGCTCAACGCTTCTTGTCTTTGATATAAAGATCTGTTTGAGTGAATTTCCGCGGCCTTGTGACCTGCCATATTTAATGATCTGCATATTTTTTTCGCGCCGTATTTTGTTCTTGTGAAAATCAATGTTGAGCCCGCATGATCATGAAGAATTTGTTCGAGTAATTTGGGCTTTTGATCCCTTTGAACAAAAAATATTTCCTGTTCGATTTTGTCCGCGACTGTTCCAGAACGAGCTACTTCCACTCGCACCGGAGTTTTCATGTATTTTGTTGCTATTTTGGCTATGTCTTCCGGCATTGTCGCCGAAAAGAGTAGGGTTTGACGATCTCCATTGGCAGGAAATTGTTTCAAAATGTCTTTGATTTGTGGAGCAAATCCCATATCCAACATTCTATCAGCTTCATCCAATACAAGGATTCCGCATCCGTTCAAGCTAATGTTTCCTTTTTGAAGATGATCGTTAATCCTTCCCGGTGTTCCTATAACAACTTGTGGGCCTCTTCGGATCATCCGAATCTGTTGACCTATTGGCGCTCCTCCAATCAGAACTACCGTATTTATTCCGAATGATTTTCCAATTTTCTGAAAGACTTCATCTACTTGCAGAGCCAGCTCGCGAGTTGGGAGAACAATCAAAGCAAGCTTTTGTTCTTCCATGATTTTTTGAATAATCGGTATAGCAAAAGCCAGAGTTTTTCCCGTTCCGGTTTGCGCAATTCCTATAAGATCGTTGCCCTCAAGTCCGAGTGGAATTGTCTTTTGTTGAATAGGAGTTGGAATTGTAAATTTTAAATTTTCCAGTTTTTCGAGTATCTCGGGAATGATTTCCATATCTGCGAATTTCGGTTCCATTTTTTTATGTTTGTTAATTCTTAAACTGTAGACGGCTAAAGTACACGAAAACCACAAGTGTGTCAACCACGATATGTATTGACATTGAAATTTTGGTATGATCAAATGGCGACCTAAATTATATATAAATAAGATAAGTTATATGGAAGAAACACCAGCAAAAATGCCAGAAAGAGTCGTTGGATACGGTGATCCCGAGTGTAGCAACGGATGTCCAAATAGAGTTGGTGCTATGACTTTGTGTGTACTTATGACCATTGCTACACAAATTCAAATGGCCTGCATAAGCGCCGGATGTACCGAAGAGGCTTGTGCTTGGCAACGCAAACAAATAGATCTTGCCAGTAAGGTGAAGTGTGCGCCTGGTTTACGCAGAATATAATTGGTCTTTGCAGTTATAGTGCGGATAAGAAGCTATCTCCGGTTTTTATTTCATCTCCAATGCCATAATTTTCCGCTATTGTTTTTGCCACGTCTGCGAACGACGCTCTTTGACCTAGGTCTACTCCTCCTTGCATTAGTGGACTATAAGCTAGCAACTTAACTTTTTCACGAGTGTGGTTATTATGGAGGTTTTGAGTAGGATCATTCCCGTGATCCCCAACGAGTATCCATAGATCCCTTGGTTGCATTGCCCTCATGATCTCTCTGGCCCATGAACTGATCATTTTAACATGGTTCATGTATTCTCTTGGCTTACGAGGGTGTCCGTATGATTCGTCCGTAGCAACCAGATTGTCAAAACTAAAAAAAGGACCTGTTTTTTGGTTCGTCATTTGCAGTATTGCGCACAGCCTCTCTTCGTCAGACTTGAGTTTTAGTATGTCCTGATGTCTAAATCCATGCTCGTTAAGCATGCTTGCGGCTTTTCCAATTCCGCAAACATGGATGCCGGCTTCGCTCAAATGATCTATAAGAGTTGGCCCGTCGGGATCGACTCCGTAGTCTTTACGATCCCCGGAAACTCTAGTGAAACCTTCGGTTTCGTCCCCGATAAAAGGTCTCATTATTATTCGTCCAATGCGATAATTGGCTTCGTTGACTGCGCGTCTTACCGCCATTCCGATTTCTTCGATTTGAGCTTGAGGAACCACTCCCTGATGAAGAGCTATTTGTATCAAACTGTCACTTGAAGCGTATATCGGAAATTTCAGCGGTCCTTCCGTTCTTCCGCTGGCCAAATGGACAGGGCCTATACTTGGATGATTGACGAATTTTTCACCATTCACGTCGTCGGTTCCTGGATATCTTATAATATCTATTTCTCGACCCAATACACTTGTCGCTGTTCTTCTTACAAGATCCACTATCTCATCCGGAAAGCCTGTTTTATCAAAAAGCAGATAAGGTTTGTCTACTATGTGTCCCATCAAAGTCTGATGCCCTTCCGGACTTCCGTTACCCTTGAATGTTGGCTCCAAAGAACCGAATGCCCCTTTTACTTCACTTATTCTAAAATTTTGCTTAACTTTCATTCCCTCAAGACCATCAATATATTCAAGCCCCATTGATTGCAGAGCTTCCGCGTCGAGAGGTTCTATTTGGGACGCATTCGCGAGACTGTTTGTATGAACGTCATCCGGATAATCAGTGCGGGCATCTTGTGCTGCACCACAACCAAGGCCATCAATTATCGTGACCCTTACGCGTTCGAATTGTCGTGAAGTTTCTGGTGTCATAATGTTTTTATTAAAGGAGGCGAGTATAACTTATGACTTTTCCTTTTGCAAATATTTACAAAACCATGAACATGAGTTCACTACGTCCACGATCGGATGAGATCCAATTTGAAAACTAATTATTCCACCTATTCCATAACTTCCTTTACCGCGCTTTGTGTCGCGTCGACACCAGTAATGTTTGGATCTTCTTCTTTCGGTGATTCAACTTCTGAAACTTCTTCAGCAATTCTTACCGCTAACCTTTATAATCCGATTTTATCTATAACAGGTCTATCAATGTATAAGTTAGTTGATGCTGCTGGGCTGGTTTAAGCTCAATATTTTTGATAGGATGCCAATATGGTAAGGGGCAATAAAATCAACAAATATGATAATTTAAGCAAACCACAGGCTGAGTTTAATTTTCATGATCGTGGTATTTTGACTCAAAGTGACATGCAGAAACTGGTTGATGAGTTTATCGAAGAATGTCGTGATCGCGGACTTCGCAAGGTGCTTATCATTACAGGCAAGGGACTTCATTCACGGAATGGATCACCGGTGATAAAGCCTTTTGTAAAAAAATATCTTCAAAGCAAGTCTTTCGTTTCAATGGTTTATGAAGGGAGATATGACAGAGGCGGGAGTGGAACTTTAGAGATTATTTTGAAATAGCGTTTCCAACTCCATCCATTGTTTTTCTTTTTCGGCAATTTTCTCCTCTACTTCCTTTAACATTTTGTTTTTTTCAACTGAATACTCTTTGTAATGTTCCTCAAACCATTCTAGCAAAGTGTTTTTTTCTTCCCATAATTTTTCTAATTGTTTCTCTGCTTCCTTGATTTTTATCTTCGCCATCTTCGCGTCTTTTTGCTCGTCCTTTTTTTTGGGCTTCTTGTTTTGCGGCTCCCCTACCTCCAAATCTTGCTCAATAGTTTGCTGTAGATGGTAAACATACTCTTCGTAATCGTGATTGTATCGTCTAATCTTTCCGTTCTTCACTTCGATAATGCCGTTGGCAACTATTTCTACAAATGTGCGATTATGGCTCACAAACAACACAGTTACATTTGAATTTTTTAATGCGCGAGCTAAAGCTTCTACTGTTTCAAAGTCCAAATGGTTAGTCGGCTCATCGAGCAAAATCACATGATTTTTCTGCAACAGAATTCGTGCCAAACAAAGCCTGGCTTTCTCGCCACCACTCAACACTGAGATCCTTTTTTTCAAGGCTTCGTTTTTGAAAAGAAAATTCCCTGCCATTTTGAATATTTCCTGCTCACTAACATCTCTCGGGGATACTCTTTTTAAATAAACTTCCAGCTTTTCGTCGGAGTCTAATTCGGTCGGAATGTGCTGTGCGTAATAGCCGATTCGGATTTGGTGTCCCCATTTAAAACTACCCGAAAGTTTCTCGAGCTCTCCAGCAATGGTTTTCAAAAATGTTGTTTTTCCTTGGCCGTTATCGCCGAGTATTGCGATCTTCTGGCCTCTTTCAACATCCAGATTTACTCCAACCGCTATAGATTTGTTGTCGTAACCAACCTCTAAGTCTTGAGTCTGCAAAGCAATGCCGGACTTGCCGTCCACGTCTGGAATATTTATAACCGTGTTGCCCAAAGAATGCAGAACTTCGATGGTTTTCAGTTTTTGGATTTGTTTCATTTTTGATTGTGCCTGAGATGCCTTGCTGGCTTTCGCGCCAAATCGATCAACAAATTTTTGCAAATGTTTTTTTTCTCGTTCGATGTTCTCGTTGTGCTTTTCTACCATCAAAGACTGGCCTTCTTTGTACTCCAAATACTCCTCGACTTTTCGAGGAAACAAAGTCATTTTTCCGTGCTCAATTTCTAGCGTCTCGTTGCAGGTTCTCTTTAGGAATTCTCTATCGTGAGAAATTAGCAAAAAACTTCCGTTATAATTTTCGAGAAATTTCTCTAACAAAATCTGAGTGGATAAATCCAAATAATTGGTCGGCTCGTCCAAAAGCAATAAATTCGGTTCATGCAAAAGCATCGCAATCAACTTCACTCTCATCTGAAAACCGCCCGCCAAAGAATTCACTTTCGATGTTAGTAATTCGTTCTTTATTTGGAATCTTCCCGCAATTTTGGCGCATTCCCAATCCTGCTTGCCACTAGATCGCATCAGAAAATCGATGACGCTTTCGTTCTCCTCATGTTCAGCGTGTTGTGTCAAATATCCGATCCTTGTTCCTTCGTGAATGTTGATTTTGCCTTCGTCGAGATCCTCGACTCCAACGATGATTTTGAATAATGTTGATTTGCCCGCGCCGTTTCTGCCAATCACACCAATTTTTTGCCGATCGATTACGACCAGATCCGAATTATGCAAAATTCTTTGATCGCCATAGGCCTTTGATAACCCGCTAATTGTAAGAAGAGTTCCCATGTGATTTATTCACGGATAAGCTAAGGATAAGCTTTGGGGAGCATACATATTAGCCGGTCGATTCACAATGGAAAAAGCTAAATCTCTTCCAGTCCATCCTTCAATACCATGGTTGCTTTGCAGTCGTCTTCGTTGTATTCCAGAATTATTTTGTCGAATACTCCATGATGACTGCAGGGATTTCCACACCGTTTCTTAAGCAGACGCCGTCTTTTATTTTGACGAATCCGTGTTTTTCGTAAAAGCCTTCGGCGTTGAGGGCTGATTCAACTTTTACTTTTTTGTGGTTTTTTAGGGCCATTTTGAGGCCATGCTCCAATAGAAGTTTTCCGACTCCTTTTTTGTGAAAAACCGGGTCAACATATATCGCGAGAATTTCTCCGGGAATTGCGTGACCGAAACCAATTATTTTTCCGTCTTCTTCGGCTATGTACATTTCACCTTTTTCGATACCTTTGTATCCTTCCGGTGAGCGTCCTTTGAGCCAAACCTTGGTTTGTTTTTCTGTATAAAAAGTTTGGCATACTTTGTTGACCGCATCAGTATGAATTCTGTGTAGCTCTTTGGCGTGATCGGGATTTGCTGTTTTTATTTGCATGGAGCTTTTGGGTTCGCGTTATGAAATAAACATAACAACCTTTCATTCCCGAGTCAAAAAGCACATCTTGAATTCCAGCGCAGGTCGACATTGCCTCAAATTTATGTTATAATTTTACTCGGGATAACTCAGAATAACAGCTTAGAATTATGGTCGTTGATCGTATTGCAAACTTTCTTGAAGAGCGGGCAGACAACATGCGAACTCGCCAATATGAGTCTTTTGATTCGTTGACAGCATCTCTTTCTCCGCATCGCAGAATTCTTGATATGTGTAGATTTTTTGGAGGAATTGGCTCTTTATGTCTCGCTCCTCTCGCTTTAATAGAGGATCGCTTGTCTCCTCCTGAAAAAGAGATACTTTCTGCAGCTACACATGAAGCCGGACACCTCTTGGTGGGGTTGATGGAGGATAAATTAACAAATGCGTGGATAAGTAAGAATAAAAATACTACTGATGTTCTAGGAATTCACGCCGGGTTCGTCTCCTCAAGACCAACTCACCCATTCAGCCACTCTACTCTCGTTAAATCTGCGAAAAATCTATTATATGGACACGATGATGAGAATGGGAATCTTGATTCGGTTGGAGATAAAGAATTTGTTAATTCTATGTTGGTTTTGTTGGCCGGACATGTGGCCAGTATTCCGGATGATGACAGGTCCTCGCCCGAGGAATCTATAAAGCAGATGTTTTTTTCGGGTGGGAGAGGTGATTTCGCAATTATGGATGAATTTCTCGCTTTACATAATAGATACGGAAAAGAAAACAGGTTGATAATCAAAGAGTTTTTTGTTCTTTTGAGGGAGTTTTTTTCCGACCCAGATGTACTGATTGTCTTTAAGACAATCAGAGATGAGTTGTTTCTTAAAGGCAAAATCGAAGCCCCAACCCCTCAGGAGTTCAAGTATGAAATAAGGAGGATTTGTGGCGCAAACCCGAGTGCTGCCGGCAAATTGGATACGGTTTTAGTCAGATATAACGAGATGGTAAAAAAGGGTTTGGATGCTTTAATTGGGTAATGATTATACTTTCTTAATTTAAGAAATATTTAAGGTTCGTATACTATCTATTGATAGATTCTCTGAGGATTTTATGTTTCAAGTGCGGACTAAAGTGTTTTAATGTGGATGGGGACCTGTTCCGTGATTGAAGAATAAACTTGCAAAGATTCTTTTCCTAACGCCTTCTGCTTCGACTTCTATTTTCCTAGAAAGAATATATTCTCCTCCAAGGTCTATGACTCTTACTTTTGTCAGCGTCCCAAAATTTCCGCCAATCAATGGGAGTCCCCATGATTTGGCTTGAGCTCTTGTCATTTCGATGTAATCACCTACTTGCATCGCCGCTTCTCTATCTCTGTCGAATGAGCCATCTGGCAGTGAGGCAATCACTTCTAAAAAATTGCGGCCCATTTCTGGTTCTGGTGTTGCTGGCTGTGGCTGAACTTCTTCCACTCTTGAAGCTTTACTGGCAATTGCCATTGTTAGATTTTCCCAAAATCTTGTTTGTCCTCCCGCTCCAAATAACATGACCCCATTTGGATGCACATAAACAACTAATTCTCTATGTATCAACTGGTATACGGCAGTTTTATCTGGAGCACTTAGAAGCGCCTCTGCGCACATCTCTAAAAGATCTTCGTAATTTTTCTTTGCTGTTTCTCGTCTTTCTTCTTTCCCTCCGTAATCGTTTTCTGCAAATTGACCTATTAAGGAAATAAAGTCTGTTTTAAACTTTTCGAAATCAAAAATATCTGCCTCTTTTGCTTCCGTCATGTGATGTCATTATCTACATCTTAGATTATACGGCAAAGTAGAGATTGTGTCAACAGAGGGGTAAGCCCTGCGGTCTTGCCCTCCCAGCTTCGCTAAATCATCCTCAAGCCTTTGGGGCTTGTTTCTTGATTTGTCGCCAGTCGGGAAATGCTGAAAAAGCTTGAAATATCTTTCCACTGTTTGGAGCAGATATTTCTGCTCTTTTTCTCCTTCGCCTACGCCAAAACTCGCGGAGCTCGTTTTGCTACGCTTCGGAACGCATTTCTCGCGACTTTAATGGAGCGGGTAACGAGAATTGAACTCGTGTCTCGACCTTGGCAAGGTCGCATAATAGCCATTATACGATACCCGCTAGAGGCTTAAGACCTCCGTCAGCGTGAAGCCGACGGAAGCCTAAGCAAGAATTTCTTAAAGTAATGCTACGCGTGAAAGATTGTAGCGACCTTGATCGTCGATTTCAACCAATTTTACTTTGATGACATCGCCGAGTTGGACTACGTCTTCTACGCGGTTCACACGCTCCTTCGCAAGCTTCGATATGTGGACCAAGCCGTCTTTTCCTGGAACGATTTCGACAAATGCGCCGAAGTCCATGATGCGGACAACTTTGCCTTCGATTATATCTCCAACTTTTGGTTTGTATGTAAGACGATTGATCCAATCAACAGCCTTCTTACCTTTTTCTTGATCTGGAGCCGTGATCGTGACTATACCCGTATCGTCGATGTTCACTTCAACATCACATTCTTTTGAAATTCCTTGGATTGTTTCTCCGCCTTTTCCAATAACTACACGAATATCATCTTGATCAACTTTGAGAGTCATAATAAGTGGCGCGTATTTTGAGAGCTCTTTGCGAGGTGTAGAAAGCGCCTTGAGCATTGACTCAAGAATCTCGAGACGAGCTTCTTTTGCTCTTTGGAGTGCGCGTTTCATCAATTCGATTGAGAGACCTTTTACCTTAATATCCATCTGAAGAGCTGTGATTCCTTCTGTTGTTCCGGTGACTTTGAAGTCCATGTCTCCACCGAAATCCTCCATTCCCTGAATGTCTGTGAGGATCACGTATGAGCCGTCTTCTTTTTCACCACCGTTGAATTTTTCCTTATCAACCATTAAGCCCATAGCAACTCCGGAAACCGGACGAACGATCGGCACGCCAGCGTCCATGAGCGATAGAGTTGAACCGCAGACAGATGCCATTGAGCTACTACCATTACAACTTGTAACTTCAGACACCAACCACATCGTGTATGGGAAAGCTTCTTTTGGTGGAAGGACTGGAACCAATGCGCGTTCTGCCAAATCTCCGTGTCCGATTTCACGGCGTGAAGCGCCTCGGAGAGCTTTGATTTCGCCTGTCGCGTATGGAGGGAAGTGATAATGATGCATGTATCTCTTTTCTCTGTCGTCATCCATTGTGTCGATGATTTGCGCGTCTTGTGGGCCACCCAAAGTTGTGATCGTTAGAACTTGAGTTTCACCTCTGTTGAAAAGACCTGTTCCGTGAGTGCGTGGAAGAACTCCTACGTCTGAGCTTAGAGGACGAATTTCGTCTGGCGTTCTGCCATCAATACGAACTCCTTTCTCCAAGATAACTTTTCGCATTCGTTTTTCAAACTTATTCATTATCAATTCTTTCAATTCGTTTTCCGTGAATGCTCCTTCTTCTATCTCCTTCGCAAATTTTTCTATGATTGTTGACTCTACTTTGTGTAGATTTTCTTTTACTTCTTTCTTTGACTTGCCGTTGATTGAGTCGAGCATGTCGTCAGTGAGCGAACTCTCAATTGCTTTTGTCGCTTCTTCTGAAGGAAGTCTAAGAGTTAATTCAATAGTTGCAACTTCATTTTTCTTCTTATATTCAGCCGCGAAATCCAATTGTACTTGGCAGATTTTCTTTATTTCTGCATGAGCCGCTTGAAGAGCCTCAAGAATTATTTCTTCAGGGACTTCGTTAACAGCCGCCTCCACCATAGTGATCGCGTCCATCGTTCCGGCAACAACTAAGTTTAGTTTGCCTGCTTCGCATTCCTTATATGTTGGATTGATGATGTATTTGCCGTCTACGTATCCGACTCGTACAGCTCCGACTGGACCTTCAAAAGGCGCGCCCGTGAGCATCAAAGCCGCAGAAGCCGCGTTGATAGCAGTTGTACCTGGATCAACTTCGAGATCAGCTGACAAAGCGCTACAAACAATTTGAACTTCGTTCGTAGTTGCTTTTGGGAAAAGAGGACGAATTGGACGGTCGATCAAGCGTGATGTCAAAATCGCGTTTTCTGAAGGACGACCTTCGCGTTTGATAAATCGACTGCCTTTGATCTTGCCAGCCGCGTACATGTTTTCTTCGTAGTCAACAACCATTGGGAAATAATCCATGCCTTCCTTTCCTTTTTCTGATACGGAAGCGTTCGCGAGAACAATTGTTTCGCCTAACGAAGCAAGAATATAACCGGTTGCTTGTGTGTGAATCTTACTAACTGAGAGTTTAAATTCTCTTCCCGCTAGATCGATCGAGAAATCTTTTGATTCCATAAAAAAATGGGTTAAATTTTCCTCGCATTTTGCACGCAAATTGCGGCGAAGCGCGAGGGTAACCCCTTAAAATGGACCAATTGAAGCTTAAGTAACAAGATTCGAGAAGCGTTTCGTAGGATATGGAAACCCGCACGAACTCCTCCAATTCTGCCACTTAAACCGTTTGGTTTTAAGAGGTTGTGTTTGATATATGTTAAGGATCTATTTCTTCTTTGAGACTTTTTTCTCAGCTTTCTTGACCGCCTTTTTCTCAGCTTTCTTGACTGCCTTCTTCTCGGCCTTCTTGACTGCCTTCTTCTCGGCTTTCTTCTCCGCTTTCTTCTCTACTTTTTTCTCTACTTTCTTCTTTGTTGTAGGTCTCTTATCAACCTGTTTTGGACTCTTTAGTTTCAAGTTGTTTATCAAGTTTTCGTAACTTTCCTTGCTGTGAAGACGCAAATAATTTAGATGTCTTCTTCTTTTTCCAACCATCTCAAGAAGTCCTTTTCTTGAATGATTATCCTTTCCGTGCTTCAAAAGATGTTCTTGAAGAGAGTTTATTCTCTCAGTTAGGACTGCAACCTGGACCTGAGCTGACCCAGTATCTTTTTTGTGGGATGCGTACTTTTCAATGATTTGCTTTTTTTCTGATCGTTTCATGTGTAAAAAGGGTAAAAAAATTCTCCCTCTCGGGATGTTCAGAGTTAAATTTATCAAATTTTACAAATTTTGACAAGGGGTTTTTTACATCCACTTTTTGTATTTGAAGTAAGCAAGCATCGAAACCGCTACAGCAAGCACTATTCCCGCGACGAATATTGCCGAGAAATCCTCTTCCGCAAACCAAAGCCCCCTAACGTTCATCCCATAAAATCCTGTGATAAATGTCAAAGGTAGCATCGTTACCGATATGATCGTGAGGATTTTAATGACATTGTTTGTATTGTGGGAAATGATCGATTCGTTTGTTTCGTGGATTGAACTGGTCAATTCTTGAAGATTTTCTATGTTGTTCCATATTTTTTCTATCTTATCTACTATGTCATCGAAGTATAGTTCCAGTTTCGCCGGTAAGAATTTTTGATCTTTGTGCTCAAGCTGAGCGACGACTGCGCGTTGTGGCATTATTATGCGACGGAAATTGATAAGATCTCTTTTTAGTTGGAGTATGTCCTGTAAACGATCTTTTGCGTATTCCATTTCAAAAACTTCGGCTTCTAATTCGTTAACCTGAGCCGTTAGGTCTGCGAGTAACGGGAATGACGATTCAAATAAATCGTCAATGATCATATATAATAAATAGCCAGTCCCAAATCCAAGATACTCTTCTTTCTCTTTTTTGTGTTTTCGAACTTTGTTAAGGATCTTGTTTATCGCGTCATTGTCGTGATGAAGAGTTATCAGGTAGTTGTTCCCTACGAATATTCTTATTTCTGAATTTATTATTCGTTTTCTAAAGCCACGACCTTTGTACTCCGGCACGTGAAGAACCAAAAACAAGTAGTTGTCGTATTCGTCGATTTTTGGACGCTGACTTATCGACAAACAATCTTCGATGTCCAATTCGTGGAAACGATACTTCTTCTGAAGCTTCATCAAAGTAGGCTCTTTGTATCCGTCGAACACCTTCCAAGAGATATCTTTGTAATTGATTTTTGTAATTTTTTCGACTGCTTCCATGTTCGAAGGTGAAAATTTTTGTGTTCACACTTCCTTTACTATTAAAGTGGTCCGATGTCAATTCATTGATTTCTCAAAATGGTGGAGCTAAAGAGCGAGTGTGAGTATACTTGCTGGTATGAACTATAGACAAATTATAGCCGATTCGTGGCGATACACCCAGAATAACAAAGGATTAATTTATTGGTTTGGATTCTTGCCGTCTATCCTTACCACTACTGTTGGTATCGGGTATTTGGCTTATCAGTTTTTTGCTTTCAAAAAATCTTTTTTGTTCGATAATTCGGAGACGAGTTTTCTGCATGACGTTATAAATTTCGGTTGGAACTTTATCAGTTTACACGCGAGTTGGTCTGTTCCACTTGTAGTTACAGGTATTATTTTGGCGGTTCTCTGGTTTCTCGTCCCCACCATAGCAAAAGCCGCGGCGGTTCAAGCGATAGCGAGAGCTAAGAACAACCAAAAATCGGGCGTAGGAATCGGTCTTAAGTATGGGCTGATGGCTTTTTTACCTCTCCTTGAATTACATCTACTGATGGAGACATTTGCTCCGATGTCGTTCGTTACAGAGATGGGATTTGTGTTGAGAAATTTAGGTTTGGAAGTGTTTAAATTTCTTCTTCCAATCTTGGTATTCATACTGATTATTTCTTTTATTTTGCATCTTCTTTTTATCTATTCTGATCTCTACGTGATTATTGATAATGAGGGAGTTTTGGCTTCGATGAGAAAGAGCGCGAAGCTCGTGATCTTGAATTGGCAACACACTGTTTTGATTACGATTTTAATGATTATCATTGGTGTTAGAATAATTATTCAGGCATTTTTGGTTTTTTTGATTCCAGCAATCATTCTTCTTACAGCCGGATTTTTGGCTACCTTAACGCTCGGAACCGTTGTTTTGGTTATCTCCGGAATAATTGGATTGATAGCTCTTCTTCTTGCCGCCTACCTCAGTGGAGTTGTTGATGTTTTTTCTTATACTGTTTGGACTCATACTTTTCTTGAGCTGACCAGCGAAAAAGAAATGTCCGCCAGAGACAACATGTCCGCCAGTGAGTTCGTAAATACTGCGCCAGTAGCGGGTTTTCCGGTTGAAACAATTGCCGATGTTGCGCATGAAAGCAAGGACGATTTGCAGATCAGAGATGATTCCATACCAGGACTTTTGTAGAACAAGCAATGGGGGCCGAATGGGTGTCGAATGGGGGCTGAATGGGTGTTGACTTTTCACCTCTTTTGTTTTATAATACAGTAAACAAGATAGGAAAACAAAAAACACTTATGATTTCATTCACACAAAACAACAAGATTGCAATCTCTGCTATTGCTATCTTCTTCGTGTCGTTTTCTGCGATGTTGTTCTTGATGGATTCAGGCGAAAGTTCTCCTGACTATATAAAATCCGACGTACTTCAAGCCGTAAGTGTAAGCGGTGGTCACAGTAGCAATCATAGCGGTCCTTATTTTAGCGGATCCGGTGCCGATAATGGCGCCGACGTTTCCGAGTCTCACTCTAATATTGAAACTGAATCTTCATCCAGCATTGAAAACATGTATAGAATTATTGTTGGTAATCTTGATGAGCCTTTGTTTGTTCTATATCCAGAGGGCAAAGTGAAATTTTTAAGTGAGGATTTTATTGAAAACTACGGTTATGATCCGAATATCGTCGAGGAAGTCACAAAGCAGTGTGCAAAAGATAAAACCTTCTTTTCTCTTGTGCAAGGAGAGGATCTTCCGGATTTCGTTACCGAATATACTTCCGTTATCAATTCCGCGAAATCAAAGAATGGCATTGGGCCTTACAGATTTCTGAATCAAGACGGATCGTTGAGTGTCCATTTGGTCGACCTAATTCCTGTTGTGGACAATCATGGTAAAGTCACTGAAGTTATTGGTTGCGTAAAAGATATAACTTCTAAATTCAAAGATTTCGAGGATAGTTTTGATGAAGAAGAACCCGAGGAGATCTCAAATACCGAGGAATTGCAAAAAAAATCTGAAGAACATTTTAGCACTAGATTATTCAAAAGACTTCTTAGTGTTAAGTGGGCGTAAAGAGCTCCAATAAACACGACGGCTGAAAAACTTGTTTTAGATTCGGGTTTGAATTAGTATTCGGTCATGACTGAATTCAAAAAATACGATGCGTCCAGTGTCGAAAAAAAATGGCAGGGCAAATGGGCTAAGCTTAAGAAGATTTCGCATGGTAAGAAATACTATAACTTGGTGATGTTCCCGTATCCTTCCGGAGATAAACTTCATATAGGGCATTGGTATAATTTTGCGCCGGCTGATAGTCACGGGAGGTATATGCGAATGAAAGGATATGATGTTTTTGAGCCGATGGGCTTTGATAGTTTTGGGTTGCCGGCTGAGAATTATGCGATCAAAACCGGTGTTCATCCAACAAAGAGTATTGCGGCAAATGTTTCTAGAATGATTGAGCAGTTGTCACGGATCGGCGCGATGTATGACTGGGATAAGACGCTATGCACTTCGGATCCAGAATACTACAAATGGACGCAGTGGATTTTTTTACAAATGTACAAAAACGGCTTGGCTTACAAGAAAAAACAGGGTGTGAATTTTTGTCCTTCGTGCCAGACAGTGCTCGCGAATGAGCAGGTTGTGGATGGTCGTTGCGATCGATGTAAGAGTGAAGTTGAGAAGAAAGACCTCGAACAATGGTTTTGGAAAATTAGCGATTATGCGGAGAAGCTCTTGGATCATTCTGGATTGGATTGGCCTGAGAAAACAAAGACCATGCAGGAGAATTGGATTGGAAAGAGTCAGGGCGTGAATATCAAATTTCCTTTGAGCGAAGAGAGTCAGGCTAAATATGGAGTCGATGAACTTGTGGCTTACACTACTCGTCCAGACACTATCTTCAGCGTTACTTTTGTTGTGATTGCGCCCGAACATCCGTTGATCGACAAGTTTGTTGAAGGAACTAAATATGAAAAAACTGTTAGCAATATACGTAAGCAAATCGACAAGCAAACTTTGATAGATAGAACTTCCGAGGGCGGGAAAGACAAACTCGGTTGTTACTTAGGCGTTGATGTCATAAATCCTGTGAATGGCGAGAATATCCCTGTGTATCTTGCGAATTTCGCTTTGATGTATGGGACTGGTGTTGTGATGGCGGATGCGCATGATCAGAGAGACTTTGAATTCGCGAACAAGTACAATATCCCTTTGAAGTTTGTGATTTCTGCTGACGGCAAGAAGACTGATCCAAAAGATTTTGATTCCGCTTATGTTGAGGATGGAATTTTATTTGATTCCGGAGAATTCAATGGGATGAATAATCGCGAGGCTTTGCCAAAGATCGCGACCTGGATGGAGAAAAAGAAAATTGGAGAAAAAACTACAAACTACAAATTACGCGATTGGCTTATCTCGCGTCAGCGATATTGGGGCGCGCCAATCCCGATTATTTATTGCAAGAAGTGCGGAGAAGTTCTTGTGCCGGAAAAAGATCTACCTGTTGAATTGCCTTTGGATGTTGAGTTCAAGTTGCGCGGTGATGGCATGTCGCCTTTGGCGCATAGCAGAAAGTTCATGAATGTTTTGTGTCCGAAGTGTGGTGGCGCGGCGAAGCGCGAGAGCGACACCATGGATACTTTCGTTTGCTCGAGCTGGTATTATCTTCGCTATCCTTCGATGGGCAATTCCGCGGCCGCGAAGAAAATTTGGTCCAAAAAGCCTTTTGATCCAGCGATCACAAAGAAGATGCTTCCTGTGGATATGTATATTGGCGGGCCTGAGCACGCGTGCATGCATCTATTGTATGCGAGGTTTGTGAACATGGTTTTGCATGATCTCGGATTTATTGATTTCAAGGAACCGTTCAAGCGACTCATACATCAGGGCATGATTACGAAGGACGGCGCTAAGATGAGCAAGTCCAAGGGGAATGTCGTTAGTCCGGATAGTTTTATTGAGCAGTATGGAAGCGACGTGTTCCGCATGTACTTGATGTTCATGGGACCTTTTGAGCAGGGCGGAGACTGGAATGACAAGGGTATAAAAGGCATCGCTCGTTTTGTTGATAAGTTTTGGGAAATGGTTTTTGGAGCTTTGAATGATGGTAAAGTTTCGGATCCCGACGGACTAAAGAGATCGCTTCATAAAACTATTA
>Ga0172380_10002812_pt1 | contig 25605 bp, 26 predicted proteins | sample Leawe162metaG_FD_119747 | JGI IMG/M metagenome (GOLD analysis project Ga0172380, IMG submission 119747) | Leachate microbial communities from a municipal landfill in Southern Ontario, Canada - Leachate well 162 metaG | ecosystem: Engineered > Solid waste > Landfill > Unclassified | place...
AAGTGCGAACCGATGTATCCAGCCCCGCCGGTGACAAGAATTTTCAAAATAACTCCTTTTGTGAATTGTTGTGTTTCCTCTTTTCAAATATATTCAGTTTGGACGTAGAAAGAAAAACAGCGGATTAATTACCGGTCACCATTTATTTTGTAGCTTCAGTGAGAATAATTAATTTGCAAAAAGAAAAACGAGGTAGAAATGTCTAAGCTTCCAAAACGTTTTGAAAGATTTCTAAAAGAATATCCGGAAATTGCAACTGCTTATGAAAATTTAGGCGATGCGATACATAAGGAAGGCTCTTTGAATGAACGAGAGCGCGCACTTGTAAAACTTGCCCTTGCTGCCGGGGCTCGTTCCGAAGGTGCAACTCATTCTCAAGTGAGAAAAAGTCTGAAGCTTGGCTTAAAGAAAAATGAAATTCGGCAAATTGCCCTTCTTGCAATTCCAACGCTCGGCTTTCCAAACGCTATGGCTGTAATGAGCTGGATTGACGATATACTCGATCAGAAGAAAGGTAAATAAGAGTGAAAGAATTGCGACGGGGGAATCAACTCAAATTAGATGTGCAACGTCTCACAGCTCTTTGGGGATTTAGCGAGGCAGCGCTCGGCGGTATTTTACATTTACTTAAAGTTCCTTTAACCGGACTGTTAATTGGCGGGGCGGCAGTTTTTTTTATTTCTCTAATCGCGCGTAACGCTGAATCTCCTTCGCAAATTCTCAAATCGACTTTAGTTGTTATTCTTATCAAAGCCGCTGTCACTCCATTTATTCCTCTCAATTCATACTTTGCAGTTACAGTTCAAGGTGTTTTGGGTTATATGTTTTTTAGATTCATTCCTTCATACAAATTATCAGCAATTCTTTTAGGCATGATTACGCTGACATTCAGTGCGCTTCAAAAACTTTTTATCATCACATTCATGTTTGGCAATGCATTTTGGGAGTCCATTGATTCTTTTGCAACATTCTTAATTACACAGCATCCCTTTTTGAGCAGCATTCATTCGCTGCGCGTATCAGTAATCATAATTTCAGTTTACGCCGCAATTCATCTTCTCGGCGGGTTAATTGTTGGTATTAAAGTAGCAAGAGTTGATAGCTGGCTCGAAAGAAAAAGAATGCTGTTTAAGTTAGATGAATTAAAAAATGTTAGCACCAATCCGCTTTTTGATCAGAAGAAATCATCTAAGAGAAAAAGATGGTGGCAGAGAAAATCGGGAATATTATTTATCGCCTTCTCAATTGCTCTCATGGTTCTTTCTTATTTGATTCCACAAATCGGTAAGTCAATGTCAACCGACATTCTATTTATGATTATCCGCTCAATCGCAATTACACTTATTTGGTTTAAAATTATTTCTCCCTTTATACTTTCACACTTTCAAAAGTTTATAGAAAAGAGAAAGTTTGAGCACGCTGCCGAAATAAATAAAATGACTTCCCTCTTTCCGCAATTCAAGAAAGTAATTAATTATTGCTGGAATGAATCTTACGAACATGAAGGTTTAAGACGTGTCTTAATATTTCTTTCCAACTCACTAGCGTTACTGTTAATCATTGATATCTCTAATGAGCAAGATTAATATTCTTACCGGTGAAATTAGGACCGGAAAAACAACCCGATTAATGCGCTGGGCTGCATCGCTGAAAAATATTGACGGAATTTTTCAGCCGGTTATTCAAGAGAGGCGTTTTGTTTATCATATTGGCTCAAGAACGCTGAAACCGCTAGAAACCTCTGAGACAACAAATATTATCTCAATCGGTAAATACAATTTCAGCAATCAAACTTTTGCTTGGTCGCAAAAAATTCTCATTGATTGTTTGAAAAAAAATCTTGACTGGATTGTAATTGATGAAATTGGTCCGCTTGAATTGGATGGGAAAGGACTTGAACCAGTTATTACAAAGTTACTTGCTGAAAGAGAAAATATTAAAGCTAAGGTTTTGTGTGTTGTTCGGGAGTCAATACTAGAAAAATTTATTGAGCATTACGGTTTACAAAATGATTATCAAATTTTTGAATTGCCGGATTAAAATAAGATCAAGAACAAGATAAAGATCAAGAGCGTGAATAAATTTTCGGGATTATCTCTTGATCTTTACCTTGATCATAATCTTAATCTTCCTTTTGCTAGAATGCGTAACTCATACCAATATGCATAAACCAAGTAGAAAGTTCACTCGTACTTCCATCAAATTCATTGGCAATTAAACTTGGGTTACTTGCCGTAACAGAATTATTTAACGCCATTTCGAAAGCTGCATTAATTGTAATTGGGTTGGAAACTTTATAGCTAGCTCCAGCCATTACATGATTTTCTACAACTGCCGGAAAGATTGGGAATATAGTTGATTGCGGAACCGGATTTGAATTGTAAGCGTAGCCAAGACGCAATGTTAATTCTTTGGTTGCCAAATACTCGCCACCAATTTTTATCATAAGCGAATTTTCCCAATTCATCGGGAATTCAATATCAAATGTTCCGGCGTTTCCCATCATCTTATTGATGTTGGCGTTGTTTCCGTTTTTCAATTTCAAAGTCATTTTATCAAAAGCACTTTCCCAATTTAGATATTCCACATCAGCAGCCAGCAGTAAACAATCTGTTGCTTTGTAAGATACGCCAAATCCAATTGAAGATGGAAAAGTTAATTCAACATCTAAATCATAATTAGCAACAACGCCTTTGCTCATATCAATTCCAAGCTGAGTAAACATACCACTAACATAAGTTTGAGCTTGCGCTTGAGTCATTCCTTGCATCATAGCGCCCATAACTGCTTTCCCAAAAGCATCACCAAGTTGAGCAGTCATATCCATTGTGGCTTTGCCGCCGGTGTATGTTAAAGATGTTGGCATTGTATAACTGAAACCAAAAGAAAGTTTGTTGTCAACTTTGTAAGCAACACCAATCTTTCCATTGAAACCGATTGCGGATAGTTCTACCATCTTTGCTGAAGCCGTTACTTCATCATAGCCAAAACCTTGTGGTGGTGCAGCGGCAAACATTTGTCCAAAGGTCATTCCCGGCATTGCAACGCCTTGCATCGCAAATGGGCTTAATGAAAACGGCATAGAAAATTCCAACATGCTGTAAACCATATGCAGACTTGCGCCAATAGAAAAATGTTCGTTGAACTTGTAAGCCGCGCTAAATCCGCCTTGCATAGATGCTAACTTAGAATGGTATTCTTGTTTTGTTGTTCCATAAAGCGCATGATTTAACATATAGTCGGCACCCATTCCGCCAGAGGTGAAGAAACCAACGCCCCAAGTGAAATCGCTGCAATCGCAGCTGCGTAGATAAGAAGCAGAGGGTAATGGGAAAATGTTATCGTCACCATCAACATTATTTAGTTTGTTTTGAAAATGTAAAGATGGATACATCATAGAGATGTCAACGTTCAACATAGATTGATTTACGAAAGACAATCCAGCCGGATTGCTCATCATTAGTTCCGGTGTATCAAACACACCGATTGATGTACCGCCTCTTCCTAATGATTTTGCATCGAACCCGACCAATCTAGTTCCGGATTGCGCAAATAATGCTGAGGCAACAAAAACAATTAGCGTAATACTTTTAAACAACTTCATTTCAACTCCATATTAGTGTGATTTATTTTCTTTTATATCAAATAAGATCAATTCATACAATACGTGATCAACAACCTTCTTTCTTTTTCTTAGCGCCGCCGCCAACTTTACCGGCTGGAGCTGTTAACTTTGGCAACGCCTGAGTAGCAGTTGGTGATGCAGCAACTGTTGTTGCAGTTCCACCGGAAACAATCTGCGGAGTTCCGCCAAAGTGTAATGAAACTTGTTTAGCTTTTTCGAAAGCTGCAGTTTGTTCAGCAGTTGCAGAAGCATCAAGTTTCGGGAAAAGTATTTCATTCTTCCATGCGTTCATGCCTCCGTTTAATAGATAAACGGCTTTGTAGTTTGCACTCTTTAGAATAAACCATGCTTGAGCGGCAACAACGTCATCGTTTCCATATAAAAGAATTTTTTGATTTCGCATCAAATCGGAATTTAAAAGGCTTTCAATTGGAATGTTCACTGAAGTTGGAATATTGTATTCACCATATTCTTTTTCCATTCTTAAATCCACCAGAGTATAATCAGCGTTTTCTTTTATAAGCCAATCAGCTAAAGTCATTACATCAATTCTATCTTGATTCTTTACAGTAGCTAAAGCCATTTCTTTGGCGTTAACATCAATTACATTTTTGTTAGCCGGATTGCCAATAATTAATGCAAAAAAACCAAGTAGTCCGGCTAAAATTGCAAGTTTCCATGGCGTGCTAAGTTTCATAATTAATTCTTTCATTCAGCACCTCTTCCGTTTTTCTTAGCCATTATTTTTTCACCCCATTCAGCAGCTGCAAATGCGCCAAGAGCCATTAACACAACTAAGAACAATGTTAATCCGTGTGATAGACCGAAGTATTCGTGAAGTGTAACTCTTCCCATCGGCGTTGAGTTGAAAAAGTTTTCAAACAGAGGAAACATTTCTCCAAAAACAAAAATGCCGAAGAAGATTCCGAGTATGTAGACCATTCCATCAATTCTTCCGGTTGAAGCAGAGACAAATGACGTTCCGGGACAGTAACCACCTACAATAAATCCTATTCCTAAAAACACACCGCCAATTATTTGTGGAATAAGAAAAGTGTCGGTTGTATAAACAAGTGAGAGATCAAGCCAGCCAATCCAAGTAAAATAGAATAAACCGATTGCCGCTGTTATGATTGCTGTGAACATAACTTTAAGGACGCGCATGTTAGAAAAATAAAATTGCGCGGCAAGAATTCTTGCGTTGCCAAATCCGCCTCTTTCGAGTACGAATCCAAACGCAATACCAATAACGAATGCGATGACTAAACTGAAATCAACGCTGAAGTAATCAAATTTGAAATAGGGCATCATAACCATTGTCTCCTTACAAAATATGCTAAACCATAAGCTGCGGCAAAGATTGCCATCATTGCAGCCCAGCTGCCAAGATTAAGAAACGCGCCGCCGGTTAAGGCTTGTCCACTCATACATCCGCGCGCCATCTTTGCACCAAAGCCAATAAATCCGCCCCCGATAAATGCAAAGATTAATCTGTTACGAACAGAAATATTGGGACCTTTTTCAACAGTAAACTTTACTCTGTGTGTTAACATGCCGGAAATAAATCCGCCAACAATAACACCAAGAATTTGGAATACTAACCAATCCTTAAATGGATTTTCTGTTTGGTCGCCAAGATATTCTTTGTAGAAATTATTTTGAGATGCGTGTTCCGGTGCAACTTTGGAAACACCAACTGCAACCGCTGTTGAGATTGCACCGCTCGCTCCAAGTCCTCGCCCCATAATTAAAAATGCTGCTAGTAGAACTAAACCTAAACTCAATCCAACTAAATATGGATTTGAGTAAGGCTTTGGTTCTAAGTTTTTTCCGCCATGTGACATGAATATTTCTCCTTTAAATTCTGATCCCGACAAAGTCGGGAGAAGAATCATCTTCATATAATGTGAATTTATTTCTCTTGTTCAAATTTTTCACAGAATCTTGTCCATAAAATCCTCAATCAGATCCTCCCAATTGGGATTCTTGTTTTCAATTAGTTCTATTTTTCTTTTTCTTAACCAGCCTTTTAACTGCTTTTCTCTTCTAATGGCATCTATTCTATTTTCAACTTCTTCAAAGTAAACGAGCTGGTTAACGTTATACTTTGCTGTAATCCGATGTTCATCTTGTTTTTATGTTCATACATTCTTCTTGGTAAATTATTTGTCATTCCAACATATAGAACACGTGCTTTGCTGCTCATTATGTAGACATAATGTTTTTCCATTTTTTCTTCTACGCCTTAAGTAGGAGATTCTTCGTAGTCCCGATTTAATCGTGACTCCTCAGAATTTAAATATCAAAAATGTGCGTTCAGATAATGGCTATACTGACCAGCCTGAACAATTATAAATCTTAAAATCAATCCGCCAACAATTACCATTATTGGCGCAATTGGTGTATGTTTTATTTTATGATTAACAGCAAGCAACTGAATTATCAACGGAATGATTACTCCCATTCCCACCACAAAAACCCAAAATACCGGTGCGTATGGTCCATCAATTATTAATCTTGCCGCGTTGATGTGAACAGCAGAAGATGTAAGCAATCCAATAATCAAAAGACCAAGAACAAAAATTTCAATCGTTAAAAATCCGTTATCTGCTTTAGCAAGCAATTCTCTTTCGTCAACATCTTTTGCAATCATATGAACGAACGCAGCGGCAGCTGATAAACCGGAAACTAAAAATAAAACCCACAGCATCGAACTATTCCACAATGGACGAGAACCCATTGTGCTTAGAAGAACTCCTGTATAAACTCCGAGCATACCTCCAAGCAGCATATTGCTTACACCAATATTTTGAATTAGCGAAGGTCTTTCGTGAATGTAATCTTTGATTTTTTGCAATTGCGGAAATTTGTTAGCAATAAATTTTGGCGGATCCATCAGCATGTTAGCAATAATTACCGGATATACTAAAATGAGAATCCACGCACCCCAAGACATTGGTGATGAAATTTTGAATGTTGTGTACAAACGCCAAACAAAAAACTTATGCTCTAAGTCGAGGAAAAGCGAAAACATTCCTAGGCTCAACAGTATCAAACTGATGATTGGCAAAGTGTATGTTACACAGTCTTTGTTTTTGAAACGTTTGCTAAAAATAAAGTAGCCGCTAATAATCATCATACCGGCAACTAATCCACCTAGAAAAAGATAAACCGGAATTTCCCATCCCCACACATGCATGGTTGGATCAATCTGCGGATTATGACGAGTTGTTGTTAATTCTTGCATTTTTAATCTCCAAAAAATAGAACGCGGATCTAGCGGATTTAACTGATTTGCGCGGATCAATCTGCGAGAATCCGCGTTATCCGTGTCATCTGCGTTCTATGCTTTTCATGTTAAATAAAATATTCTTGGTTTTGTACCGGCTTCGGGAATTAAAGAATGATTTTTTCTTGAAGCAATCAACTTACTTACTTCACTATTCGGATCATCGAGATCGCCAAAGTACATGCAGTGCGTTGGACAAACGCTAACGCACGCCGGCAATTCACCTTTTTCCACTCTGTGAATACAGAACGTACATTTATCTGCGTAGCCATCGGGATGAACAAATCTTGCATCGTAAGGACAAGCAGCTAAACAAGCTTTGCAGCCAATACACATATTATGATCAACTAAAACAACTCCGCCTACATCATGAATATGGCTTGCACCGGTTGGACAGCAGGCAACACAAGGTGTATTATCGCAATGGTTGCAGCGCTGAGTTTGTATTTCAAGATTCACATCCGGGAATTTTCCGTTGACTACTGTAACAATCCAATCTCTGTTGTGTCCTTCCGGAACGTTGTTCTCTGTTTTGCACGCAACTACGCAATCCATACAGCCAACACATTTTTTAGTATCTATCACCATTCCAAATCTTGCCATGTTATGCCTCCAACTCAAAAGTTACAAAGTTCACATTCATACCGGTTCCTCCCATTAATGGATCGGTAGCATATTTAGTAACTAATCCGGCATCGCTGGCGCCTTTGCCAAACGCACCTTTCAGCATTTTGCTGTTATGCCCAAATCCGTGAACCATGTAAACGCAGTCTGTTCTTATTCTTTCTGTTACTTTTACTTTTATTTTATTGCTCACAACTCCGTCTTGATTTTTCAAACGAACATGCTGTGCGTTTTTCAATCCCCATTTTTCCGCAACATCTTGATTAACCCAAACCTCATTTTCATCCATCATATCCATAAGAATTCTGTTGGATTGAGTTCTACTAAATGAATGAACCGGCGCGCGACCAAAGAGTAATCTGTAATATCCGCTTGGTGCTTGTTCGGGTTTTTTGAATTTCGGAACCGGATCAAATCCAGCTTGCTGAAGCTGCAAAGAATAGAATTCAATCTTACCGGAAGGAGTTGGAAATTCGGGAACGATTCCATCTTCAAAATAGATTGGCGGTTTTGGTCCGCGGATAATTCCCTCTTTCTTCAATTGATCCAAACTCAATCCGCCGGCTCTTAATCTATGGTCGAGATAATCTTCTATATGATTCCACGGATAATAATTTCCGAGTCCAAGTTTTTCGGCGAGTTTCTTTGCGATCCACCAATTTGGTTTTTGATCTGCCGGAGATTCTACAACCGGCTGACGAATTCCAATGAATGTTTCTTTAAAAGCCGACATGTGCAAATCATCGTAACGTTCCAAGTAAACAGATTCCGGCAGAACAACATCCGCCCATCCGGCAATTTCACTGGGGATTACATCTACAACAACCATTAAATCCAAATTTTGAATCGCGGCGATTGTTTCTTTCTCGTTCGGAAGCGCGTGGATTAAATTCGTTGCGTAAATGAACCAGCCTTTAATTGGATAAGGATTTCCGCTTATGGTTGCTTCGCGAATTCCGGTTGTAATTTCTTCCGATGCAAAGGGATATTTCTTACCGGGATTGTCTAATTTTTCTTTTGTTGAAGTTGGATAAGCCGGATACGGATAGCCGGGCAATGAATAACTTGCCGGATAGAAGAAGCCGCCTTTGCGTCCCCAGCTGCCTAGCAGCGCATTTAACAAAGCTATAGCACGGCTGCGCTGAGCATCATCACCATACCAAGTTGCGTGACGACCGGGATGAACAAGCGATGCCGGTTTGTGCATTGCCATTTCTCTGGCACTATTGCGGATTAACTCCGGATCAATTCCAGTTTCGGGATAAGCCCATTCTGGTGTGTAAGAAGAAATTTCAGCAGCAAACTGTTCAAATCCAAAACCATATTTTGTTACGTAATCAACATCGTAAAGTTTTTCGGAAACAATCACATTCATCCAGGCAAGAAGAAGAGCAATGTCTGTTCCCGGTTTAATTGGCAAATAATATTTTGCTTTGGAAGCCGCAACTGAAAATCTCGGATCGACAACAATTACGCTAGCATCATTTTGAACTGCGTTGGCAAATTCTTGCACTTGAGTGTTGTGCATGTTTTCGCCAAGATGCGAGCCAATCAATACAATACATTTAGCGTTTTCAATATCTGTTCTTTCCGGCGAGCCGATTGCTTCGCCAAAAGTTAATTCGAAACCAACATCACGCGGACCGCGGCACTGTGCAAATGATGGCGCCGCAAAATTAATTGCGCCGTAAGCTTTTAATGTGTGCTTCAAAAAGTTTCCACCAATACCATGAGAAAAAGATGCAACCGATTCCGGTCCATACTGAGTTTTAATTTTCTGCATTTTATCTGCGATGTAGCCAAGAGCTTCATCCCATGTTACTTCTTTCCAAACTTCTTCTCCACGCTCACGCGTTCTGATAAGCGGTGAACGTAATCTATCCGGATCGCTAACAGCACCAATTCCGCCGGTACCGCGCGGACATAATCTACCTTTGCTCAACGGATCGTTCGGATGTCCTTCTACTTTCCAGAGCTCTCCATCTTTTAAATATGCGACCGTGCCGCATTTCCAAAAACAGATATCGCAGTAAGTTGGAATTTTTTGGATTCCCTTAACTTTCTCTTTGTTAATTTTATTCGCTCCCTTAATCATCGGACTAAGCGCAGTAGCAGCCGCAGCGGCACCAACAGAAAATCCGGTAATCTTCAAGAACTTTCTTCGAGAAATACTATTCATCATTTACCTCGAAATGGATTTTATTAATTCTTTAATCTCGCCGCATTGCGAATGTTTTTTGTAAACGTCACAATCGCGGCAGCTTTTATTTTCACAAATTGTATTCGGATGAATTTTGCTCCAACATGGATCGGTATGCTGATTATATGCCGTACATTTTTTTCTATCTTCTTCTGTACACTTAATAATTTCCCAGCAAGGAATTAATGCATACATCACTTTTATTCCGTTGATGCTTATCTTCATCTGGTTTATCGCATTACGAATACACTCAAGCCGCTCAATGTCCGCCCTTGAATAAAGTCTTTGTTTGGATTCTCGTTTGAAAGGAATGATTAAACCTTCACGTTCATACATTCTGAGGGTATGAACTGATACATGAAGCAGTGTAGCGGCTGAACTAATTGAGTAAATCGGTTCGTTCTTATTTTCTGAAAATGCTTTCATCAAAAAAGGAATACTTGATATTTATAAATGTCAACTTTCTGTAAGATTTGATGTAAAAATCGAACAAAAGATTCTTCTATCCAAATTATTTTTTAAGAAAAATTTTGTTTTTTTGATGAAAATGGAGTTTCTGTCGAAATTATTTCCAATTGTTACAGAGTAGGTGATATAGCGACGTGCACAAACTGAAGTTGGATTTCCAAATAATCAGCTAATATTCTTTACTTTTTCTTACGAATATCTTTTAGAATTTTCTTTTGATCCCCTTCAAGTCGTCTTTGAACTTTTTTAACATCTTCTGCCGGTGGCAGATTTTCCGGTTTAACGCCACGTTCTTGCAGCATTTTCCTTACAGCAATGTTATTATCAACGTGTTCTTTAGATATTTGCTCATCACCATACAAATCTTTTTCTACTACGTTATGACTTGTAAGCTCTGTAGCAAAGTCTTTTGCTTTAATAGTTAATGTAGGAAGAAAATCCGCCAAAGGGCGGCTATTAGGTATATTTAATCTTTGTTTCATTATAGAAGTACTCAACCCGCCAAATAATGCACTATCACCTCTCGAACGGATTATTGCAAAGCCTCTTTCATCAACGCCACGCTCGTATATAATGCCGGAAAGTTTTTTTTCTGAATGAGAAAGTTTTTCTCTAGCAGTGACCCGTGCAACATCAAGCAATCTTTTTTCAATAATTTCTTGTTTCCGGGTTTGAACAGCGAAATAAGTTTGCGCAAATGCAACTTCAGATTTACTTGGATCACCATTTTGAGCTATTAAATAGCAAGCGTATCTTGTAAGAGCAACATCATCCAACATTCTTTGCCCGCCCTTTCCTATTTCTATCATTTTCCCGGTATCGGCAAAATGATCAACAACATTTTCGCCGGCAGCTCTGCAAGCACTCTTTGCCTTTTCAATAACATTAATAAAATTATCCCATTTTGAGTAACCGAATATTTCTTGCAATTCTCTTGCGCTCCAAAATTCCACACTTTCAAAAGTATTGCAAGCATGTTCAAATTTCAGAAACAACTCATCAATAAGTTCTTTTTTCATAAGCACTCACTTGAATTACAAATATTTGGTTTCATATTATTTTCGTTCATTAATTAATGATTACCCTATAAGCTTCTTTACGATTTTATCAATTTCCTTCATCTCTGCGGAGAGGTGTTTTTTTATTTCTACGCGCAAGCGGCCAAGGTGTATTGAGGTTAATTCTTTTTGGGGCGGATTGTCTTTTATGTATTGCGCTGCTTTTTTATGCGCCGCTTTACTTAACTCCGCTAAACGAATGTGTGTTTCTTCTTCTTCGTTGAATTTTGGAAAGTATATATCAAGAATCTTTTTATGAACATGTCTTTCACCAAACAATCCTTTTGCTTGAAAATCTTTCATCATCATATTGGGGATATTAGAATTCAAATAAGCAGTGAGATATAAAGCTTCTTTCTCATCATTTGTATAGAAACAATATGTCACAGTATCTACAATAAATTCTAAGTCTAATTCATGTCTATTAATAATTGTGGCGTTGGCATCTTTAGCTGATGCATTATATAAGACAATGTATGGCAGACCTACTTGTTGTGTTTTTAATTTGTTTTGCCAATTCAAGTAGTCTACTGCTCCAATTTTGCTGTTCTTTTCAGTTCTGTAAATATTCCAAAAATTTTCAGCAGTTTGAAACCACCGTGAAGCGTTTAAAAAACCTTCATCCATTAATGATTCAGCGGAATGTAGCATAATTTCTTTTTTCTTCTTGCTTTCATTATTCTTAATTGTAAGCGGGAGTAAAACTAAATCTGGCTTATATAAATGGAAAGGAAGAATGCTTTTTGCTAAGGCTGTTCTGTAAAGGAAACCACTTTCAATGTTACCAGATAAATGTAAATCTTTCCATGGTGCTTTTGCATCAACCTTTATTGCCTCTGAAGTTTTCAGATTAAGAACCCGATCTTTCCAATCGGGTGGATTCTCTTGCAAGAGTTCGACAAAATAAAATGTACGCGGTGTTAATTCAGCACCTTTTTTAAATTTATCTCTGTATGGATTTGCCAGCTTCTGAGATTTTACTTTTGTGGTTGAAAATGCAGTTGACTTACCTTGTTTTATATAAAACCATTTATGTCTCTCAATGGTCAAGAAATCTTGCGCAACCAACAATTTACAGTTATGAGTAGGTAAAGCTCCATTAAAAGATATTCCTTCTATACCACTTGCCGGTAAATTTCTTTTCGAATTATTTTTTTCTTTTTGTGCAAATAGAACAGAGCTTGGAATGCGGAATAACGGAGATACTCCATCTAAATCCCAAATTTGATTAATGCGGAAGCCTTTTGCTTTTCCGCTTCGTGTATTATCGTGGTGATCCGCGCTAAAGAAACTTCTCGGTAGAACAAAAGCTAATGTGCCGTTATCTTTCAAAAAATAACTACTGCAATAAGCAAGAAAGATTGCCGCTATTTCGAGGTTCGGAAAGTTTGCAACTCTTTCCGGTTTAACATCGTAAACATCTGCCAAGTCATTAAGTATATTCTGGTATTCTTCGTTTCTTATAGAGCTGTAAGTAAACCAAGGCGGATTGCCGATAACATAATCAAAACTCTTGGAAAGGAAGTAAGGTTTATAAAGGTTCTGCACAATAAACTTCCAGATGGAATCGCGTCCTTTTTCTTTAACCGTGCGAAGACTTTCGTAAATTTTATAAAAGCTCTCTATCACTTGCTTATCAAAGCCGCCGCGTACTTGGCGGCGCAAAATGGTTTCAAATGTTTCTTCAGTTGCTTTCTTCTTGTTGAAAGTTTGCTCTGCAAGTTCTTCGGCAAGCTCCAATGCTTCATCAAATACCTTTACATCATTCAATATCTTAGAGCTAAGCTCAAGCGTGTCTTTATCAATTTGCATCTTAAACTGATTGCCGAAAAGATCATCAACGCCATCTGGTGCAAGCAAAGTATTTGCAAGTATTACATTTATATGCACCGGAGTTCTGGCGTTTACAACATCTTTGCCAAGAGCAAGAAGCATATTTGTTTTTGCTATCTGCACACTAAGAGGATGGATATCAATACCATAAATGCTGGCGTTAATTTCTTCAACAGAAATCTTAGGATTCAGTTCTCTAAAACGGTGAACGGCGGCAATTAGGAAGGAGCCGCTGCCGCACGCGGGATCCAAAACTCGTTTACCTTCTTTCAAATCAAATTCTTGTAATACTCTCTGGCAAAGCCAATCGGGTGTGTAATACTCACCAAGCGCGTGTCGTGTATCCAGATCAATAAGTTCTTGATAAACGCCTTTAAGAATATCCTCGTCAACTTCGTGAAAGTTAAACGTAGTTATTTCTTGCGCGATTAATCGGAATACTTTTTTAAGAGCTTTGAAGTTTCTTTCGCTCTTTACCCAATGGTAGAAATCATCGTCAACAAAATTGCGGATTGAAAACTTGTGAAAGATTGTTCCATCTATGATGGCTTTCATTTCGGCATCATCAATGTAGGCATCGTTGCTAACAACAGCGTACGCAAGCATCTTTGCAAAAACACTAAGGTATGTGTGGATAATAAAGTTGCTTTCACTTGCTTCGTAAGAGCCGTAAGCAATGCTTAAGAATTTGCTCCACTGCTCGAACGATACTTGAACTTCGCCATACTTTTTAGCAGCCTTAAAATGATTATTCATCTCACGGAAGCATTCAATAAAAACAATGCTCTGGTAGCCGAAAGCTTCTTCAATTCTTTTTAATGTTGCTCTCTGTTTTTCCTCTTTGAAAAGGAAGCGGTCAATCCAGTAGTAAAAGTCTTCTGCGTTCTTTTCTGTTAAGGTGAATGAAGCGCTTTTAATTTCATTCAGTATTAGTTCATCTTCATTCAGCTCATTTATTTTTTCAAGGCAAGAAATATCGGGCGCGTAAACTTTCCATGTGATGCAATCGGAAGCTATAAGAGTAAAGTTGTAACCTTCACCGGCGTTAAACTGACCGAGCAGATAACCGGCTAACTGTTCTTTAGCATGGGTAAGTGTGACCTTTAAGTCGTTTTCAAATTCAATGATAATTTTATTGTAGAGAGTATCGGCGCTTCCCTTGTGCATCTTATCTTTGCGCGGAATATCTAGGATAGTAGTTTCCGAGCCGAGAGAAATTTTATCTATTACGTGTTCAATTTCTTTGTCGCCGTGGTAAAGACGGTTCAATAAATCTTTAAACGCTTCCTTCTTTGGCAGTTCTTTATTAGCGGATTTTACTCTGTGAAAGTAGTTGAGAATAAGCTTAGCTTTTTCGTTATTCATTTGGTCAGTCTTGATTTATCCCTTATTTAAATTAAGATAAATCCAAACTAAATTCATTCGATTTTGTTTTACTGAGCGACAAATATCAAGCCTTTCACCAGTGGGGCAAAATGCACCTTCCACTTTTAAGCTTGATAATCTTCGAAAAATCCAAAATTGTAGCTTTCATTACCGGTGAATTAGGTTCATGACAAGTAAGGCAAGAGCCGATAGTCAGAATTTTCTTTTGTTCAGTTACCGAAAACGGACGAGCGTATTCTCTTGTTGCGGAATTTTTCTTTCCCTCTTTCAGAAAGCCAATCCATGCATCTTCCGGTAAACCATCTTCCTCCATAATTGAAAATTGCGGAGTGAATTTCCAAGTACCTTTTCCATCTACAACCATGTAATCAAGTTTGCCTCTACCATAACCAATTGCCAGCGGATTGTTGTGGCAGCTTTCGCATGAACGGGTTTCTCTTCTTATAGTATGCGAGAATCCCGGCGCAAATAATCGTTTGAATATTTTATTGCTTCCATCTTTTTTGTCTATTGTTAAAATCATTCCGGGAGAAAATTCATCAATCACTTTTTGAATCTTGCCCGAAGATTTTTTTTGTTCTTTTACACCAAGAGTTGCCGGCTCTGCAAGAAAGTGTTTTCCAAATTCAAGCCACTCGCCATTTTCTTCTTTGTTTGCTAGCAGATCATACATCGAACTATTTTCGTCATATTCTGTATGGCATCCAATGCATTGGGGTGTCCATGAATTATGACAAGAGTTACAAGAAAGATTTTTGTGAGCTGTACCCTCAATGCAAACATTCGCCGGAGATTTCATTCTTGCAATTTCTTTATTCGTTTTTTTTATAAGCTTGGCAATTCCATCTTCATAAAAAGCATTCACCAGCGGAAATCCGTTCTTTACGGTTGTTAAATAATCTCTTTTACTATCATCAATACTCAGCAACTCAACAATTTTCTTTGATTCAAAATCGAACTCAGAAAGTTTTTGAGTCTTCGGCTGATTAATCAAATGGCAATCAACGCATTGAACTTTCATCTGCTCTTCTTTGTGCAACGCGTAAGTTCCGTCTCCCATAATCTCATACGAAGTATGGCAATCGACGCAAATCATTCCTTTTTCAGAATGAATATCTTTTTGAATTTGCTGAACTACTCGTCCATCACCAAGTATTCGAAAGCCTACTTTTCCCTTTACATCCTCTGGTTTGAGAATTGTTTCATGCCAGCCATCATAACTAAGAGAAATTCTGCCGGAGCGCGAATGACATCCGAAACAATGCTGGTTAGTAACATTCAAATTTATTTGCGGATGCAAAGAGATATTAGCATTAGAATTGTTTGAAGTACTTTTCTTCTTCAGATATTCAACTAGTTGTAACGATGCCTCTTGAGAATAATTTAGATGACATGCAAGACAACCGCCGCCTCGCGATAGTTCCGTTATTGGTCCTAATTCAGTTTTTTCATTTGATAAGTGACACGAAGCGCAAAGATTTCTTAAATGTTTTTCGGCGGGAGAATTTCCGATTAATTGAATCGGTAACTTAGCTGTTGGCGAAGCGCCTTCACCAAAGACCCATTTATCCACACTAACAACGCCATTCATAGTGTTCATAATATTGTTCTGCATGCGTGCAATCATTTGAGGATGGCAGCCATTTTGTCCGCAAGTTTTCTCTGCATTGGAAGCATTGCCCGGAAATAAAAACATTCCGGCGTGAGCAACTTCTTTTTTATCAGAACCTCCGTTTCCCAAATGACAAGATGTGCACCCGATAATTTCGGGATTGTGAGAGACTTCAAATCCTTGCATCCCGGTGTGGCATTCAGAACATTTTTCCAAAGATGAAACGTTTCGCTTGCTGTCTTGAGATTGTCTAAACTGCTTGCGTTGTTCATAGTCTTTCATTTTCTCATCAACCGAAGAACTCAAGAATGTATATATACCATAAAGAAGAAACGAAATTGCTAATGCAACTAGTATATATGCGGTAAGTATGAATCTCAGTTTCGGATTAGCTTTCATTAATTTGATAAACCTTTCTCAAAAATCAGTTTGGCTCTTTCGTAATCAGCCGGAGTATTTAGATTGATGAATTTCTCCTCCTCAAAATAAATACATTTATGAAAATCTATAAGCTCGGCTTCAATTTTTTTAATAAGATTTTTAGGAGTTGGTTTATCAACATCTTTTCTCTTTAGCATTTCCTCAATCACCGGCAAAACCGATTTAGAATATATGCCAAAAGTATATTGAGGAATTTCTTCAAACAGAGGCAGCACGATTTGTTTTAGAGTTGGGTATTCAATTATCTCATTGATCAATCTCTCACTACCAAAAACAATATCTGCTGAATAAACAAAAATCTTTTCTGTTTTTGAGTTTACCAGTCCCGAATGAATACCGGAGATTGGTCCCAAGCCGGAATAAATGTCTTTAACATATTTTAACGTACCAGCACTATTTTGTTCAATTTCATTACTGCTTACCAAAATACTTGCGAAGTACTTTTGAGAAATTGAAACAGCACGACCAATTAGTGTGTCGCCGGATATTTTCAATAAGGATTTATCTGTTCCCATTCTAGAGCTTTTACCACCGTTAAGTATAACCGCGGTGATGTCGTCACGCTTCTTCATCAATAACCAAACTTGTTCATAAAATAAAAAGGGACGCAAATTGCGTCCCAATTATTGCAACTATTTCTAAACATGCCGCCAGACAAAATCTGTCATATCTAAATCTTGCTCGTCAAATGCACCACGGATTAGGATTTGATGCATTTCCTCTCGCGAGAGACGATCGTTAATATCAAGTTTTTCAAAAAGAGTATTAAGGTAACTTCTAACCATATAAAATCCGCCTAGAGCAAAGTAATTTCCTAGTATTCCAAAATACTCAACTATTTCTTGTGGTTTTAAACCATCTAAAATTTCCGGATGTTGTTTTACAAATTCATTAAAAGCCTTTCTGCTTATGAACAAAGCATAATTCAATTCCGATAATGGAAAACCCTCTTTGTATCTATCGGAGCCGACTTTCTCAAAAAACTTTTCTGCGTCTGTATTGGATGAACCGCTTTTTAACCATGCGGCTAAATGAACATATGTTGCTTCTTCGCGAGCGATGACTTTTTCGGGATCGAGTGAATGATAGGTTTTCATATATTCCGAACCTTTAACTTGCTCGTAATACGATAATGCAATTTCTCTCTTGTGAGAGTTTAAGAGTTCTATTAATTGATCGAATGCCATATTCTTCTCCAATTTTTGCATCAAATTAAGTTTTCGTTTCGTAAGGGTCAACATTTTGCAGAAGAATTCTATTTAATATTTAGGAACTCATCCCAAATTTTAAACAGTTCGTAAGTTGCCCTAACATCCTTTCCGCAGTAAATGGCAATGTCTTTTGTTCTACCGGCCTTGTAAAGTTCTTTTACATCCATCCCGGTAATTCCTTGAGACTTAGGAGATTCAACCCCGAAAGCATGACAGTAAAAATCGAGATTAAATTTCTTTGTTAATCCGTAGAATGTAAACTGCTCAAGCAAATCAATATGAGACGAAGAATCGAAACGGTTTTTAATAAAATTTTTGGTCGGCTTGATTTTTAACATAGCCGAGCGCATCATAATAAAGGGAAGGTCAAAGCCCCTTCCATTAAACGAAATTAGCTTTTCAGCTTTAGAAGAGTATTTCCAGAAGCGTTGGAGAATCTCTGCTTCCGAAAAAGTTTGGTACTTAACTCCCTCCTCTTCAGCTTCCCATGATTCTTCATTCTGGTCCTCAAACATTACCATAATTTTGTGAGTTTCCGTATTCATCATGGCAAGACAAACAATTTTTGCGGTGAAAGGATATAAACTTAGTCCGCGTTTTACGTTTTCTGTAAGAGTTTCTTTTTTGATTTGTTCTGTTTCTTGTTCTGCGTAACGAAGGAGAAATTCTTGCTGCGTTTCAGAGAGGCTATCGAACTCAGCCCCAACTGTCTCGATATCAAAAACAAGGTTCATAACGACCCCATTTTTTTTCTTCAAACTAACAATTTTCAAAATGATTTGTTACAAAATTCTACATATATTTTGCCACTTTTTTGGAGAAAGAATGGCAGCGAAAAGCCGTGCATTGTACATCGATTTGCTGAAAGGATTAGCATTAGTTGTAATGATTGAAGTACACATTTTTAACTCTCTACTGCTGCCCGAGATAAAGCAAGCATGGTGGTTTAATTACCTTCACTTCATTAATGGTCTCGTAGCCCCTACATTTACATTTACAAGCGGAATGGTTTTTGTCCTTACAATGTCTAAAGGTGTTGGTGATCTGCGAAAATTTGGAAAAGATTTTTGGAAAAGACTTTCTAGAATAGGGATGGTTTTTCTTGCAGCGTACTCTCTTCATATACCTTTTTTCTCTTTAAGCAAAATTTGGAACAACGCAACTTTTGCAAACATTAACAGTTTGTTTACAGTTGATGTACTGCAAGCAATTGCTTCTGGCTTGCTGGTTTTACTGATTGCCAGAATGGTTTTCACCAACAATAAAACCTTCTTCAATTTTAGCGGTGTAATGACATTATTGATTTTACTTCTAGGGCCTTTTGCTTGGAAGATTGATTTTTCTCATCACATTCCCCTCTTTTTTGCTAATTACTTAAACAGAATGCATGGTTCACAATTTCCAATATTCCCTTGGTGGGGATTCATATTCAGCGGTGCATACATTGCTAAGTATTACATTGCTGCACGCGACGGAAACAACGAGCGAAGCTTTGCCAACAAACTAATCATTGTTGGTGTTATTTTTTTCTTTGCCGGAGTTTTAATGATAAATGTTTTGCTGCCGGAAAATCTCGCATCTATAATTCCGCATCCTTTCTTTTTTATAGAACGACTTGGTGTAATTATGGCTTTGCTTGGCGGCGGATGGTATTTTTTGCATAATAAACCAACTTCAAAATCTATCTTGCTGGATGTTAGCCGCGAATCACTACTTGTTTACTGGCTACACTTGCAGCTTTTATACCGCGATGTAATCTGGGGAAAAAGTCTTGCATTTATTTATGATGACAAGCTAAATATTTTAGAAGCCACAATAGTAACCGTCATCATGGTTGCATTGATGATGGTGATTGCTAAAGCTTGGGGAACATTGAAACAGAAAAATCCACAATGGGCTAGAAGGATAACAATTACTATTCTTGGTGGAGGGTTTTTGCTATTTCTAATAAGGTAGATCTTAAAAAGAATAGCAGCTTAGTCACGAACACACAAAATTTTAATTCATAACCTTAGTGTCTTTGTGGCAATTCTTCCTTATTATTTTCAATAGAGATTTCGAAATCATTTACTGCATCATAGAATTCTTGAGGAAGAGAAATAGCAGACTTAGTTTTCCTATTGATATGCACCAGCACACCGCCTCCCCGTGTAATTATTTTTCCGGTTGAATTTTTGACAACCAAATGCCGAAAGCCAAACGAGGAATTTTTAATAAAGTTAATTCTAGTATAGATTAACAATTCATCATCAAGCAAAGCCGGCTCAATATAATCGGCATCGTTATGTGCCATAATAAAGAAGGAATCGCCGGCCATTATTTCTTTTAGTGAGTAATTCTTTATCAAATCTTGGATGTATTTAATCCGGGCATCTTCAAAGTAGTTAAAGTAGACAGCGTTGTTACATACACTGAGCATATCTACTTCGTGAAAGCGAACCACTTCGATAATTTTATGTTTGTAGTTGGATGTTTCCATCAACATTCCTTTTTCTTATGCTTGATCATAATCTTGCTCTTGATCTTAATCCTGTTATTCACCCAGCACACGTTCGATAGTTTTTACGGCTTCATTTATCTCATCAGAAGAAACATCCATATGAGTAACCGCGCGAATCTCGCCAACTTTTCCAGTACCTAGCAAAAGTCCGGATTGCTTACACTTTGATAAAAAATCTTCAATAGTAATATCTCTTGGTGTGAACATCAGAATGTTGGTTTCAACATTTTCCGGATGAATGCTAATTCTTGAAACCTTAGCCAATCCGCTTGCAAGAGTTTTTGCTTTCTCATGGTCTTCTTTAAGGCGCGTGATATTATTCTTAATAGCAAACAAGCCGGCTGCTGCAATAACACCAACTTGGCGCATTCCTCCGCCCCAAGCTTTACGAATGCGGAATGCTTCTTTTACAAAATCCTTTGTGCCCAATAATACTGAGCCAATCGGCGCACCCAATCCTTTGGAGAGACAAACACTAACTGAATCAAAATGGCTGGCATATTCAGCCGGAGAGATATTTGTTTCAATTGATGCGTTCCATATTCGCGCACCATCAAGATGCATGTACAAATTATACCTTCTAGCTAATTCAGAAACAGCTTTAATATTTTCAATAGGATTAATCGTTCCGCCGGCGCGATTGTGCGTGTTCTCAATTTCGATTACACGCGTGCGAGCCATATAGTATGCACTTGTAGGTCTGATAAGCGGTTCAACTTGTTCCGGCGTGAATATTCCACGTACGCCATCAACTAAACTTAACTGTAACCCGCTTAGCGCGGCTGGTGAACCCGATTCATATTGAAATATATGTGCATCCCTATCGCAAATTACTTCATCACCGGGATTGGTTAACACGTTCAAGCAAATTTGGTTTGCCATTGTTCCGCTTGTTACATAAAGGGCGGCTTCTTTCCCAAGTAATTCAGCAACATAATTTTGCAGTTTAGTTACAGTAGGATCTTCTCCGTAAACATCATCGCCTACTTCAGCATCATACATTGCTTTACGCATCTCGTCAGATGGTTTTGTAACGGTATCACTTCTTAGATCAATAAATTTTTTCATGATTTTTTCTTTATCAGTTTTAAGATTGATTTATATATAGCCAGCAGAATTGTTAGTAACGAAACAAAGACTGCCGTTAGTGGAATTACTAAAGGGAATTTAGAGTAAAAAGTTTTTTCATTACTTATCGGAACGTAACCTACTAAAATATCTTGCGTAAATAATTTTGTACTTGCGAGAGTTCTTCCCATCGGGTCAATTATGCAGCTAATGCCGCCGTTAGCAGTACGAACGACAGATCTTCTGTTTTCGATTGCACGCAGGACAGAAATTTCTTTATGTTGAAACGGTCCGCTTGAATAGCCGTACCAACTATCATTTGTAACAACAGAAAGAAATTCCGCACCATTATTAACAAGCTTCGTAATATATTCCGGATAAATTGATTCGATACAAACTACTGCTCCAACTTTTATGTATCCTAAATTGGAAACGTTCTGTGTTGTTCCAACATTCCAGCTTGATATGCCAACTTGCCATTTAATAAACTCACCTAGAAATGGAAGGTCCTCTACAAACGGCACTTTTTCTCCGAATGGTACCAATTGATTTTTTTGATACTTCTGAATTTGCCGAGTATTAGGCAAGAAAGTAAGAATCGAATTGAACGAAGTATAAGCTGCGTCTCCACTCCGTAAGAGTTTAGCGCCTTTAGGTGCAGTTTTAATATTATAAAAGAAATTGATATCGGGCATTCCGGTAATCAATGCAATCTTATTCTTATCTACGAATTGATGAATTCTTTCTACTTCGAACGAATAGTTGCCACTTAGAAGATAACATGGTAAAGCTGTTTCCGGCCAGAAAATTATTCGGGCACCTTTATTTATTGCGTTCTCTGAAAGCTCAAAATATTTTTCAAGCTGAGAAGTGATACTGCCGCCGCTCCATTTATCCCAAGGATTTACATCCGGCTGAATTAAACCAACTTTAATTTGTTTCGATGGGACTTCATATGTTGCTGTTTTGTAGCCGCCATAAATCAACGGAATAACAAAAAGTGAAATTGCCGCGAACAAAAATTTCTGATTGACTTTTTTTGTTATACTAATTTCTTTTATTGATAGAAATAGAAAAACATTTATATAGATAATTATCAGTGTTAATCCATGCGCGCCAACAATATCTGCAATTTGTATGAACTGATTAAAATATGCCAGACTGTTACCTAATGTTAGCCAAGGAAACTTGAGATCGGTAAGCGAATAAATATACTCGAAGAAAACCCAGTAAAGAGGAAATAGAAAAAGAGAAGTTCTTTTCGAAAATATTTTTGTGCTTAAATAGTAAACTGATGTCGCAATTAGATAGAAGCCCGGATTTGCAAAAATCAACAACCCGCCGGAAATCATTAGAAACGGATCGGCTTCTTTAGTCCAGCTACCGACCCAATAAATTGTAATTAAACAAAAAAAGAATAGAAAGACGTAGGAAATTCTATTTATGGAGGCTAGACTCTCTCTCTTTTCCAACACAAAGAAAAAAGGAATGAATGCAAAGAAAGCTAAGAATGGCAAGGGAATTGGAGGATAAGATAAACCAAGTAAAATCCCACCGGCAGAAGCTAACAGTATTTGCTTCATTATTTCTTTTCGTTGCTCTGGCGTTTTCGGAATTCCATATTTGCGAAACAACTTAATCATTTCGATTTTTTCTTTTTCAAAATCTTGTACAAAATAAATGAAATTACAATCGCGGTTAAAGCCAAACCAATGTTTGAGTAAGCACCAAGATATTTATCAATCAGTTCTACGTTGTTTCCTAAAGCTATTCCAAGTGAAATTAAAATCGCGTTCCACACAAAGGAACTTAGCGCCGCAAATATAAAAGTCTTAGTTGGTTGCAGACGATGAACGCCGCAGAAAAAACTAATCACTGCGCGTGTGCCGGGCATAAATCTATTTATCAATATCAAGTTGTAACCATACTTCGAAAACCATTCGTCGGTTTTATCTAATGATTCTTTTTTGAGAAATTTTAATTTTCCCTTCCTAATTAATTTCTCACCCATAAATTCCCCGATATAATACATAGCGATGAAACCGATACCGCTACCAACACTTGTTATTAAGAGTATTGGAATAAAACCAATAGGAGTATTGGCAATGAGTGTTGAACCAATCACTAAGACTACATCGCTAGGAGAAGGAGGAAAAATATTTTCTATGAATGCAAAGGAAAATAGAACTAGATAAACCACTGCCGGATCGAGCGTGCTTATGTATGATAAGATTTCTTGAAGCATCAGTTTTCGTGTTTATTAAGTAGAACAACAGCATAAGCAGCGCATCCTTCTTCTCTGCCTACAAATCCCATTCCCTCTGTTGTAGTTGCTTTGATCGAAATTTGAGAGACTGAGATATTGGTAACCTCAGCAATTTTCTGTCGCATTTCATTCACGTATGGGAAAAGTTTTGGCTGTTGCAACAGAACCGTTGAATCGATATTTGAAACTTCGTAACCATTTGCGTGGATCAATTCATTAACATGTTTTAAGAGTTCTTTGCTGTCGGCATCTTTATATTTCTCATCACTATTAGGAAAGTGTATACCTATATCGCCAAGAGCAAGAGCACCAAGCAAAGCATCACAAATTGCATGAAGCAACGCATCGGCGTCCGAATGACCGAGTAATCCTTTTGTAAATGGAATTTCAACGCCGCCAAGAATTAGTTTGCGATTTTCGGCAAACTCATGAACATCATAGCCAAAGCCAATTCTAATTTGTGGGTTCAATGTTTTATCTCAAATCTTGTGAATTCGTTTTTGTACTCGCACCACTTAATAAATACATTTCTTACTTGTGCTCTTGAAGGACCAACTTTAATTTGCTTAAAAAGTTCTTCAATTAAATGTTTTTCGCCTTCAACTACTGTAAGTACTTCACCGCTGTACAAATTTTCCGTGAATCCGTTTAGTCTTAATTTTTCTGCTTGTCTAACAACAAAATAGCGGAAGCCAACACCTTGAACAAATCCGCTTGCAAGAATTTCAGCTCTGCTCAGATTCACTTTTAGTCTCAAAATATGAATCAAATAACTCGGCAACAATCAAACCTAAGAAAATCAGCACACATCCAAGCAAACCAAAGTTACTTATTTTCTCGCCAAGTAAAAAGAAAGCAAATATTGCCGCAAAGATTGGTTCGAAGGAATATATAATACCGGCTTTCGTTGGACTCACAACCTTCTGAAACTTAGTCTGCAATCCGATATTAAGTAACGTAGCGAGCAGCGAAGTATAAAGCAGTCCAAAGATTAAGTACTTGGTGAAATCAACATGTATCGCTTCAACCGAAAATCCGGAGAATAAAAATGATGCTACAAAACCAAGAACTGCAACTGTGGAAAGCTGAGAAGTTAGAAGAATCCAGTAATTGTGTTTTGGGCTTAATACATCTATGTAAACAACATGAATCGCAAAGAAAACTGCGCAAATTAAAGTTAGCATATCACCAACATTAAAACTCGCGCCAAGGTCGGAAAGAAAAGTTGTTATCGATGATCCGCCGCTGGAAAGGAACAACATACCAACAAAAACTAATGCAGTTCCAAATAACGCACCCCTAGTTGGAAATTTTTTCTCTACTAATATTTGAACAAAAGGAATAAATACGATTAATGTTCCGGTGATGAACCCGGATTTTGTTGCTGAAGTTAGTTTTAATCCGAGCGTCTGGAAAAAGAATCCACTAAACAAGAATGCTCCAAGTAGCATTCCGGAAAGAATTGCTTTCTTATCAACTTTTATTTTCTTTATAAAAAGAACCAAACCTAATATTGAAGATGCAATTCCAAAACGGATGGCAATGAAAAGCATTGAAGAAATATCATTTAGCGATTCTTTTACAATTACAAATGTACCGCCCCAAAGAATCGTCATTAAGACAAGTGCAGCTTCGCCGGTGTATTTGGAATAGGAATTAGAATGCTTAGTCATCACTTTCAGCCTTGTAGCCGAAATGATTGAGCATGTTGGGATTGGAACGCCACTTTTCTTTCACTTTAACAAACAACTCGAGGAAGACTTCACGCTGAAGAAATTTTTCGATTGCCTCGCGCGCTGATCTTCCAAGTTTTTTTATTGTAGCACCTTTATCGCCAATGATAATAGGCTTCTGCGATTCACGCTCAATAATAATTGCCGCACGTATATAATCTTTTCTTCCTTCTCGCTCAGCAAATTCTTCAATCTCAACTTCCGTACTGTAAGGAATTTCCTCCCGGTACATCTCGAAAATTTTTTCTCTTATAATTTCCGAAACAAAAAATCTTTCATTCTCATCACTCA
>Ga0172380_10002814_pt1 | contig 25597 bp, 17 predicted proteins | sample Leawe162metaG_FD_119747 | JGI IMG/M metagenome (GOLD analysis project Ga0172380, IMG submission 119747) | Leachate microbial communities from a municipal landfill in Southern Ontario, Canada - Leachate well 162 metaG | ecosystem: Engineered > Solid waste > Landfill > Unclassified | place...
AAAAAGATTGAAGATATCTGGATGATCACCAGGGAATATGACGGTCTGGCCGGCGCCGGCGGGGTGAAGGACGTCTGCCGCCAGCTTGCCGAGGCCCTGGTCAAAAAAGCTGATGTCTCGGTCCTGCTGCCCATGTACGGCTTCATTGATCCTGAACTTCTTGGGTTTGAGCCCCGCTATGCGTTTCAGGTGGATCTCAATTACGTGGGGGTGGAAAGGCGGGAAGAGGTCCGCATCTGGGAACGCAGGCACAAACAGGGCAAAAAATGGCTGACCATCTATCTGGTGGATGCCGACCGGTATCGCGAGAAAAAAGCGGTGTACACCTATACGGCGGAGGATGAGGCGGAAAATCCCGTGCATGCCGGCGGCAGCGGGCATTATGATTATTTTGCCATGAATGTCCTGCTGCAGAAAACGGCGCTCAATCTCATGCTCTACCAGGGGAAACGGCCCGATATCATTCATTGCCAGGACGGGCATGCCGCCCTGCTGCCGGCCATGGCCAGAGAGATTGACGGTATCCGCCATTTCTTCCGCAAGACCGGTCTGGTGGTCACCATTCATAACGCCGGGGTCGGCTATCATCAGGAGGTGGGTGACCTGCCGTTTGCCAAGGCCGTTACCCGTCTGCCTTCCGCCATCATCGGCAAGAATCAGCTCAATGGCCGGTTTGACCCGTTCCTGGCCTCGGCCCCCTATGTGGTCATGAATACGGTCAGTGAAAATTATGCCCGGGAATTACGGGAAACCGAGGATGATGAACTGACGGGCTGGCTGGGCCATGCACTGGCGAGCCGGGGGGTGATGCTGCAGGGCGTGACAAACGGCATCAATCCGGAGGACTTTAATCCCGAGGATGCGGAAAAACAGGGGATTGCCGCGCCTTTTTCCCCGGCTAAAGGGGACCTGGCCGGCAAAAGGCAATGCCGCCGGGAGCTGGTGGAGTTGATCAGCCGGCAGGAGCTGACCACGGTCCGGGTCAGCGGCAGCTTAACCGAGGCCCCGGAGCTGCCGCTTTTTACCCTGATCGGCCGCCTCTCCGCCCAGAAAGGGGTGGACAAGCTGGTTGGCGCCCTGAAAACGCTGTTGCCTGCGGATGACGGCTTTCAGGTGCTGATTCTCGGCACCGGCACGAAAGAGATTGAAACCGGCCTGATCGAGTTGACCGGGATGGAAGAGTATCAGGGCAGAATCTGTCTGCTGAGCGGCTATGACCAGCAGCTGGCCAACAAGATCTATGCTGCCGGGGATTTTTTTCTGATCCCCTCCAGGTATGAACCCTGCGGGCTGACCGACTATATTGCCCAGCTCTTCGGCAACCTGCCCATTGTCCATCATGTCGGCGGCCTGGTCAAGGTGGAGGACGGCAAAACCGGTTTTGCCTATCTTGAGCACAGCAGCGCAGCCCTCAGAGAGACAATGGAGAAGGCACTGCAGATATTTCGCCGGCAGCCGGAGCGCATCAGGACCATGCAACAGGAAAGTGTAAAAGTTATCCATAATTCCTACACTTGGGATAAAATTGTGCTACGATATATGCAGCTTTATCAGGAGGCCCTCACACTTTGCCCACCAGAGCCATGATTGCCGGCCAAAGCCGGGACGGGCTGGAGCAGAACAGTTGGTTTGTCCGGCGGCGCGATTTTTTTGTCACCAGCATGCTCAAAGGGTTCTACCGGGCTGCCGGCGGTTTTTTGCAGATTTACCAGGGGTACCTCCAAACCGGAACCGTGCCCTATAACGAGATCGACAAACTGGTCGGCACGGAGACCAGGAAAGGCTGCCTCTGGCAGCTGAAAGATGACTGCCATCAGCTGTGGCGCAATGGTGATTCCGCCTTTGAACTCAATGGTTCTCTGCTGGACTGGATTATCGGTTCTCTCTTTCATGAGGCGATGAAACTCAAGGAGAACATCTATCTCTTTGAGTATTATGCCCCGCTGGCCCATGACCTGAAGGGCGTATGGCGCCAGGAAATCCAGCAGTTCTGCGGGGTGGAGTGCCGGCGTTTCATGGAGAGAATTTCCCATGAGGTGGATCGGCAGATGGAGAGTTTGGGATTCATGTTCGGCAGGGCAATTTATCTGCTGCGCACCATGCTTCCCTCCCAGGCGCATAACCCATTGCTGCTCAGGTACCTCATCGAGCACCCTGATGTGGCAAGCGAGCTCTGGTCCGAGTCGCTGGATGAAATCTTCAAAGACATGTTCCAAGGCGTCCCGGAAAACGGCTATTGTTTTGCCGCGCAAAGCTATTTTGATGGAAACTGGTATGAAAAATCCCTGGCCGCATACCAGGAGGCCTTGCGGGTCAATGGGCACTGTGACGAGGCAATTCTGAGGACCTCTCAGCTGGAGGCGATACTGACAAAGACGAAAGAAAATCATCGGGGTAATTCTCGAGAACAGTTACTCTAATATTTGAGGAGACGGCATGACGATAAGAATCGGTATTAACGGGTTTGGCAGGATCGGCAGAAACATTTTCAGGGCTCTGAGCAAGGATGAGGCATTCAAGGATATAGAGGTGATGGCCATTAATGATCTCACCAACCATGAGACTCTGGCCCATCTGCTCAAGTATGACTCGATCATGGGTGTTTATGAAAAAAATGTCCATGTGTCGGCCAAAGGGCTGACGGTTGACGGCAAAGAGGTAACGATTACCACCCACCGGAATCCGGCCGATATTCCGTGGGGCGATATGGGGGTTGATTATGTCGTGGAATCCACCGGGCTCTTTACCGATAGCGAGAAGGCCGGCGCCCACATGGACGGCGGCGCCAAAAAGGTGGTCATTTCCGCCCCGGCCAAGGGCAATGTCAAAACCATTGTCATGGGGGTCAATGAGCACGAGTATGATCCCAGCCTGCACCATATTATTTCCAATGCCTCCTGCACCACCAATTGTCTCGCCCCATTCGCCAAGGTGATCATGGATCGTTTCGGCATCAGAAAAGGGCTGATGACCACCGTGCATTCCTACACCAATGATCAGCGTATTCTTGATTTTCCGCACGGCGATCTGCGCCGGGCCAGGGCTGCGGCCCTGTCGATGATCCCCACCAAAACCGGCGCCGCCGCTGCGGTCTCCCTGGTCATTCCTGAACTGAAAGGGAAATTTGACGGCCTGGCGGTGCGGGTGCCCACCCCCAATGTCTCGCTGGTGGATGCGGTCATGGAGGTGGAGAAGGAAACCACGGTTTCCGAGGTCAATCAGGCCCTGAAGGAAGGCAGCAACCGGTTCCTGGGTTATTCCGATGAACCCCTGGTTTCCATTGATTATCAGGGCAATCCCCATTCCTCGGTGGTTGACGCCATGTCCACCAAGGTAATCGGCAACATGGTCAAGGTGCTCAGCTGGTATGATAATGAATGGGGCTATTCCAATCGGGTTCTTGACCTGATCCTGCTCATGGAAAACCAGAAGGCTTTGTAACTGGCCAAAGTTTCTCTTTTCTGCTAATGACAGAAAAAACATACCCGGCGGGGCTGATGGGAGCTGTGGTTCTTTTTCACCTGCGCCCCGCAGGGCAATGAACGGAAACAGCTTCCCGCACCCGCATGCCTCGCTATGGATTTTTAATTCTCAACGCCGATTCCTTCTATGAGTCTAACAGAAAAAAGCCTTTATGAGACGTCCAGCGCATTAAAGGCCAACCTCCTGGAAACAGCGGTCACCGATGTCACCATCGATCCGGCCAAGCTGGCTCTTCTTGATCTGATCAAAGATTTCAAGGGGATACACAACAACCTGTATGATCTGCTGTACGAGATTCATCACCCGTATCGTAACTGGAATCTTATTATCCCCAAACTGCGCACCTTTGTTTTGAAAAATGTTGCGCTTTTCTGCCGCAGCAATCGAGGTCCCGAGGCGTTCAGCATTTTCTGCGGAATTTTCCTGCAGGCCATTGATGAAACAAGGAAAAACAGAACCCTGCTCAATCTCTGCATAGAGTCCATGCTGGCCTATGTGGAGCGGCTCATCAGCTCCGCCAAACCGGATCTGCAGCAGTATGAGTCCGTGCTGTCGCAGCTCTTTGACAGTCTTTACCGCCTGGACAATCAGATCATCATGCTGGTGGTGCAGGGCCATCATCCCATGAAAAAGATCGTCCTCACCCTGGTGGAATGGCGGGAAAAGGAGGGGGCATCATTTAATCTGCAGCCTGCCGCCCGCCTGATGAAAAAGATTCTGACGCTCAACTACAATTATTGGCTTGAGGTTGAGGACCCCCTGCCATGGTTTCTGGCCCAGTGCAGCGACATGTGCAACAACTGGGATGCGGGCAAACTGTTCAACGCCATTTCCCATGATCAGATCAGGAAGCATCGCGAGCGGCTGGGGGAGATCGAGGTCAGCGATGAACAGCTCGATCTGCGGGCTATTCTGGAGTTGCCGGCCCATATGGATCTGGTCCGGCTGTACCGGGAGATTCCTGAAAAACTGGCTGTGCAGCATGAAGAAGGCGCCAAGCCCGAAGACGACAGGTTCTCGGAAAACCGAAAGCTGATTTTTCTCTTCCGCATCATGCGCACCTCCGGGCTGTATCTCATTCACGAAGAGAGTCTGCGGGAGATCAACCGCAGCCTGATTGTGCTCATCCGCCAGCAGACCTTTGAGGAGATCGAGTCTTTTCTGCTCACCACCCTGCAGCTGCTGAAGGAAAATGTCCGACGTTACCCCCATACCGCCCTGCAGTGCATTCAGGTGCTCGGCACCGAGGTGTTCAACCGGGAAAACAGCCGGCTGGTGGAGACGTTTTTGTGGGAGACGGTGCGCTTCGGCTTCCAGTATGCCAATGTTACCGGGGTGGACCAGGATTGGCAGCCGATTACCAACCCGGCCCATCTGGCCAATATCCGGGTCTGGCTGAACCTGATCATGCAGGAGCCGAAGTGGTGTTCCACCCTTTTTTCCGCGCTCATCATCAACCTCAAGCTCTCCGGCACCTGTGTCAAGGATACGGACCTTTTCCAGCGGGACATCAGCCGGCTGCTCAACCATCCCATTGCCCCGGTTTACAACCTGGTCAAACAGTTCACTAAGCTCATGCCGGTTTTCTTCAATGAGATCGGGGCAGAGGGCAACCTGCGGGATGTGTCCACCGAGCTTGACGAGATCCATAAGCGCAAGGATCTGCTCATCCACTTTCTGCGCAAGCAGAGCCATGTGGAAAGCTCCAATCTCATTGTTGACTTTATCAAGGCCATCCTTCGCTTCTGGCTGACCCTGGATAAACAGGTGCTCAAGGATTTTCTGCCGGATGAGGTGCTGAGCCAGGTGCAGACCAGCGGCCCCTTTGTGGATGAACAGCATATCATCTGCAAACGGCTCAAAGCCATCGACCATTATGAAAAGGAAAACGACCTGCTCAAATGGGATGAGGGCAAGATCATTGGTTTCCTGGCCGCCCAGCGGGATATCAGTGCCCATGAGGTGCGGCGCTTTGAATTGCTGGTGCAGATGTACCGGCTGCTTGATCTCAAGTATAACCTCGGCTTTCAGGAGCTGCGCCGCCAGCTGGAACAGGCGGCCGGCGGCGGGTTTCCGGAAATGGAGCAGCTGCTGGCCGATCTGGAGATCTGCGATACGGTCCAGTGCCTCACCGCCCTGCTTGATCATCTTGAGAAGCTGAAAGGGATTATTCTGAGCAGTACAATTTTTGAGGCCAAGGAGGATATCTATTACAAGCGGCATATTGCCGTGGATATCCCCTCGGTTTACGGCCGCTACAGCGAAAGAAAGTTCGATGCCCTGGGGCTCACCTTCAGGCTGGAAAATCTGGCGAACATCTATCTCGAGCGCCTGCCTTCCTCCCTGAATCTATCCTTTATCACCCGGGCGACCTTTATCCGCATTATCAAATACCTGCGGCTGTACCTCCGGGCCCTGAAAATCGACGGCATTATCAGCCGCCGCCTGGAAACCTATGTGGCCCTGCTTTCCAATTCCCTGGGCATCAAACGTTTTTCCTATACCCAATACATCGATATCTTCCGCGGCCTGTCCGAAGGGGTGAAAGATGTCATTTACGCCTATTACACCAATATCCATCAGAATAATCTTTCCATCATCATTCCCCAGATCGGTTCGAGCAATCTCCTGGCCAAATACCGCAATCTCTGGGAAGAGGATGAAAACGACCAAAACGGGCAGAGCCTGAAGGAGTCCATCCACCGGTTATCCGAGGCCTTTATGCGAGATCTCATTTCCAGCACCTTTGGCCTGCAGCATCTGGATAATTTCATCACCAGGATTTACCAGGTGCTGGAAAGGCAGCGCGAGCTGCTGGATGAAAAGCAGCTGGACCTGCTGATGACCTATAATCCGGACAAGGCGATCCACGAGTTCAACCGCAAAAGCGCCCATGCCAAAAATCTCATTCTGCTCGGCAATAAGGGATTTAATCTCAGCCTGCTGGCCTCGGACAACAAGCCCGTGCCCCCTGGGTTTATCATCACCACGGAAATCTTCCGCTGCTGGCCGGTGGTCAACAGCTTTTACATGGCCCGCAATGAGTTCATGAAGCAGATCCGCCACGCCTTAAATCAGATAGAGGAAAAGACCGGCACCCGTTACGGAGACCCGGATAATCCCCTGCTGGTTTCCATCCGCAGCGGGGCCTCCATTTCCATGCCCGGCATGATGGCCACCATTCATAATGTCGGCCTGAATAATGAGATCGTCGAGGCCGTGGCCGAGGTGCCGGGCAAGGAGTATCTGGCCTGGGACAATTTCCGCCGTTTTCTCCAGTCCTGGGGCATGACCATGGGGGTGGCGCGGGATACCTTCCAGGCCCTGATGAATGATGCCAAGTCCAAGCACGGGGTCAGGGTGAAAAGCCAGTTCAGCCCGGCCCAGATGAAGGAGCTGGCGCTGAGCTATCAGAAGAAAATCAGAAACCTGGGGATCGGCATACCGGATGATCCGTGGCTGCAGCTGATCGGGGCCATAGAAATGGTGCTCGCCTCGTGGGAGACGCCGAAAACAAAGGGCTACCGGAGCCTGATGGGCATTTCCCATGCATGGGGCACGGCCGCCATTGTGCAGGCCATGGTTTTCGGCAATCTCGGGCCGGAAAGCGGCAGCGGGGTGGTCTTTACCGCCCATCCCTACCGTAAGGTCCGGCGGGTGGCTCTCTGGGGTGATTACGCCCCCGGCGATCAGGGCGAGGATATTGTCAGCGGCTTGGTCACCACCTTTCCCATTTCCGTTGAGCAGGGTGAAATTGACGGCCGGCCGGTGGATTTCTCCCTGGAAAGGAGGTCGCCCGAGGTGTATCAGGAGCTGCTCTCCATTGCCCGCAATCTGGTTTATGAAAAGGAGTGGAACCCCCAGGAGATCGAATTCACCTTTGAGGGTCCCAAGGCCTCTGATCTCTACATCCTGCAGACCCGGGACATGATCACCATCAAGAAGAAAGAGCGCTTTTATGTCTTCCAGAACGAGGAGCAGCTGGGTGAGTATATCCTTGGTAAAGGCATCGGCGTGAGCGGCAGCGCTCTTGCCGGTCTTGCCGTTTTTAATGAAAAAAATGTGCGCGACTTGCGGGAGAAGCATCCCGGCATACCCCTTATCCTCATCCGGCAGGATACCGTGCCCGAGGATGTCAAGGAAATCGCCATGGCTGACGGGCTGCTGACCGCCCGCGGCGGCCAGACCTCCCATGCCTCGGTGGTGGCCCTGCGGCTGGAAAAGACCTGTGTCGTCGGTTGCCATGCCCTGCAGGTATATGAGGCTGAGGAGCGCTGCGTCATCGGCGGCAGGGTTATCCGGCTGGGAGATCCGGTGGCGATCGACGGCCGCAAGGGACTTTTTCTGCATGGCCTGCATGAGGTGAAGGTTGAGGTGCATATTCTGCCTATTTGATGAGTGCCTACAGGAGTAACTACCAATGGCGAAGGTCAGGGTCGAGTTAGAGAAAGAGCGGGGGGTGGAAAAAGCCAGGAAGACCAGGGCCCCCTCTGAAAAAAGAAATGAAATTGCCAAGCTGCTGATCAGGGAGGGGCTGCTGACTGAAGAGCAGCTGCATTACGCCCAGCGGGTTCATGCCAAGCTGTCCACCCAGCGCAGCCTGCTCAGCATTCTGGAGGAATTGCAGTATGTGAGCAAAGACCAGGTGCAGGAGGCCCTGCGGGCCAGCCCGGTCTCGGTCCCCATCGGTTCTTTGCTGGTTGAGCTGGGCTACATCAGTGAAGCGGATCTCGCCACGGTGCTCGACAGCCAGCAGGAACATCCAAACACCAAGTTCGGCCAGCTCATTGTTGAGCTTAATCTCATTGATGAAAATGATCTGCTGCGGGTTCTTTCCTACCAGCTGGGCTTTCCCTATATAGATCCTGCCGTGGCGGAGGTCGATCCCAAGGTGATCGAACGGGGCAAGGTCGAGGTGTATGCCGAGAATAAATTTCTGCCGCTGCATTATGACAAAGACGGCATCCTGATCGCCTTTGCCGATCCGTTGAACAATAACCATGTGCTGGCGGCCAGGAAAATTTTCGGTGATGCCCTGATTATCGGCATTGCCCGGGAAAGGGCGATCCTTGAGGCCCTGAACAGGTATGAAGCCACGGGGCGCAAGGCGGACAAGGCAGGCAAACGGGCCGAGGCCGGCGATAATGCCGTGGTCATGGCGGTCAACGCCATTCTGCTGGAGGCCCATAAGCAGAATGTCAGCGATATCCATATTGAACCGATGCGCGACAAGCTGCAGATCCGTTTCCGCAAGGATGGAGTTTTGATCCCTTTTAAGGACTATCCGCTGGATATTGCGCCGGGCATGTCCAGCCGCATTAAAATCATGGCAGGCGCGGATATTGCCGAGCGCAGGCGGCATCAGGACGGGCGCATCTTTTTTGAAGAGGGCGGGCTGCAGATTGACCTGCGGGTCTCCATCTATGTGACCATCCACGGAGAGAAGATCGTGCTGCGTCTGCTCGGCAGACAGGGCGAACTGCGGGCCATCAATGAGCTTGGCCTGGCTCCCCGTATCCTGCAGCGATTCGAGGAGGAGGCGCTGGAGGCGCCCAGCGGAGTCATCATCATTACCGGCCCCACCGGCTCCGGCAAGACAAGCACCCTGTACAGTGCGGTCAATCACCTCAACAGCCCGAGCTGCAGCATCATCACCGCCGAGGATCCGGTGGAGTTCGTCATTGAAGGCATTGCCCAGTGCTCCATCAACCCGAAAATAAATGTCACCTTTGAAGAAACCCTCAAACACATTGTGCGCCAGGACCCGGATGTGATCGTCATCGGCGAGATCCGTGACCGGTTTTCCGCGGAAATGGCCATCGAGGCCGCCCTGACCGGGCACAAGGTACTGACCACCTTTCACACGGAGGACAGCACGGGCGCGCTGCTGCGGCTGCTCGACATGCAGATCGAGGCCTTTCTCATCGCCTCCACCATTGCCGGTATCCTGGCCCAGCGGCTGGTGCGGCGGATATGCAAGGATTGCGCGGAAGAGCATCCGTTGACCCCGGATGAACTGCGCCGGCTCGGTTACGGCCTGAAGGAGGGCAGCGGGCTGGTCTTTAAAAAAGGGCGGGGCTGCCGCAAATGCCGGTATACGGGTTACCGGGGCCGAATGGCGGTCCATGAACTGCTTATCCCGGGAGAAATGGTCAAGGATGCGGTTATTGCCCGCAAAACCTCCCATGAAATCAGAAAGATCAATTCCCAGACCACCGGTCTGGTTACCCTGCTGGAAGATGGCATCTGCAAGGCAAGCCAGGGGATGACCAGTTTCAATGAGGTCATCCGCCAGCTGCCCCGGCTGGACAGGCCGCGGCCTCTTGCCGAAGTCAAGCGCTTGCTGGGGGTGCACTGATGAAGAAGAGCCAGTCTCTTATCGAACAGATCAATGAGTTCGTCCTGCAGGAAAACTTCCAGCTGCCGGTTTTTAATGATATTGCCATGCGTATTCTAAAAATGGCCCGGCATGAGGATTTTGACATCCGCGAGATGAGCAATCTGATCTATCAGGACCAGGTGCTGGTGGCGGAGGTGCTGAAAGCGGCCAACTCGCCCTTTTTCGGCGGATTATCGGTTATCAGCACGGTAAAAGACGCCATTATCCGTCTCGGCTCCCGCCAGGTTTCCGATCTGGTGCTCATCGCCTCGGAGCGCATCCAGTACCGGGCCACGGACAAGAAGCTGAACAAGCTGCTGGGCAAGCTGTGGAAGCATTCGGTGGCCTGCGCCATCGCCTCCCAGTGGCTGGCCAGAAGGCTCAACTATCATGAGAAGGACAATGAGGCCTTTATCGGCGGGCTGCTCCATGATATCGGCAAGCTTTTTCTGCTCAGGGTGATCGACACCATGCAGGAATCCAAGGAGGTATCTTTTGCGATTTCCTACGAACTCAGCTATGAGCTGATCAATTCCTTCCACGCGGAACAGGGCTATAAGCTGCTCAGCCAATGGAATCTGCCGCAGATTTACTGCGAAATCGCCAGGGACCATCATCGCCCGGAATTTGATCATGAAAATATTCCCCTGCTGCTGGTGCGGCTCACCAACCAGGCCTGCGATAAACTCGGTATCGGCATGAAACACGATCCCTCCATCGTGCTGTTCAGCACCCCGGAGGCCTCGGCCCTGCGCCTCAAGGAACTCGTCCTGGCCGAGCTTGAGGTGATGCTGGAGGATACCATGCAGATCGCTGCCGTCTGAGTTCTGCCCGCAACGCATAATTTGGAGTAAAATTATCGGATTAGTCCCTGGAAGTACAGAGAGGAGAGCACGATGAGCAACGAGCAGGCGTCACCTGAGACAAAAGGTGTTACGGTGAAGTTACTTGCAACGGTTGACCTTGGTCCTGAGATCGAGGGCATGGCAGGGCGCCAACTTCGAATGCGTATGGTGACCATCGAGCCTGGAGGCGTCTTCGGCCCGATTCACGACCATAAAGACAGACCAGGCACCGTCTACATACTGCAAGGAACGATCACTGACCATCGAAATGGAGTCGCTACGGACTATGGGCCGGGAGTGGGCTGGCCCGAGGATAGGAACACCACACACTGGCTTGAGAACAGAGGAACGATTCCGGCGGTGGAGATCTCGGTCGACATAGTCAGGCAAGAGTAAGCTCAGCACAGGTGGGGACGAGGAACGAACCCCAACATTGTGCCTGTAAATCTTGCCCCAACGGCGCCGGTCCCTGCTGTTGACATCCCCGTAGTCTGCGGCAACGATAAAAGCGGCTATGGCGAGAGAGAATGACGTTGTTGGGGTTCGTTCCTCACCCCAACCTACCATACTGATTGATCAAGAGTTGTGGATGGAATATCACGCATGTTGGTAACCAGTTTTCTGAGTAACATGCAATAACGCATGATAACCTGTTAAGAGTTAACAGAGCAAAACCGGTTTTTGATGTCAATGAGATTCTTTGGTGAATGATATCCAGAAACTGGATAATAAATAGTTAGTGCCCAGAATGAATAATCCATTTGCAAGAATAATATTTGCCATAATTTTTCTTCTTACCCTTTGTGGGCTCTATTATTTGAGTGAAGGCGCGCTTTGGGAACCTTTGTTTTTTCTTATAGTTGGAGCTGCAATTGGAGTTCCGAAAGGACTTACACTCTCTTTCACGCTTCCATACAAGTTGGGATATATAGTTGCTTTGGCCGGGTCATTTACTGCCATAACCTTAGGTGTTAGAACAAAAAAATTTATTTGGGGGCAAATGCTAGTTTTTTTAGGAGTAGCAATTTGGTTTGCCTGTGGTTTTATTGGAATAATAGTATTAGAAGGATAACGCACTGAAATTAAACAAAAAGCACTAACCAATCAATTAAGCGGACAGCGAGAACGGTTTGTGGCTTATTCGGCCAGCGCATCGGCGCTGCCGCTTATCTCTGCCGTTATGTGCGTAAATAAGTGAGTTTGAAATGGCAGAAGAAGTAAAAAGAATACCGATCTACAAATATCTACATTAAAGACGGATTGCAATTCCGCTGCGCTTCATTGCAACCGCTTATGCAAAGCGTTCTGCCCTTGACACAGCAAATATCTGAATATCCCTAACAGTTCAAGGCTTTGTATTTTTTTTCTACGGTCATGCTCCCCCAATGTTCTACAGGACAGGAAGCAATCTTCGTTGCATCCTGTCGTGTCCAGAAATTTTTACACCAGCTGCGCCAACACCTGATTGGCAACGGGCAGGGCCTGGCTGGACAGCCGGAGAAAGCCGTCATCGAGCACGACCAAGCCCTGGGCCAGCAGTGCCTGCAGGGTGTCGCCATAATAGGTCAGCGGGCTCAGCTGAAAGCGTTCCTCCAGCTCCCGGATGGAAACACCCTCAAGCATCCGCAGCCCCATGATCACCGTCTCCCGGAAGTGCGCCGGCCGGGACAGGCATTCCATTTCACTGTAGGGCTCCTGATTGCTGCTCATTCTCTGCGCATAGACCAGCGGGTCCGCCACATTGGTCACCTTCATGCCGGATAGCGAGCCCACTGCCCCGGCGCCCAGAGCCAGCCAGGAGCGGTTCTGCCAGTAATTGATGTTGTGGCGGCAGGTAAATCCCGGCCTGGCGTAGTTGGATATCTCATAGCGCTCATAACCCCGCCCTGCCAGCAGCCCGCTGGTTACGGCCTCCATGTCGGCCACCTCATCCTCGCTGGGCAGCCGCACCTTGCCGCCGGCCACCAGGGCGGCCAGCGGCGTCTTTTCCTCCACCATCAACTCATACAGCGAAAAATGTTCCGGCGCAAGACTTACAGCCTGTTCAAGGGTCTGTTGCCACCCCTCAGCCGTCAGCCCGGGCAGGCCGTACATCAGATCCAGGTTGATATTGGCAAAGCCCGCCTCCCGAGCCATGGCAAAGGCCAGCACGGCATCCTCCGCCGTGTGGCTGCGGCCCAGGCTTTTAAGCTGAGCCGGGGAAAAGGACTGAACGCCGATGCTGAGCCGGTTCACCCCACACTCACGCAGGGCCTGCAGCTTGGCCGGAGAGAGGGTGTTGGGATTGCTCTCCACCGTGATTTCCGGCTCCGGGCAGAAAGAAAAAGCGGTCAGGCAGTTGCGGATTACTTGGCCGAGCAGGGCAGGGTCACAGATGGTGGGGGTGCCGCCGCCGATATAGAGCGAAAAGAAGCTGTGGCTGCGGCTCCAGGGATGTCCGGCCAGGCGGCGGATATGCGTGTTCAGTGCCGCCAGGTAGCCTGCGATTTCTTCCTCGCGGCCGGCATGGGAGTTAAAGGAGCAGTAGCGGCATTTCGTCTTGCAGAAGGGGATATGCAGGTAGATTGCCGCCTGGCTGTCCCAGGCCGGGCGGGTTACAGCTGGGGCAGGCATTCTTGTTTGATTTCATCCATCAGGCCGTGGTCGGCAAAGCTGAAGGGGCTGTCGCCGGCCCCGACGATGAGATGATCCAGCAGCTGCACGTCGATCATGGCGCAGGCCAGAAAGAGATTCCTGGTGAGCTTGCGGTCGGCCACGGACGGGGTCAGACTGCCGGAGGGATGATTATGGGCAATGACCACGGCGGCGGCGTGGTTGGCCAGAATGGTCTTGATGAATTCCCTGGGGTAGACCGTATTGACCGACAGGGTGCCCTCAAAGAGGATTTTCGTGTCGATTATGGCGAACGAGGCATCCAGAAAAATGGCCTGAAACACCTCTTTTTTCAGATCGCGCATGGCGTGGATGAGGTAGTCTCCCACCTCGCGGGACGAGCGCAGGTAGTTTTTGCTGCGCAGGCGCTGGTTGAGATAGCGCCGGGCCACGCTCTGGATAAAGTGGATGGCGAAACTGTTCTGGGCGCCGATGCCGGTCACGGTCTGCAGTTCAAAAGGGGTAGCCTCCAGCACCGCCGCCAGGCTGCCGAATCTCTGCAGCAGCAGCCGGGCGCTTTCCTTGCAGTCGCGCCGCGGGGTGCCCAGGGTGAGCAGCAGCTCCAGCACCTCGTCGTCATTCAAGGAGTCGATGCCCCGCGCGGCAAATTTATCGCGCAGCCTCTGGCGATGCCCCTTGCCTTTATCCTGCTCCCTGCTGTTATCCATTAACTGAAAGGGGAAAAGTGAGGGGTGAGGAGACAGGAGTGAGGAGTGAGGAGAAAAAAATCTGTAGACAAAATTCACTAACGGAGGTCATTTTTTTTACTTTTTACTTTTTACTTTTTACTTTTTACTTTTTACTTTTTACTTTTTACTTTTTACTTTTTACTTTTTACTTTTTACTCCTCACTATCTCCTCAACTCCTGCATGAAGAGTTCATTGGCCATTTTGGGATTGGCCTTGCCCTTGGTCTTCTGCATGAGCTGGCCGACAAAAAAGCCCATGAGCTTGGTCTTGCCGCCCTTGAAATCGGCCACCTGCTGCGGGTTTTCCTGGATGATCTGCTGCACGATCGCGAGCAGATCGCCCTCATCACTCATCTGCACCAGGTTCTTTTCTTGGACAATGGTCAGGGCGTCCTTGCCGCTTTTCATCATCTCGTCAAAAACGGTTTTGGCGATTTTGCCGCTGATGGTGCCCTTGTCGATCAGGGCAAGCAGGGCTGCGAGATTTTCCGGAGTGACCGGAAAGGCAAGGATATCGAGGCCGTCTTCCCCTTTGAGTTCGCGCATCATTTCCGTTTTGATCCAGTTGCCCAGTTTTTTGGCATCCGGATAAAGGGCCAGGGCGGCTTCAAAATAATCGGCCAGTTCCCGTGATGAGGTGAGAACGCCGGCGTCCTCTTCGTTAAGCTGTATTTCCGCGATGAAACGCTGTTTCTTGGCATCGGGCAGCTCGGGCATGGATTCTTTTATCCTGGCTACCCAGGGTTCATCAATGACCACCGGCACAAGGTCGGGATCAGGGAAATAGCGGTAGTCGTGGGCCTCTTCCTTGCCGCGCATGGAGTTGGTCACGTTGCGGTCCGCATCCCACAGCAGGGTCTCCTGGACCACCTTGCCGCCGTCCAGCAGAACATCCCGCTGGCGCCGCACCTCAAACTCCAGGGCCCGCTGCACATTGCGGAAGGAGTTCATGTTCTTTAACTCGGTGCGGGTGCCGAACTCTTTTTGTCCCACCGGCCGCAGGGAGATATTGGCGTCACAGCGGAAGCTGCCTTCCTGCATGTTGCCGTCGCAGATATCAAGATAGCGGAGAATGGCATGCAGTTTTTTCAGGTAGGCGGCTGCTTCCTCGGCTGAACGGATATCCGGTTCGCTGACGATCTCAATCAGCGGCACGCCGGTGCGGTTCAGATCCACATAGCTCTGCGGCTTGACCGGGTCATGGATGAGTTTGCCGGCATCCTCTTCCATGTGAATGCGGGTGAGCCCGATGCGGCGCGCCTTGCCGTCCACCTCGATATCCACATAACCGTGCTGGGCAAGGGGCCGGTCAAACTGGGAGACCTGGTAGCCTTTGGGCAGGTCAGGGTAGAAATAGTTCTTCCGGGCGAACTGATTGAGCCCGGCCACTACACAGTTCGTGGCAATGGCCATTTTCAGGGCGAATTCAACCACCTGCCGGTTGAGAACCGGCAGAACGCCGGGCATGCCGAGACATACCGGACAGGTATTGGTATTGGGCGGTTTGCCGAATTCCGTGGTGCAGTTGCAGAAAATTTTGGATTTGGTCTTCAGCTGGGCGTGGACTTCAAGTCCGATAACGGTTTCAAATTCCATAGTCGTTGCAAGAGGCCGCCGTTCACAGGGGAACGCCGTGCCTTCATCCTTTGTTACGGTCCGTGGCCGGACCAGGCAGGTTGATAATCCGGTAAAAACTCGCCGGCCTCTTTTGGCAGGCAGCCGGCAACAAAAGGGTTACTCCGGTTTATGGATCCATTGGCGGATGCGGGCCAGCTCTTCCTGCCAGGCGGCGGGACTGGTCCTGATCTCGAGAAAGACGCGGAAAAGCTCGTCAATGGTCCGGGTGGCCGTCTCCAGCATGCCGATCCGGTCAAGCAGGCGTCCCTCCACGGCTTCCGCCGTGTCGCCTTCCTCGGAACCAGCCATGGTCTTCGGCGGTTTGACGCTGCGGAATTCCAGCATACTCGCTTTCAGCGTCATATGCCATTCATACTCGCCCTGGCTAATATGGATGCGGGCCTGTTCCAGTTTTTTACCCATGCGCAGCCCGGTGCGGGCCTCGTTTAATTCCGCCTGCAGGCCCTGGCAGATGATCTTCTCAAAGGCCTCGCCCTCGCCATACTCCAGCAGCATGTGTTTTTCAAAAACAAGCTGGGTGTCGCCGGTGCCGGGCAGAAATACGGTGCCGCCCCGTTCCTCGCTTTTATACCAGAGCCAGGTAAGGAACTCCTGGCCGAGAAATCTTTTTTCGACAATTAAATCAACTAAGTCCATAAATGGCCCTTTCAGATGAGGATATCAGGGGTCAGCCGGGAAAGGGCATCGTGATATTCCGGTTTGAGAAGATGTTCCGCGGTGAGATAGGGGATCTGCAGCCGCAGCGAAAGATCAAAGGTCTTCTTGAAGAAATCTTCCAGCTCCGTCTGGGCCTTCTGGCTGGTGGAAAAAAAGAGCAGGGTGGCCTCGGAAAGATTCCAGCAGAGATCATAGGTGGCCGGCGACGGCACCGCCTTTTTCATCAGCATCAGCTTGACATTTTCCTTGATCTCTATTTTCTGGGTCCGGCTCAGTTTGGGGATCTGCCGTTCCTTCAGCAGCCTTGCCTCCTCTTTCATGGTGAATTTTTTCAGAATCTTGGGCGACACCGTGCGTTCATCAACCCGCAGGGTGAGAACAATATGGTCACCGGCGGCAAAGGAAGCGTACTCAAAAGAGGAGTCAAACATGTTCAGCACGGAAACCCAGCCGACCGACCGTTCTTCATAGTTGTCGTCAATATCCCGGTAGGCGTTGGCCGCAATCCGCTCGGCGGCGAAATCCAGGAAATTGGGCGGCAGCTCACCTTCAACCGCATAGCGGACAAAGGTTGCCGAGGAGGATAAAAGACCCATATGTTAAACCTTGAAGGTAGAAGTTATGCGCAGCGAAGATTTTCATTCTCTAATGGAGATGGGCAAAGATAGCAGACCTGCGCCGCTATCTCAAGGGATTTTCCTGGGGGGAAAAAACAGGCGGCCTCTCGTTGATATGGACAAAAAAAAATAAATAGATTAAAAGGGTGTTGACAAACGAAATCGACTGATGTAAAAAAACTGCTTCTTATGAGGGGTCGTTAACTCAGTCGGTAGAGTATCTGCCTTTTAAGCAGAGAGTCGCGCGTTCAAGTCGCGCACGACCCACCAATGATGTCCCTATCGTCTAGTCAGGTCCAGGACACCGGCCTTTCACGCCGGCAACAGGGGTTCAAATCCCCTTGGGGACGCCAAGGAAATTCCAGGGAGTCAGCCGTTTCGGTTGACTCCTTTTTTTTGTCCTGCCTGATGTTTTTTCCGCCAGCCCATCTTTTCAGGTTGTGCTCTCCCTGGCGTAGGCCTTTTCATATTCTGTGATTTCGTACTTGCTGCCGATGGCAAACGGAATACGCTGGTGGATACTGTCGGGGCATATCTCCATGACGCGCATCCTGCCGGTGCTGGCCAGGCCCCCGGCCTGCTCCGCGATCATCGCCAGTGGAGCACACTCGTAGAGCAGGCGTAATTTGCCGGCTGGCCGGCGGTCATCCTCCGGATAGAAATAGATGCCGCCGTGATGCAGGATCTGATGCAGGTCAGCCACCAGGGCGCCGGAATAACGCAGGGAGTATGCATGGTCGCTGTCGCGGATAAGCGAATCCGCAAAGACCCGGGCAGGCTCCGCCCAGCGCAGCCGGTTCCCGAAGTTGCTGCTGATGATCTTTCCCCGGTCCGGCATGTGAATATTCTCGTGGTCAAGGACGAACTCGCCGATCTCCTCATCCAGCACGAAACTGTGGACTCCGTCCCCTACACTGTAGACGAAAAGAATCGATGTTCCGTACATGATATAGCCGGCACCGACCTGTTGCGCCCCCTCATGCAGGATGTCCTCCTGCCGGGCGCTGCCGAAGTTCCGGATGGAGAAGATGGACCCGGTGACACAGTCAACCTCCAGGTTGGATGAGCCGTCGAGGGGATCAACCAGGACCACGTATTTTTTCTGGCCGTTCCCGGAGTGCAGGAGCATGGGTGCCTTCATCTCCTCCGAAACAATGGCGCCGACGATATCCACGTACTCAAAGGCCTCGATAAAGGCATCGTTGCTCAGTCTGTCCAGTTTTTCCACCGCTTCGCCCTGAACGTTGGTTTTTCCCGTCAGCCCCTTGATCCCGAGCAGGGCCGCGCGTCGCGCGTAACTGGCGATGATTTTGGCCACGGTGCTCAGTTGCATCAGCACCCGGGTCAGTTCGCCGCTGGCCTGCGGATGTTTTTTCTGGCACTGGGCCAGAAATCGGTCAAGGGTCATGCATTTCCCCAGTTTTCCCGTCATGATCGTTTCACTCCTCTGTTATCGAAATGTTTGGCGGCCTGGTTCCTGCCAATCGTACAGCCCTACCGGGCGCATTACTTTTTTTGGGGGTGTTCCAGCACATTTATAATATAGTCGTACAGGTCTTTGACCTCCGCATCGGAAATTTTAGCAGAAGAAAAGGCGGGCATGGGGGCTGCGGGGAGTCGTACGACGGCGCGGAATGAATCCAGGTCTTTAAGTTTCGGGGAGTGCAGCACCGGTTTGCCGGGCTCAATTATATTGCCTCCGTGCGGGTGGCATGTGCTGCACTTGGCGGTGAAAATTTTTTCCCCGGCCTTGAATTCCTCGCCGGCAATGATGGTCTTGCCGCCATACACCAGCTGACCGCCGAAATATCCCTGGGCGACAATGCCCATGAAGCAAAGGAAATAGATGGGGAGTACTTTCCCGGATGTTGCACCGTTTTTACGAACCAGCAGGATGGCCGCAACCAGCAGGCCCGTGAGAATGGCGGCGATGGTGATCTTTGCTTTGATGGGAACCAGCCAGGCCCCGCCGAAGAAGTGCTGCCAATCCATGATTCCGCAGAGAACGGAGGGAAAGACCGAGATCAGGGCGAGGATGATGCAGTGACGGGACGTCCAGAACAGGCGCTCCCGTTTCCACAGGGCTGCCGCCAGGGCAAAAATAAGGGCCCCGGTCACCAGCCCCATGGGCAGATGGACCATCATGGGGTGGAGAGGATGCAGGTAGCCCAATTTGCCGAGAAAGTCATAAAATGAATCCAACATGGGCTGCCTTTTTTATGCGCGAGGAGCAGGTTGAGTGTTTAAAACATCAGCCAGGCAAGCAGATAGATGGTGTTGTTATCCCCTGCGTCCCGTCCGTATCCGTCGTAGTTTTTGTCCGCGCCGTTGAATTTGTCATAGATGGTGTACTGCAGGGCAAACTGATACTTCTCCTTCCACAGGTATGTTGCCTGCAGAATAAATCCGTTACTGTCCGGACTGCCGTTTCTGCTGCCGTCAACAGGGTCGGGGGCATACAGCAACGGGTCGGTGTCCCCCTCCGTGGAAAAATACCCGAGGTATCCCCCTATGGTCCCTATGTGAGCCCGGTAGAAATAACCGGCATTCATCTTGAAACTCTTCAGGGTGTCCGAGGGATTTGCCGCACCCCCTGCGGGAAAGGAGCCATCCCAGTCCTGATCCTCGTGGATCCAAGTGCCGGAGAGGTTGAAAAGATGGGGCGCGGCGATGAATTGATACTGGGCATCGAAGGCATAATCCGTAAAGGAGTCCGGAGTGTCTGTGTCGGTCCCTCCCGGATAGACATCTGCCTTGAGACCATAGGTTCCTACCTCGAAGGAATGTCTGTCCCATTGCCGGGACAGGGCCAGGCGCCAGTAAGGGACCGCCCCGTCCGTAATAGTATCGGGTGAGACACCGGCGGCCAGGGGCCTGGTGATGCCGTGGTCAGCAGTCCTGTAGACAGAGACCGCTCCATAAAGCAGATTGGCCCAGGATGCGTAGACCCCCAGGCCTCCGACCTGCTGGCCCAGCCCCCCATCAATGAGGGCTGCGGCTGCCGGCGCCGGGGCAACCGCTGAGGAGGCAAAGGGAAATCCCCAGACCGGGGTGGAACTCCAGATGTCCTCCACGGTGGGGGAGTTGTTGATGGTTGCACCAACCACCAGCTGATTGTCTCCGGCCGGGAAGCTTCGCGCGTAGCGGATATCCGTGTTATCCAGGGCGATCTCATTTGCCGTGCCATCATAGGTGAGTTGGGAAAACGCCCCGAGATGGTCTGTAATCCTGCCGGCATAGAACAGTGAGGCCTGCTGGGGCATATTCGTCTTGTCTGCTGCGGACTGCTCCGTGTCATCAAAAGGGGCGACACCCTTATGCAATATCCCGTTATTATGCTTAAGGCTCGTGTATGAGGCCTGGAACATGGCTGCCAGCGGCGGATACCACCGCCCTGATTCGCTCTCCGTGCTGAAGGTGTAACCCTCCAGTTTGAAGGTCCTGCCAAAAGCGGTCAGTTCCGGCCAGACCGTGTGGCAGGCCGTGCAGTCCATGCCCGTTTGCCGCGCAAAACTCGGCACGGCAAAAACATTCTCAGCCCAGACCAGCAAAAGCGCACAAAGCGCCGTGCAAAGAAACACCAATTTCATCTTAACTGCAGCCATGACTGTATTAGCCCCTTTGTACCCTTGGTTATTGGGACGCTTGCCTGAAGGCGTGGGTCATGTAATCCGTGATGGCCTGGATATTTTCAGGGGGCAGTTCAAATGCGGGCATGGAGCCGTGCCCGTTCTTCACCGTGGTGGCGATGAACTGGTCAATATCCTTCCTCTGCCAGAACTGCGGCGCGGTGAAATCCGTAGGCGGCGGGGAAAACGCAGCCCGTGCCGGCCCTTCGCCGTTACCCTCCTGGCCATGGCACATCACGCATTTCTGCCGGTAGAGTTCCTTTCCCTCGTCGTTCTGATCTGCGGCCACCGCAGCCTTCGGAACAATTGCCGCACCAATGCACAAAATAAACAACAAGAACTTTCCCATGAACTTTTCCTCCTTTTTGTGCCGCGCCACTGTCGGCCGCAGTAGAATGGATCGGTTGAGGCCCTGTCTGCAGAGAGGATGCTATCCCCGGTTATAGGACACGGGAAATCGCGGCAACTCTGTTGTTTGGCTCGCCGCGGCCCTGATACCTTTATTTTTGCAGTGATTTCCGTGTCGTGACAGGTGTTTTTCTCTTAACACAAACAAAAACCATGCCAGCCGGTGGAGCCGGGACAGATGCAGGAACGGCGACGGTTTTACGCAGAGGTGAGGACGTTCGCTTATACAATTCGTCTTGCCGGATTGGACAAGTTCTTGCCGGGCAGGACAAAATGGTTATTCGCATTAGGAAAACAGGAAGTTGAATTCCCCACCATAGATCTTTATTATCAATTGCCAAGCTGGGGATATCCCCCATCCTGATCTAGGCATATGGCCGGTTTTACCCGGCCGCCGGGTAGCGGCAGGTTGTCTTAAATGTGTAATTATTTGTTACTATTATGTTTTTTTTATATGATGCCTGCGGGCATGGTTATTGCCCATCATACCGATGGTAAAGCTTTGCTGTGGCGATGGGAGAGAAGGCAGGATTGATTGTCAGCAGAAAACCTTGCCTTGAGGCGCGGCAGAACCGCCTGACGGATAAAGATTATCATCCCAAGGAGTACCTATTTTATAATGCCACCGCCATTTGTAAACAGGAGCATTTTACAAAATGAAGAAAAAGAAGAAAACGCATTCTATCCCTCACCGATCAACAACTCTATCCCCACAAGGTTTCAAGAACGCGATTGAACCACCAGCTAGCGTTATCAATGAGATGGGGCTTTTGCTCAATACTGGACAGTTAGAATTGTTGGAGCAGAAGGCCAATGAGGCCATCCGGTGCTGGCCGAGGCATTGCATGGGTTGGAAGGCTCTTGGTATCCTCCGGCTTCTACAGGGAAGGCATTTGGATGCCGTGGAACCGTTGATGAATAATGTAAAACTGGCGCCAAAGGATGCCCAGGCACACCAAAATATCGGGTGCGCTTTTTTGGAACTCGGGCGCTTTGAGGAGGCAAAAACCAGCTTCCTGCAGGCTCTGGCACTCAAGCCGGATTATGTTCAAGCGCACAGCAATCTCGGTATTTCCCTAATGAATCTTGGAGCCCTTGATGAGGCGGAGGCAAGTTATCGTCAAGCGCTGGTACTTATGCCGGAGTTTATCGAGACACACAACAATCTTGGTAATGTCCTCAAGGATCTCGGACGTCTTGACGAGGCAGAGGCGAGCTTTCGGCAGGCTTTGTTACTCAAACCGAATTTTGCCGAGGCGTACCAGAATCTCGGCAATGTTCTTATGGAACGAGGGCGCCTTGTTGAAGCGGAAGCAATGTATCGGCAGGCCATCGTACTCAAGCCGGGCTATGTCCAGGCGCATAGCGGGCTTGGTTCTGTCCTGCTGAAACTTAAACGAATGGGCGAGGCCATAGCCAGCTACCGTAAAGCTCTCGACATCGATTCTGCGCTGGTCCAGGCTCACGAGGGGTTGAATGTGGCGCTCGGCGAACTCACTCCCATGTGGCATGTGCCCATGATGAATGACAGGTTGCGGAACGACGCCTATTTCGCTGCCTTAAAGGCTGCGATTACGCCTGATACCCATGTCTTGGAAATTGGGACAGGTTCAGGGCTGCTTGCCATGATGGCCGCCAAACTCGGCGCGCGGCGGGTAACGACCTGCGAGGCCGTTCCCAAGATTGCTGAAATGGCGCGGGCTATTGTGGCGGATAATGGATTCACCCCGCCGGTTACTGTGGTCTCAAAAATGTCGACAAAGCTGGAGGTTGGGAAAGATCTACCTGACCGGGCCGACCTTCTCGTTTCGGAGATTCTTTCGAGCGAGTTTCTCGGCGAAGGAGTCCTGTCCAGCATAGAGGATGCCAAACGGCGATTGTTGAAACCAGGAGCCCGCATCATCCCTGCACGCGGTTCCATTCAGTTCGCCTTGTTCGGTGGGGCCGACATCATGACGAATGTCCGGGTTGACGAGGTGTGTGGTTTCGACTTGCGGAAATTCAACGAGATTGTGCCCCCGAAACAATATGTCAGCAGGAATGATCTCAACATCGAATTGTTGAGCGATGATGCCGGTGCATTCTTCTTTGATTTTGACAACACTGATCGGTTTCCCTCAGCCGAGCGAAAGATTATAGAGGTACCTGTGCGAAAAGCGGGCCGCTGTTGCGGGATAATCCAGTGGATCAGGCTGGAGATGGACGACACGGTTGTCTTTGAGAACCATCCTTCGATTAAAAATTCGGCCTCTGGTTGGCAGCATTGCGTGTTTGTCTTCCCTTCACCAATCGACGTTTTACCAGGACAGGTTGCAATGGTTTCTGCCACTCATAATCGCATCACTCCATGGTTCATTTTTGCTGGGCTGAAATAGCTCTTTTAAGGAAGGGCAGCAAATTTTATGGAGTCAGTCTTGGAGGCAAGGCATTCTGGCTATGGGTAAGTTGAGGCGAAATCTTGTGCCCGAACAGAATCGATAAGCATACATGGCCTAGTTTGGCCCTTGGCGCGGTTATCGATCCAATTGATTAATCGATCGAAATTGGACTTCACTATATCATCAGGGAAGTATTGACAGGCATTTTCTAAAAAATGAAGAGCTTTATCCAACTGGTTACGCGCGAGGCAAATACACGCATGCTGGTTAAGTAGGATATTGCTAATTGGGAAACCCAAATCTTCTGCGCGATATAATGCTATTGTCGCCTTGTCAAATTGACCATCACGAAAATATGCGTTTGCAAGTTCTACATAAACACTGTGTAATTTTGGTAAATGGCCCAAGACAGCTTCTCGTTCTTTTATTGTATATTCAAAGCCATTAATGGTTCCGATGCTACAATGAACATAATGCAAAACAGTTTCAAAATCTTTATTGCGTCCTCTTACCACAGATATATCCGAAAAATCGTTTCTAAATAATATATCGGTAGTCAACCTTTGATTTCTGCAAACATGCTCCCAATCTTCTGTCCCTGGCAAAAATTGTAGTGGAGTGAGGTCGTAGCTATTGGGTCGACCGGTCTTGATCAGGTCAATACTCTGGTTTATTGTATTTGGGGTTTCACCGCGATTACCGAGTATCATGAAGTAGTGAACATGCATTCCATACTTTCTAGCAGCATGTGTCACCTTTAGAACCATTTCAGGAGTAGTTTTTTTATGCATCATATTTAGTATTTTTTGTGATCCTGATTCCACTCCAATGCATATATCCTGGCAGCCTGCCAACCGCATTTTGCGCAGTATTTCATCCTCCATGGCATCTGCGCGGGTGCTGCAACTCCATAGGATGTTTATTTTATTATCAATAATCGCGTCGCATATTTTCAGTGTTCGATTTTTATTAGCGGTAAAAGTATCGTCTGCTATCATAACGTATGGTACTGGTAGCCGGGCCAATGCTTTCTTGAAAGTGCTAAGGCAATATTCAGTAGAATAAAAACGTAGCTTTTTTCTCCATAGTATGGGATTAGCGCAAAACGAGCATTTGGATGGGCAACCACGCGAAGTCATAACAATATTGCTACTATAATAGTCGAACGGAGATATAAGCGTGTCGAGGTTATTGATGAGGGGGCGAGTTGGTCCAATTGTGACACCTTCACCGTTTCGCCAGGCTGTACCAGGGATTCCAACCGTAGGCCGGTTGGAACCTAGATGTTCAAGCAACTCCATGAATGTTTCCTCACCTTCCCCTATAACGACAGTGTCAATTTCGCTGTAATATCTTAATGTTTCAAGCGGCAGAGTTGTAGCGAAAGGACCGCCCACAGTAATATGGGCTTCTGGGCGATATTGTCTAATAGCGGAACAAATCGCGCCCATACCACGTCGGTTGGAATTGTAAGAGGAAATTCCATAAACGTCAGCTTTGGTTTCAGCAATCAGTGACACTATATCTATCCAAGGAGCATCAAATAGATTGTATATGCTTACCGCATGCCCAGCATTTTTTGCTTGAGCAGCGATTGATAGCAAACCTTGAGTAACAGTTTTGAGCTCCTTGGTATGGACGACATGCCCAGAAGTATTAGAGGGTGGACCAAAAGGCATACCTTTTTGTATATTCAGGCCAGCAGATGGTATTTGCCAAAGGGGGGGGGTAAATTAAAACAATACGCAGCTTTTTTGATGCCCTTTGAGCTGCGTTATCAAAACAAGTCTTTTCAGAAGATGTTGCGTGCCGATCGGAAGATATTAAATACTTTTTATCAAGTAGCTTTGCATAAGACGACTCTAGAGGTAACTTTATTATGTGTTTTTGAGATCGCGTTTGATCTTCTGTAAAGGCTATAGGATATTGGGGACCTCGTACCAGGTCGGAATCAATCAGTAATGGATTAGTTAAGCGTTTCAATGCTTCCTGCCAATCCTCTTTATATCTGAGTGATAATTCCCAGTTTGCAATCGCCTCATTCAAATAACCAAATTCTTTAAGGATGTTACCTAGGTTCACGTATGCCTCTGCATAACTTCAGACCACCTGATTTCGGAAGAATTTATCATGACACCAATTCGTAGACCAGGCGCATGGATGTGCCAGGAAACCGGGTCATGGTGGCATTCAATTCCTCGCATAAATGGCGCAGTACCTCG
>Ga0172380_10002815_pt1 | contig 25594 bp, 68 predicted proteins | sample Leawe162metaG_FD_119747 | JGI IMG/M metagenome (GOLD analysis project Ga0172380, IMG submission 119747) | Leachate microbial communities from a municipal landfill in Southern Ontario, Canada - Leachate well 162 metaG | ecosystem: Engineered > Solid waste > Landfill > Unclassified | place...
AAGGAAGAGAAGCAGACTTCTGGCGGCAAGGACTTCAAGGTCGAGATCGTTCTCGGTGAACGGATCAAGGGTGAGGTTAATACCATCCACTCGACTCGTGTCTCGAAGGAAGACGCCGAGCAGATGGTGAAGGACATCACCGCTCTCGTCATCGAGATCAACGAAGAAAAGAGCGACCCGAACCCGATGCAGCGTCAGATCGCCGAACTTCTCGGTTGTGTCAACGGCTGATTCAAAGTTTGTAGTGGACCTGAGTTGGATCAAGGGAGGGTCGATCTTGACCCTCCTTTTCGAATCCCAAAAGGAACCAGAATGACCGAACCAACCACTGCCGAAACCGTGATCGATCCCAAGTACATCGGGAATGACAGCTACAGCAAGCCGAAGAAGGAGTATCTGGACCGGCTGGCGAAGATGAACAACGAAGAACTCCTCGACGCCACCGAGAAGATGATCTGGTTGTCGGCCTATGCCACCAACAATCGTCGATCCGACTATCACTGGCAGTGTGATGCCTGCTACGATGAGTGCAAGCGTCGCACCGATGAACCGGACCTGTACGACCGGGCATGGAAACAAGCCGCTGGAAGCTAGGGAGACAACATGGCGAATCTGACTCTTGCTTTGCTTTCCCAAAGTGTTGAAATGGGCAAGCAACACCGGGAACTTACCCAAAAGTGGAAACCTTCCGATGCAACTATTGCACTGGCTGACGGTCTCCAGATTCACAATCTGGCACGGAACGCCGCCGGGAGGGGTGAGAAGTGGTGTCAGATCACTCGCATTCCCGATGATGGGATTGATCTTCGGATCGTGGAATATATGAACGAAGCTGCCCTCAAGGATCAGTGGGCGGACCTTTTCCGCTATCTCAAAGAAATGGTCAGCGACGAAAACATCGCCGCCACGATGGCCGTTGAGTTTGCTGTGAGTGTTGAAACAGATTCAGACGGAGCCTTCCTCAAACTGAAGTGGGATTGAACATGGCAAAACCGGACCTATCTTCTGTTTCAGTCGATGACATCCAAAGCGAACTGTTGAGACGAGCGACTGAAACTCGGGAAAAAGCAAACACCGAAATGGCTCTACGGTGTCGCCTTGTCACCGACAACATTGAGGGTCTGTTGTATCTTGTTCCGAAACACTCGGGGAAGAAATGTTCGGACGAGAAGCTCGATTTCGCTTACTCTCCGGACCCGGTCACTTGTGTGCGATGCCAATTGATCCATATCAAGGAAGAGAAGAAGTACGGCAATCTTTCAGAATACAGCGTAACGATTACGCTCAACCCGGAGAAACCTCTTCCCGCTCCGAAATCAGTTGATTTCGTGTATCGAAACAAGGACTTTGATCGAGAACTGGACAACTAGGAGACGCCATGTATCGGGTTTTTGGATACGATGATCTTTGTCGTGACTTTGACTTCCGAACGGACCGCTTTGTCGAAGCAATCCAGTTCATTCGCCGCAAGATGCCTCTTGCGGTGATCTTCACCCAAGGCATCTGCAAAGACATTCAACGCCAGTTGCATGTCTCCTGAGAGGAGTTTGTCATGCGTTGGATCATTCAGGATTGGAATGGGAATCGTTTGTTCCCTTCAAAGTCTTTCGACACAATGGAAGACGGTTGGCTCTTCGTTCAAGACAACTGTCCCGAAGAAGATTGGGAAGACATTTTCGTCGAGCAATCTGACGTACTTACTCAAGGAGAGATCCCATGACCAATCGTTTGTTTCTTGTTTGCTGGGTAGGGTTTTTGGCCTTCCTGTACATGAATGCAACGGCGTTCATTTGGTTTATGGGAACCATCACTCACAAACCTGAGATTTCTCTCATCCACCCCGTCGCTGGTTTGGTCGTTTTGACCGCCGCCTTTCTGTGTATGCCAAATGATACAAGCCGCAGCCATCAAGGCACCTGATGGCACGGTGTATTCCGTGCCTCAACCGGGCCGACATCACAACGTCATCGCTCTAATGGTCGAGCATGGCTTGCCCATCCCCATCAAGGGTGTTCAGGGATTCATTACCACTGAGGGGCGATTTGTGGACCGTGAAGAGGCATTGCCAATCGCTCGTGAGAATGGACAACTAAAGGCATACAAACACAACCCTGTTTCGCTACTGTATAGCGAAGATATGTGGTGAACCATGAAACACGAACGCACGATGGTCGATGGTGAGCACTTCTGTGCCGGTCACAACTTTGAGCGGACCGCTATTCTCCTCCAGACTGGCGATCAAGAGAATCAAGTGCGAGTTCAGCTTTCAATTGAGCAAACGAAGATGCTGATTGCAAAGCTCGAACGCTCGGTCCAATTTTTGGAACTCGGACCTCTTGGAAAGAACATCCCTATGACCGTCGAAGAACTGATGCGGAATCGTCGCTGGTGTTACTGTCTCGATGAGACCCAGCCTGATCCACTTTCGGAAGCCTTCCGAGTCTCTTTGGTCATTGAAGAAGAACTAGGACACTTTCCGCTCGGTGCCGACATTCCGTGGTACTGGACCAAGGAAACGTGCAAGGCACGAAACGCCGCTCTTGGCTACTCGGAAGAGGATGCCCTCAATATCGTTCTGTCGTCCATGTTCCCTCCTCCGAAAGAGTGGGAAGGCTTGAGACGATTGAAATCCTTATCCGCTTTGCAGAAGCGACAGTTTTTGGACCAACTCGAAGGAGAGGGGTTGGTTGACCCCGACATCGCCGAAGAATATCGGCAGAAGATTCCCATCGAATGTCTCGAATGAGGTGAACCATCTACGACCACAAACGGCTGATGTTGTCTCTTCAAGTGCTGACGGGTCAACGTAACGGTCATAGCAGTTTCACCAATGTGGAGCTATGTGATTTCGGTTACGATCCTTACCGGTTCTGCGGCTATCCTCCGACGGTCGAAGAGCTTCGCCAAAAAGCCGCAAGCTACGTCGGCGAGTGCATCGAAAACGCAATGGACCGAATCGCTGCTTTGGAAAAGCTCCTGAACCCCGAAGAGAACAACGATGTATGAAGTCGTCACAGACAATGAGGTTCATGAGTGGTGCCGCAAAGAGGCACCTGTTGTCATGGACCTTGTCCAAAGAGCGTTCACAGCACTGCTCCCCGGTCAAACCTTTCAACTTGACCTTGAGGATGGGCACACCATCAACCTTGATGGCGTCACTCTCTTACCATGCACAATGGAAGTTAAGAGGATTGGTGGAATCAAGGAATTTCCAGCCTTCCAATTGACGGATTGGAAAGTCTATCCGGCATCCAGAATGGAACCGGAAGACGTATCCGAGATTCCGATCAGTGAGCATCGTAGTGCATGGGATGCGGCATCCGCTCTTGTGCAATACGTTCTTGCTCAAAAGGCTCGTTACTGGTTCGAAGGTGAAGGACAGGCACATGAATCAACGTCGTAGACAACTGATGGGCGGTATGGGTCTTCCCAAGGACCATCAAGTTCTCTCGAAGCGACAACGCAAAGAGGCCGCTCAACGATGGAAAAGAGCCGTCAACAGCATTCGCATGCACCAACTCGATAACATCCGCAAGGATGAAATCGTTTTGGCGGATGACCATCCGGTGAGTCCCGGCTATCTCTATATTGTGGATGGCTGGGTTGTGACTTGTCCCATCGAAGGAACTGTTGCGGACCTTCGCCGTTGTTGTATCAAGGAATACGGTAAGGCCGATGAAGTGCGGAACTATCAAATGTTCCGTGAGCATCCCGGCTATGACGAAGAATCGTCAATCTCGGAAGAAGAGAAACAGCATCAAATTGATGAGTCTTACGAGGCTCATGACTACCGGACCTTGCCGTCCACCTACGCAGAAGATCCAGACCTGATCGATTAAGGAGCGACATGAAGACACCCGGCACGTTCAGCCACCCTGAAAACAGCATGTATCGTGGCAAGCGGCGTTTCAGCCGTGAGCAACTGATCTTCGTTGTGCAAGTCATCCTGTGTTCAGCGACGGACCGAGTCGATGCTTGTCTCCCAACGAGTAGTGGTCTAAAGATGACCGCCGATCTGACCTTCATCGCTGGTGCCACTGAGGCGGCTGGTATGGGACTCGCTGTTCTGTACGCTCAACTGACTGGCGATGGTTTGGGCATCGGTGATGCACTTGCCATTGCAGAGAACTTCGACGAAAAGCTGCACCACCTCTATGAAGAGGCTTGGAAGCGGCCGGAGTATTACAACAAGCGAGCCGAAGTTCCTGCCGATTCCACTGGCATCACCTTCGCAGAGATTTACGAAGGGTTATGGCCGGATGAACGCAAGATCGCCGAGACGTTTGTCTCGGAAGTCTTTTCGGAGTATATTGCAGGTGAACCCGGACCAAGAGAGTTTGTCACCGAATGAAGTACGAACACCGTTGTTGGGATTCCGTCGCACAGCGAATCGTTCAAGAAATGATCTGGCGAGAGATCGTTTTCCGTGTCAGCTATGATGGCGATATGGTCGTCTTCCAATCTGACGATCCTCGCCTCATGGACTACAAGGATCAGGTGCGATGAACTATCTGTTCCGAATGGCTTCCATCGAATTAGAAGAGTTTACGGCGTTCAAGTGGCGGTTTCACTGCTACTTGATCCGTGGGGCAAACTCTCCCGGCAGGCTTGGATTTGACACTGCCGGGAATCATTGGAAGTGGGCGTTGGACCTTGTTAAGAAGGAACCCAAACGCTTTCGAATCACCGACAAAGGAGACTCCATGTTTGTCATCCGCCGCCACGAAGATCAGAAGTATGTCACGCCTTCCGGTAGCGAACAAAGCTACACGAGTGATCTGTCCAAGGCTCAGGTCTACACGAGCCGGGAAAAGGCTGACAGTAACCGCTGCGGGAACGAGTCTGTCGTCCCGCTTTCAAGCATCCTGAACATCCACTAGGGGTTGCAATGTTTGTAATTCAACGAACGAGCGACAAACACTTCATCACTCCTATCAGCAGTGATGAGCCTTATTCCACCGAGCTTCAAAATGCTCGCATCTTCTACCGCCGACAAGCGGCTGAGGCCGAACGGGCGACCGGTGAGATCATCATTCCGGTTATCGTTTCCATCGTTGAGGAGCCAAAATGATTCCTAAAGGGACCAAAGTATTCGGCATGAAGGGTACAAGTTTTGAAACGGTTGCTGCTGAGGCAACCGGCAGTACCCGGTACTGTGCATTGGAAGGCTGTAACGGGGACCGCATCTATGTGCGGTGGCCGGATGGCAAGCTGACCATGCCGTGCAGCAAGGGTCTCATCGAAGGCCCTGAACCGAACTCCTACCGAATTGGGTGACATGCCTCTCGAACACACTGTCTTCATGGCGGATTACAACCGCTTGGCCGTTCTTGCTGTCAATGTGCCGACGGAACTCTGTCCGTACCACAACCGACCTGATCTGCTGAAAGAGTTCTTCCAGCGTGATCCCACGTTCCTCACGGACGTGGCTCTCAGGACGTTTGAAGACAGTCACCGGGAACTGTGTCGCCTCAAGACGTTCCCTTGGGCGTTCGTTGATACGCTGGACGTTCTGCGTCACATCATGGCGTTCCGAATCCTGAAGTGTCGCCCGATCTATCGGGACGTTCTGGAGAAGCTGCGAGCGTTCACGAATCCGCAGCATCCGGAACACATCACCGCCAACACTGCCGCAGGCCCATTCTCTGCAATGGACCACGGACAACTTGCGTTCCTCGTCTGGCGACGGATGGGGATGAACAATGACGCTGCAACTCACGCATGGAGAAAGATGCTTGGCAATGATTGCCCTGTGTCAGACTTCATGGAGCTTGTGGCGTGGTATTACCGCACCACGATCACGACATAAGGATTTTCCATGCGAACTCTGACTCAGGCTGTCAACCAAATTGCCGAAGCTCTCGACTTCGAAGACCTGTTCGACGAGACGGAATGGAAGTGGTTGCGAGCAGGCGTGACGAGTGCAAGTGGGACCATTGAAGTCATTCCGACGGATGACTCTGCCGTCCTCTACAACGAAGAAGTTCAGTTTGACTTCATGTTGTGCGAGGATGGTTGGAACTTCGTCAAATATCACCTCAAGCCGCTGGATAAGGTTATCGACGCCCACAACGCCGCTTACCTCCGGCATCCCGTCAATGCCTGAAAGGGACCAATGTCAAGAAGAGTGAAATGCAAGTCCGGGATCACTGGAAACGAGTGCCATCTTCAGGAAAACTACTCAGACCTCGATGAGTTCAAAGGATGGAGCGAGACTTACAATCTCGCTGGTCGCCTTGGTTTCGACTCTGCCGAAGAGGCTTGGGAAGCAAATCCTCTGATCCAACATTCGGTGAATCCGTCTGACTTCCGTATCTCTCCACGCAACTGATCCTGAAAGGATACCATGACTGGAAAAGGTGAGTTCCACGCTTGGATAGATGAGCAGGTCGCCGAATCCAAAACAAGGATGAATCTGTTTGACTGGATGACCGAACAGATGGAGCGTTCCACGAATCCAGAACGAGCCGCCCGCATCCGCCTCCTGATCGTCAACGACTTTTTGTGCGAATACATGGTCAAGACGTGGAGAGAGAACGGACGGAATCATCGCAAGGCCCTCGAAACGGGTTTGGAAGTCTTCACCGATCTTCAATTCATGGTCGTGGACCGCTACCGAATCCCGTCCTAACCCCCAACACAAAGTTTGCACTGAAAGGAAACCATGCCCGCAACCGAATCTGACCAGTCTGTCGCAGTCATCCCGACCCCCAAGGTTCTTGGCACTCGCCGCTACCGAGTTCTTCGGGGCAGGGTGTCGTTCCTCGAACTCGATACTGCCGCCCTCAAGGTCTATTTTGAAGACCTGTTGCTCCAGATTGGTCGGCTTCGCCTTCTGGATCAGCTTCGACAGATGCAGGCTGCGGTCTACACCATGTGTCAGGGCGGCGAAATGGGACGGGCTGCTGCGGATCATCCGGGTTCGTTCTACATCGACGAACGGACCGGCGAAAGTCCTTACCCGGATGACATGATCCTCCAGTTCACCAAGGGGATGACGGTTCTCTGTGAAGTCCTGAAGCTCGACCCGAAGAACCTCATGGACCAGCCGACCAAGCTGTTCGTCGAACTGATGCGGAGCACGACCTACACGCCTCCCGCCAGCTACGCCGATTTCCACAATCTCGGTCTCTTCATGTGACCAAGCGGCCCACCGCCGGAGTCTTTTCCTCCTTTCAACTCCGGCGGTGGGTTTTGTTTCAAGGAGTTTCGCCTCATGATGATCTTCGACAGTTTCGAGACGGCTGCAATGGCTCACCAGTTCGCCGAACATATTCGGACTGAATATCCGGATCGGATCGTCAAAGAGTTCGCCACTGGCCGAGATTCTCAGACTTCGGACCCGTTCCCCTTCGAACTGAACGGCCCGGTTGTTCATGTCTCTCGGAAATTTGACTACCTGACTTTCCCCCATTCCTCTGAAGAGGCGATGCGAGCCGAGATTGCCGTCGAGCAAAGGATTCAGAGGATCGCCCCACAGTATGGTGGCGATTTCGCAGGAACTTGATACAACTGGCGGATGCAGGTAGCCCTATAGAGCCAGACAGTCTTCGGACCTATGCAGGAGTCTTACGGGAGAGCCAGAACGCCAGTCTTTTTACACGAGGGCTAAATGATCCACATCATCATCGGTAAGGATGCCACTCACGTTAAACGTGAGTTCATCAAACTGGCTACGGTGATCGAAGATTTCACGAAAGCCAATCTCAATGATCCTCCGACCTGTCTGTGGCCTGAGATCGAGAACGGGATGCCCGTCTCGAATGAGGCGATGATGATCGCTGTTCTGGACCTTCTCATCGAAGGGAAGAAAAAGAAAGGCATCATCGCCACGCTTCATGAGATTCCGGTTGTCATGATCCAAAGCATGATCCGGAACAAGATGATCGACCCACCGGCTGTCGAATTCAGCTTTGCTGACGAGCATGGTCGGGAGGTGATCGAACACAGCATGGAAGGCGGGTTCGTCTTCTGGCCTCCCGTTACTTGGGAGGATGGTTTCTATCTCCGGTTCGACAATCCGGTAGCGGACCTGCCGAACTTCGAGAAGTTCCAAACTTTGTAACGGAGCCATTGCCCATGTGGGACGCCAAAGAACAACTCGACGAAGTGTCTAACCTAGCTGGTTGGGACATGCAATCGGAACTACTTCAGTGCCTTCGCTTCATCGACGAGCAAGCTCTGACGACTGAGTTTCGCAGCTTCCTCGAAGCTCAGTACGATGAAGAACTCGAAATGAGCGAGGAAGTCATCGATTGGGAAGAGATTTACGAGGACGCCGAGTGTCCAGATTGCGGCGATCCGATCCCGGCCCGTACTCAAAGTGGTGACAACTGCGAGAACTGTGGTCACACATTCTGGACCCACGGTGACAGTGATGATGACGAAGAGGAAAACTATCCTCTTGTTCGTCTCGAACCAAACCCAACTGACCTTTGGTTGAACCAACACCTTGGGACCGTGGCGGTCATTGTGGTAATCATCCTCGCATTGATCTCTGCGTTCTTCTGAAAGGACACAATGACAACTCCGAAATTCACTCCCGTTCAGTGCTACTATGGTCTGGCGGACCTCAAGTGGGTTCCGACGACGATTTTCGTCCCGGTAAGTGACCGGCCGGAGTTTTCTGGTGAAGAGTGGATCAAAAGCATGGCTGTCGCCATGCTTACCGACGAACTGAAGAAATCGTCGATTCATTATACCTTCCTCGGTGTGCTGCGAATCCTGCCAGTCATCAACGAGGGCGAGAAGCCTGCCGAGATTCCCCGGTCGATCCTCATCATCGGACGACGTTGGTTCCGTAAGAGTGCGGGAAACACCTACTTCTCCGCTCAGGTTTTCGTCAACGGTGACTTGGTTCACGAAATCGACTACGCCTCCGGTTACGGGGACCACTACATCGACGTGTGCTCCGACTGGCTCGAAGCGAATGGCTATATGCCAGACCGCCGCCACAGCCCGAACGGAAGTAAAGAACCGCTGTGGGCGTGGGCAAGAGACCGCCACAATATTCACTACCACTACCATGTCACCGACGTGGACCGAAAGTCAGACCTCGCCTTCTAAGGAACAACCAATGCTCACCCTACCACCAGACACAAAGATTCGGATCAACGGGTTCTATTACCGGATGGTTGATCCAACTTTTGTAAAGGAGGGAGATCGAGTTCTGGACCTACGGGATGGGTGTCACGGAATCTGCGACAAACGAATCGATGACAGGATCGCCATCAGGGATGGTTGTGTTATCGAGCTTGCTGTTCCTCTTGAGCATGTCAAGTTGCTCGAACCAATTGGCTCTGAGAACTAGGAGAACACGATGCGAGGCGTCAGCCATACTGTGATGAAGATGAGTCGGGACATGGAACTGGCAGTTGATTCTCATGTGGACTCGGTCAGTGAAGAGCCAGTCTTCACGATCTCGATGGGAACCGGCTTCACCAGTGGTGGCAAAGCCTCAGTCAACATCGAAACTCAACCCTTGACCGAACCTGAGTTTCGAGTTGTTCTCGGCCAGATGGAAGAGGGATTGAAGCTCGGCCTCCGAAACGCCTATGGCGAATCCACACCCCCTACTCGTGAAGAACAAGCTGTCTCGCTCTGTACCTTCGGGATGAACCGAGAACAAGCAGACTATGTTCTGGACCGCCTCTACGAACTCCACCCCCTTCAAGCGAAGGATTTCACCTCCAATGACTTGCGGATTGTTTGCATGACCTGCAATGTCATGAGACACGGCTTCAAGTAGCCAAAGAAAGGACCACATGAAGATCGAATACAAGTGGTTGCGTGCGGCGGCTGATTGGCTCGCCAATTCGTGGGAACATGGTGGCGGACTCAAGGAACTCAGTCAGATTATCCGACCCAAGGAGGTGGCTAAGAAACTCCTTGATGCTTGGGAGAATCTTGGTGCGATGGAACAGTTTCATCTCTCCATTAGCAACACGCCCGATTTCATCAATTGGATCGAACTCCAGTTAGGGGCTAACGATGCTTCGGGAAGTAGTGCCAGCAAATCGAGCGTGGGATGAATTCTGCGTCGATCCGGCAAATGAAGAGATTCCGCACCGGTTCTATGCACGCACGATGGGTTGTACCTGTTGTTCGGCTGTCATCCCTCTGACCACCGAAGAACTCAGAACCCACATTGCGGACCTGCAACTTGCTCTGTCCAAGGCACAAGACGCCTTGGCTGAAATCGAGTTGCATGGGGAAAAGCTATGACCGACCGGGAAATTGCCACTCTGTACGCTGTACAAAAGTTAATCGAAGCAAAGTTGAAGGATCATCCGATCCCGGCTGGATCGAGCTTTGACCTGAGCGGCGAAACTGTTACCATCACCCTCCCCACACAAACAACCGTCTACCGAGAAAAAGGTCAAAACGGTTTCATCTTCAAGAAAGCCACACAAAACCTTTATGGTTATGCGGTATGGGTATTCCTCCTTCGCCGCCTAGCCAAGTTCAACCAAGCTGCCCACATGAGGAAACTCATCATGGAAGCATGGACCGAGGCAATGCGGTGTGAAACAAAGGTCGAAGACGAACTCGAAGAAATCGACCCGGAAGTCGCCGCCCATCTTGAAAGCCTCAAGAAACTGGATGGACCGAAGCGGAAGGAAGCCACTCCCCGAAAAGTAGACTTCGCCGATCCAAACAATGCAAAGTTTGTAATCGGCCCACAAGGCCCACACCATGCTTCTCAACCAAGAAACCTTCAACCAAATTCGGGCACTCTCGGGGTATCCGGACGTGTCGTATATGGGGGCAACCGCACATGAAGTCTACTTCAGGTGCGGAAACCATACTGAAGGCTGTGACCTTGTAGTCAACGAACAAATGGAAGTTGTTCGGCGTATGTCTCGGACCATCCACGAGACTCACGGTGATGAAATCATTCAAGTCACGCTCCCCGACCCAAAGGCCGCCAATGTCGTTCCACAAAACAGTTCTCCAAGTCACGATCCTCAGTGATGGACCGTATAACAGTGAAGACTTGGAAGTTGTGGCTTACGACATGCTCAACGGAGGCGTGAGCGGCAAGGTCGAGACGATCAGCAGCGAAGAAGTTGCACCCTCTGATATGGCTCGGCTTCTCATCGCTCAAGATTCGGCCCCTTACTTTTTTGGAGGGGTCGAAGAAGGCGAAGATGGCTATCCCTCCCTTCAGTGGGTTCGTGATAAACTGAAGCTCCCCGAAGCTGTTGCCTATGGCATGCAGCAACCCGGACATGGCACTACGGTGGTCGGTGTCGTCGGCCTCGCCAAAAACAAGACGGTCAAGTGGATTGGCCGGACCCTGAAACTCATTCCTGTCAACGGTAAGCCAGAGGCCGATCCAGACTTCGGCGAACCTCTCACCCTTCGGTAAGGACCACCATGACCAAGGCGGAACTGAAACTGTTGAACGACGAAGAGCTTTTCCGATTCTTTACGGAAAACGCCGGATATCGGCCTGATGCTCCTGCCGACGTTCGATACTCAATTCGTTTTGGCTCATCTGGTTCGTCTGTTCTGTTTGATTCGGAGACCCATTTGCTCCGAGACAAGTTTTTCAATGTCATCCGCAAAGGCTGAAATGTCCAACAACCTTTCTGTTCGTCGTGTCATCGTTCAAACCATCGACGAAGATGGCAAGCCGGATGGACCGCCGACCTACGGCGTCATGGCCGCTGACGATCACGAACAGGCATACAACGACACGTTCGAATCGCTCGATGCCTTGAACGCTGCCATCAAACAGGCAGGGAACATCCTTGGTATCGTCGAAGGATTTGACGATATCAACGTCCGCACCGGCACCGACAACTACTATGGACCAGCGTACTGTGAGACCGAGACGCTTGGCATGGCAGAAGTCGTATCGCAGATCGTGAATCTCGCTGCCGAGAGTGGAGCGATGCTGGCTGAGATTCGCAATCGCTACATTGAACCACCTGTCACCTATGAAGGCAACGACACTTTCCTCCAAGGGGACCAAGAACTCGACAACGAAGCGATAAGCAACGAACTCATCGGTGCTCTCTTTCAGATCGACGGCAATGTGCTCGCTGTGCTTTACAACAGTCTCACAGCCTTGTCTGAAGTCCGGTATCTTGGAGACAGTCTGTTCGAACAGACGCTCTTTGAGGAAGAGGACGAACCTGAACAACGTGGACCGAATCACGTTGCTGGCTACTCGAACTTCCAAGGTCGCACCGGCAGTTCAATGTTCTAGGAGAGACGAATGATCCGAGAGGACCGTGAAGTAGGCAAGTCGATCCTTCGGGGTCTTCTGTTCTTGATCGGTATTGTGCTTGCGTCACTGGTTTTCAAAGACTTGGGATTCGGAGGATAGCCTTGACCTACAACGAAATCGCTCAGCAAATCGGCCAGATGACTCCTGCTCAGCGGACCTGTCCTGCGGTCATCTTCATGCAGACAACTGGCGAACTGGCCGAGATCGATAGTATCGTCCCGGACGATAGCGAGCCGCCAGTTGTCGATCAGTTCGTCATCAACTACGACAGGCACAAAGATCCAAAACTTGGACCGAAGGAAGAGAAACACATCGTTCGCCTCGACGGTGATTTTCTTTACAACGGCAATGATCTCCTCAAGGCTGAGGAGGCTTTCAACGCTGCTGTGGCTCAACTCCTTCGAACTCGTTACGAACGAGAGTCGCATCATGTGACTTGGAGTTCCAACAAAGGCAACTTCGAGTCGAATTTCAGTCCGGTCAAACGGTTTGAGTGGCATCCCACGCATACCGTCTCCATCGATTACAACCGAAGGGAATCCGAATGATCGTCAACCTGACCAGCCCTCAAGCTCGTAAGATCGTCACCCCAATTTCCGGGTTTGACTTCGACTCCGGAAGCTCTCGACGGTTTCATGGGTTTGGTCGTCAAGGGCGAACAGCCGAACATGAGCGGACCCATCAGTCTTCGGTATTGGGAAGGCCAGTTCGGATTGGTCATCCCGACGGACCGTGACATTCCGCATGCGTTCGGCATGTTGTTGAACATGATCTAGTGAGGGCCTCATGCTTGCTTGTCTCTGTGGCGGTGTTCTGGAACTGGCAGCATACGGTGCTGTCGTGATTGTGATTCCCGTTGCCCACTATGGTACGATGATCTACAATCGGACCATGATCGCTCGTCATACCCGACACCAACGACCTAAGAAACAGGACTCCAATGAGCAAGACGAAACCTGAGACGATGCCTGCTGGTTACTTTGGATGGAGTCTCCTGAATGGAGAACAGGGAGCCAACATCCTCAAGGGTGTTCTGCACAATCTCTCATCGGCTGAGAACGGCGATCAACACGAATACAGCAAGGGTCTGCTGGTCGGTGTCGTCTCTACGCTCGTTGCGTGTGGCATGACGATTCAAGATGCCGAACAACTCGTCTGGCAATGTCTCCCAACGGACTGCCACTATGAGCGATTCCCCGAATCGTTCCGGACCAGTTTCATGAGTCGCATCGCCAAGGAGACGATTCCTCTGGCTATCGATCCGATTCACCCGGAAGACTATCATCATCACATGGACCGTCGTCAAGCTGACATGGGCCACAAGGAGACGTTCGAATGAAGTACGCTGATCGGTTCTGCACTTACAAGGAAGAAGCCGGGAACTACATTTACACCGGCACCTGCATCCAGACCGGCAAGCCGTACTCGGTCACGATCCCCGGTCGTGCTCTCTTCGCCTATCGACAAGGGGCGATGATCCAAGACGCAATGCCGATGCTCTCGACGGGCGACTGTGAGTTTCTGCTCTCTGGTTATTCCCCCGAAGGGACCGAACTCCGGGAACAGGGAAAGCCACCGATGGCTGTGCCGGATGGACTGTTCGGCAATCCGAATGAACGGCTGGAACAGATGCTCCAGTCGCTTGAACGCCAACGGGCACGAGATCCGGAACGTGATCCCCTCAAGTTCTCCGAGAGGGGTAAGCTCAACCTCGTTCCCGGTGCAGGGTTTGAGAAGCATAAGGAAAACATCAGGAAGATGACGGAGTCAATGCTTGACCCCTCAAAGGGAGACCCGATCGTCAAGGTTCCTGTGTCTGGACCTTGGGTTCATAACAAGAGATCAGAAGCCGTCCAGTTCCTCAACAAAGGCGTTGGAGCCAATCCATACGTCGTCGAAAACTTCGGGACAGCGGAAGAAATGATTCCGCATCCGAAACACAAGTTTTGTAACTGCTCCCGGACCGCTTGCCAGAAGCCGTTGCGAGGTGAGTTCTGGCGGATCGTCAATCTCCCCAAGTACGCCAACAACTACGGCTACCGGGACTACTGCATCGCTTGCGGCGACCGAATCCTCGACTTCGGACCCAATCAAGAGATGAAGCACGAACGACTCAACACCGAAACCGTCGAAGAAATGCACGGTTTCGGGTTCTTTGGAGAAAACCCCTGATGGACCCGTTCACCGACAAGCTGGAAATCTTCGATGACCGTGACAATGGCGAGAGTCACGTCATCGTCCAAGACATGCCCGGTGAAGGTGGGACCGGCATCCTCACCATCAACGTGATTGGTGATGAAGAACACGATGCTTCGGTGCGAGCCACTGTCGAACAGATGGTGGACCTGTGGAATCGGAAGAACGCCGATGCAAGGCTTGCGGAACAATTCATTGCAGATCGGTCTATCCCCCACAAGCCAATTGACCTGCACTACTTCCGCCGGTTGAGTGGACCTGAAGGAGCATTGAAATTCATCCGATTCGGCTTTGCCTACACTCAGCCCACAACAGCCATGACAACTCGTTATGTGTCCGGTGTGACGAGAATGGTCACTTGGACCGGCGGCGACATTGAGTGGGTAACTGAAATCTTCTGCGACACAACAATCTAAGGGATAGGCAATAGACCTGCCAACAAGAGGTGAATAGCGGCTGTGGGATCGTACCCCATCAATAGAACTCTGGACCTCCATCCAGAGGTGGCTAACCGCACTTAACATCCGGAACTAAGGGGCCGGTGAAACCTCTTCCCTTTTCAACACAACGAGGCCAACCATGATGGCAGCGGTCGTTTTACAGAATCGATTGAACCCGACGAACATTCAATTGTTCGTGTCGGTCAACTCGGCATGGAAACAGGCAGCAATCGAAGCTCTGGTGGACCTCTCTGAAGATCCGGAGCGATGGTCGAGTGAACTCGATGCGATGCTCGACGACTTTGCGAACGCCGAATATGAGAAGGTCGTGGCGACCTATCATCGGACCCGCTGCGTCGGTCATAAGATTTATACGCTCGGCACCATGCAGATCAAGTCCATCGAAGACGTGAACGCCGAGTTCACTGCGATGGCAAAAGGCTTCCTCAAGGAGAACGTCAAGATATGAGTCGCCTCACCTCTCCCCGCCCTCACATCACCCGTAAGGACGTTCGCAACAAGGTCACTCAACTCGTCGCCTCGCTCTTTGGCGATCAGAAGTTGATCGAGACCACCAACGGCAAGAAGACGCAAACCGGGGTCGCTGACATGATCCTGCGTCTTGTGGACGACGTTGCCACCTCTGCCGTCGCCCAAGCCGCCCCCGCTCTCACCGAAGAGGAAATCGGACACGTTGCCTTCCTCGAAGAGACGCTCGTCCCGGACCTCATCGAAATGGGCCGGGAATGCACTGCGGAAGACTTCGAGAAGGCAATCAAGACGATTCGCCGCCTTGCCGAAACTCCGCTTGTTCCCGAATGTCTCTACAACTGATCCAATCTTTGTAACGGAGCGATCATGGTACACTTTGCAAAGTATATCGTTACCCATTCTGTCCCGAATGGAAGTATGTCCAACCCGGACCCAAAGGACGTGCATTACTTTGCAAACGCCTTCCTGATCCCGAACAACTACAACCGTAGTCTTGCGGGATACTTGAAGATCATCGCTGAGGCTCGCAAGGATTTTCCGGACCTCAAGGATGAAGACATCAACTGTCTCAAGGTCGTTCGATCTTCTCACTGCCTGCACATGCCGATCATTCAGTTCAGAGTGCCAGTCGGGACCGAACGTCCCGATTATCGCCAGTGCAACCCTCGCCTCCCCGACATTGAATGGGACTGACATGACACAACTCGAAGAAATGCGATACATTCCCGAAATCGAACTGTGCTTCGTGACACGAGGCACGCTGAAGAATGGGAATATGTCGAAGGGGTGTGTCTGGACCAAGTTCCATCTTCGGCAGATCAGTCAGGATGGACGCTACTACTTCAAGCGTGACACCTACGATCATCAGAATCCGCTCATCTTCAAGCGGAGTCACCTGATGGATAATGCTGCCCACTACGTCGAACGTCTCATGAAAGTGGCGTCAAACCACCACGAAGAACTGCTGAAGCATCTTCGACGCAAGAAACTGAGTGGACCTTACGTCACGTTCATCCAGAAGTTCGATTCCAACCACGGCCAGATGGTCTTTGGACATTGGAACGAGAATCCTCCAACGATCACGGACCTCGAAGAAGTCTGGCTCCAGATCGTCGCTCACCAATCTGTCGTCTCCTGAAAGGACGCCCATGCTGTCTGTTGACGCACAACTCGCTGAACTGACCGAAGACGAAGAGAAGGAATTCGATATCTTCAACTTTGTCGCCTACGACACGTTGCTCGGGACCGCACGCCGGAAAGGGGAAAAGATCCCCCTCTGGCTCTGCATGAGCAAAGAAGCGAAGGACGCCGCCCGCAAGACTGTCATCGACATGCTCAGCAGACATATCATCTTACCGGATCTTTCTCAAGCCGGTGTGAACCTGAGTATCAACCAGTTGTCAAGCGGAAAGTACAATTCCCGCATCGAAGACTGGAAGAACGTCGAACGGGAACGGAAGTTTCACCGGGACAACGGCGACCCGCTCGCCTACTTCGTCTGATCCTCGGACTTTGGAGAAAGCATGATGAAGCGATTCCGATTGGCTTATCACAAGTTTGTGTTCTATCGGTTTCGCTTCGTCATGGAGAAACTTTCTCCGTACATTGTGGTCAACCACCCAACGTACAATCGGACCGCCGCCAAGCTCTACTATTGGTGCGAAAAATGGCAAGGCTATTCATGGGCCTTGATGCACGATCTTGATTGTGAGTGCAACATGAAGCGGGTCGATGAATGGCGATCTCGCTATGCACGACAATACAAAGTTTGGACCGAGGAGCAATCATGACCCAACTCGTTCACGTTGGCAACGCACTCAAGAACCCCGAGCTTCATGATATGGTGGGGCTTAGTGGAGAACGCCAAGTCAACCTCAAAAACTATCTGGAAATGCTCGCACGCTTCACGCATGGCGAGCCACAGATGGCAAAGGTGCCGGGAGCTATCCCGGTTGAGAGACTCAAGGCGATGGGTTTTGTCGGTCTCTACGCAACAATTCCCAGCATTCCCGCCGACTCGGACCCCAAGAAGGTTTACTACCTTTGCGGTGCTGTTATGGCGACACTGCTCGACATCCCAACCGAGCGATACAAAGAGATTGAGGATGGGGTTGAACTCTTTCGATGGGTAGTCATCGCCGAAGATGCAACCAAGATCATCGAACGAGACTTCCCGATCCACACTCCACTCAGCGGACCTCAGAAGAAGTTCGTTGAAGAACTGGTGATGGAACTCACCACCTCGAACTACTGGAACATTCGCTATTCTGGCGAAGGTGGCAAACAACTGTGGGAAGAATACCTTGTCCGGATTCTCCAGCGTTATCTTCCACCGAAACCCGAAGGAACGTAATGAACTGTTCACGCCGCTCGCCTTACCATTCGGATATCTTCGGCAAGCCTCTCAAGCGAAGTGTTCAAGAAGAACTCGACGCTGAATGGCAAGAAGAACCCATCGGCGAATCGGCGAACGGTGAATTGCTATGGGACGAATCACAGTACGATTCCCCATTCAAGACGAACATGGACCGCTTCCGTCTCGGCGTGACGGTTGACCAAACTCTACTGGCGGTCATCGATCATGATCGCTTGCCGTGGGATACACAAACGGCAATCTCGAAGATCGTCGGGAACGGCCCATTGGGCTGGGGTCAGTATATGGCAGAACTCGCCGAAGCTGACTGGAAGGCAATCGGCGTGATGGTCGCCAAGGTCTGTGGGACCACGATCGAACCTGAAGAGATCGTTGGCTTCCGCCTCACCGAGACAACCAATCGCTCCAGCGGCTACCCTGTTTGGGGCCTCTACTTCTACAGGACACACTGAACATGAATCATCAGGTCATCGTCGGCAATATCGGTGTCGTTTACTCTGGCTCGGACCGAGCCGAAGCGATGCGGAAGTTCGACGAATACAAATGGCAGTCTCAGTTCGGTCGAGGACGTGCCTCCGGTGAACAGGTGACATGGATCACCGACGACAGCATTTACAATGAACATATCCCGGATCACTCCGTCGAAGTGACTGTCACGGTCAAATTGCGTGTCGCCGACGTGGATGGCGAACGCATCTGCACTGACCGGACCCAACTCGGCGAGAGCGTGAGACTGGCTGTTCACAACGCCCTCCAAACTGCCGAAGTGGATGGCTTCGACCACACTTACGCCGATCTGTTCTCCCTCACGGTGAACGAAGTTGAGTTAGTGAAGGCACGAGACCTTCCGACTGTGGAGACCTTGAAGAAGGTAGGACCGTAAACAATGAACTACGAAATCGCCCCCATCGAAGACATTCATGCTGGACGGTTGTTCTGGTATCCAGCCAATGTCACCGCCCATCGCTTCGCTCGTTGGGTGATCGTTCAGGTTCTCGGCGTTGCCTTGGCAAAGATGCCTCAGCAAGTCGAGATTACAATCATTGGAGCAGACGGCGGATCGTTCTGGACCAACCCCGATGCTCTCCACTACCAGACGCCGAAGAGGTAACGATGCCCAACATTCAATTGACGATCCAAAAGAGTGGGGCGGACCTCCAAGGCTTGCTCGTCCCACTCTACGATCAAGGATGGCACTTCACAAAGCATCCAGTGGGAGCCGTCGAAATGACGTTCTTTCTCGAAGACCTTCGCAACAATCGGACCATCGAAGGGGTTATCGAGAACGCCATCCACAAAATTGTGAATTACGGTTGCACCGTCTTCACTGTCGTCATCAACAAGAAGGACGCCTGAATGCCGAAATGCTCCGACGCCAACTGCACTTCCAAGTCCACCGTCCGTGTCTGGTGCCCGACATGGGTCACGGCACATAACGGACCGAAGTATCTCTGCAAGCAGCACGCCGAGATTTTCGACCCAACTCAGAATGACTTTGCGGTGAATGGACAGTTCTTCACCGACAAAGAGGCCGATGCTCGTTTCAAGAGCGTCGAGCGATTCATTCCGTCCACCGACGAACGATACGCCGGAGCACTCGGCATGATCCAGAATGGGACCATCCTCCGGGGAAACAATGTCACTGCCGTCAGTGCCATCCTCTCCGTTGTCGATGGCAAGGCTTGGATTGGTGGGAAGTTTCTCATCGTCTGCCTCGGCAACTATCACGAGATCAAGAAGGATTATCCGATCATCTTCAATCTCGAACGGAAGACCTTCCCCTCGTAAGGACAACTATGCCCGGTTTCCACAGCAAGCATAACAGCGTGAGCGAAGCGTCCAAGGAAACGGACCAATTCGTCGCCAAGCTGCTTGGAAAGGGCAAGGTTGAAGGGGAGGATTTCGTCCGCATCGACTACAATCGTGTGCTGGAATTGCAGAAGGCCACTGCCGGGAAATTCTCCCCGAGACAGATGGTCGAATTCAAGACACCACACCATGATTTCCCAAAAGGGACCAAGGGGATGATTGTCCTCGGTCATCGTCACCAACGACGATACATTCTCCCCAAGGGAACGGTCGCTGTGAGGATTCGGAATCCAAACTATCCTTGGACCGGCCCCGATTACAACTTCCGGTACATCGTCCTCTTCGTCCCTGAAAAGGTTCTCACGCCATGCGAAAGCGACTGACTAATCCGACCGTGTGGCATGTGTCTGCTGGTGGCACGTTCGCCGCCTCCAACAAAAACGGCTACAGTGCCTACACGACAATCGGTCGCTACATGATCTCGCCGATGAGCAGCCCGAACAACGTCGAACGCCATATCGGCTACAACGTCCAGTTCATCAACGAAAAGGGCAAGCTCCCCGGAGGACTGTGGCAGCAAGTGACCAGCCGTGTTGATCTTCGGACCGCTCGTCAGTCCTGTACCGATCACTGCAAGCTGTGGGAAGGGGAACTCGTCCTCGAACAACTCCCATCCTGATCCAACTTTTGTAACGGAGATTCCGATGATCGTTGAAATCACCCTCAAGACTCCGGATGCCTTGGACGACGCTATCAACCGGACCGCCGAAGATCGGTACATTCCCGACGAAGAGCGATGGGAAGCCGTGTGCAAGGCCAAAGAACTGGCGAAGAAATGGTTCCGCTTCGGCGAAACCGTCACGCTGGTTCTGGACACCGACAAAGAAACCTGCGAAGTCAAACGACTCTAGGAGAACGGACCTATGATGACACTACTCATCTGTTGGCATTACCACGATACGCCGGACTGGCATATCAACAAAGAAGCCTATAAGGCCGATCTCAAGGCCCTCGGCTTCGATTTCAAATCGGAATCCGGTGATGCACAAGTCCAGACCAACTGGACCGCCAACCGAAAGAAACCACCGATCAGCAAACTCTTCGCCTACGCCAAGTATCAGGGTTTTTCCGCCCTACACTTTTGCGAAATCGTGCCAAGCGATCCTACCGGGCCGACAAAGAAGTACAAGAAGCCTTGCGAATAGGCCACGGACCCATCAGATTCGCTGTATAACGCACTTTTCTCTCAAAAACGGCTCAAAGTCCATGAACGAATGCCATAGCTTTTACAATTGTTGTGATTGCGGTGGCGTCAATTGCGGGTGTGGGTACTGCTTTTCATGCAATGCTTGCGAAGCATGTTTGGCTGAAGATACAGACAATTGCATCCATCGGACCAAGAGCAACAAACAAGGGGAGACTGCAAATGACGCAGTTGATCGTTGAAGATGGGACGCTTTACTATCCCGATGGAAGCATTCTCGTCACCCGCCTCGAAGGTGGCGACCCTGCAACGATTCGCTGGCCGCTCAAGGACGAACAGCGGACCATCCTTGCTTGCTGCCTCTATGACGATTTCGAATGCGGCGTGTTTGAAGGCCGGAAAGTGCTCCTCCCCGATGGGACCGAGTTTGACTTCGACGACGTGCTCGCCGAGAACGCCCTCGCCATGATTCCAACCAAGGATACCTGATATGAAGAAGTATGTCGGACTCAGTTTGAGCTTCTGCATCAAGGCGATCCTCTCTGGCGACATCAAAGCGGACCAAGTCGCCTTCATCGTCCCCGGCTTCGATTTGAAGAATTGGGACTTTGCCTTCGACCACTACATGGAGATTTATTGGCGACGGTGGCCGAAAGAAACTGTCGTCGAATTGCTCAACAAAGTCGATATCCGCAACCTCTCCCCAAAGGGACATAACATCGCAAGAGGCTGCTGGTATCCACTGGACCAGTGGGAACCTGAGATCCTTGGCGACCACGAAAAACGTCTCCACCTCCACGAACTGGACCTGTCCGAGTAATCGGACAAACAACGAACTCAAGAGAGACACATGAACGAAATCGCAGATTGCAAGAATGTCAAAGCTGCCGCTAACGCCGCCGCTGGCAACTGGCAGAACTGGTCGTCCTTTGTGTGGTTCGGTGAAAGAGAGACCCCCGAACCGCACAACGTCTACTTGTTTTACACTCTCGGCCACGATTACACCATCGCCGACCTGACCAATCACGAAATCCTCGAAACCGTCGTTCTCAAGCCCTACCTCGGCGACCTTCAGGAAGGTGCGACGGCGGACCACTTCGGTTCCACGGCTCACGGCGATATGAAGCTCAAGGGATTCGCCGTGCGGGTCTACGATGAAGCGGGCGAAATCACCCCCGCCTTCAAGGCCCTCCACGAAGCCGCTCGGACCATCAAGACCGATCGGGTTCTTGACGAACGGATGGAGAAAGTCATCAACCGCCGTGAATGGCTCCGCTGGCTCAATGGCGACCTGCCATATCTGTGCAAGCAGTATGGTGTCGAATACAAAGAAGAAATGCTGACTTCCTTCACGGACCACATCACGAAAGAGGAGGAACTCAACTTCGATCATCTCGACTCCGATGAGATCGAAGAAATCTTCTGTAATCTCTACAACAGCGAGATTCACGCCGCTCAACACGAACGGACCACAAAGCTGTTCATGGGCGTTGCTGAGAAACTCCCTGAGTTCATCAAGATCGACGACATTAGTTCGGAATCGCCCGGTGCTCCGGTCACAATGTCCGTCGATCTTCCACGACTCGACGAAGAGGGGGCGGAACCGGACCATTATGACTTCTACATGGGAGGGGTCGAAGATCACTTCGACCGCAATGGGAAAATCTCTTGTTGCTTCCACGGTGAAGACCTTCGTCACGACAACGAACTCGTCAGTAAGATCCCAAACGTATGCGATGACGTGGACCGTGTTGCCGCATGGGTCAAGGAAACGCTGACCAAGCGGCAGAAGCGGCGACCCATCGACAACGATCCCACTCCGAAGTATCGGATTGTCCTCGAAGTCGAAACCAAGGTGGACCCCAACGAACTGCGGTGGAACATCCGAAATGGTTCCGTTGCCGTGAAGGAAATCACCCCCATCGAAGAAGAGAACTGACCAATGACCGGCTATCCGACGTTCAACAGTACGGCAGCAGCGAAAGACAAGTTCCGCCGCTGCCGTACTCCTAAGTGGTTCATCCTCGAAAACTCGACGGAAAACCCAAAGTGCAAAGTTTGTAATGCACCGTTGAACGAGATGCCGCCCAAGCATCCGGACCTCAGCCAAGGTCACACAAGCAACCGCTGCATCTATCAGCCCAAAACCAAAGAAGTTGTCCACATGCACTACGTTTGTGCGTTCGAGACGACGATGGAAGCTGTCTTCGCAAAGGACCACTGATGATCGCCGGAATCGTTCTCACGTTCTTCACCGTCACCATTGACGGCAAGACAATCGACCGCATCGCTGACAATGGCGGATTCGCCATCCCCAAGGATGCGGACCGTGATCCAACATTCCGCCGACTACGACAAGCCTACTTCCGGGAAATGATTGTTGACCACTGCGGCGGTGTCCACAACACCCAAAGCAACAACGGACAACGATACATTCTCTGGCGACGGGCCAGCGGTGACGCCTACCGGACCCTGAAAGGATAGCAATGCACATGATGGTCAAGGTCACTGTTCGGATGCTGTATCGGGATAACGAAGGCCAACTTCGAGAAGTGGACCAGCCATTGGTCAAGGAAAGCTACTTCCCGACCTACGCCGCTGCTCTTATCCTGATGAGACGATGGCAGACGGAGAAATATACTTACGCTCCGCTCAAGATCGAAGAAGTTCCGGACAATCCGGAACTGTATCACGCCGACGTGAACCACTACCGCCACTTGTGGGAAGGAAAACGCTAATGGACCTCGACAACAAGCCCGCCGCCGAGTTCGCAAGAGCATTCAGCCAGTTCTCCAACGGGGGACGGCTGCACTATCCTGATGCCGTCGCACTATGTCTGCGGGACCATCCCACGAATCAGCAAGGTATGATGCGGTTCTGCATCGCCTTCATCGAAGGAATGGCAAAACAACGGACCGATGCTCGAAACGAAGCCGCAGCAGCCTTCGCCAAGAAAGTCATCGCCAACATCGATGCTCGTGATCGCACACTCCCACTGATCTGAGGAAAAAATGGACCTCGACAAAGTGAGTCCTCACTACAAAGACCAAGCTCTTAATGTCCTCCTGTTCTACATGGATCAGGACACTCGCCGACGACTCATGACGGAAGTCCCGATGGCCTACAACGCCCTCTTCCGTGGATGGACCGGAGACAACAGCGACACCGTCAAAACGGTGCTCGTCGCCACTGGCGAAACCATCACCTCACCCGGACCCAAATAACATGGCACAACAAGTCGCCTACTTCGCAAACAACGTGGTCTACACCGAAGGACCATTCGTTCACTCCAGCATCGGGCGGATCGAAGTCGAAATGCCCGGTCATCATTGCCCGGTGCTACCCGATCCCAGCGTCTACTATCTGCTCGACGCCGAACGCCGTGACTACCATCACGGTGCCAAGGTTGGAATCGAGAAGCTCGGACCTGTCATCGATTTCCTCAACCAGCAGGTCATCATGGGCCGCATCCAACTCAAGAATCGGCTCTGGATCGCCGTTCAATACGTCGGCCAGCATGCCAACTGGCTCAAGTCCAAAAAGAGGACCGCATGCTGATCCGCAAAGCTGTTCTTCACATCAAACTCCCAATCACTTGCTTCCAGTGTGGAGCAACGGACCAAAGCGAAACCATCCCGCTCGAATTCACCGATACGTCTCTCGAAGAGATCAACGATAAAGTGAAAAAGTTGCGGGTTGGTCATGCGTTCCCTGTCGGATGGGGTTGTTATTACAATCTCCCGAACGACATTTACCGCTGCCCAAACTGCGTTTCCAAGATTCCGAAGTTCAAACTCGGCGAGTAACCCGGACCCACAAGACACTGTATCCAACCCCTCACTGAATGAAAGGACGGTCAAGAACATGGCTCGTAAACCTCAGTCCCCCGCCGAAGCATACAAGATCGTCCTCGTCATCCTGAAGCAGAAGGGATGCCGTGTCGAGTACGGAATCAAGCTCAACGAGAAGCTCCTCGAAGGCAAGATCATCCGGACCGCCGTCAAGGGCCAGCCCCGATGGACAACCACCTTCCGCAAGGAAGAACTCGACCACTACGATCCGCAGTGGCTCATTCATCAGGACAAGCGACGGGCCAAGGTCGTCCTCGGTGCGGACCACCCGCATGTCGTGTGGGCCAAGAAGCAGCCGGGTAACTTCCCACAGCCCAAGATCGTCAAGGAAACCGAAAACGCTGCGGACCTCAAACCCGCAGCGTAACAAGATGCTGCTAACGCCCGGCGTGTTCCGTCGGGTAGTGGCAGAATAGGAAGCGGTGGTTGGGATATCACTCCCACCGCTTCCGTCGATTCAACGAAAGGACGGACCGAATGCCTCGACCCGATGGAACTCTGACGCCGAAAGAATGGGTCGCACTGCCTGAGTGTAAAGGCTGTGGCATGAAACGGGCCTTCCACACTGGACCCAATGGTGAGTGTACTCGATGCAGGGCAGTGGAACTGCCTCGAATAAACCAACGAACTGACCATATCTTCGGCCTGCTGACCGAACGGTTAGTGCCAAACCCTCTAGTGTGGGAGAAGTAAGTGAAACTGAACATCTGTTGTGCGTGCGGTTTACCCATCGAACCGCATCATGTCGAGTGTGATTCCGGCATCTTCTGTGCTTCGGACCAACACCTCATGCACGAAAGTTGTGCCAACGTCGAAGAAGAGATCGTTAATCGGGCTGGAACCAACAACCTCCCGGACCGACTGAAGCTCTACAACGACGTTCTCGCCATCTACGCCAAAGGGGAAGACGATGCTCCTGAGTAAGATCACCGATGCAACTATTGGACTGCTGGTTTACATCTGCCGTCCAGCGGACCTCACGGACTGCAC
>Ga0172380_10002816_pt1 | contig 25587 bp, 21 predicted proteins | sample Leawe162metaG_FD_119747 | JGI IMG/M metagenome (GOLD analysis project Ga0172380, IMG submission 119747) | Leachate microbial communities from a municipal landfill in Southern Ontario, Canada - Leachate well 162 metaG | ecosystem: Engineered > Solid waste > Landfill > Unclassified | place...
AGGCGGCTGACGGTGCGCTGGAATTCGCCGGACTGGGGGCCTTCGCGGTAGAGTTCGCCGGCCTCGCACTCGGCGGTCATGACGAGCTTGACCTTGTGGTCGTAGAAGACGTCGATCAGCCAGGTGAAGCGGCGCGCTTCGTTGGCCATCTCGCGCGTCATGCGCGGCACGCCTGAGAGGAAGACGGTGTGGTAGCGGCGGGCGATCTCGAGGTAGTCGTTCTGCGAGCGCGGCCCCATGCAAAGAATCGGATAGTCGAACCAGATGACGCCGATGGCGCGGCGCTGCACCGGCAGTTCGCGCTCAAGGATGTTCACCGGCCGCTGGTGGCCCTCGCCGCCGGATATCTCGCGGAAGGCGGCCTCCATCTTCGCCTCGCCCTCGGCGTCGGCCGGGACGTGGTAGACCTCGACCTTCTCCAGCGCGCGCAGGCGGTAGTCGATGCCGCCGTCGACCTCCAGCACGTCGAGCTGCTCCTTCAGCAGCTTGATGGTGGGCAGGAAGCTGTGCCGCTGCAGGCCGTTCGGGTAGAGGCCGTCGGGCGGATAGTTGGAAGTCAGGCAGAACACCACGCCGCGTTCGAACAGGGCCTCCATCAGGCGGCCGAGGATCATGGCGTCGGCGATGTCGGAGACGTGGAACTCGTCGAAGCACATCAGCCGCGTCTCGCGGGCGATGCGGTCGGCGACCTTGAGCAGCGGGTCTTCCTCTTTTTTCAGGGCTCGCAGGCGCTCGTGCACCTCGCGCATGAAGGCGTGGAAGTGCACGCGGCGCTTGCGCTGGTAGGGCACAGTGTCGAAGAAGCAGTCCATCAGCAGGCTCTTGCCGCGGCCGACGCCGCCCCACAGATAGGTGCCGCGCGGCAGCGGCGGGTTGATGACGAGCTTGCGCAGCTTGGTGCGGCGCTGGTGCTTGAAGGCGACGAGTTCGTCGTAGAGGCGCTGCAGGCGCTCGGCGGCGGCCTGTTGGGCGGCGTCCGGAATGATGCGGCGCGACTGGAACTGGGCGTCCAGGGCGCGGAGCATGCCTTGTTGGGGGGTGCGTGGGGCGGGGGAAATCATGTTGATGCGATTTTACCTGCGGCCCTGCGCCCGGCGGAAATCCCCCTTCCGTCCCCCTTTTCCAAAGGGGGAGACCCTGCCATCAGAAGTGCAGCGGGCGCTTGTCTACGGACAGGGCGGCCTCGTGCATGACTTCAGACAGCGTCGGGTGGGCGTGCACGATGCGGGCGATGTCTTCCGAGCTGGCGTGGAACTCCATCGCCACGACGGCTTCCGAGATCAGCTCGGAGGCGTTGGTGCCGATGACGTGCACGCCGAGGATCTGGTCGGTCCTGGCGTCGGCCAGCATCTTGACGAAGCCGGTGGTGTCGCCTTGCCCGAGCGCGCGGCCGTTGGCGGAGAAGGGAATCTGGCCGGCGCGGTACTCGACGCCGGCGCGCTTCAGTTGCTCTTCCGTCTTGCCGACCCAGGCGATCTCGGGGTGGGTGTAGATGACCCAGGGCACGGCGTCGTAGTTGCAGTGGCCGGCCTGGCCGGCAATCAGCTCGGCGACCATGACGCCCTCTTCCATGCCCTTGTGCGCCAGCATCGGGCCGCGCACCACGTCGCCGACCGCCCAGACGTTGGGCAGGTTGCTGCGGCAGTGGTCGTCGACGGCGACGCGGCCGCGTTCGTCGAGCTGGAGGCCGACCGCCTCGCAGCCGAGCCCTTCGGTGTTCGGCACGCGGCCGACCGAGACGATGAGCTTGTCGCATTCGAGGACGTGGCTTTCGTCGCCCATCTCGTACTCGACCGTGATGCCTTTCTTGCCGCTGGCGACCTTGCCGATCTTCACGCCGAGGCGGATGTCGAGGCCCTGTTTTTTCGTGAACACCTTCCAGGCTTCCTTGGCCACCGCGCTGTCCGCCGCGGCAAGGAATTCCGGCAGGGCTTCGAGGAGGGTGACTTCGGCGCCGAGGCGCTTCCAGACGCTGCCCAGTTCGAGGCCGATGACGCCGGCGCCGATGACGCCGAGGCGCTTCGGCACGGCATCGAAGGCGAGCGCGCCGGCGTTGTCGCAGATCAGCTTGTTGTCGACGGGAATGCCGTCGAGGTGGCGCGGGCGCGAGCCGGTGGCGACGATGACGTGCCTGGCCGTCACAACCTCGCCGGCGACGTCGATCTCCCAACCGTCCTCGCCGCCGCCAACGAACTTGCCGTGGCCAGGCAGCAGCGTCACCTTGTTTTTCTTGAACAGGCCCTTGATGCCGCCGGTGAGCTGCGTGACGATGTTGTCCTTGCGCTTGACCATCGTCCTGACGTCGATCTTGACGTCGTCGGCGGTGATGCCGTGCATGACGAAGCCGTGGCGGGCGTTCTCGAAATGCTCGGAGGACTGCAGCAGTGCCTTGGAGGGGATGCAGCCGACGTTGAGGCAGGTGCCGCCGAGGCGCACCTCGCCCTTCGGGTCGGCGTAGGATTCGGATTCGACACAGGCGGTGCTGAAGCCGAGCTGCGCGGCGCGGATGGCGGCGATGTAGCCGCCGGGGCCGCCGCCGATGACGAGCACGTCGAATTGTTTGGCCATCTCAGATCTCCAGCAGCAGGCGCGCCGGGTCCTCCAGCGCCTCCTTCATGGTCACCAGGCCGAGCACCGCCTCGCGGCCGTCGATGATGCGGTGGTCGTAAGACAGCGCCAGGTAGTTCATCGGGCGGATGACGATCTGGCCGTTCTCGACGACGGCGCGGTCCTTCGTGGCGTGGATGCCGAGGATGGCCGATTGCGGCGGGTTGATGATCGGCGTGGACAGCATCGAGCCGAAGACGCCGCCGTTGGAGATGGAGAAGGTGCCGCCGGTGAGCTCCTCGATGGAGAGCTTGCCGTCCTTGGCCTTGGCGCCGAACTCGGCGATCTTCTTCTCGATGTCGGCGAGCGAGAGCTGGTCGGCGTCGCGCAGGATCGGCACCACCAGGCCGCGCGGGCTGCCGACGGCGATGCCGATGTCGAAATAGCCGTGATAAACGATGTCGTTGCCGTCGATCGAGGCGTTGAGCACCGGATACTTCTTCAGCGCGGCGACCGCCGCCTTGACGAAGAACGACATGAAACCGAGCTTGACGCCGTGCTCCTTCTCGAACTTGTCCTTGTACTTGTTGCGCAGCTCCATCACCGGCGCCATGTTCACCTCGTTGAAGGTGGTGAGGATGGCGGCGGTCGACTGCGACTGCACCAGGCGCTCGGCGATGCGGGCGCGCAGGCGGCTCATCGGCACGCGCTGCTCCGTGCGCTCGCCGACGATGTTGTCGATGTTGACAGGGGCGGCGGGCTGGGCCAGTGCGGGGCGCGAAATCCCCCCCGGCCCCCCTTTTTCAAAGGGGGGAGGTGAAGCCGGGCGCTGGGCTTCCAGCACGTCGGCCTTTGTGACGCGGCCGCCGCGGCCGGAGCCTTCGACGCCGGCGGCATCGAGGCCCTTCTCGGCCATCAGCTTGCGCGCGGCGGGTCCGGCGGGGGCTGCTGCGGCAACAGCGGGCGCCGCGGCTGCCCCCCCCTTTGGCAAAGGGGGGCTGGGGGGGATTTTTTCCGCTTTCGCTTCGGTGTCGAGCTGGGCGATGACCTCGCCGGCGACGACGCTTTCGCCGTTGCCCTTGAGGATTTTCACCAGCACGCCGGACTCGGGGGCGGGCAGTTCGAGCACGACCTTGTCGGTCTCGATATCGATGAGGTTCTCGTCGCGCGCGACGGCCTGGCCTTCCTGCCTGTGCCAGGAGACCAGGGTTGCCTCGGCGACGGATTCGGACAGTTGGGGGACTTTGACGTCAATCAGCATTTTTCTCTCCGCTTTTCTTGGTCACTTCGACGAGCCGAGGGCCTCGTTGATGAGGTCCTTCTGCTGCTCCATGTGTTTCGAGGCGTAGCCGACCGCCGGCGAGGCCGAGGCCGGCCGCGAGACGACGTGCAGCTCCTGGCCCTTGCGCAGGACGCTCTGCAGGCGATGCGCCTTGGCGTACCAGGCGCCCTGGTTGAGCGGCTCTTCCTGGCACCACACCAGCTCACGCGCGTTGGCGAAGCGCTTCAGTTCCTCGGCGAAACGGCGGTCGTCGAAGGGATAGAGCTGCTCGACGCGCAGGAAGGCGACGTTGTCGATCTTGCGCTCGCGGCGTGCCGCCAGCAGGTCGAAATACACCTTGCCGGCACAGGCGACGACGCGCGTCACCTTCTTCGGTTCGATCGGATCGATCTCGCCGATGACGGTATTGAAGGTGTCGTTGGCGATGTCCTCGAGCGTCGTCGTCGCCTCCTTGTTGCGCAGCAGCGATTTCGGCGTGAACACGATCAGCGGCTTGCGCTGCTTCCTCAGCATCTGCCGGCGCAGCAGGTGGTACATCTGGCCGGCGCTCGATGGCATGCAGACTTCCCAGTTGAATTCGGCGGAGAGCTGCATGTAGCGCTCGACCCGCGCGGACGAGTGCTCCGGACCCTGGCCCTCGTAGCCGTGCGGCAGCAGCAGCACGAGGCCGCAGCCGCGCCCCCACTTGGCCTCGCCCGAGGAGAGGAACTGGTCGATGACGACCTGGGCGCCGTTGGCGAAGTCGCCGAATTGCGCCTCCCAGACCACCAGCTCGCTGGGGCTGGCGGTGGCGAAGCCGTACTCGAAGGCGAGCACGGCCTCTTCGGAGAGTACCGAGTCGAAGCAGTGGAACCAGCCCTGCTTTTCCTGGAGGTTGGCGAGCGGCCACCAGGTGCCCTCGTCCCATTTCTCGCGGTTCTGGTCGTGCAGCGCGGCATGGCGGTGGAAGAAGGTGCCGCGGCCGACGTCCTCGCCGGAGATGCGCACGTTGAAGCCGGCGGCGAGCAGCGTGGCGTAGGCGAGGTTCTCGCCCATGCCCCAGTCGACCTGCAGCTTGCCCTGTCCCATCGCCTTGCGGTCGTCGATGATCTTCTGCACGCGCGGATGCAGGGTGAAGTTCGCCGGGATGTCGGTCAGGCGCCCTGCGAGGCGCTTGAGTTCCTTCAACGGCACGGTGGTGTCGCACTTCTCCGTGTAGGGCACGTTGACGTGCGGCGTCCAATCGATGGCGAACTTGCTGTGGTAGTCGGTGATGACCGGGTCGATCAGGTGGCGGCCCTCGTCGAGGGCGGTGCGGTAGTCCCTGATCTTCTGCTCGGCGTCGCCCGGGGCGATGACTCCCTGCGCCTCCAGCTTGTCGGCGTAGAGCTTGCGCGTGCCGGGATGCTGGGCGACCTTCTTGTACATCAACGGCTGGGTGACCATCGGCTCGTCCTGCTCGTTGTGGCCGAGCTTGCGGAAGCAGACAATGTCGACGACCACGTCCTTGCGGAATTCCTGGCGGAACTCCATGGCGATCTGGGTCACCAGGGCGACGGCCTCGGGGTCGTCGCCGTTCACGTGGAAGATCGGCGCCTCGACCATCTTGAAGAGGTCGGTGCAGTAAAGCGAGGAGCGGTAGTCGCGCAGGTCGGAGGTGGTGAAGCCGATCTGGTTGTTGACGATGAGATGCACCGTGCCGCCGGTGCCGTAGCCGCGCGTCTGCGAGAAATTCAGCATCTCCTGGTTCACGCCCTGCCCAGCGACGGCGGCATCGCCGTGGATCAGCACCGGCAGCGCCTCGGCCTTGCCGTTGTCGCCGCGCCGCACCTGGCGCGCGTACACCGAGCCGGCGACGACGGGATTGACGATCTCCAGGTGCGAAGGATTGAAGGCCAGCGTGAGGTGCATCGGGCCGCCGGGCGTGGCGACATCCGAGGAATAGCCCATGTGGTACTTGACGTCGCCGGCGGAGAGCACCGAGGCCTTCTTGCCCTCGAACTCGGCGAAGAGCATGGAGGGCTGCTTGCCGAGGGTGTTCACCAGCACGTTGAGGCGGCCGCGGTGGGCCATGCCGATGACCATCTCCTGCACGCCGACCGTGGCGGCGGTGCGCACCAGTTGGTCCATTGCCAGGATCAGCGATTCGCCGCCTTCGAGCGAGAAGCGCTTCTGGCCGACGTAGCGGGTGTGCAGGTAGCGCTCGAGCGTCTCCGCCTGGGTGACCATGCGCAGGAAGCGCTTCTTGTCGTCGGCGCTGAAGGGGTAGGTCGAGCGGATGGTCTCCAGCCTGGACTGGATCCAGCGCTTCTGCGCCACCTCGGACAGATACATGTACTCGGCGCCGATGGTGCCGCAGTAGGTCTGGCGCAGCGCTTCGAGGATCTCGCGCAGCGTCGCCTGCTCGGGCGCGGCGGCGAAGCTGCCGGTGGCGAAGGTCTGGCCGAGATCGGCCTCGGTGAAGCCGTAATGCGCCGGATCCAGCTCCGGGATGGCCGGCCGCTCGCTGCGCTTCAACGGATCGAGCTGGGCCCAGCGGTTGCCGAGGAAGCGGTAGGCGTTGATGAGCTGCAGCACCGCCACCTGCTTCTTGTCGGCCGCGGCGCCGGTCGGCGCGGCGCGCAGCGTGCCGAGCTTGGCGCGCTGCGCGAAGGAGGCCACCACCGGGGCGTGGGCGACGTCGCGGCCGCTGCCGATGCCGGCGCCGGGCAGGTTCTGCAGACGGTCGAAATAGTCGCGCCAGACGTCGGTGACGGACGCCGGGTTTTCCAGATAGGACTCGTAGAGCTCCTCGATGAAGGGCGCGTTGGCGCCGAAGAGGTACGAGTTGCCGAGCATCTGCTTCATTGGGGTCATGGCTTTGGCCTCTGTCAAGGAGCGGTTGCAGGTCGGCCTTCAGGCCGACAACAGCGCCGCAGTCGGCCTGAAGGCCGACCTACTGCCCGACCTGCAGCCGCCATCAGTCGTTGCGTCAGCGCTTGTTCATGGTCGGCACGTCGCGTTTTTCGGCGCCGGTAAACAGCTGGCGCGGACGGCCGATCTTCTGCTCCGGGTCGGCAATCATCTCGTTCCACTGGGCGATCCAGCCGACGGTGCGCGCCAGCGCGAAGATGCCGGTGAACAGCTGCGTCGGGATGCCGAGGGCGCGCTGAACGATGCCGGAGTAGAAGTCGACGTTCGGATAGAGCTTCTTGCTGACGAAATAATCGTCTTCCAGGGCGATCTTCTCCAGCGCGACGGCCAGCTTGAAGAGGCGGTCGTCGTGCAGGCCGAGCTCGTTGAGCACCTCGTGGCAGGTCTCGCGCATCAGCCTGGCGCGCGGATCGAAGTTCTTGTACACGCGGTGGCCGAAGCCCATCAGCTTGAAGGAATCGTTCTTGTCCTTGGCGCGCTTGATGTACTCGCCGACGCGCGAGACGTCGCCGATCTCCTCGAGCATGTTGAGGCAGGCCTCGTTGGCGCCGCCGTGGGCCGGGCCCCACAGGCAGGCGATGCCGGCGGAGATGCAGGCGAAGGGATTGGCGCCGCTCGATCCGGCCAGCCGCACCGTGGAGGTGGAGGCATTCTGCTCGTGGTCGGCGTGCAGGATGAGGATGCGGTCCAGCGCGCGCACCAGCACAGGGTTCGGCTCGTACTTCTCGCACGGCGTGCCGAACATCATGTGCATGAAGTTGGCAGTGTAGGAAAGCTCGTTGCGCGGGTACATGAACGGCTCGCCGCGGCCATACTTGTAGGCCATGGCGACGATGGTCGGCAGCTTGGCGATCAGTCGGTGCGCCGAGATGTCGCGGTGCAGCTGGTCGGAGATGTCCATCGCCTCGTGGTAGAAGGCGGACAGGGCGCCGACCACGCCGACCAGCACGGCCATCGGATGCGCGTCGCGGCGAAAGCCGGAGTAGAAACGGATCAGCTGTTCGTGCACCATCGTGTGGCGCTTGATGATGTTGTCGAACTCGCCCTTCTCGACGGTGTTCGGCAGTTCGCCCTTGAGGATCAGGAAGGCGGTCTCGAGGAAGTCGCAGTTCTGCGCCAGCTGCTCGATCGGGTAGCCGCGATAGAGCAGCACGCCGGCATCGCCGTCGATATAGGTGATGGCCGACTTGCAGGCCGCCGTGGACATGAAGCCCGGATCGAAGGTGAACATGCCGGTCTTGGCATACATCGATCGGATATCGATGACATCCGGGCCGATCGCGCCGGAGTAGACCGGCAGGTCGATAGTCTTGCCGTCAACCGTAAGCGTAGCGTTGCGTTGGCTGTTCATGTTTGCATCCCCATCAAAAAAGTCGGAAAAACTCTCCCGTCATACCCGGCGAAGGGAATCGATCACGCCCTTCAGTTGCGAGTCGTCTGTCTCGCTGCGGCCGCTGACCAACTCCCACAAATCGTGGTCTTCCATCTCCAGCAATCGTTCCAGCGCCGCTTCCGTCTGCACGTCGACATCGTCGCCAACGCGGCCCCAGAAGCGCTGGAACATCAGGTCCAGCTCCAGCAGGGCACGCCGGCAGTGCCAGCGCAGCCTTTCCAGCCGCGCACGCCGCTGTTCATCCACGGCCAGCGGTCAGACCGCCCTCCTCACCATCGCATCCTTGATCTTGCCGATCGCCCGCGTCGGGTTGAGTCCCTTCGGGCAGACGTCGACGCAGTTCATGATGCTGTGGCAGCGGAACAGGCGGTACGGGTCCTCGAGGTTGTCGAGGCGTTCGCTGGTCGCCTGATCACGGGTATCGGCAATGAATCGATAAGCTTGAAGCAGCCCGGCCGGGCCGACGAACTTGTCCGGGTTCCACCAGAACGACGGGCAGGAAGTCGAACAGCAGGCGCACAGGATGCACTCGTAGAGGCCGTTCAGTTCCTCGCGCTCTTCCGGCGACTGCAGCCGCTCGGTCTCCGGCGGCGGGTCGTTGTTGATCAGGTACGGCTTGATCGAGTGGTATTGCTTGAAGAACTGGGTCATGTCCACGATCAGGTCGCGGATCACCGGCAGTCCGGGCAACGGGCGCAGTACGACGGTCCCGGTCAGGTCCTTCAGGTCGGTCAGGCAGGCCAGGCCATTGCGGCCGTTGATGTTGAGCGCGTCGGAACCGCAGACGCCTTCGCGGCAGGAACGGCGGAAGGACAGTGTGTCGTCCTTGGCCTTCAGCTTGACCATGGCGTCGAGCAGCTTGCGGTCGGTGGACTCCACCTCGACTGCGATGTCCTGCATGTACGGCTTGTCGTCCCGGTCCGGATCGTAACGGTAGATCTTGAACTGCATGGTTCTGGTGGTCATTTCCGGGTCCTCAGTACGCGCGCTTTTTGAGTTCGATGGTGTCGACGGTGAGCGGGGTCAGCTTCACCGACTTGTAGTCGAGACGGTTGCCTTCCTTGAACCACAAGCTGTGCTTGAGCCAGTTGGCGTCGTCGCGGCCGTTCGGGCGCTCGGCGGTGTCCGGCGCGTCGTCGCGAACATGAGCGCCGCGCGACTCCTTGCGCGCCTCGGCCGAGATCATGGTGGCCACCGCCACCTCGATGAGGTTCTCCAACTCCAGCGCCTCGATCCGTGCGGTGTTGAAGACCTTGGACTTGTCCTTGATGCCGACCCGCTGCACGTCCTTTTGCACGTCGAGGATCTTCGTGACGCCTTCCTTCAGCTTGTCGGCGAAGCGGAACACCCCGCAGTGGTTCTGCATGGTGCGCTGCAGGGTCAGCCGCGTCTCGTGCGCATCGGCGCCGTCCTTCTGCGTATCGAGACGATTGAGGCGCTCCAGCGTGCGATCGATGGCCTCCTGCGGCAGTTCCTTGTGCGCCTTCGTCGACTTCCTGACGTCCTCGACGGCCGTCTCGCCGGCCGACTTGCCGAACACCAGCAGGTCGAGCAGCGAGTTGGTGCCGAGGCGATTGGCGCCGTGCACCGAGGCGCAACCGCATTCGCCGGCGGCGTAGAAGCCGGGCACCGCGACGTTCATGCTGCTGCCGCGCGGCGCCACGACCTGGCCGCTGTAGTTGGTGGGAATGCCGCCCATCTGGTAATGGGCGGTGGGCACGACCGGGATCGGCTCCTTGATCGGGTCGGTGCCGGCGAACTGGATGGAGATCTCGCGAATGCCGGGCAGGCGCTGCATGATCACCTTCGGGTCGAGGTGAGTGATGTCGAGCAGAACGAAGTCCTTGTTGGGACCGCAGCCGCGCCCCTCGTTGATTTCCGTGGTCATGGCGCGCGAGACGACGTCGCGCGAGGCGAGGTCCTTGGCGTTGGGCGCATAGCGTTCCATGAAACGTTCGCCGGCGCTGTTGCGCAGGATGCCGCCTTCACCGCGCACACCCTCGGTGATGAGCACGCCGGCGCCGGCGACGCCGGTCGGGTGGAACTGCCAGAACTCCATGTCCTCGAGCGGGATGCCGGCGCGCGCCGCCATGCCGAGGCCATCGCCGGTGTTGATGAAGGCGTTGGTCGAGGAGTAGTAGATGCGCCCCGCTCCGCCGGTGGCGAAGATGGTGGCCTTGGACTGGAAGGCGACGATCTCGCCGGTCTCCATTTCCAGCGCGGTGACGCCGAGCACTTCGCCCTCGGCGTCGCGGATCAGGTCGAGCGCCATCCACTCGACGAAGAACTGGGTGTTGGCGCGCACGTTGCGCTGGTAGAGCGCGTGCAACATGGCATGGCCGGTGCGATCGGCCGCGGCGCAGGCCCGGCGGACGGGCTTCTCGCCGAAATTCGACATGTGGCCGCCGAAGGGGCGCTGGTAGATCTTGCCGCTATCGGTGCGGTCGAAAGGCATGCCGTAGTGCTCGAGCTCGATGACCACCTCGTTGGCCTTGCGGCACATGAACTCGATCGCGTCCTGGTCGCCGAGCCAGTCGGAGCCCTTGACGGTGTCGTACATGTGCCAGTGCCAGTGGTCCTCCTCGGAGTTGCCCAGACTCGCCGCCACGCCGCCCTGCGCCGCCACGGTGTGGGAGCGCGTCGGGAAGACCTTGGTGATGACGGCCGTCTTGAGGCCGGATTCGGACAGTTGCAGTGCGGCGCGCAGGCCGGCACCGCCGGCGCCGACGATGACTGCGTCAAAAGTGCGTTTGGTAACTTTCACTTTCAGAGTCTCCAGATGATGGACACCGCCCAGCCGGTGTAGCCGACGAGGGCGAGGAGCGTGAGGGCGTGCAGCGCAAGGCGCACGCCGGTCGGCTTGACGTAGTCCATCCAGATGTCGCGCACGCCGACCCAGGCGTGGTACATGAGGCTGACGATGAAGAGGAAGGTGAGGAAGCGCATGAAGCCGCCGGCCATGAAGGCGTGCCAGGTCTCGAAGTCGATGCGTTCCTGTCCCAATAGCAGGATGAGGAAGATCAGGGTGTAGGCCGCCATGACGGCCGCCGAGATGCGCTGGATCAGCCAGTCCTTCAAACCGTAGTGCGCGCCGACGATGATGTCCTTCACCATAGTTTCACCCCCAGGATCACGGTCAGGGCCAGGCTGACGGCCAGCACCGCCTTGGCGCTGGCGCGCGCCGGCTTGAGGTCGGTGCCCATGTTCAGGTCGAGCAGCAGGATGCGGATGCCCATGCAGAAATGATGCAGGAAGGCCCAGAGCAGGCCGATCAGGAGCAGCTTCACGAGGGGATGGGAGACGAAGGCCTTGAACATGGCGAAGCCAAGCGACGAATCGAGGCTCAGGTCGAGCAGGAAAATCAGGAAGGGCAGCATGAGGAACAGCCCCGCTCCGCTGACCCGGTGCAATATCGACGCAATGGCCGGAAGCGGCTGCTTGATGACCCGCAGGTCAAGATGCTTCGGGCGCTCCTTTTTCATGGTTATTTCCGTCATATTAAATTCCTCTGCGCTGTGCGGCGCAACATAAAACGCCGCGATACCCCGATAAATTCTAAATTATAGCGCCTCGCCGGGCGTCCGCCTCTGAGCTTCAGCCTCAATTCAATTCGTTCAGGTAGTAGTGTTCGGCGGTGGCGTACAGGCCGCGCCGCCACTCCACCGGCTTGTCGCCGTAGGTGTAGGTGACACGCTCTACCGAAAGCAGCGGGCTGCCCTCGTCGACCGCCAGTTGTTCCGCCGTGGCACGGTCCGCGGCGACGGCGCGGATGCGTTCCTCGGCGCGGATCATGCGCACGCCGAAGCGCGTTTCGAACAGGCTGTAGAGGGAGCCCTGGTAATCCTGCAGGACCTCCAGCGAAAGCCCCTGGAAGATTTCACCCGGCAGGTAGATTTCATCCAGAACGACCGGTTTGCCGCTGAACTTGAGCACGCGGCGCACGATGGTGATCGGCGCACCGGGGGCAATGTCGAGGATGCGGGCGGCTTCCTGACCGGCCTTGGCGCGCCAGCATTCCAGCGGCACGCTCTGCGGCACGCTGACGCCCCCCTCGTTGGGCACGACGCGTAGAAAGCGGAAAAAGGCGCGCGGGTCATTGTGCGAAGCAACATAAGTGCCCTTCCCCTGCTTGCGCACGACGAGATTCTCGGCGGACATTTCATCGATGGCCTTGCGCACGGTGCCCTGGCTGACGTTGAAACGAATGGCCAGTTCGGCCTCGCTGGGAATAACCTCGCCGGGACGCCATTCGCCGGATGCAAGCCCCTGCAGGATCAGGTTCTTGATCTGGCGGTAGAGAGGACTGAAGGTCGGGGACACTTGCGCCATGGGCGAATTTCAGCATAAAAAAACCCTAACGTCTATAGTCTCTCTTATGTCTTATATAAGACATAAGATACCTATTGACACACTACAAAAAGGAAACTACCATCGCCCGCATTCCCGGCTGGTGTGTATTTGCATGATTCTGCTTCCACGCCCGTCCGGCGAAGCGCCTTTCGAACAACCTGAATCGAGGAGTCACTCCCATGGCCAAAGCCCCCGTTCGAGTCACCGTCACCGGCGCCGCCGGTCAAATCGGTTACGCCCTGCTGTTCCGCATCGCCAGCGGCGAAATGCTCGGCAAGGACCAGCCCGTCATCCTGCAGATGCTCGAGCTGCCCATGGAGAAGGCCCAGGCCGCGCTCAAGGGCGTCATGATGGAACTCGACGACTGCGCCTTCCCGCTGCTCGCCGGCATGGTCGGCACGTCCGACCCGATGGTGGCCTTCAAGGACACCGACTACGCCCTGCTGGTCGGCGCCCGGCCGCGCGGCCCCGGCATGGAGCGCAAGGACCTGCTGCTCGAAAACGCCAAGATATTCATCGAGCAGGGCAAGGCCCTCAATGCCGTCGCTTCACGCAAAGTGCGAGTGCTGGTGGTCGGCAACCCGGCCAACACCAATGCCTACATCGCCATGAAGTCGGCGCCCGACCTGCCGAAGCAGAACTTCACCGCCATGCTGCGTCTCGACCACAACCGCGCCGTCTCGCAGCTCGCCACGCGCACCGGAAAGGCCGTCACCGAAATCGAGAAGATGATCGTCTGGGGCAACCATTCCCCGACCATGTATCCGGACGTCCGCTTCTGCACCGTCTCCGGCCAGGCCGCGCCGCAGGCGATCAACGACGAAGCCTGGTACAGGAACGAGTACATCCCGAAGGTCGGCAAGCGCGGCGCTGCCATCATCGAGGCGCGCGGCGCCTCCTCGGCCGCTTCCGCCGCCAACGCCGCCATCGACCACATGCGCGACTGGGCGCTCGGCACCAACGGCAAGTGGGTCACCATGGGTATTCCCTCCGACGGCTCCTACGGCATCCCGCAGGATATCGTCTATGGCGTGCCGGTCACCTGCGCCAACGGCGAGTACGCCCGCGTCGCCGATCTGGCCATCGACGACTACTCGCGCACCATGATGGACAAGACTCTCGCCGAGCTGAAGGAAGAGCAGGCCGGCGTGGCCGGCATGCTCGGCTGAGAATCCGGAACGGGGTGAACGCAAAGTGAACGCTGCGCTTCACCCCTCAACCGTTCTCTACCGCGAGGCGAAGCCCTTCCCTGCCCTGCCGGCCTGCGAACACTACGCCGGCAGCGAAAAACTGATAGGCAAGGCGCTTGCCCTGCAGCAGACGCTGGGGCCGATCTTCGACGTCACCTGCGATTGCGAGGACGGCGCCCCCGCCGGCGCCGAGCAGGCCCATGCCGGGATGGTGGCGAATGCCATCAATTCTCCGGACAATCGCCACGGCCGCGTCGGCGCGCGCATCCACGACATCACGCACCCGCACTGGCGCAGCGACCTGGAAATCATCGTCGGCACGGCGGGCAACCGGCTGGCCTACATTACCCTGCCCAAGGCCTCCGGCCGGCAGGACGTGCAGACGATGCTGATGGCGCTCGCCGCCATCGCGAAGAACTGCGGGCTGGGCAAGCCGATTCCCGCGCATGTGCTGATCGAGACCCACGGCGCGCTGCGCGAGGTGGAGGAAATCGCCGCCCTGCCCGGCGTGGAGACGCTGGACTTCGGCCTGATGGATTTCGTCAGCGGTCACCACGGCGCGATTCCCGCTGCGGCGATGAAAAGCCCAGGCCAGTTCGAACACCCGCTGGTGGTGCGCGCCAAGTGCGCCATCGCCGCCGCCGCGCTCGGTCACGGCCTGGTGCCCGCCCACAACGTGACGACTGAACTGCACGACACGCAGGCGGTCTATCAGGATGCCAGGCGCGCCCGCGCGCAGTTCGGCTATCTGCGCATGTGGAGCATCCATCCGAACCAGGTGCAGCCCATCGTCGACGCCATGCGGCCCGATTTCGGCGAGGTCAACGAGGCTTCGGGAATCCTGCTCGCCGCGCAGGCCGCCGACTGGGGCCCGATCCGCCACGACGGCCGCCTGCACGACCGCGCCTCGTACCGCTATTACTGGGAGCTGCTGCAGCGCGCCCACACGACCGGCATGGATTTGCCGGCCAGCGCACGCCAGCAGTTCTTTTCAACCACGCATTAACCATCCTTACTGAGAGGACACCCCTGTGCTAGAAGCCTACCGCGCCCATGTCGCCGAACGCGCCGCCCTCGGCATCCCGCCGCTGCCCCTCACCGCCAGGCAGACCGAGGAGCTGGTCGCCCTGCTGAAGGCCCCGCCCAGGGGCGAGGAGGCCTTCCTGGTCGACCTCATCACCCACCGCGTACCGGCCGGCGTGGACGCCGCCGCCAAGGTCAAGGCCGCCTTTCTGGCCGTCGTCGCCCAGGGCAGCGAGAAGTGCGCCCTCATCTCGCGCGAGAAGGCCACGGAACTGCTCGGCACCATGCTCGGCGGCTACAACGTCAAGCCGCTCATCGACCTGCTCGACGATGCCGCCGTCGGCACCGTCGCGGCGAAAGGCCTCAAGGGCACGCTGCTGATGTTCGACTTTTTCCACGACGTCGCCGAGAAGGCCAAAACCGGCAATGCAAATGCGAAATCCGTCATGCAGTCCTGGGCCGACGCCGAGTGGTTCACCTCGCGCCCTGAAGTGCCGAAAAGCCTCACCGTCACCATCTTCAAGGTGACCGGCGAGACCAACACCGACGACCTCTCTCCTGCGCCGGATGCCTGGAGCCGCCCGGATATTCCCTTGCATGCGCTGGCCATGCTGAAGAATCCGCGGCAGGGCATCGAAGCCGACGAACCGGGCAAGATCGGCCCGATCAGGCAGCTCGACGCACTCAAGGCCAAGGGCCACCTCGTCGCCTACGTCGGCGACGTGGTCGGCACCGGCTCCTCGCGCAAGTCGGCGACCAATTCCGTACTGTGGTTCACCGGCGAGGACATCCCCTTCGTGCCGAACAAGCGTTTCGGCGGCGTCTGCCTCGGCAGCAAGATCGCGCCGATTTTCTACAACACCATGGAAGATGCCGGCGCGCTGCCGATCGAACTCGATGTGTCCAAAATGGACATGGGCGACGTCGTCGAACTGCGTCCGTATGAAGGCAAGGCGCTGAAGAACGGTGCGGTCGTCGCCGAATTCAAGGTCAAGTCCGAAGTGATCTTCGACGAAGTGCGCGCCGGCGGACGCATTCCGCTCATCATCGGCCGCGGCCTCACCACCCGCGCGCGCGAGGCGCTCGGCCTGCCCGTCTCCACGCTGTTCCGCCTGCCGCAGGCGCCGAAGGACACGGGCAAAGGCTACTCGCAGGCACAGAAGATGGTCGGCCGCGCCTGCGGCCTGCCCGAAGGCAAGGGGGTGCGTCCCGGCACCTACTGCGAGCCGCGCATGACCTCGGTCGGCTCGCAGGACACCACCGGCCCGATGACCCGCGACGAACTGAAGGACCTCGCCTGCCTCGGCTTCTCCGCCGACCTGGTCATGCAGTCCTTCTGCCATACCGCCGCCTACCCGAAGCTGGTCGATATCAAAACCCATCGCACGCTGCCCAGCTTCATCACTGCCCGCGGCGGCATCAGCCTGAAGCCGGGCGATGGCGTGATCCATTCCTGGCTCAACCGCTTCCTGCTGCCCGATACCGTCGGCACCGGCGGCGACAGCCACACGCGCTTCCCGATCGGCATTTCCTTCCCGGCCGGCTCCGGCCTCGTCGCCTTTGCCGCCGCCACCGGCGTCATGCCGCTCGACATGCCGGAATCGGTGCTGGTGCGCTTCAAGGGCACACTGCAACCCGGCATCACCCTGCGCGACCTGGTCAATGCCATTCCGCTCTACGCCATCAAGCAGGGCCTCCTCACGGTGGCCAAGCAGGGCAAGAAAAACATCTTCTCCGGCCGCATCCTCGAAATCGAAGGCCTGCCCGACCTCAAGGTGGAACAGGCCTTCGAGCTCACCGACGCTTCCGCCGAACGTTCCGCCGCCGGCTGTGCGGTGCGCCTGAACAAGGAACCCATCGTCGAGTACATGCGCTCCAACATCACCCTCATGAAGTGGATGATCGCGGAAGGCTACGAAGACAAGCGCACCCTCGGCCGCCGCATCAAGGCCATGCAGGAATGGATCGCCAATGGCACCCTGCTCGCCCCGGATGCCGACGCCGAATACGCCGCGGTGATCGAGATCGACCTGGCCGACATCCGCGAACCGATCCTCGCCTGCCCCAACGATCCGGACGACGTGAAGATCCTCTCCGAAGTCGCCGGCGAGAAGATCGACGAGGTCTTCATCGGCTCGTGCATGACCAACATCGGCCACTTCCGCGCCGCCGGCAAGGTACTCGACGGCAAGACGGACATCCCGACGCGCCTGTGGATCGCCCCGCCGACCAAGATGGACGCCATGATCCTCAACGAGGAAGGCTACTACGCCGTCCTCGGCAAGTCCGGCGCGCGCATGGAAATGCCCGGCTGCTCGCTGTGCATGGGCAACCAGGCGCAGATCAGGAAGGGCAGCACGGCGGTATCGACCTCCACCCGCAACTTCCCCAACCGCCTCGGCATCGACACCCGCGTCTATCTCAGCTCGGCCGAACTGGCCGCCGTCGCCGCGCTGATGGGCCGGATCCCGACCGTCGCCGAGTACATGGAACAGGTCAAGGCGGTGAATGCCAAGGCCGCCGATGTGTACCGCTACATGAACTTCGACCAGATCGCGGAGTTCCAGGAAGTGGCGGATACCGTGACGGTGTAATCGCCGTATCGCGGGGACTGACTTTTGCCCTGTCCGTAAATGCAACCCCGCCGAACGGCGGGGTTGCGCTTTTGAAACCCCGGAATCACCCCGCGCTTGCCTTCCCGGCAAAGGGAAAGCGACAATCAATCAAATTGCAGGAAATGCAGAACTTGCCCTACTACCTGTTGCTCGTCGCCCTCGCCGCAGTTGCGCTCGCGGCGTTTTTCGTCATCCGGCGAAGGCGGGAGCGCGGGCAGGCGCAGGCGGCATTGCGCGACAGCGAGGCGCGCTTCCGCGATTTCACCGAACTGTCCTCGGACTGGTACTGGGAACAGGACGCCGAATTCCGCTTCAGTGTCATGTCCAATGGAGCCTACGTGACACCGCAAAGCACGATCGGCAAGACACGCTGGGAACTGCCGATCATCGGCATGACCGAGGCGGACTGGCAGGCCCACCGCGAGACGCTGGAGCGCCACGAGGAATTCCGCAATCTGGTCTATCAGAACGAACCGCGGCCCGGCGTCCTGCGCTGGTATTCGATCAGCGGCAGGCCGTTCTTCGGGCCCGACGGGGAATTCCGCGGCTACCGGGGCACCGGCACCGACATCACCAATCGCAAGCAGGCCGAGGAAACCCTGCGCGAGCACGCCACGCAGCTGCAGCTCATCTACGACACCGCCAATGTTTCGATATTCAACGTCGACACGCAAGGCGTCATCACGCACGCCAACCAGCGCATGACGGAGATGTTCGCCTGCCCGATGGCAAGGCTGATCGGCAGCGAGTACGTTGCCCATATCCACCCCGCCGAGCGGGAAACCGGCAGGAAGATGATGCTTGCGCTGCTCGCCAGCGACATCCCGATGGTGAGTCTCGAGCGGCACTACAGGCGCGACGACGGCACGGAGTTCTGGGGCCATCTGACCGGAAGGCAGATGTTCGACGCCGAAGGGAATGCGGCAGGACTGGTGGGGGTGATTGCCGACGTCTCCGAACGCAAGCGGGCGGAGGATGCGCTGCGCGAACTGAACGAAACCCTGGAACAGAAGGTAGCCGAGCGCACGCGCGAGCTGGAAGCCTTCAGCTACTCGGTTGCCCACGACCTGCGCAGCCCGCTGCGGGCCATCGACGGCTTCAGCCAGCTCGTCCTCAGCGATAACGCAGACAAGCTGGATCCGGCTTCGGTCGGCAATCTCCGGCGTGTGCGCGCCGCGGCTCAGCGGCTGGGCGAATTGATCGACGACATGCTCGAGCTCGCGCTGGTCACGCGCACGGAAGTAAACAAGCAGCAGGCAGACCTGACCCAGATGGCCCGGGAAGTCATGGAGGCCCTGCACGGAACACAGCCGGATCGGGACGTGCATTTCTCGGCAGCGGACAACGTCTCCGCGCAAGCCGACCTCTTCCTCGCTCGCATCCTGCTCGACAACCTGCTCGGAAACGCCTGGAAATACACCGGCAGGACGGCCTCCGCGCAGATCGAATTCGGCCGCAGCGAACAAAACGGCGAAGCCGTCTATTTCGTGCGCGACAACGGCATCGGCTTCGACATGGCCTACGCGGACAAGCTGTTCAAGCCCTTCCAGCGCCTGCACCACCGCGACGACTTCGAGGGCAGCGGCATCGGCCTGAGCATCGCCCAGCGCATCGTCTCGCGCCACGGCGGCAGGATCTGGGCGGAGAGCCGGCCGGGAGAGGGTGCGACCTTCTTCTTTACCTTCGGCTGACTTTTACCCCCCAAAAAGCACAACCCCGCCATTCGGCGGGGTTGGTTTTCCCGGAACCCGGTTCAGCTACTTCATCCGCGCCACTGTTCCGATCGCTTCATGGACACCTCATGCTGCGCCCTCACCCGCGCCCGATAGGGAATGTCATACAGCAGGCAGGCGCCGATGAACACGATCACCACGGCCAGCCCCTGATGGACACCCCATGAAGACAGCATCGAATAAGCCGGGTAGGCCAGGCCAGCCGACACCAGCAACCATATGAGCCCCAAGGCCCGGGCGCCGGATTCGGCGGAATCTTTCCTGCTGCTTGCCATTGCGCGTTCCTCCTTCAATTCGAATGCATCGACGCGAGGCACTTTGCAATCCCCATGCCTGTCTTATGGTGAGCCACAAGCAATTGAAATCACAGGGATACCCAAATGGTATGACGGTTGATCCTGCCAACGAATGCCACATCCGGACGGAAAACGGCACTTTCCCGGGTCGACTCAACCGGCGAGGGCAAGCAGGGCGAAGCGGCGGATGTCGCTTCAAGGCGCGGTTACCTCTCAGCGCAGCAGCGTTGCGGGGATGGCCGCAAGTCCGGGATGCCGCCAGCGCAGCAGCGCCGTGAGGATCGATTCTGCCCGGCCGCGCGAAGCGGTACCGGGTGCCTGGCTGCATGTCCGGGTGGCGATCAGCAGCGAATCCTTCAGCGCCGACACCACCACCGGAGCATTGTCCTCCGCCACCCAGCGCTGGCCCGGGCCGAGGATGATGTCCTCCGCGTGGCCGTCGACGGTGATCCACAATTCGCCGGCCCGGCAGGCCAGCTCCCTGCCCTTGAGGCGCGCCAGCGCCAGCAACTCGCCGTCGGCGAGCTCGTAGCGGGTCTCTTGCACAATTTTCGCCATGACCTTATCCTCCATGCGTAACATGCATTAACGGGTGCGTCTGCATGTACTGTCAGGATAGGCATCCACCCTATGATGCACAAACGAGTAATCCGAATCGATCACATGAGTATTTCTCATGAATAGAGATCGCCTCCCCTCCCTCGATCCGCTCAAGGGCTTCGAGTCCGCCGCGCGCCACCTCAGCTTCACCCGGGCCGGGGCGGAACTTTTCCTTACCCAGTCGGCGATCAGCCGGCAGATCCAGACGCTGGAGGAACAGCTCGGCGTGAAGCTCTTCCGCCGTACGACGCGAAGCCTCAGCCTGACGCCGGAAGGCGAGGTGCTGCAGCGCGCCGTGAGTGAAACGCTCGACCGCCTCGCCGAGGTCTGCGCCGGGCTCAAGGCGACGCAGCGGCGTCCGCGCGTGACGGTCTCGGCGGCGGTCGGCATCGCCTCGCTCTGGCTGGTGCCGCGCCTGGCCGCCTTTCAGGAAATCGAACCCGACGTCGACGTGCGGCTCTCCGCCGACAACCGCATGGTGGACCTGGCGCGCGAGGACATCGATCTCGCCCTGCGCTATATCGCTCCGGAGGAGGCGCCGCCCGGCGCCAGCCTGCTGTTCGAGGAAGTGGTCTTTCCGGTGGCGGCGCCGAAGCTCGCCGCCAGGCTGCCCGCCGTGCTGCGGGCGGAAGACCTGGCCAAACTGACGCTGCTGGCCTACGACGACGGACGCAAGGCGCCCTGGCTCACCTGGGAGCCCTGGCTTATCGGCCTCGGGCTCGCCCAGGCCCGGCCCAAGGCCGTGCTCGGATTCAACCAGTACGACCAGCTCATCCGCGCCGCAGTGGACGGCCGCGGCATCGCACTGGGGCGCGGCCCGCTGGTGGCGCAACTGATTGCCGAAAGAAAGCTGAGGTCGCTGGGCAAGTCGCGCCAGCGGGTCGCCACGCGCGCCTACTTCCTGGTGCACGCGCCCAGGCCAGCGCGGCCCGAGGTGGAGCGCTTCGCGCAGTGGCTGCTGACGGAAGCGAGAAAGACGCAGAGAGATGCCGGGGAATAGGCCGGCAGGAACGGCAGATGACCATGACCGGGGATGCACCCATGACCCAACCCAGATGCGGTTATTGCGAAGACTGGAATCGGCAGCACCCGAACGAAGCCCCGCGGACCAGCTGCGGGGCCTGCGATTCATGCGGTGCGCCAGGGCACTTCGGGGCACATCCCCGGCGGCCCGCCAGCATCTGCCTGTGCGAAGAACACTGGGCCGAACTGACTGCCCCCGGATACCGCTTCGAGCTGTATCACCTCGTCTATCTGTTCGTATTGCTCACGTTTGCGGCCATCGCCTATTCATTCGCCGCCAAATGGTTCTGATCGCCGTATCGCGGAGACTGACTTCGTTTTCGGCAGGGACCCGCATTCAGTCGCGCCGCCCCTCCTCGACCGCCTTCCTCCGCCAGATCCAGACGTAGTGGGCGCCGGAGACGAGTACCGAGGCGAACACCAGGATGAACAGCGGTGTCAGCCAGGCGCCGGCTTCGACCAGTTGCGCGGCCTGCGCCATGACCAGCGAGATCACGCCGAATTCGAGGAAGGTGTTGGCCTTGGAGAGGCGCGTCGGCGCCATCTCGATGCGACCGACGACGAAGCGGTAGGCGACGGCGCCGGCGACGATGACGGCGTCGCGCATGACGATCACCACCGCCAGCCAGATCGGCAGCAGGCCCTGCGCCGCCATCAGGATGGCGACGATCATCATGGTCATCTTGTCGGCGACGGGGTCGAGCACGGCGCCGAGCTGCGACATCTGGTTGAAGCGCCGCGCGATGAAGCCGTCCACCCAGTCGCCGACGGCCGCGACGACGAAGACGGCGAAGGCCAGCGTGTAGTCGTGGTCGAGCAGCAGGAAGGCCACCACCGGGATCAGCAGCACCCGGCCGATGGTGATGATGTTGGGAAGGGTGAACATGGCGCGGGGAATGATGCCCTGAGACGCGCCGCAGGGCAACGGTGATAGCATTGCCGCTTCATTTTGGAGAATGAAATGACCGACACCGCCCCCCGCCTGCGCCTCGGCATCCCCAAGGGCAGCCTGCAGGAAACCACCCAGAAACTCTTCCAGCAGGCCGGCTTCAACCTGCGCATTTCCGGCCGCTCGTATTACCCGGACATCGACGACGCCGAGATCCAGTGCATCCTCATCCGCCCGCAGGAAATGGCGCGCTACGTCGAGCAGGGCGTGCTCGACTGCGCCATCACCGGCCTCGACTGGATGCTGGAGACCGGCGCCGACGTCGAGGAGCTGGCCGACCTGCGCGCGCCCTGGCCGAACTACGGCACGGTGCGCTGGGTGATGGCCTCCAAGGAGGGCTCGCCCTTCGACAGCGTGAAGGACCTGGAGGGCCGCCACATCGCCACCGAGGCAGTCGGCATGACCAGGCGCTTCCTCGCCGGGCACGGCGTGAATGCCAGCGTCGAGTTCTCCTGGGGCGCCACCGAAGTGAAGCCGCCGCTCCTCGCCGACGCCATCGTCGACGTCTCCGAGACCGGCTCGTCGCTGCGCGCCAACCAGCTGCGCGTGATGCACGTCGTGCTGGAGAGCACGCCGCGCTTCATCGCCAACCGCGCCGCCGCGAAGGACGACTGGAAGCGCGCCAAGATCGAACGCATGCTGATGCTGCTGAAGGGCGCCATCGCCGCCGCCACGCGCGTGCTGCTGGCGATGAACGTGCCGAAGGACAGGGTCGACGCCATGCTGAAGATCCTGCCCGCGCTGGCCACCCCCACCGTCTCGCACCTGGCCGACCCGGACTGGGTCGACCTCAGCACTGTGGTGGAGGAAAAGCAGGTGCGCGAGCTGATTCCCCGCCTCTACGAGGCTGGCGCACGCGGCATCATCGAATTGCCCATCAACAAGATCATCGAGTGAGCATGGCGCGAAGCTTTGGTCCCGTGCACTTCATCCCCGGCGCCGACAAGGGACGCTACCCGCACTCGAACTCCGTCCATGTCGAGGGCGCCGGCATCCTGATCGACGCCGGCGCGGATGAAGCGCGCTACCGCGGGCTGCTCGCCGGCCGCGACGTGAAGGAAGTCTGGCTGTCGCATTGCCATGAAGATCATCTGACCCACCTCGACCTCTTCGCAGGCCTGCCCCTCGTTCAGATGGCCTGCGAGGCCGAAGCGCTGTCCGGCGTCGAGGCGATACTCGACGGGTACGGCTTCGAACGCGAGGACTACCGCGACTACTGGCGGGCGAGGCTGTCCGCGGAATTCAACATCCGGCCGCGCCGGGCGACGCGGTACTTCACCCCGGGCGAGATCCTCGACCTCGGCGTGTGCACGGTGGAATTCATCCTCAGCCCCGGCCACACGCCGGGCCACACCGCCTTCTTCTTCCGCGAACCGCAGGTGCTGTTCATGGGCGATTACGACCTCACCGCCTTCGGCCCCTGGTACGGCGACCGCCGCGGCTCCATCGAGGACACCATTGCCTCGGTGCGCCGGCTGCAACAGGTGCCGGCGAAAGTGTGGCTGACCAGCCACGAGGACGGCTGCTTCGAGGGGGATGCGACGGAGGCCTTCGAGCGCTACCTCGCCGTCATCGACGCGCGCGAGGCGAAGCTGCTGGACTTCCTCTCACAGCCACGCACGATGGAAGACATCGTCGCCGCCTGCCTGGTCTACCGCAAGCCGCGCGAGCCGAAGGCCTTCTTCGAGTGGGGAGAAGGCGCCATCATGGGCAAGCACATCGAGCGGCTCATGCGCAACGGCGCGGTCGTGCTGGAGGATGGCTGCTACCGGCGGGTGGCCTAGGGTCTGCCATTGCACCTTCAACAGGCAAAGTCCCCCGCCATATCACTTTCGTTATCACGCCGCCCGCCACTCGGACGCTCCCCCGGTTTCCATATTCCCCACGGGAGGAGAACATTGCTTTTGATCAATCTGTTTTAATGCTATAAACATGGCTGACCCTCAAGCTACGCCTCGACGGGACATCTTCCCCCTTGAGGCGAATCGACGGTTTCCATCAGGGCAATGGCTCATGCAACTGATTGACAAGACGATGCGGCGGCTTTCCCGCCCGGCCATGATCACGCTGGGCTATCTCGCGGTGGCAGCCGTCTGGATATTCGCGTCCGACCGGCTGGTCGCCCTCCTCGCAACGGACCACGCCGCCCTCGTCCGCATCCAGGCATGGAAGGGCTTGGCCTTCGTCCTGGTGACCTGCCTGGTCCTCTACACCCTGCTGCGCACGGTTTATCCCATCCCCGAAACCGCAGGACGCGAGACCGTCCCGTCGGAGCGCCACCGGACCGGCATGCTGGCAACGGCCTTCGTCGTGCTGGCCGCCATCATCATCGGTTTCGGCACCCTGGCCTACCGGCACCAGGCCGACTCCTTCAAGTCGCACCAGTACAAGCAGCAGACCGCCATCGCCGAACTCAAGGGCGCGCAGATCGAGCGCTGGGTCAGCGGTCATCGCCAGGAGGCGGAACAGCTGCGCAGCGATCCGGACCTGATGGAGGCGGCACGGCAGTATTCCAAAGGGATCACCGGCAAGAACGCCCGCCACATTCGCATTCATTTCGAAGGCCTGCTCAATTCCGACCGCTGGGCCGGCATCGGGCTCTATGCGACGGACGGACAGCCCCTGCTCCTGACTGGACGCACCGAGGCGGCGGATCCCGGGCTCAGGCAGGCGATCGCGGATACGGCCGCGAACGGAGGTTTCCGCATCAACGACATGCACGGCGTAGGGGAGACGGATTACTGCATCGATTTTCTCGTCTCCATCCCTGCCGGCCCGATCGGCGGCCGGCCAGGCGCCGTGCTGGTCCTCAGCGCCGATCCGCGGAATTCCCTGTTTCAGATGGCACAGTCGTGGCCCATTCCCAGCGCTTCCTCGGAAACCCTGCTGTTGCGCCGCGAAGGCGACGAAGTCGTTTACCTGTCGCCGCTGCGCCATGCCGGCAGCAAGCCGCTGGACCTGCGCAAGCCGCTCGCCGCCGCCGACCTGCCGGCCGTTCAAGCCGTGCTGCAGGGCGAGGGCGTCTTCGAGGGCGTGGATTACCGCGGTGCGCCCGTGCTCGCCGCCTTCCGGCCGGTGGCCGGCACCGCATGGCATATGCTCGCCAAGACCGACACCGAGGAGGTCATGCAGCCGCTGCGCCAGCAGGCCCGGCTGATTTTCATCGTCGTCCTGCTGGCGATCGGCGTCACCGGACTGTTCGTCGCCTTCCTCTGGCGCGGCCAGCACTCCGCCTTCGCCGCCGCGCAGCAGCGCAGCCGGGAGGAACGCGAGGCGCTGGCAAGCCAGTTCAACGCCCTCTTTCAGCAGGCGCACGACAGCATCCTGCTGGTCGACCCGGCCGGCCGCGTGGCCGAAGCCAACGACGCCGCCCTCGCTGCCTATGGCTACACGGCCGAGGAAATCCGGCGGATCACGGTGCGCGACCTGCGCGCAGCCGAAGCCCAGGCGAGCTTCGAGAGCGATTTCGAGGCTGCGGCGCAGCCCGGCGGCGTGCTGTTCGAGACCCGCCACCGGCGCAAGGACGGCAGCACCTTCCCGGTGGAAGTCAGCTCCAGGAAGATCGACATCGATGGCAAGCCCTATCGCCAGAGCTTCATCCGCGACATCGGCGCACGCAAGCTGGCCGAGGAAAAAAGCCAGCAGCAGCTCAAGGAACTGCGGCAGTGGTACGAAGCGACACTGGATCGCGAGG
>Ga0172380_10002817_pt1 | contig 25576 bp, 27 predicted proteins | sample Leawe162metaG_FD_119747 | JGI IMG/M metagenome (GOLD analysis project Ga0172380, IMG submission 119747) | Leachate microbial communities from a municipal landfill in Southern Ontario, Canada - Leachate well 162 metaG | ecosystem: Engineered > Solid waste > Landfill > Unclassified | place...
CTAGCGATACCTCGGCTTGATTCACCCCAGGGAGTTCCTGCAGAACCTTGGTGACGGTTTTCACGCAGCCGCCACAGCTCATTCCCGTGACTTTCAAGGTTGTTGTTTCCACGTTATCTCCTTTTCAGTTGGTAGTGCGGCGGCCTGGTTGCCAGCGGCGCAGCAGCAAGGAATTGCTCACGACAGATACCGAACTCATGGCCATCGCTGCACCAGCGATGACCGGGTTGAGCAAGCCGAACGCCGCCAAGGGTATGCCCAGCACATTGTAGATGAATGCAAAAAACAGGTTCTGGCGTATCTTGGCGAGTGTGGCACGTGACAAATCGATGGCGTCAGCGACGCTGTTGAGGTCGTCACGCATCAAGGTCACGCCGGCAGTCTCCATCGCCACATCCGAGCCGGCGCCCATGGCAAAACCGACATCGGCCGCTGCCAGGGCCGGTGCATCGTTGATGCCGTCACCGGCCATGCCGACACACTTGCTGCGCTTGGCCGCATCGGCTTTGAGGGCGACGATGGCTTGCGCCTTGTCGCCAGGCAATACACCTGCCTGGTAGCGGCTAATGCCGGCTTCGCGCGCAATGACAGCGGCAGTCTCGGCATTGTCGCCGGTCAGCATGACGATCTCGACACCAAGCGCATGCAGCCCCGCCACGGCGGCACGCGTCGTATCGCGCAGAGGATCACGCACTGCAAGGATTCCCAATACTTGCCCGGCACGGACAACCACCACTGTGCTCTTGCCGGCTTGCTGCAGCGGCAGCAATGCTTCAATGGCAAATTGCAGCCCTTCTTCCTCAATGAAGCCTGGCGAACCGAGCAAACACTGCACGCCAGCCACTTCGCCGCGCAATCCCTTGCCGGGCAGGGCGGTCACGTTTTGCAAAGACAGCAGCGCGATGCCTGCATCAGCCGCACGCAACACGATTGCAGCAGCGAGCGGATGGGTGGCTCCCTGTTCAAGCGTGGCGGCAACCTGCAACAAATCGTCAGCCGAAACACCGTTGAGTGGCACAAGATCAGTCACAACCGGCTTGCCCCGAGTCAGGGTGCCAGTCTTGTCCACCGCCAACACAGCGATCTTTTCTGCAAGTTCGAGGGCTTCAGCATCCTTGATCAAAATACCGGCTTTCGCCCCCTGCCCTGTACCCACCATGATCGCTGTCGGGGTCGCCAGGCCGAGCGCGCAGGGGCAGGCAATCACCAGCACGGCGACGGCATTGATCAGCGCCACGGTGAAATCTCCGGAAAAAATCCACCACGCAACAAACGTCAGCAAGGCGATCGCGCTCACCACCGGAACGAAAATCGCAGCAATCTTGTCGGCCAGGCGCTGCACCGGGGCTTTCGAGCCTTGCGCCCGTTCCACCATGTTGATGATGCCGGCCAGCAGTGTATGGCTGCCGACACCCGTGGCACGGCAGCGCAGCAATCCGGCGCCATTCACCGTTGCAGCGAATAGCTTGTCGCCGCTTCGCTTGGCGACAGGCAAACTCTCGCCGGTAAGCATCGCCTCGTCCAGGGTGGATCTACCCTCAACGATTTCGCCATCGACCGGAACGCTTTCGCCCGGCCGGACGATAAAGATATCGCCGGGCAGGATGGCCTTGACAGCCATCTCGACCAACTCGCCCTGCCGCTCGATCCAGGCGGTTTGCGGCTGCAAGCGGATCAGGGCTTCCAGCGCCTGCGAGGTGCGCGCCTTGGCGCGGGCTTCGAGTATTTTGCCCAGCAGCACCAGAGTGATGACCGTGGCGGATGCCTCGAAATAGACATGCTGGTGCTGCAGACCGGCCAGTGTCACGACCAGGCTGAGGAGATAGGCCATGCTGGTACCGAGCGCCACCAAAACATCCATGTTGCCCCCGCCACCGCGCAGTGCATTGAAGGCGCCGCGATAGAAGCGCCAGCCGATCCAGAATTGCACCGGCGTTGCCAGGACCAGTTGCAGCCAGCGCGGCAACACGTCGGCATGTGCGGAGGAGTTCCCGCCGAACATCCAGGCCATTTGCGCCACCAGGGGCAGCGTGAGTGCGGCAGCAATCCAGAAACGCCGCAACTCTTCCTGGTAGTTCAGCAGCTTCTGCTGTCTTTCAGCGGCGCGCGTGTCTGCGCTGGAAATCTGCGCCTTGAATCCGGTGCGCTCGACAGTTGCGATCAATTGCGCCGCATCGCTCAATTCCGGATCGAATCGGACATGGGCTTTTTCGGCGGCAAAGTTCACCGCCGCCTCCACTCCCGGCATACGATTTAGCTGCTTCTCGATGCGCGCCGCACAGGCTGCGCAACTCATGCCCTCGATCGCCAGATCCAGCGCGTCATCTGAATTTGCCGGCATGGGCCTATTTCGCCAGCAGTACTGGAATTTGTGACAGGTGCAGCACCCGCGTGGCAACCGAGCCGAGGATGGCGTTCTGCAGCACGCCATGCCCATGGCTGCCCATGCAGATCAGGTCACAGGCCAGTTCTCCGGCGAGCTTGACGATGATCGCCGCGGGCTCGCCGACATGGATATGCGCGGTATGCGGCAAGCTTGCCGCGTCCAGCAACTGTCGCGCCGAAACGAGCAAGATTTCTCCTTCCTCACGGTAATAACGCTCCAATGCGTCATGACCGACGTGCTGGGTCGCCAAACCCACAGGAATCGGCGGTTGCACGGTGAGCAGATGCACTTCCGGCTTGTCGGCAAACCACCGGACGTGATCGATCAGGCTGCGCACGGCGCGCAAGGAAATCTCGGAACCATCCACTGCCAGCAGGATTTTCATGATTCCATTTTACACATGACAGATTCCTTGCCACAGCCGCCCACCCAGGGTGGTCGAGTTGATCAGGCCAAAAATGCCAAAACCGGATACCAGCAGGCCGGCGGCAAGACGCACTGACTTTGCCCGAACAAACGCCTGCAGGCGCTTCAGGACCAGTCCTGCCAACAACAGATTGGGCAAAGTGCCCAGACCGAATGCCAGCATCAAGCTAGCACCGCGCGTTGCATTGCCGGCCAGCAACGCTGCCGCCAGGACGCTATACACCATGCCGCAAGGCAGCCAGCCCCATAGCATGCCCAGGGACAAAGCCTGCGAGAATGAGCGCGCAGGCAGGAAGCGCTGCGTGTAAGGCTGGATCCTGCGCCACCAGCTTTGGCCGATCCGTTCAAGGAAACTCAAGGACTGCGTCAAACCGATCAAATACAAACCCAATGCCACGAGCATCAGATTGGCGGCAATGTAAAGCCCCAGCTGAACCGGCAACACATCGTTGAACAACAGGCCGAGGCTGCCGATCGATCCCATGGCAGCACCCGCCAGGGTATAGCTCAGAATCCGCCCGACGTTGTATCCCAGATGGAGTTGCCAAACTTTGCCCGGAACCGGCAGGTTCACCGTGATCGCGCTGACGATGCCGCCGCACATGACAACGCAATGCGTGCCGCCCAGCAGACCGATCAGAAAAACTGAAATAAAGCCTGTATCGGGCATTGAATGCATGGCGAACTGGAAATTTGACGAGCCGTCATCCGGCTTCCGCCTCCAGGCGGCTAGATGACTTTGGAATAACGGGTGCGTTCGCGATCAGTTCGAAGATAGCGATCGAATACCATGGCAATGTTGCGCACCAGCATACGCCCGCTCGGTTCGACACTGATCCATTGCCTGTCGATCTTGAGCAGGCCGGCCTGCTCCATTTCGCGCAAGGCGGCGAGTTCCGGAGCAAAGTAGGATGCGAAGTCGATCAGATGGGCAATCTCGATCGATTCGATCGACAAGACGAAATGACACATCAGCGCCTGAATGATCGAACGCCGCAACAAATCGTCAGCGACCAGTTCAATGCCGCGAACCACCGGCAATATGCCGCGATCCAGGGAATCGTAGTACTCGTCAAGCGTCTTGACGTTCTGGCAGTAGGTCGGTCCGACCTTGCTGATGGAGGAAACCCCGAACGCCATCAGGTCTGCCTCGGCATGCGTCGAATAGCCCTGGAAGTTGCGATGCAAGCGTCCCTGCCGCTGCGCTACGGCAAGTTCGTCATCCGGCTTGGCGAAATGGTCCATACCGATGAAAACATAGCCGGCATCGGTGAGGCGGCGGATCGCCAGCTGCAGAATTTGCAGCTTGGCATCCGGCGTTGGCAACTCACTCTCATTGATGCGTCGCTGCGGTTTCGCCAGCCCAGGCAAGTGCGCATAGTTGTATATCGACAGGCGATCGGGCGAGAGCCGGATGACCTCCTCGAGGGTGCGGTTGAAACTGATGACATTCTGCTTGGGCAAGCCATAGATCAGGTCCACGCTCACCGACTTGAAGCCATTGGCTCGCGCCGCCTCGATCACCAGACGCGTCTCGTCGAGGCTCTGTATGCGATTGACGGCCAGTTGCACTACTGGATCGAAATCCTGCACGCCAACGCTCATCCGGTTAAATCCGAGTTCGCCGAGCAGTGCCACGGTTTCCGCGTCCACCTTGCGCGGGTCGACCTCGATCGAATATTCGCCATTCGGCACAAGGCGGAAATGCTGACGAGTCATGTCCATGAGACGGCGCATTTCATCTTTAGAGAGGAAGGTCGGGGTGCCTCCACCCCAGTGAAGTTGCACTACGTCATGCGACCCTTCCAGCGCAGCTGACTGCATTGCCAACTCTTTCCCCAGGTATTTCAGGTACTTTGCAGAGCGGCCGTGGTCCTTGGTGATGATCTTGTTGCAGGCACAGTAATAGCAGATGGTGTTACAGAACGGGATATGGAAGTATAATGACAGCGGTCGACTGATACCCCCAATGGTGCGACGACCGAGCCACATGCAATAATCTTCGGCATCGAAGGCCTCGACGAAACGATCCGCCGTCGGGTAGGAGGTATACCGCGGACCATTGACGTCAAAACGACGAATGAGCTGCGGATCGAAAATCAGTTCTTGATAAGTTGTAGCCATCTGCAGCAGTATAAGTGATCCAGCCTGGCAACCAGTGCGCCAGCCTGTAAGATGCCGTAACCATGTACAATTCGCATTGACACAGATCAAACAGCCTCCTAGGACTGATCTCAAATTGCATAAGCCCGAGAAACATATCATTCCTCTGACTCTGAATACACTCAAGGCCGCATGCTCGCAGTGCAACCTGCGCGAGCTCTGCCTTCCTTACGGCCTGTCCGAACCGGAAATCGAGCAACTCGACAGCGCGGTAGGGGCCCGTCGCCGCATCAAGCGTCAGCAAAACCTCTATCGGGCCGGAGAAACCTTCGAGGCAATTTACGCCATACGCAGCGGGTTTTTCAAGACCGACGTCTTGCTTGAAGATGGTCGCAACCAGGTGACCGGCTTCCAGATGGCCGGCGAAATCCTCGGCATGGACGGGATCAGCGGCGAAGCCCACACTTGCAATGCGGTTGCATTGGAAGACAGCGAAGTCTGCGTTATTCCTTTCAGCCAGCTCGAACTCTTGTCGCGTGAAATCCAAACCTTGCAGCATCATTTCCACAAGGTCATGAGCCGCGAAATTGTACGAGACCATGGTGTGATGATGCTGCTCGGCACCATGCGCGCTGAAGAGCGCCTGGCGGCTTTCCTGCTCAACCTGTCGCAACGCTTTACTGCACGAGGCTATTCGCCCGCAGAATTCCATCTGCGCATGACTCGCGACGAGATCGGCTCCTATCTGGGATTAAAACTCGAAACCGTGAGCCGCGCGTTTTCCCATTTCCAGGAAGACGGCCTGATCAGCGTCCAGCAAAAGCACATCGTCATTCTCGACCACGCCGGGCTGAAGCAGTTGCTCAACCACCAGCCGAGCTAGCAAACGCTGCCGCGTTTCCCAGTCGCGTCTGCATCTCCATGACTTCAAGTAAACCTGAGCGGCTCGATATCGCGCTCATCCTTTCCCAACTGCCGCTGTTTCACGAACTCTCCAGGGAGCAACTTGCGCTGGTTGCGGCGGTCACCCGCGAGAAGCGCCTGGTTAAAGACGAAATGCTGTTTCAGAAAGGCGATCCGGCGCATGGATTGTTCGTAACGGTAACGGGTCAGGTCAAACTTGCCTTTCCATCGAGCCAGGGCAACGAGAAAGTCGTCAGCATCATTGGACCGCGGCAGTGCTTCGGCGAGGCGGTGATGTTCATGGATCGCCCTTACCCGGTCTTCGCCGAGGCACTCGCCGACACTCTGTTGCTACACATTTCCAAATCCGCTATTTACGAGCTGCTGCAGCGTGATGCCACCTTCGCCCTGCGCATGCTTGCCGGTCTTTCCCTGCGGCTGCATGCACTGGTGGACGATGTTGAATCCTACTCACTGCGTTCCAGCACACAGCGCGTGATCGGCTATCTGCTTCAGCTTTGCGAAGACGAGGGAGACGGCATGGGAGCAAAGACGGCTACCTTGCCCACCTCAAAACAGGTGATCGCTTCCCGCCTGAACCTGACTCCCGAAACGCTTTCGCGCATCTTCCACGACCTTGCCGAAACCAAGCTGATTTCCGTACATGGCCGGCAGATCACGATTCACGATCTACGCCACTTGCGAGAATTCGATCTCTGAACCGTTCATAGACGCGCACTGCACCGATCAGGTTCCACTCCAGCCAGAAGCACGCCGCTGCAAAAACCAGTCCCGCCAACGTGGTCAGCGGTGTCCACCAGATCGCCGCCAGCAGCAGCACGATGGCTCCGCAATGCAATCGCATCTGACCGCGCATCGCCGCTTCGGGAATCATCTGCTTCATGTTGGGCGGCGGCGCCTTGGGATCGCACAGCCGCTGCAGGTGCAGCCAGTTGAGGAAAGGCATGATCTTGTAGAGCATGCCGATGATGATCGAAAGAAACACCCCGGGCAAAGCCAGAACGCCCAGCCACAAAGCTGCACGCGGGTGGCTGCCGAGTTGCGGAAAGACTTCGAAGATCACCCAGGAACACGCATAAACAAGAAGCGAAACCATGGCGACACGCCAATAGGCAAACGTAACATCGGTAAGACGGCGACGGCGCCGTGACTGCAGCCAAAGTGTGGTGCAGGCATACAACCCGGCCAGCAACATGCCAAGGATTGATACCCATGACTGCCAGGCCTGGGCTGCACCATTCGGCGCGAGCAACTGCATCGACCACAGGATTAATACCAAGACCAAACCCATCGGCAGGATACGGGTCAGCCACACTGGATAAGACGGCGTCAATTGGAACATCGGCACCACCAGGTAGGACACGCCAATGACCAGCATCAGGGCCCAGCCGCCGAGACCCCAGGCCACATGAACATTGACGAAAACCAGCAACGGAAAATCAGTCCGCTGTGTTCCCAGAACAGCAGCAAGCGTAATCCCCAGCAGCAAGGTGATCAACAATCCCAGCACGGCGAGGCGCAACACGTGGATGGTCATGCCGGTTGCGGGTGTATTCAGCAAGGCGAGCGCCATGACCGTCAGGAAAAGTCCCAGGGCGATCGCAAACACCCCGGCCGCCAGCAGGAAAAGCACAGGCATTTCGAGAACAAAGGCCGAGGCAAGCAACACCGCCCCGGTCGTGATCAGCGGATGAACCACCGCCGCCACCAGGCGCGGCCGCCAGATGTTGGCCCCCGCAACCACCGCCACGAATTGCAGAAGCGAGCCGCACATCGCCTGCAACATGAAATCGACGACGATCAAATGGGTCATCGCCAGCGCACCCGATGACCAGCGCGACACAAACGCATCCTGCCCGTACCACGCGAGGATCAGACCCGCCACGATACCGAACAAGGGCGCGGTCAGAAAAAAACGATAGGGCACCGAGATCGGCGGTGCCTGCTCGAAGGATAAAACTGGCTGCATGGAAATCTAGAATGCCAATTGAAGTGAAAGAGTGTGCCAACAAAACTGGCTTAGTGCCATGCCAGTTCGAGGCTTATGCCTTGGTGATACGGATTTCGTTGGTTCCGTCCTCAAGCCATCTGTTGCTGTAAGGATAGCCGTTGCGGCGCAGGATTGTGTACAACGGTACCGCCTCGCAATGCAGCAGCAGGTAGAGGTCTTCGCCCGGCGCCATCTTATCCAGTGCCGCCAAGGTCAATTCAAGTGGCTCGGGCGGCACCAGATCGCGGCCATCGATCACGCGCCGCTCAGGCATCAGGCTACCGCCAGGGTCTTGCTCAGTTGCGCATCCAATTCATCCGCTTGCGCAACCAGCGCCTTGTCGCACATGGGATAAAGAATGTTTTCCTCTTTCATGTTGTGCTGCTGCATGAGAATCAATAGGGTTTCGGCAACGCCTGAAAAAGTATCCGCATCCCTGGCCTGCAGGGCAGCTTCAAGTTGATTGAGCAAATTGCGCATTTGCGTATGCTCCATGCGCATGATTTGGGTCGGGCCGCCGCTCATCCCGGTGGCCTTTTCAAAGGCCGGAAAGAGGATGCTTTCCTCAGCCTCGAAATGTGCCAGCATGGCCCGGGCAAAACGCACCTGGGCGCCTTTGCAATCCTGCCACTGGCCACTCTGCGCCGCTTCCTCGGCAGCGGAAAAAAGCTCATCGCAATGTTTATGATGGGCGGGTAAGGTTTCACTGATCTGGGGCATGGAATTAATCTCAAAAGTAATGAACCATCATTCTTCCCATTCCTTGTCGCTTGCACCTTGACCGCCGTCAAGATTGCAAAAACTCATCTCAACACAATGATCAGGTTTTGAGGATGCCGACCTCGAGTCGGTCGAACCAGTCGATGAAGCGCTTGACGTCGTCTCCCTGATAAATTGCGCCATGCTGCGGACAGAGCATGTCGATATCGAGTCGCGCCACACGTTCGCACCAGTCGTGCTTGGCCTTTTCAGATCCCATCCAGCGGCGGTGAAATGCCTCGGCATGGCGGATATGGCGGTCAAAATTTTCCACGAACAATCCGTCTTCACCAGTGGGAAGCAAGGCGGCGCCAACGTCGCCGCAGAACAGGATTTTGGCCTTGGCATCGTATAAATGCAGATTGCCCGAGGAGTGCAGGTAATGCGCCGGAATGGCCTGCAAGCGCAGGTTGCCGACAAGGATATCCATACCACCATCCGGGATCGACACGAAGGTCTCCGCAGTGCCTCCAAAATGTGGCACAAACCCTGCCCATAGCCAACTCACATAGCATTTGATTTCCGGGTTGAACTCGAGCCACATTGAGAGGGAGGAAATAATGTCCGGATCCTGATGTGAAGCAAACAGGGCCTGGATGCAACTCGGGTCAAACTCGGCGCTGAGCGCCGAAAATACCGCTGGAAAAATTTCCGCCCCGCCCGGATCGCAGAGAATCGCTGCATCCTCGCGCACCACCAGGTACTCGTTGGTATCGATCATGTAAGCCGGACGATTCGGATCGCGCACGATAGCAATCCATTTGTGGCCATCGTCTTCGTAAATTGTGCGCGTGGTTTTCATGCGACGGACTCCTCAAGGTGATGCTTGGTCAATTTTTCGAGAGAACGCTGTATCTCGCTGATGCTTTGCTCAAAATCACTGGAAACCTGTGTCAGAGGCACGGACAACCCGCCGCCATAAGCGGCTTCAATCTTGGCCGAGCGTGCGAGGACACTGCCGAGTTCAACCAGTTGAACCGTATCCGAAATCATCTGGGTCAGACGCCGGTTCACCGCATCGCTTTGCTCCTGCCGTTCGGCCAGGACGGTTTCGAGGCGCGCATGAAGGATCTGCTCAACCAATCTCTTCCCGGCACCGCTGCTGGTGCTGCACGTAATTTCGAGGACACGATTGAGTCTTGCCTGTTTGAGCAGCGCGGTCACGGTATTGACGCTGGAGTAGGTCATTTCGCTCAGCGTCGACATCTGCTGCTGCAGATCGATGGCAAAGCGGCGCAACTCGTTGGAAAGCACGCCAAAACCGAGTGCTGCCGTACCCGCTCTCTTCGCGAGAAAAATGGCATTCATCGCCATCAGATTGATGGTGAATGCCGCCGCAACCACCTGCTTGATTTCCTCGTTGATGCGGACAATGCGCCGCAACTGCTGTCCTCTGTTCCTTGTTCCATTCATAGTTATGCTTTCAAGCAATTGACCGTTATCCTTCAGTCCGGCACGGCGCGATAAAGAGCCACGCCATCATTTTCTCATGGCTCCAGCACATAGGTGCCGGGTGCATCTGCAAGCGCCGGATATTCCTTGGTCGCAACCGGGGCGGGTTTGACCAGCTTGCCGGACTGGGGCTTGAGCCATGCCATCCAGTCTTCCCACCAGCTTCCTGGGCGATGCTCGGCGCGCTCGCGCCAAGTGTCCGGGGTGTCATGTCTTTCTGCCGTGGCGACCCAATATTCGCGCTTGGGCGGATTGACCACCGGATTGACTATGCCGAGGATATGCCCCGATGTCGACAGCACGTAGCGCTTTGGTCCGGAAACGTGATTATTGATACGGAAAGTCTGCAGCCATGGCGCAACATGATCATCCTCGGCACTCACCGCATAGACTGGCTGGACAATCCGTTCCAAATCAATTTTCTCCCCTGCCACCGTCAGGGCATCTTTCTTGATCAGTTTGTTGTCGAGATAGAACTCGCGCAAATACCATTGATGCATCGCCGCTGGCATGCGCGTCGTGTCCATGTTCCAGAACAGCACATCGAATGGTGGCGGGGTCTCGCCGTACAGGTAACCGTGCACCACATAATGCCAGATCAGGCTGTTGGAGCGCAGCAAGCGAAATGCGCTTGCCATTTCCTTGCCATCGAGAAAACCTTTCTCGGCCATTTTTTTCGACAACCACTTGAAGCTGTTCTCATCGAGAAATACTTCGATATCACCCGGCTTGTGATAATCGACCAGCGTGGTGAAGAGCGTCACGTTCGAAACCGGCACCTTGCCCACCGGATAATGGCGGTTAGCCCACGCCATGTAGGTGCTCAACCCGGCGCCGCCAATGCAGTAACCGACCGCATTCACCTGCTTGGCACCGGTGATGGCGCGGGCAGTCTCGATGATGGCGCCGATGCCGTCCGTGATGTAATCGTCGAAGCGAACATCATGCATGCTCGCATCCGGATTCTTCCAACTCGTAATGAACACCGAGAACCCCTGGTCAAGCAGGTACTTGACCAGGCTTTTCTTTGGATTCAGATCGAGTACGTAATATTTGTTGATCCAGGGTGTGACGATCACTATGGGTGTTTCGTAATTTTTTTCTACAGTCGGCGTGTAGTGCAGTACTTCCAGCAGCCGGTTTCTAAATACGACCTTGCCGGGTGTGGTGGCGAGGTTCACGCCGACAGTGAAATCATCCGGATTGGTCATGCGCACCGAACCCGCTTTCAGGTCCGCCAGGAAATTCTGCATGCCGCGGACCAGGCTATCCCCGTTGGTTTCGATGGCTTTGCGCATTGCCACCGGATTGCTCCAGAGGAAATTGGTCGGGGCCATGGCGTTGAGCCATTTGCGCCACCAGAAAGCGGCGCGACGACGATCCTTGCTCGACAAGCCGGGAGTCTCATAAAGCATGTCCTGCATCTGGTGGGTGAATAGCAGATACCATTCCTTGGCGATATCCCAAGTGGCGGTTTCCTGCCAAAGCGGGTCGCTGAAACGCGTGTCGTCCTGATGCGGCTTGACCAAGTCTTCGCTTTGCACACCCAGGGCGCGCTGCCAGGAATGCCATTGCAAGGCCATCAAATCGCTGGAAAACCTGCCCATTTCCTCAGCCAATTCCTGCGGATGGGACAGCCACGCCAATTGCGCATGCATCAGTGGTGTTGCCACACCCATCGGATCCATATTCGCTTCCACGGCCTGATTGACAGCGGTCCAAGTCGCCTGCGGCGTCAGCGGATTTTTTAAGTGCTTGGTGTTGGTTGTACCCATTTCATTTACCTCAATGTCGTTCAATGGATTTCAATGGCTTCCCCATGGCGAGGCACCGCCACGCCATGCCAATGCAGGCTTTCCTTGACTGTGGCGGCAAAGCTGGCGGCGATTTCTGCCTCTCCATGCACAATGAAACAATGCCGTGGCGGCCTGACGAAATGGCTCAGCCAATCCAGCAGGCTATCCCGGTCGGCATGCGCCGACAGGCCGCCAATTGTACAAATATCGGCCCGGACTGCCAGTTCTTGACCGAACAGCTTCACTCTGCGAGCCCCTTCCACAAGTCTCCGGCCCAGTGTGCCCGCAGCCTGAAAACCGGTGATCAGGATCGAGCATTCGTGTCGTGACAGATTGTGCAACAAGTGGTACTTGATTCGCCCCGCATCGCACATGCCGCTTGCCGAGATAATCACAGCACCGCTCCTGATTTGATTCAGGGCCATCGAGTCTTCCACCGCACGGATATAGTGAATTCGTGGTCGATCGGGGTGTTGCTGCTGCCAGTCGATCAGCGTCCGGGTTTCCTCGTCAAGCAAGTGTCGATATTTCATGGTCAGTTCAGTGGCAGACACCGCCATGGGCGAGTCGACGTAGAGATCAAGATGGGGAAGACGACCGCGCCGCACCAGATCGGTGAGGACGAACAGCACTTCCTGGGTACGGCCCACCGAAAATGCTGGCATGATGACATTGCCACGTTTTTTCATGAGCGTAGCGGTTATGGTATCCACGAGTTCGTCCTCGGTCGCGGCAAGCGACTTATGCAAACGGTTGCCATAGGTGGATTCGACCAGCAGCACATCGGTTTCGCGGATCTCCGCAGGATCGGGCAGCACGGGACGTCCGGCTTGACCGAGATCGCCGGAAAAAACCAGTTTCCTGCTACTGCCGTGCCGAGTGCTCCGCTCTTCCACAACAATCTCAAGTATCGCAGAACCAAGAATATGGCCTGCGTTTTGGAACTTGCAGCGCAGTGCGCCATGTGGCGAGAATTCGATCCCATATTCCACCGTCTGCAGCTGTTGCAGGCAGGCCTGCGCCTGGACTACCGTGTACAGTGGCGCCCGCTCCCAGCCGCGCCGCGCATGGCGTCCATGAAAGTGCCGATTCTCCCACTCGGATTCTTTTTCCTGAATATGCGCCGAATCGAGCAGCATCACTTGCAGCAAGTCGGCGGTTGCTGGCGTCGCATACACTGGACCGCGATAACCAAGCGCGGTGAGGCGTGGCAACAAGCCGGAATGATCGAGATGGGCATGGGTCAGAATGACAAAGTCAAGCTCCTTTACCCCGAAGCCCAGGGCGCTTAAATTCTTCCGGTAAGACTCGCGTCCGCCCTGAAACATGCCGCAATCGACCAGGAAGCGCAGTATTCGGGAAGCGTCTGTGACAGCCTCCACCAGATAACAGGAACCGGTGACTTCGCCTGCCCCACCGTGAAATGTAATTCGCATGATGAATAGATGAATGATGCTTGAGTTTGGCCAGGGGGCATTGATCCTGGTCAAGCAACCTCGGTGACTCTTTCCTATAATAGGTCTGTAATCCTTAATTTGTAAGGGAGATCGCCATGTTCAAGCATATTCTGGTCCCCACCGATGGATCGGCACTTTCCAACGATGCCATCAAGCGCGCGATCGTTTTCGCCAAGGAAACCAATGCCAGAATCACTTTCTTCTATGCCAAGCCGGATTACCCGGTGGCCTTCTATGGCGAGGGCGCTTTGATCGATCCCAGCACGCCCGAGAAATTCGCCCAGATGGCGGACAAGCAGGCTCAGGAAATCCTCGCTGCCGCAACAGAGGAAGCGGGCGCCGCAGGTGTCGGCAATGCCTCGATCAGTTCGGTCAGTGATGTTCCCTATGAAGCCATCATTGAAGCCGCCAACACGGCGGGCTGTGATCTGATCTTCATGGCCTCGCACGGCCGGCGCGGTTTTAGCGGCCTGCTACTGGGCAGCGAGACGCAGAAGGTGCTGACGCATTCCAAGACACCGGTGCTGGTCTACCGCTGAACCGGGTTCAATTCCGATTGAGCACCTGATCCTTGCAGGATGCGGCTATGTCGCAGCGGTTGACCTGATCCGGACTGCGCTGGATGAAGACCGTGAATAAACTGGAAGCCGCGCAGATTGCCCAGAAGGCAAAGAAACCGGACGAGTAGATCGCCGTCCTCGACCAATGCACGGGTTCGCCGAACAAATAGAGCTCCTGCGGGTCGACCAGCGTAAAGAATACCACTTCGGCAAATCCGGCAACAACGAAGGAGGGCCAAAGAATCCAGATCAACTGCCTCATTGAATGCTCCTTTAGATGCCACGAGGAATTTCATTTTACATCTAAAACATTTGCCCAAGGTGGCTAGCTTTTGGCGCCATTGATCACGGCTTGGCGCCGAATATGGTTTCACTCGACGCAGGTAACATGGTATTCCCCAGCATGCGCCAGGTCTTGGCATCGTCTTCAAGCAGTACCACCCAGTGACCCGCCGCGGGCAGTTTGAACTTGCCTCTGTAGCGCCCGTTCTCTAGCGACAGGATTTGGCTTTGGTCGAGGCCGGCGCGTGTCGGATGGGACACCGTGACCCTGAGCTGCGCCGGCGGCACGAAGCCAGTTTGTTTGGCGCTGATCCTGACGCTGATGCTGTCAAGCTTCAGGCTGACGCCGGCTTCCAATCCGAGTTGTTGGGCGCGGTCGTTGAGGGCCAGCGTCTGGTTGATCGCCAGACCTTTTTTGTAATAATCCTCGGTCACCAACCCATCGCTGGATTTGATTGCCAGCCACAGCGTGACCATGCTCGCCACCACGACGATCGCCGGTCCCGACATGAGCATCCAGGGCCAGCGATGACGATACCAGGGAAGCACCGACTGATCCGACAAGTTGTTCCGGGACGTTTCCATATGTGTGCTAATGGCCTATGTTCTGCGGCATGATGAAACTGGCTTTCTCATGCACGGCAATTTTCTCGTCGTCGATCGCCTTCACGTCGAAATAGATGCGGTTCGATCCCGCCGAACCGGATTCGGCGAGGGCATACACCTCCACGGAAATCGTCTCCGTGGTCATGGCAGGCAATTCAACCTGGATGGCCGGCTTGTGCTGGATTTCGATACCTTCCAGACCACTGGCACTGATCGAATAGGTACGACGGGTCTCGCTGACATTCGTGACCTTTAATCGGAAGGAGTTCTCGATCATGCCACTTTCATCTTCACGGGACAGACTGTTACGATCGCGAATGATGTCCACCTTGAGCGGTGTCCGGGTGGCAATGCCGAATCCGGCAGCGCCCACGATTACCACCAACAGCACGCTGTATATCACGATCCGCGGGCGGACCAGATGGGCGAGAATTTGCTGGCGGCTCCATTTCTGCTGCATGGCATGTTCGGTCGAATACCGGATCAGGCCGCGCGGATAGCCCATGCCGTCCATGACCGTGTTGCAGCCATCAATACAAGCTGAACAGCCGATGCATTCGTATTGCAACCCATGTCGGATATCGATACCGGTAGGACAGACCTGGACACAGATGTTGCAATCGATGCAGTCACCCTTGCCGGCAGCTTTGTGATCAATTTTTCTGGATCGGGCGCCACGCGGCTCGCCGCGCTCGGCATCGTAAGTCACGATCAAGGTATCGGGATCGAACATGACACTCTGAAATCGTGCGTAGGGGCACATATATTTGCAGACTTGTTCGCGCATGTACCCGGCGTTGCCATAGGTGGCGAAGCCGTAAAACAACAACCAGAAAATCTCCCATGGGCCGAGCGCAAAACTGATAACTTCTCCCGCTAGTGTCTTGATCGGTGTGAAGTAACCCACAAAAGTGAATCCGGTCCACAGCGCGAACAGCAGCCAGACCAGATGCTTGACGGTCTTGCGTGATAACTTGTGCAAATTCATGGCCTGCTGGTCGAGTTTGATGCGGGCGTTGCGGTCACCCTCGATCAGCTTTTCGAACCACATGAAGATTTCGCTATAGACGGTCTGTGGACAGGCGTAACCGCAGAACAGCCGCCCGCCTACGGCAGTGAATAGAAACAGTGCGTAAGCCGAAATGATCAGCAGTACCGCCAGATAGAAAATATCCTGCGGCCAAAAAATCAGGCCGAATATGTAGAACTTGCGCTCCACCAAGTCGAACAGCACTGCCTGACGTCCGTTCCAGGGCAACCAGCAGAGACCGTAAAAGATCAATTGGGTAAGCCACACGAGCGCCCAGCGCCAGGTCGCAAAAAATCCGGTCACTGACCGTATGTGGATTTTCTTGTGGGCTTCGTAAAGCGACTGTTCGACTACAGCTTCAGTTCCTGCCTGGCTACCGAGCGGAGACTTGGCCTTGTTCATATCAAGTCTATTAGAAAATTCTAATAATTATAATCAAAAAAAACCCCGGAGTTGCCTCCAGGGTCGTCGCGGCTTATTTGGCGTCGGTCTTCGGCCCAGAAGTTGCATCGACTACCGCGGGCGCAGCCGCTGGGGTGCCGCCACCCAAACCATAAACATAGGCTGTCAGAATATGCGCCTTGGCTTCGCCGAGGAAGTCCTTGTGCGGCTGCATCTGCAAGTTGCGGCCCTTGGTGATGATTTCGACGATGGCCTCTTCGCGGCTACTGTACAGCCATGTCTTGTCAGTCAGGTTGGGGGCGCCGACTGCCTGATTGCCCTTGCCATCCAGGCTATGGCAAGCGCTGCAGACCAGCTTGAATTTTTCGGCGCCTTTCGTGGCCAAAATACTGTCATGCGCCAACCCGGACAGAGAACGGACGTAGTTGGCAACTTCCTTGGCCCCGGTCGCACCACCAATCGCTTCGGGATTCCCACCATAGGCCGGCATGACGCTATTTCGCCCTTCCATGATTGAAACTTTGATCTGCTCGGGTTGGCCACCGAACAGCCAGTCGGTATCGGTCAAGTTGGGATAACCCTTGCCGCCCTTCGCATCGGAACCATGGCATTGCGCACAGTAGGTCAGGAATAGGCTCTTGCCCATTTCCTTGGCCTTGGGATCGGCGGCGAGCGAGGCAACATCCTGCTTCTTGAAGGCTTCGAAGATCGGGTCGTACTTGGCCTTGGCCTCCGTAATTTCCTTATCATACTGCCCCTGCGACGACCAGCTGAATTGTCCGGCATAGCTGCCAAGACCCGGATAAACGGCCAGATAACCCAGCGAAAAAACCACCGTGATGTAGAACATCCAGCGCCACCAATTCGGTAGAGGATTACTGTACTCCTCCAGGGTTTCATCCCAAACATGATGCGTCGTCTCGCCTGGCGTGTGCTTGGCCTTGTCCTGCACCCACAGAAACACCGCACAGCCGATGACGCTGACCAGCGCGAGCACTGAAATATAGATGCTCCAGAATCCACTGACAAAATCACTCATGATGCTTTCCTTTCAATTGCCCGATAGGCTGCGGGCTTGGCCGCTTCCACCGGTTCGTCATCCGTAAAAGGCAGCAGCGCCGCCTCCTCGAACGCCTGCTTGCGTTTGCCGCTGTATGCCCACCATACGATGGCGACAAACAAAGCGAACGTCACCACCGTAAATAGCGAGCGCAGGTCGTTGATGTCCATGCTCAGTTGGTTTGCTTCAGGACGGTGCCCAGGCCTTGTAGATAGGCCACCAGCACATCCAGTTCGGTCTTGCCCTTGAGCTGCTCTTTGGCCCCGGCGATGTCCGCGTCGGAATACGCAGGCTTGCCATTGACCTTCGTTACCACATTGAGCGCGCGCATCTTGTCCTCGACGTCATCGCTCTTGACCGGGCGGTCCAGCCAGTAATACGCCGGCATGTTCGATTCCGGCACCACGTCACGCGGCTGGATAAGGTGGGTGCGGTGCCACTCGTCGGAAAACCTTCCGCCAACCCGGGCCAGATCCGGACCAGTGCGTTTGGAACCCCACTGGAAGGGATGGTCATAGACGAATTCGCCCGCGACTGAATAGTGACCATAACGCTCGGTCTCGGCGCGGAAAGGCCGGATCATCTGTGAATGACAGTTGTAGCAGCCTTCTCGAATATAGATGTCGCGCCCGACCAGGCGCACGGGGTCGTATGGTTTGAGGTTGGCCACCGGCTCGGTGGTGGATTTCTGGAAGAACAAGGGAACAATCTCGACGAGACCGCCAACGCTGATCAGCAAAATGACCAGGACGACCATGATGCCGATGTTCGATTCAATTTTATCGTGAGTTAACATGATGCCTTTCTCCCTGTCAGGCGTGCGCCGCAGTGGGCTCAAGCACGGGTGCGTCAACTGCCTTGCCGCCGGCAATGGTCTTGAACATGTTGTAGGCCATCAGCAGCATTCCGGTAAAGAACAGCAGACCGCCTAATAACCGGATCGTATAGAACGGATAAGTCGCCTTGACTGACTCGACGAAGGAATAGGTCAGCGTGCCATCCGCATTGGTGGCACGCCACATCAATCCCTGCATGACGCCGGCAATCCACATCGGGGCGATATACAGCACGACACCGATGGTCGAAATCCAGAAATGGGTGTTGATCAGCTTGACGCTGTACATCTCCATCTTCCCGAACAGACGCGGCAACATGTAGTAAGTACAACCAATGGCGACCATCGCCACCCAACCGAGAGCACCGGAATGCACGTGGCCAACGGTCCAGTCGGTGTAGTGCGACAGGGCATTCACGGTCTTGATCGACATCATCGGACCTTCAAAAGTGGACATGCCATAAAACGACAGCGAGGTAATCAGGAATTTCAGGATCGGGTCGTCACGCAACTTGTGCCAGGCGCCAGACAGCGTCATGATGCCGTTGATCATGCCGCCCCATGAGGGTGCCAACAGGATCAGGGAGAACAGCATGCCGAGCGACTGGGTCCAGTCCGGCAACGCCGTGTAATGCAGATGATGCGGACCGGCCCACATATAGGTAAATACCAGAGCCCAGAAGTGCACCACCGACAGGCGGTAGGAATACACGGGACGACCGGCCTGCTTGGGTACGAAGTAGTACATCATGCCGAGGAAACCTGCGGTCAGGAAGAAACCCACGGCATTGTGACCATACCACCACTGCACCATGGCATCCTGAGCGCCAGCATAGGCTGAATAGGACTTGAACGGCAGGAATCCGACGGGAATTTCAGCGCTATTGACCAAGTGCAGCACCGCCACGGTCAGGATGAATCCACCGAAGAACCAGTTGGCCACATAGATATGCGGCGTCTTGCGTTTGACGATGGTGCCAAAGAACACCAGCGCATAGGATACCCATACGAGCGTGATCAAAATGTCGATCGGCCACTCGAGTTCGGCATACTCCTTGCCGGTTGTATAGCCCAGAGGGAGAGTCACGGCGGCCAGCACGATGATCAGTTGCCAACCCCAGAAGGTAAAACCAGCCAAAGCCGGGGCAAACAGCGGCGTGTGGCAAGTTCTCTGCACCGAATAGTACGAGGTGGCGAACAAGGCACAGCCACCAAAAGCGAAAATCACCGCATTGGTGTGCAACGGACGCAGTCTCCCGTACGACAGCCACTCGACGACGTTCAATTCGGGCCAAACCAGCTGGGCGGCGATGATCACGCCGACCAGCATGCCGACTATGCCCCAAATCACAGTCATCACAGCGAATTGGCGCACGACTTTGTAGTTGTAAGTCGCTTGCGATTGCATGATGGTTTTACCTCTCAATAAAAAAACAAACCGATTGCCCACTAGCCCGGATGAAACATGGGCTACGCTACTTCGACTGGAATACAAAGAAAAAACGAAAAACGAATACCCCTATCCCTCTGCAGGATATCAGGGGCAGAAAAACAAAATACTGACTAATGTCAACTGGAGACGTTTCCGCAGCGGGCTGAATTAATGTATCCAGTCCGCTACGAAAACTCCTCCGGAGGAAAAATCCTGGGGATTATTTGCCCGAAGCCTTTTGTTCGTCCTGAGATTCAAGCCAAAGGGCATTGACGACGGCGAGCAGAACAGCAAACCCCAAACCGAGTATCCAGCTGAAATACCACATGATGGTGTCCTTTCCTTGATTAGTAGAGTGCCTTGTCATTGGCCGTGACATAGTCACGGGTGACCTTGCCACGCATGACGCTATACGCCCAGCTGGTGTAAGCGAGGACTATCGGAACGAAGATCACGGCAACCCAGAGCATCACATTGAGGGTGAATTGACTGGAGCAGGCATCCCAGAGCGTGAGACTGGCCTTGGGCATCGACGACGACGGCAGAACGAAGGGAAACAGGGCGACACCGGCGGTCAGAATGACGCTCAGACAGGCCAGGGACGATCCGACGAAAGAAAGCAGCGTCTGTTTTTTCCCTATCAGGGCAAGTACCAATCCCGCCCCAAGATAGGCGATCACCGGAATGACCCACAAGACGGGATGTGCATTGAAGTTGTTGAACCACGCGCCAGGTTGGCGAACCACTTCCTTCATCAGCGGGTTCAGTATCCCCCCCACGTCAGGAATGGACTGGATCACATAACCCTCGATCCGAGACACCCAGAACCCGGCTGCGGAAAGCGCGACTATCATGACCAGGGCGAACAACCGCGCGGCCTGAATCGCCCGCTGCTGCAAATCTCCATCAACCCGATGGGCAATAAACGTTGCCCCCTGCAGGGTCAACAAGGATAGGCTGACGACACCACACAGAAGCGCAAAGGGGTTAAGCAGCGCCCAGAAGGAGCCGGTATAGAAGGAACGCATGGTGTCGTCCAGGGTGAAAGGAACACCCTGAAAGAGATTGCCGAAGGCCACGCCAAAGACCAAGGCAGGCACCGCGCTTCCGGCGAAGATGCCCCAGTTCCACGCCTTACGCCATGCCGGGTTGGGCAGTTTGGAGCGATACTCAAATCCGACCGGGCGGAAGAACAAGGCAAACAGGACCAGCAGCAGAGCCCAGTACATACCGGAAAAAGCAGTGGCATAGACAAACGGCCAGGCAGCGAAAATCGCACCGCCGGCAGTGATAAACCATACCTGATTGCCATCCCAGTGAGGAGCGACCGTATTGATCATGACGCGCTGATCAGTGTCATCTTTGCCGAGAAAAGGGAGCAGGACACCGACGCCCATGTCGTGGCCGTCCATGATGGCAAAACCGATCAGAAGCACTCCCACCAGTAACCACCAGATGAGTTTCAGGGTGAAGTAATCGAACATGGTCAGTTCTCCTTAAGCGTTAGGCTGCACGGTGGCTGGGCCGAGACGGGCATACTTGAACATCAGATACATCTCGGCCACCAGCAACAGGGTATAGAAACCGATAAAGCCGGCGATGGAGCCCCACAGGCTGGCAACAGAAAGGCTGGAGGCGGAGAGATGCGTCGGCAGGACGCCGAACACTGTCCAGGGCTGTCGTCCATATTCAGCAACGAACCAACCCAGTTCGCAGGCGATCCAAGGCGCGGGAATAAAGTACAGCGCCCATTTCAGCAGCCAGGGCTTTTGCTGGAAGTTTCCCTTCACGCTACACCAGAAGGCAATGACCATCAGGGCCAGCATGGCGAATGCCAAAGCCACCATCAGGCGGAAGGTCCAGAACAACCCCGCCACACGTGGCACCGAGTCCTTTGCCGCCATTTCAATGTGAGCCGGGGTTGCCTGGCTCAAGTCTTCACTGTACTTCATCACCAGCAAGCCATAGCCGAGATCCTTGCCATGCTGATCGAAGATGGCTTTGGCTTCCGCATCTGCCGGATTCTTGCGCATGGCTTTAAGGGCGACGGCAGCCTTCAGTCCTGATTCAATGCGCTCCTTGTTGCGTATGCGAATTTCCTTGATGCCGGGAAGCTGCTGCGAAGCTGAACGCGTTGCGAGCAATCCCAGCGCGTAAGGAATACGAATTGCGCCGCTGTTCACCTGTTTCTCTTCATCGGGGAAGGCGATGAGGTTGAAGCTGGCCGGGGCGGCTTCGGTTTCCCACATGGCTTCCATGGCGGCAAGTTTTGATTTCTGAGATTCCGAGGTCGAATAGGCGGATTCATCTCCCAGCACAATGACGGATGCCGCACCAGCCAGTCCGAAGGCGGCAGCGATGCGGAAGGAGCGCCGGGCGAATTCGATGTGCCGGCCTTTCAGCAAATACCATGAGGAGATGCCCAGCACGAAGATTGATCCAGTGACATAGCCAGCTGCAACGGTATGCACAAACTTGGACTGAGCCACCGGATTGAGAACCAGCGCGGCAAAGTCAATCAGTTCCATGCGCATGGTCACCGGATTGAATGCCGACCCGACCGGATCCTGCATCCAGGCGTTGGCAATCAGTATCAGCACAGCGGAAAGATTGGTTCCCAACGCCATCAATATGGTCACGCACAGGTGCCCGGCTTTGGACAACCGATTCCAGCCGAAGAAAAACAAACCGACCATGGTCGACTCAAGAAAGAAAGCCATCAATCCTTCAATCGCCAAAGGGGCGCCAAAGATGTCGCCGACGTAGTGGGAGTAGTAGGACCAGTTGGTCCCGAACTGGAACTCCATGGTGAGTCCGGTGGTGACACCCAGAGCGAAATTGATACCGTAAAGCTTGCCCCAGAATTTGGTCATGTCACGATAGATTTCCTTGCCGCTCATCACATAGGCCGCCTCCATGACCACCAGAAGCCATGACAGACCCAGAGTGAGCGGGACAAAGAGGAAATGATAGAACGCCGTCGCTGCAAACTGTAGCCGCGACAGATCGACAACACTTTCATTGATCATGATTACTCCCGATGATGAGTGGATGTTGGAATTTCGGTAGTTGCGGCAGGCTGGGCACTGCCCGCCAGGCGTTCGGCCACCTTGTTCGACACTTCAGCCTTGCTGGGTGCATCACTGAAGAAAACGATTTTGATCAGGATGACCAAAGCAATCTTGACGGCCAGAGCGAGAGCAACTTCCCAGCGCAATCGCAAAGAGGAAGGAGTCCTGCCGGATGACTGACTTTTCATTGATCTGTCAATGTGGCCTGCTGCCACCCGTTCCTGACAATTTGTATCTGACCTGGTCTTGCCGATTTGGGAGAGCACTGTATTTCACTTCAATCCAACGGGTCAGGTCCACTTCGATGAGTTGGCCAATACGATATCAGGATATTAATATCCTGATATCGTATTTCAACCTATATCGAACAGAAACCTGACGGAGGTCAACTTTGAAAGGATCGAAAGTCGCCCGACAGGACTTTCCCCGGGGGGGGAAAGTCCGCTTTTGTTTCGCTAATGATTTCGCCCTGAACCGGGCTACCGCAGCAGAATTGACGCCACTATTCAACAGGATCGAGGTGGGCTACGGCACCCAATCGTTTGACATCGATCAGCCGAACATAACGACGGTCAATAATGATGAGTCCGCTTTCTTGAAAGCGCCTGAGAATTCTTATCACAGTCTCCTCAGCCAAACCGAGGTAGTTGCCGATATCCAATCGCGACATGCTCAAGCGAAATTGGGTTTCAGAATAATTGCGGCTGGCAAAGCGCCTGGAAAGACCCAGCAGAAACTCGGCGAGCCTTTCCTCGGCGCCCCGCTTCCCCAGCAGAAGCATCAAATCTTCGTCCTGCCGTATCTGACCACTCATGATTTTCAGCATTTGATACTGAATTGATGGGATTCTCCTTGTCACCTCATCGAGGCGGCTGATCTCGACCTTGCAGACGGATATGGTTTCCAGTGCACTTGCCTCGCTGGTGAACTGGCGTGAAGCCAGTGCGCTCAGTCCAAGTAACTCACCCGCAATATGAAAGCCAGTGATCTGCACCCGGCCATCCAGGGTACATACGTGTGTCTTGACTGAGCCACTTCTGAGCGCATACAGGTAATCGAGGCGGTCTCCGGGACGAAAGAGGACTTGGCCGCGCTTGTATACTTCTTTCCGCTTGATCACACTTTCCAGCAGGGTCATATCCGCACGATCAAGACCAAGCGGCAGGCAGAGCTGATAAATCCCGCAATTACTGCAACTGACCGGCTCGCATGCCTGCAGTGGCAGTGGATGCTGCAAGGAAACCTCAGCTCTGGTCATGGCCGCCGGACCCCAGGTATCTTGCGTGAGGGTTTAGGATCAAGCACGCGCCCTGTCGGACTGAGCGTTCGCGAGACTGCGGCAAGGGGCAACTCGGTCAGACGGTACTTGCCGCTATTCACGGCATTCGCGAGTTTTGCCAAGGTTTGTTTGCGCATGAGTTCGACGATTTTGGTCTTGATCGGTTTCCATTTTTCATGCATTGGACAGGCGGATTCATCTTCACAAATTTTCAGTCCGATCACGCAACTCTCGGTGATGTCCGGGCCTTCAACCAGGGTAAGAATCTGCATCAAGTTGACCTTTTCGCAGCCTTCGCGCAAGCAGAAGCCGCCTTGTCTGCCACGAAATGAATAGAGCAGATTTCCTCGGCAGAGGCTTTGCATGATTTTGGCCAAATAAGCCGGTGGGACGCTGAGATACTCCGCCACGGTTCGATTGAGAATGGGAACTCCACGCGGCTGGGTTGCGATATAGATGAGCGCCTGGATCGCGTATTGGCTGGTTCGGGAAAGAATCATTTGGGCTGGTTTGGCTGCAGTGGCGATAAATTGTTCTCAACTTGCCGTGGAGTATCATCATCCATCAGGATGCGATAGGCAGGTCCCTCCAGGTCCTCAAACTGGCCGCTTTTCAGCGACCACCAGAACACCACCGCAATCATGAACACCAGCGCCACCGAGAGTGGTATCAGCAAGTAGAGAATTTCCATCAGGTGCCCTTGCTTGTTAATGCTGCGGATGGGTTCGCTGGCCTGGACTGTCTTTGCAGGCGCAATGCATTCAGCACCACCAGCAAAGAACTGGCCGACATGCCGATGCCCGCCATCCAGGGGGTGACAATTCCCAGCATCGCCAGCGGAATCGCCAATAGATTATAAGCGCAGGCCCAGGCCAGGTTCTGCCGGACGATGCGCAAGGTCCGCCGCGCCAGTTGCACGCCTGCGGCAAGATGCAGCAGGTTCTCCGACAGAAGCACGATATCCGCCTGTTGCCGGGCAAGATCGGTGCCGCCGCCCATTGCTATCGAAACCTGGGCTTGCGCCAGTACCGGCGCATCATTGACGCCATCGCCGATCATCGCGACGACGTCGCCCCGGGACTGTAGCTCAGTGATGTAGGCATGCTTGTCTTCCGGCGATTGCCCGCCACGAGCATCGGTCACATCGAGTTCAGTAGCCACTTCGGCGACAGCCGCGGGGTTGTCGCCGCTCAGGATGGTGAGCTTTACATTCATGGCGCGCAGAGATTCGATCAAGACCTCCGCGTCAGGACGCAATCTGTCCCTGAACCGCAACAAGGCCAGCCAACCTTGATTGTCCGCCAAAGCCACGACACTGCCCCCCGCCGCACTCCAGCGCAACGCTTCATCCGGCAATGGCGTTTCGTGCAATACAGCGGAAAAACCCGGCGTCCCTATTCTCACCTGCCGACCGGCTATACAAGCCTCAATGCCCTCACCGGTGGTCACACGTAAATCCTCCGCCAAGCCAAGCGCCGCACCCCCTGCCGCGTCGCGCAAGGCCCGCGCAATGGGATGTCCGGAACCCTGCTCGAGCGTCGCGGCCAGGATCAGGATTTCCGCAGGTTGCAGTCTGTCTAGCGCCAAGGTTTCGACCAGCGTCGGTCTGCCCAGGGTCAACGTGCCGGTCTTGTCGAAGACAAAATGATCGGCGCGTGCCAGCCCCTCGATAGCATGGCCGCGCGTCACCATGACGCCAAGACGCGCCAGCGCACCGGTGGCCACC
>Ga0172380_10002818_pt1 | contig 25554 bp, 28 predicted proteins | sample Leawe162metaG_FD_119747 | JGI IMG/M metagenome (GOLD analysis project Ga0172380, IMG submission 119747) | Leachate microbial communities from a municipal landfill in Southern Ontario, Canada - Leachate well 162 metaG | ecosystem: Engineered > Solid waste > Landfill > Unclassified | place...
AACTATTGTTACTGAAAGTTGCGGAGAATCCTGCCGTTGTGTCGAAGAAACAGACTTTCCATGCGAATGCTACCGCAAAGCTTACTAACGCCGTGTTAAGCGGAAAGCCGCGCACGGGACTTTAACGAACAAACGAACTTCGGGCGGCTTGTCCGCTTGAACACATAGTTATGCCAAACGTGAGGATTTATGAAAAACCTGAAATTATGGATTACCGGATGGCCTGGTGGTAGAGCGATGATTGTAGAAGTGATCGAAGAGCGCAAGGATAAGCCCGGCTATTTTTACATAAGAAAGCCGGGCGGGGGCACTGATACAACAAAGCCAGAGTTTTTATTTGATGTGCCTGCTCAGGCGACAACAATAGATATGACAGTTGTATAACGCAGAGCTAACCGGGCGCGGCCCGGAAAGCTAAACAATGAAACCGCATTATAACCGCGCTCCGGTTGAGCGAACTGTTAGAAGGAGTGATGATGGAATGGCAACAAATTGAGACTGCACCGAAGGACGGAACTGAAATATTGTTAGCGTGCGCCTTGCCGCTTGTAGATATTGGGTTGTGCTACTGGCGCAACGATAATGTGATGGTTGGCTGGACGTGGGGACTTGGCAAGGAATTCAGAAATCCGACTCATTGGATGCCGCTTCCAGACCCGCCTTCTAACCATTGATTATCAGGCAAATATGCCTGATAAGTTGATATTAACCGGGTTTTTGGTAACTTCACCCCAGCAACCTAGCCAAATCAGCCGCCCTTAAATGCGTATATCTCGATAGCATCGAAAGCGATTTATGCCCGGTAATCGCTTTCACCTGCATCACATCTAACCCGCGCTCAAAAAATCGGCTAGTCGCTTCGTGGCGCAAATCATGCAACACTAAATTATCAATATCACACGCTTTACAAGCCCGCTCAAAACCACGCGTATAAGCGTCGACTTGTAAAGCAAACACCTTACCGTCAAGCCTAGCGGGCAAACTGGCCAGCGCGGCCAACGCCCTGGACGACAACGGTACATCACGCGAACTGCCGTTTTTAGTATCCGGCAAACGCACCACAGCACCCGATATCCAACACCGACGCAAACCCACCAACTCACCACGCCGCATCGCGGTTTCTATCGCCAACGTAACAAACGCCCGCATTTCTAACCCGCAGGCATCCAGTAAACGCACTTCTTCATCAGCCTGCAAACGCCTATCACGCGGCTTATTCGATTTAGGCTTACGGATATTAGTCACCGGATTAACCAGCGCATAACCCCACTCTTGAATCGCAATCGTAAACAAATGCGACAACATGGCTAAATCTTTTTGAACAGTCGACCCACTTATCCCGGATGCAATCCTTGCATCACGCCAACCGGCAATATCCATCGACTTAATCGTACCGATAGAACGCTTAGACAACGGATCGGACAACCATAAATTAACCCGGTACTGTTCACGCCCACCACCTTTTTTATCCGGCGTAATCTCGGACGCATAGCGGCGCAAACATTGCCCCAACGTAACAGCCAGCGTTTCCCGGTTATCCACATACGTGCCAACACCCATGCCTGCCTCAATCTGCAGCGCCCAGCGTTCCGCTTGCGCTTTCGTATCAAACGTGCGCGATATCGACTTATGCCCTTTGCGGCGTATTTGCGCAAACCATGCACCATTGCGTTGTATAAAAGTTGCCATGCCTTAATTTTGCCGCGATTTGATACACGCTGCAAATTTATCATTGCATCAGAATTGCATCAAAGTGACAGAAACAAAAAAGTCCTACACTCTGCAGGCCTTGATTTCATTGGTGGCGATACCGGGAATCGAACCTGGAACCTCGGGGTTATGAATCCCTTTTTTATTTAATTGAATCAGTTAGTTAGTATGTATGTTATTGATTTGTTATATAAAAAAATATCTTTATCTATCATGATAATGCATGATTTGATGTAATCATTGCATCAAGATTACATCAACTAATCACTACACCATCAAAGGAAAGGCGAGTTATTGCTACTGATGCGCTTTGATAAACTACATCACCGGTTGTCAGCAACTCAACTAGTCGCATGTTACTAGCTGAATCTATCAATCCGATTTGTTTATCAACTGACGGTCTGAATCCGGTTGGTAATGTTGCTATAACGCTGCCAGCGGTAGCGGCTGCATGGTCTATTTGTCCACGAAGATAAATAATGTCATCAATCAATCGATAGCCCATGTTTGGCCATGATCCGCCGGTATTAGTCCAACTGTTTAATAATGTGCTGTCGATCCACCCGCTATCCAGTTTTGAAACAGCATGCATGTTGGTGCCATCAAAATAACAATGAACTGTTTTGCCTGGCTGGATAACAACGACTGTGCCGGTCGGTGCTTTGAGTGTGCAAACATTGGCTGTGTCATTGATCAATAAATACTGTTTGACAGTGCCATTGACAATAAAATCAAAATCCCCGCTTGGTGTGCCGTATGGGTTTAATAAGGTGTAACTTGATTGAACGCCGGTTAAGGTCAATGTCGCCAATGCGGTCATATCAATCGCCAGTCTGCTGGCTGCTGCTCTATCCAGCACGCTGATGGCTTCATTGACGACGATATGCGGCTGTGTTTGCCGCGCTTCCAGTAGTGTTATGCCGAGTCCTGCGGTAGTTGTCATAGTGTTTTATCCAGTTGTAATGAGGGTGTACCGCGCCCGATGATGGCCGATAGTTGATAGACTTTGCAGTGCAGTGTTGTGACGGCAGCGCCAAAATCTTCTGTTTGTTGCGCGGCTGTGTAAGTGACCTGGCCGGTTGTAGCTATCAAAACGCGCTTAACGGCGTCAAGGTCGTCTAATATTTCTATCTCGTAACTTTCTGCAGCTTCATAAAGTGGCACTTCTGCGCCGGTGGTCGGTAGTTCGGTGCCGTATCGGCTGCGGCGGTTCCAGCTAATCAGGATATCGCCGGATACATCGACTGCATCAACATTAACCGGCGAATAGGGTTTTAATGTTCTAAATTCAGGTATCACCAAATCCATGCTTAAAACATCGGCTAATAATTGATTGTTCGAGACGCATTTAAAATACATCGGCACATTAAAATCGTTGTCTTTATTTAGCTCAACATAGTTTGCACTGCTGTAAGCGCCTATTTTTTCATCGATTGCATGCGAGTCCGTATAGTGCTCGGTGCCAAATCGTCCGCGTAATAAATCCGATAATCGGTAGGTGTTTTCGGCTATTAATGTGATGGTCGCGGCTTGCACCAATTCATCGCCGATAAAAAACAAATTAACTTTTGGATCTGCGATGGCGTCATTAATGGCGACCGAGGTTAGCTGTCCATAATTAATTAAAATATCAACAGTGTTTTGATAATCAATTAGGCGTGGATCTGCATCAGCCAATGCTGTTAATGCGCTGCCAAAGCTGCCACGACCTTGCAGGACTTTTAAAAAATAAAAATTAACGGCATCATAGGAATAATACAGCTCTGTGTAATACCAGTACGCCGGTAAATCACCATTCACAAATACCCAGATACCGGCCTTATTCTCGTCCTCAGTTATAATCGGTGCGTTGAAATATTGAAACACGGTATTAGTGACGGGCGGGTTTTCCGGTTTTATCGTCACAAACACGGCGCCGGTTTTAGTTGATTGCAATGCCCCTTTGCTATAACTATTTGCAGAAACCTTTAATACGCTATTCGCCCCATATTCAATGGTCCTAATCATCATGGTGATGTACTGACCATCATGCTCAACCTGTATTACATCGCCTGGCTCAAGATATAAATACTTTGGCCCTAAGCTAAACGCATACGATATGCGCTCCTGCCATGACGAATATAAAAATATCTCTGATAATCTGGCACATTGTGTCGCTGTCATACCCAGCGGCATAGTGATACTGGCCTCGTTGATAAAACGTGGGTCTGATATGCGTGAGGTTTGCGGCGTGCTGTCGTGATCGCGGTCTGTATCGTAACAAGTTACTGTTACAGCACTGGGTAGACTAGCTGCATCTTCTCTTGATATTAATAATAATGGATTATCTTCGCCTTCATCGCTGTTTGTGTATCGCAATTCGCCGGTCGCAATTTGTACGACCACATCATTAGCCCGACCGATAAATTTAATTTTATCATCTGAATAAATACTAATTGCTTGCGAGGCTGATACCACCATGCTTAGACTATCTGACAAACTGCCGGAGGTGGTGACAAAACCATTAAACTCGGAATCTATGTTTGAAATATAAAAATCATCTGTTCCAAGACCAGCCCGCCGACATATATCCTCAATGATATAAGCCCCTGTTACAATCCCGACTGTCTGGCTAATGACCCCATCGCCGTTATTTAAAACTTCCACTTCAATTACCGGCATACGATTATAAAACGTGGTTAAATTGAAGTTTTCAAAAAATATGATAACCGTGTCGCGATACGATGTTGGTAACGATCCCGGCAAGACTTGGCTGCTGGTGCCGTAATAAACAGTAAATGCCCCCGACGCAAATGGAATGCTAGGCTCTGAATTAACATTGGAATAAACCAGTTGTTTATCCATCCAGATTTTGCCGATACCGGTAATCGGCCCCTGGCAAATCTGCACAGCAAAATCACAATGATAGGTATAAGTATAAGCTGTGGTAGTAGATTGGAAATCATCTTTACCGTTGCTTTGATTAACGGTTTCTGAACTTTTATGCTCCACTTCATTGACTCTTGATTGCCAGACTAAATTACCCGGCAATCTAGCACGCCCTAACACAATCGGGATCTGTGTACCGTAATTTGAGCCGCCCTGTTGAAACTGTCTTTCGCGTGGTCCGCTATAGGACTCAATTTTATCCTCGGGTCTTGACCTGAGCGCATATTGAGCAACGGCAACAACTGCCGAAATAACAATCGATAATACTGCGCCAATTACTATCTCTGACATATTATGCTTCCAGTATCCGATAAATTATTTTTAATCTCGATAGAAATCCGTCGGTAATGACGGTTTCTATCACACCTCTTAAATCAATCGCGCTAGTATGTATATGTGTCGTTTCAGATGTGGCAATTGAAACATGACGAATTTTTTTAATAAACTCAAAAAATAATATGTCGCCCGGCTGTATGTCGTTGGCCTCGATCAATACATGGCCCGGCTTGATGCTTTGGGTAAAATCGGCGGTCATAATCTCGCCGTCGTTACTGGCCCGGCCTAATTGATATGGGAAGCGCCTTAATGGGTTTATCATGCCAGCCCGGATTAATGAGTCAATCACCATGCCGCTGCAGTCTACACCGATGCCTTTTAGTGATGCTTGTGAGTGAAATGGCGTACCCAGCCATTCCCTGGCATAATTTATATGCTCTATCATCCTACGATTACCCGATTTGGTTTAGCTGAAACAATATCGTAAAAGGCTGATGAACCAGGTATATCTGGCTCACCTCTAAAATTAACGGTGTTTTCAAAAACGTCCTTGCATGTGGCATAAAGTTTATTGCATCCACGTACAGCACTGACTGTATCGCCAATCTGCGGCGCATTGACCGGCCAAAAATGCAGCACCATGTAACCAGTCGAATAGGCTTTAATATCGACTTTTGCCCCATTGTTTAGCCCTGACGTAAACGTCAAAACCCCACTGGTCAGTAATAATGCCGGATTTGATAACGATACAGATAGCGCACCATTAAACGCATCAACGCCGGTTATGCTGCCGGTCGTCGTATGAGTTGCTAAATTAATCCCGCAGCGGCTGTCGCCAAAGGTAGCCCGACATTCGGGTGACGATAATGCTACTCGGCCAGCTTTAAACGCTGATAATCTTGATGTAATCGACGCTGTATACGTGTTGTCTTCGATTTTGATTTGCCCGATCCGCCCGCTTAATAGATGTATCTTACCCATTGTTGGGTCGAGTGGATTAATTTGGTAAATGGATAACGCGGCATAATCCCAGCGACCGGCTACCAACTCATTACGCGGCAAGGCCGTATTGATAAAACCCTTTGTATCAAAGTTATCCTCAGATAAATCTGAGGTTAATTGTATCGCCGTGCGCTGCTGTCCCCGGCCGTTTGAATAGCTTTGGCCTTCGAATGTGATGGTTTTGCTGTAATCCGTACCGCGTAAAACCCCACCATCAACCGCAGTAATAGTCCATAGCGTTGCTAGGGTTGGGGTTTTGGTGGCTAGATAGTTTTTCATGGCCGTTGTAATGTCTCTCATTCATCAGCCTCCATCAACAATATTTGCGAAAAATCCCTTGATTGATAGTCGTTAATCACTACCGGCAATCGATCCATGTTAAAGCGCACTTGTACATCAAAATCAAACGATGCACTGATAGTATCGCCGTTGGTCGGTGCTGATGAAAATGTAATGATGCCGGTCGAGCTATCTAGTGTGTAATTGCTGACTACAGTGCTATTGACCTTGACCACCAGCGTGTCAGCAACCGGCTTAGTGATTGGCCGATACTCATAATTGCTGCCATATTGATAGGTTTTGCGCAATTGATAGGCAGTGGCAACGCCATCCGCTGTGGCAATAAACGAATCCACTGCTCTAAAATCAGCCCAATCTTTAAATCTAAATGTATGATACGGCCCTTTAGCCAGCCTGAAAAAGGCTACTAAGTCATTTAGCCCCAAGCTGCCTACTTGATTAACGATTAAGCGGATATCGGCTGAATAATCGTATTTAGGCACCGTCCAACGTAAACTACGCTGCTCCTGGCCGTTGTCGCTTTCGCCGATATCGACTTTATAGGATGGGCCACCGGTAAACCCGTAACGGATATCGTCCGGAAATCGAATGTCTAAAAAACTCATAAAACCTATAACTCCTATTTGTGGATTGAGCGGATAGTGCTCATCGATGTCACCGTCGTCGGCCTTCCAGATCCCCACGCCACCAAAACCATAACGCCCGGCAAATTCAACAGCTCGATTAATGGTGTTTGGCGTTGCCCACCAGGCTGAAATGGTTTTGTAATTAAAGTAAGCTTCGGTGTCTGAGGTTTCGATTTGTGCGCCACGCGTGATGGCCTCTGCCATACAGGCATGATAACTGCCGTAATCAACCACCGCGCCGGCTTGATCTTGCCAAATATGCCCAAATGCATTGGCACCAACCAGGATGCGTTTTCGGTGCTCAACGGGAATGACTGAGGCGATATAGTCGTAGGTGGCGGCCATGAACCAATCGGGCGCATGTGGACCCGGTGCGGTGCCTGGCCCAGTTTCGGTATAGGTCATGATTTTCATGCGGTCCACGAAACCGATAATCGCGGCATGATCGCACCAACCAAACCACCATTCTGAGCCTATATCGTAGTCTGTATTAGTTTTTGCCGGGGCGGTGATGTGTAGCTGTTTGTTTGCTACTTTCATGGCCCGGCCCAGGTCTTGATAAAACCCGGTGGCGGCAATGCGGTCGGCTTCCGGTATGCCCTCCAAATTGCAGGTGATGCCGTCCCAATTATCAGTTGTGGCAATGCTGACGATTAACGGGATAAATGTTGCGGCATTATTGACTACATAGCTGGCGATATCGGGATCAACATCGTCTAGCAGATCATTGTAATTACTGAGGATTAATGAGCAACACACACCACGATTTTGCAGAAATGTTTTGTCATCTGCATAGACCACGCTGTCATAGGTTCCACCGTCATTAAGTTCTCCGGACAAGATCCAGCCATCGAGGTGATCAACATCAGGCAGTCTAAAAAAATAGGCGTCAAACGCCACGGTATCTAGCGCGGCATAGCTATTGCGAATGGTAGCGTTGCCGTTATTATCCGGCTCGATAGCGATTTGCCATTTTATGCCGCCGTGCTCGGCATCCGGCCAGCGTAGTGCTGCATAGTTTGAAATCAATGATCGTGAGGCGGTTTGATCTATATCGCCATACATCAACATGCGTGATTTTGTATGCGCGGTGCAACGACAAAACGACTCTCTAAACCGGCCCGGCAAATCATTGCGGCTGGGCCAAATGGTATAACCGGACCGAATGCCGTAGGTGGAAAATAACGATAACAGCTCGGTACTCAATCCCTCGACCGGCTTAATGTCTGCCGTCGGCGTGGCGTCGGCATTAAACGAGCCGAACGGGTAAATCATTTGATCGTAAATAATGCCACTGGGGTTTCTAACGGCTACCACACCGCCAAACAACGGCACCCCGTAACAGGCGCCAAATTTTACCGGGCTGGCAGTGGCATACATAGCCGTCGAGCCGTACCAGGTAGCATCGATGTAGGTGTCATTCGTGCGGATGCCGGCATTCCAGTCGTCTAACGATACCCGGCCCCCGAATTTTCCTAGTGATACATCGCTGGCCTGGATGATTTTATCTAAAAATATCTCCGGACTGCCGATCTCAGTTGTAAAAACATCGAAAAGATCGATGTTCTGCGGCCATTGATCCCAATGCCCAAGCGCATCAATGCCGTGCTCTTGGGTAAATGTGACTGAATAATTTGGATACCGATAGCTGTTTAAAATCATCCAATCGGCATACATGTAACCATCAATCAACAACACATATAAATCAAAAAATTCAGGCATATAGCCTGTAATTTCTGGCGTACCTTCTGTTGCATAGTAAACAACAGTAGTTATTTCATTGCCATACAAATCAACCCCAACCACTTTTTTAAATTTGTCCTCGCCTTTGGTGCTGACTAAATTTAATGATGGTTGATCCAGATAGACTGATATTTTTCCTACGTTTGTGCCGTACATCCTGCCATCAGGTGGCCTATCCGGATCTTCGATATCGTAATAATCTGCGTTGTAAGAGCGGTTTAATGTGGTAAATCTAAAAAAATAGCTGGCACCAATGGTCACCTCAGTTGAGTTGATATCAATCGTTACCCACTTGTAATAATCCCAGCCCGGCACCCATTCGCCAACAAACGTCCAAGGCCCGTTTGCAGTGGTGCCGATTTCTATTTTTACCAACATGGCATAGCGGGCACCAAACGGCTTGCCTTGTTTAAACCTTAGCAGTTCAAGCGTCATCGTACTGGCTAACGGGTCATAGCCTACCGGGCGCAATGCCTGCCATTTAATTATCGATGTGATGGTATCGCCGTTTTCCTCGCAACCTGCCAGGGCAAATAATGACCAGCGGGTACGTGATGTATTGTAGTTAATCGGCGTTTCGTACCAATCCGCTTTCAACCAGTTTTCTACCGCTGCATTTTGGCTAGTAATGTCAGCCTGAATATAGCCGATGTATTCCGGCATGGTTGCCAAGCGACCGGCGCCGGATGCCAAGATAATGCCTGCCCGACCTGGCCACGGCCTACCGGCTGGAAAATCGCCATAATTTGGCCCGGCTTTTCCGGGCGATAGACTTTGACTTGATGTGACGCAATAAAACCCGGGGTTTTCGCACTCTGGCAGCACGTACAGCAAAAAACAGCCATTGCCAGCGTTTTTACTGACAAACTGCAAATGATGATTTGCGCCTGATGTGATATTGAACGGCGTGGTTAAAACCAACGTGTAAAACTCACGCTCTACCCATTGCGTGCGGGTTTCGTAGGCTTTTGGGGTGATGATGTAATCGCCCAGGCTTACGCCATCGGCTATTACCTCAACCGTGCAATCGTAGCCAGCCCCGGCTGGCCTGTGCAATGCAGCCCAAAATCTGATAATGGTGACGGTGGTGGTGGTATCGGCTACATAGTAAATGTCAGCGGTGATCGGTGTGGCGTAGTTGCTATACGGGTCAGAGCCTAGCAGTGGAAAACCCCAGGTAGTTTTATCGATGATGTCAAAATCCCAATACCAGCGCGTGTCGCCGGGCTTGCGGTAAATCACATCGGCAGGCTCGTCTATCCAGCACGGCCCTTCCAAAACTGGTGCGGCGTAACCGTCGGCGCTGGTGATGGTTAGATTATGGATATTGTGTGTGTGCCGCAAAATCTCACAGTATCCGGTGTCAACCCATCCGCGCAGGGTAGACCAACGCAAAAATCCTTGCTGTGGATTGTATTTTTCATTTCGACTGCTGATAACGCCGATGCCGAATGGCAGCTGTCTATCAATTAGCCACTCGCACAGCGGTATGATGCTGTCTAGCCCGTCGTCTAAATGGATAACGGCCAGCGGATCGCTGTAACCCGGTGCACCTTCATACCAGTTATCATACTCAGACGGAAACACAAACCGGTAACCAGAATGCAGCAGGTCTATGATCTGGTTTTTAATGTCGTCGATATGCTCCCGAAAAATCAGCGCGTCGGCATGACCCAGCACACAACCGTGATAGCACAGCACAACATTAGACAGTTTGCGCTTTTTTTGGCTATCTTGAACAAATAGCTGCTTAGTCACTCGGGGATAACAGTAATATTAAAAAACTTACCGATAGCGCCTGATTGGAAGCCTATCGTCACTGAGGTATAAACAAAGCCATGTCCACCCAACTCCTCACTATTTCGCGTTATGCTCACCTCAGTCGGTGCGCCCTCGATCGTCACATTAATAATCGGCGGCACTGAAAAAAATACATTAGCTGGAAATGTCACAGTGACACTGGCACCGGATACCGGCAATCTAGCATTAAACATTTACCGCTCTCCGCATTTGCTCTTTGATTTGTCGCTCTGATTTTCTAAACGAATCGGCGTTGGGTGTGCTGATATTGAAATTGATGTTGTTGATGACTGTTTTACTTCCGCCATCTTTCATCGATACGGGTATAGATCGGCCATCCGGCAATGGAACATAGGCTTCGTTCTGTCTTCCCTCACTAAATAGAGCAATCTGTGGACTATTGGCAATGCCACCCTTTGAATATTTATTAAGTTGTAATGGACCTAAACTGGTCATGATGCCGCCGTTGGCAAATGCAGCGCTTCCGCCAATCGCACCACCTCCACCACCGCTATAGCTACCAACCGCGCTGCTGACTAACCCGCCAATCAAACCGACTAGTGCTTGTGACTCATTTTGTCCACTGCCAGACTTACCACCAGCGCTGCTAAGCAAGGCATCCATAATCTGAGCGCTGGCAGCTTCTGCTGCCATTTTTCGGATAGTCGTTAAAAAACTGTCCAGCATGCTGCTTGCACTTTTATCAAACGGATCGAATAAATAATCAGCAAAAGCTGATTGCATGTTGCGGGCTGCTTGAACGGCGTATTCACTCATGCCGTCTGTGACTTGTTTTGATTGTTCGCCCAGTTGGTTGTAGTCGCTGCCGATTTTATCTAGCTGCTCTTTCAGTTTAGCGTCGTCCGGGATGATGCCTTGCGCTCTAGCATCCAGAGCATCACCAATGTTTTGATTAATATCTAGCAAACTGCCATTAAATTTTTGGTTTAAGCGGTCGTATTCGCTGGCAGAGTCCGACCGCTGCTGGGCGGCTAAACGCTCGCCGTCAGCTAGGATTTGGTCGGCTTCGATTAATGCATATTTGGTTTTAATTAACGATTCGATGGCGGCGGCTTCGGTGCCGGTGGCTTGCGCGGTAGCGCTGCGGATGTCGGTTAATTGTCGCTGTGCGTCTAATGATTCGCCGGTAATACTGATTTCAAACTGCAGCTGTTCTATGATTTTTGCGACGGCTTCGGCGTGATGATTGATTGCTGAGCCGGTCGATTTGACGGCACTGCTATGTTTGACGGCGCTGCTGGCGGCTTGATCGGTAGAACCGATTAATTTTTTTAATGACGCATCAAACGCTTCCACTTCCGCTGAGGTTTTTTTGATGCCGGTGTCGGTGCTGGTGCTTTTGGTCAGTTCAGCTTTGATCGATTGCAGCTTGATCAGCTTGTTATCCAGATCCTCAGAATTAGTACCCAGCAATGCATCAACTAATGCCCCGCCCGGTCCCTGGGTGCGCAGGCTATCTATTTGGTTTTTTGTTTCCTCGATTTGTAGATTAATCCGTCCCAGTTGGTCGGCTGCATTGGAGCCGTTTGCATAGTCGGTTAAAAAATCCAGTGGGTGAAAGCCATCGGCTTTGCGCATGGCATATTCAAACGCGTTGCCGGCTTCGTTTAGTGAGGTGACCAGTGGCCCGGCTACGGTAATGCTTAATGTGCTAACGCGTGCTTCCAGCCTAGTTAATTCATCATTAAAAGCGGCTGATTGCAGGGCTTGTTCTGTGGTGACTTTGTTATATTCGCGGCTTTCGGCCACTTGATCGCGGATGGCTTGTGCGCCTTGCATCAATAGCGGAGCTAAATCAGCATAGGATTTACCTAATGCTGCATTGCCAAACGCTGCCCGTTGTTGGGCATCGTCTATACTGCTAAAAACATCGGCAAATTCTAAAAATGCGTCGAGCGGATCTTTAGCACTAACCCCCAGCGCTTTAAACTCATCACCGGATTTGGCAATGTTTATGCTGAGTTTGTTGACGGCTTTGGCGACTGTCTCTAGTGAGGTGTCCGACAGTTCTGCTGCCAGCTTTAACCCGGATAGGTTTTCGACTGTGATGCCGGTTTTGTCAGCTAGTTTACTTAGCGCGTCGGCGGCATCGATGCCGGATTTAACAAACGATACCAACCCAGCAGCAGAAATACCAACGCCCATAGCGGCAAAGGTTGAATTAACTTTGCTGGACATCGATTCGGCTTTTTGCTGGAATTTGTCCAGATTGCCGGCCATTTTATCCATCTGACCGGAAAACTTGGCCAGATTGGCGTTAAAGTCGACCGTTACACCTAAAGCCATAAAAAATCCTTAATTATTTATTTGTTTGTATTGACAAACAATATAAAGTATGAAATAATAAGTCAACTTTTTAGGAAAGTGACCGACCCGGCGGAACTGGGAATTTGGAGAAGATAATGAATACAACCGGATTAATCATTAAAGCACCATTCGACCCAAACACTGATATGGTTAGATTTGCTGCAATCATTGAAAAAAAAGGCGGCAATATTTGGAACGAAAAACGTGCATATTTTGGTGAATCTTCTAATGACTTTGTTTCTCGTGTTGTTTATGCTCAACCCTATAGCGCTTACATTGACTTAGAATCAAAAGAAATTGTGTTTGAAGTGAACGAAGAAGACTTTAAAACAGAAAAAAATTCTGCCGATGACTACAAAAAGGCGTTTATCAATTCTTTAAAATCAAAATAAGGAAACGATCATGTCACTAAAAGCATTCGATAAAAACGGTCTAAGATATAGACCAATTCAGCAAGTCAACGGCGGTACGCAATGGCGATGTGATTATGAAGATGGTCAATTTTCAATAGCCATGGTTTACTCAAAAAAACCTACACGTGACAATGTAATAGCTGCTATCGAAGATATTAATATTAAAAATGATCATGAATAAAACAAAACATGGCGCACCAAAAGGCAACGCCAATGCCAGGCGCGGTGACGTGTCGGCAACCAGTATGCTGCAAATGCGCTGCACACCAGCCCAAAAAGCGGCTTGGGTGCGGGCTGCGCAGGCGGAAAATATGAAACTCACAGAGTGGGTGGTTAAGAAACTTGATTGTTAATTGACCATGGCGCGTGGGCATTGCATGCCCACCCTACGTGGTTTTAAAGCCTAGCTCTCGGGCGATGCGGTTGGCGCCGAGTTCTGCAGCCTGGATGATGGTGTCTGCCGATTGTCGCTTGGTAGCATTGAAGCTTTTTAGCACAAAATGTTTGCCCTCTATTCTGACGCCACCAGTTCTCCCACGCTTGCCAACCCGCTTGCTGCCTTTTTTATAGCCAACTTCTACCCATTTGGCGTAATACGCGCCTTTTGGATCTCGACGGCTTTTACCGGGCGACACAGTGATATAAAGCCCAACTTTGCCATTTTTTCTTAAGCTATTAATCCGGCTGTTTTTAAGTTTGATGGCTTTTTTTAACCGGCCCGTCTTGACCGGTGCAGCTGCTCTAATTTGTTTGAGCATGATATTGGCCCCGGCCCGCAGTGCAGCGCGGGTAACTTTTTCGCCGAGTTTGGCGTTGTATTGATAAATGGCCCGCTTGACTTCGGCGATGCCTTTGATTTTGGCGTCAAATTCTGCCACGGCAAACTCCATAGGTTGATAGGCGGGAAGGTGAAAGCGGGCCAGTGCATTTAATTTTATCGACCGAAAACTACAATGACACTAGGAAAAGGCGCTGAATTTTTATGACCACCAAATTTTAAACGCCCTTTTATAAATTCTACTTTCCCATGCACACAGTAATCATGCCACCATTGCGTATCTGTTCTAGCAGGCAAAAGACACACAACTACGGCCCCTATTTTTGAGCTTTCGTATGCTTTTTTAACCCAATTACTGATTTCTCTACCGTACGGTGGATTCATCCAGCAAAATCATTTCCATTCTTTTTTTAACCCATCATCTTCAATTGAGTAAAAATGTTTGCATTTTGCATTATCTGTATTTGCACAAACATCTGTATTAAATTGATAAATTTTGTCATATTTGTCAAAAAATTCTTGTGGTGTAGCCCATAAATCAGTTTTACTGCTAAACATTAGCGCATTGTTCATAACTTATTTAATCCCCTTGGCAGCGCCTTCTACAATTAACGATAATCCCTGATTGATTTGCTGAATTGCTTCTACACGATCTGCGTTATAGCTGTCTAACTGCAAACGTCTTGCACCGTCTGCTTTGGTTTCAAACACAGCCCCGCTGAGCGCAGTGGTGGTACCAATCTCCCAGCCTTCCGCTGTAGTACTGCCGTCTGATTTAGCGGTGTAGGTAATGTGACTGCAGGCGCCCATTAAAAAAGCAGCGGCGATAATGCCAGCGCTGGATATTGTCTTTAGCATTGATACTCACCATACATTAATTGCCTGGCCACGCGATTAGCGCGGGCGGGCGTTTGTTTGGCCCAATCGCTATCCATGGCCTCGGCATAGGCTTTGTCAAAATTGCCGACATCCAGCGCAATCAGCATGCGTTTGAAACCCATTAATCCACGGACGCCAATCTGAAAGCCCATATTAATTAAAGCGTCCTGTCTGGCGGGTGATAAGTGGTGATAATTTTTGTAGGCGGTTTCGAGTGCTTTTTCGGTTTTTTCGATGTCGTTTTCCAGCAGTTGGTTGGCCAGGTCTATATCGATCGTCATTGGGATCAGTTCGCCTTTGAAATACGGTCTTACCTCAAGATTGTGTCCGTATCCGATAGTCAGTTTTCCGGCGGTGCAGCGGTAGGCGTTTAGGCGCAGGCCTTCGTCGCTTTTGAGTTGTTCAATCAGTTCTAGGTATTTCATTTAGTGTTTCCAATCTCTGATTTGCATCATTTGCATGACTAATAGTTCAATATCATCAATACCCAGCATTTCGGCGACCACCGGCAGGCCGGCCCAGTCGATTTGACCACCGAGTAGATTCCAGGCTTTGATTGACAGCTGCAAATCGGTGGGTTGTTCGCCGGGTGGCAGTGGTAAGTTGCTGGACTCTAGCCAGCGTCGGGCTTTCCCAGCGATTCTTCAGTTTTTGTTTGATGCGCCTCGTAACTTGCCATAATTGCGATGGCCAGCGGTGTCCATAGATCCGGCCTGTCGGCGACCCACTCCATAAACAATGCGGTGTCAAACGGCACCGGCTCGTTTGTGCCGCCGGGTACGATGTCCAGCTCCGTCACGCCTGCCCAATCAATCACAAACTTTTGCAGCAAATCGCCTTGTTTGATTTGCTGCCCGCGCATGTTGACCACTTCCATGTCTGTCGGTCGGCGTACCGTAAAGTTAAAGGAACCGGCTGAAACATTGGTTTCACGGGCTTTCTTGATTTTCTCGATCAGGACATTTGACATAGGCATAGTAGTTAATGCCGCGCTCGGCGCAGCGGTGAATAGCACGGATGTAACGGTGCGTGAAAAAACGGTTTATTTTTTGCAACGTGTCACGATAAAACAGCCAGCATCTATTTATGATGCTGACTGTATGGCCGTAATAGCGCATGGTTACGCGCTGTAATACGTGGGCGATCCAAAGGCGGTGACGGTGGCGGGGCTGGTGATTTTATCTTGTGCGTTGCCGACCGGCGCACCGGTGAAACCGACGTATCCAACGAACACCATGACTGGCCCACCTGTACCAAAGGTAAATTTAAACGCTCGCTGGGCTTGGGTATCGGATGCAGCTTTCAAGGCGATTTGGCCGGCGTCGGTAATATCCCACAGTTGGTCCATGCTCATGCTGATCGGATTGGCAGCGCCTGGGATTTGTGATTTTTGGTTAGTGTGGATGGTGGTAGTGTCGATAAAATCAAAATCGCCGCCGCTGATGCTGATGGAAGATGCTGTGGTAATTGAATTGCCTAGGGTGATTTTTTTGGCTGTACCGCTGCTAAACGTATCAAATTCCGTGGTATCGATACCTGATCCGCCAGTGACATCCTCAAGCTGAAATGATACCGTTGTCGATACGCTGCAAACGCGAAACACGCGGCCATTGACTTGGCTCATGCCTTGCACTTCTAAAAACACATAATCGCCATTGCTAAAATCGTGTGTTGCAGTGACGATACCGGGCGCGGCTTTACTGATCGCGGTGATGGTTTTGGCGATACCGAGCGCGGATTGCATCGCCACGGCCACATTGGACATTTTTCTAACTGACATAATTTGGGTTTCCTTCTGGTTTCTTGGGATGGTCCGCAGGTGCGGGGTGGCGGCGTCATCACGACGGGCCGGTTGTTTCCGTGTGTCTCACGACATGACGGGCATAAAAAACCCGCAAGCACTAACGAGTAGTGAAGCGGGCCGTGTTAAACTTTTTTGTTAGGCGACCGGGTTATTTTCGATCGATGCGTAACTGAGTTGATAGGTCAAAATGAGCTGGTGTATGTCCGGCTCTTCTTCACCCACTACAAAATCGGTTTGTATTAGCTGACAGGTTTGGGCGTTAAAGTCGCCGGTCATGGCGGCCTCGATCTGCACGGCGGCGGCGTCCATGTCTTGCAATACTTTTTCATCGTCCGGTGTACCACGTAACCAACAGATGACTAACACGGTTAATGTGCGGTCTTGATCGCGTGGCTGGCTGTGGATGGTCAATGTTTCTGTGCTTTCGGTTTCTGGTTTAATAGTGATGCAGGGCCAAGCGTTACGGGTGGGGGGACTGGCTTGTATCCAAACGCCACCCCAGCCGTTGATGGTTTTAAGCTGGGTGCGAATGCTTTCTAGGATATAACGGCGAATGTGCATTTCGGAATATCCCTATAGTCAATGTAGTAATTCAATAATTCTTTAGCAGCATTTGGGATAGTGAAAGGGCGCAGATTGCCTTCTATGCTGCTTTGAAAAACCTCCCACTGAGCGACGATAAACATAATCGCTTCTTTCATACTTTGCGGTACGGCGGCGGCGTTGGCAAAACCGGCCACGTATTTAATTTTTACCGATTCTTCTTGCTTCCGCGCAACGGGCCAGCACATAGCAAATGCCGGTGAAACTTCCGCATTTACTCGACTTAAACGGTAGTCGGCAGGGTCTAGCACTTGCTCTATGCCATTTACATCTAGGTATCGTATTTCGGTAATGGATGCCACTGGCGAAATCAGCTTGATCGAGTACGATTTTTTCGAGTCAAAAGGAAATCTATCGGCGTAGTAGGTCAATGTTTGCGACATAACTGCACAATTTGTAATATCCTCGACACGCTCCCGCGCAGCGACAATGCGTGCAGTGATGATGCTATCTCGTGCGGTGTCGGTAGCTTGCGTAATGCCGAGGTGTAAGCGCATGTCGGCTAATGTCACCGGCTCTGTTGCGGGCGGCGTGGTGGTTAGGTGTTTCATTGATTCGCCTCCAGGCGGGCAATAAAAAACCCGCTGCGGCGGGTTTGGTGTGGTGCTATGGGTTATGTTTTTGTTTATAGAGTGCGTAGGGCGTTTTCGCGATAGCAAAACGCCGGCGGATTCAAGTGATGGCGGATTGCTATCGCGAATCCGCCTTACGGGTTGATTTTGTTCCTCCGATTACGCTGCGCTAATCGGAGCTACTTGCTAATCGGATCTACGCGTGTTTAATCAATCTGCAACAAATCAAACTCTGCAATATCAATAGTGCTGACGCCGGCGGCACTGGCTCTCTGACGGATATACGGTCTAAATCTAGTAGAGCCCACTACAAATTTTATGGGCGGAGTCTCTAGTGTAAGATCATTATCTGCGCCTTGCGTATATGTACCACTCCCCTCCATCACTCCGAACCCGGAATTACCCCCGTTAATAGCAAATATTTGCAACGGCAAGTCTTTTATATTATCAGCACCAGTTTTACGTATTTTTGCTATTGCAATATAGCGTTTGCCAGCTGTTATCAACGTGTGCATGTCTTTGTAAAACTCAACGCTATCGCTTGCGGCTGCGGCTGTTAGTGCTATCCGCTGCGCTTCAGTGGCTCCGCTTTTTGCGGTACCTTTACTTCCTACTGCTGTTTGTGCGCCGCCTCCAGCCGTATTTTGAATAAACCCATCAGCTACGTCACCACTGCCTCCAGTACCTGAATTAGTTCCCGCAACACCTGATAGTGCCGCATTAGTAAAAACGCTAACTAACACACGATCATCGACATATTTTATTTTGTCAAATAGCTGTGATTTTAAAGGTAGGGCCATTGACCATGATGCCGGTTTATCGGGATGGATATTGTCTGCTGAATATGTCGCAATATATTCGCTATTTGCCACAGATTTATCTACACAATATTCCCATGCGTCAAATAAAATAAACCGCTTATCCGTTTTAGCTAACTGTCTAAAATGCTCTGACGTTTTTAAATGCTCTTGTAGTCTAGAGACTGTCCAATTTGCGTGAGCAGCGCCCCACGGTAATCCGGTAAACAATACTAAACGTTTGCCAGCAGCATAAACTCTGTCTATTGCTGATAATATATTTGATACTGTTACAGTAGACAAAATATCATCTGCCGCATCATTGACGCCGACACTGCAAAATATATAATCAGCCTCTCTACCCCATAGGTTTTTTGTTTTATCAAGTGCTAAATCAAGTTGTCTATTTAGATGCTCGGATTTTGAACCGCCTTGCGCGAAATTACCTAAATATAAACAAGGAGCACCGGCTAGTGCATTAGCAACACTGACAGTCTCTTTGTCATATATCCGCTGTTGATTAACCAGCACCGGCACACCTGTTGCAGCGGTAACTGTCGCTGGACTAGCTAGTGTATATGTAAAAATACTGGTTGACGTCCAGCTTACGCACTCAAAAACCCCGTTGAACTCCGGTTCGTTTGCGTTTTGCATGACAAAAACAGCGCCTGGTAACAATCCGTGAGACGCTGATGTGCAGGTTGCAGTTGTGCCACCAATTGTTGCAGTTATCGACGTAACAGCGCCACCGACATTGCCCAGCGCCAGAGTGCTATCACCGATTAAAACAAATCCTGGTTTATGTTTTGGGTGGTAATAATTGCCAAATTGATCTATGTAGCTAATACCATCACTCGTTAGCTGCAAATTACCAACCTGCGCCACCCCCACAAACTCACTAGCTGGCAGCATGTCAGCTAGGTCATCAAACACCGGACCGGATTTTAAAGCTCTGGTTCGATAGGTAGCGATACCTAAGCCGACTAATCGGGCTTCTTCTGTGCTGCCAAGGCTGGCTATACTTTGATCGTTGTAGCCGTTCCATTGCTGTAAAAATCGTATGGTCATAGGGTTTTACTCGCTGATTGTTGTATCTGTTTTGGTGGTTTCTTCGGCTTCGTCGAATTTTTGCTTTGGTGGCTTGCGGGGGTTTGAGTTATCGGCTGTCTTGGCTGATTCGGGAACGATAGGATTATCAATTGACGGCTGTTCAATGTATTTAGCAACCCGGCATTGTTCGACTAAATGCGCGGCAAATTCATCAGACACGTCTAGTTTTTGGCCGGTGGTCAATGTGCCGTGGCTGGAGGTAATGGCCATGCCAAAAATTTCTATTTTTTTCATTTTTCACCCGATGAGGGTGGGCCTTCCGTGGCCCGGTTTGAGTAAATCGGTTATGCTGGGGTTAGGTCACCGGCGATGATAGCGCCTGGTGTTTCAACAGCCAGCGCTAATCGTCTTTCAGCACGCAGGGTAATCAGGTTTTTGACAAAGTTATCGCTGTCTGATTCTGACATTTCAACAATCACGTCCTGCCGGTTGTAGATGCTGCCAGCTTCTCTGAACGCGCCGATTGCGAATGTATCAGCGGTAACGCCAATCGATTCTACAATCGGAATGCCTCTAAAGCGAGTCACACCCATGCTATCAACTGATAAACCTTGAATGCCATTTGATGTGGACACCATGACATCGATGTCGATTTGTGCAGAATCGGCGGGGTTTACTAAAATAGCGTCTGGAACATAACCAGCTGCTTTTAAATCGCCGATAATTTTGCGGAACAACACCAATTTTTTTAGCACAGACCCAAGTGCAGCGTCAGCGTAACCGTGCGCAACAAAATTGCCGGTATCGAAAATACCGGAAATATTGGGCGCAGTACCGTTGCCGTTTGCAAGCTGGGTTTCTACACGGCGATTGACGCCATAGACCATGCGACTATTCACATAGGCAGCTAGGGCAGGCGCATCGGCGGCGAGCTGTTTACTGATTTTAATCCAGTGCGCGACGGTGCTGATCGGCATGTTTACCAGTGTGAATGTCAAAGACGATTCGGCTTTTTGTGCGCCCTCAGCGGCTTCTGCTGCCGAGTTTGTAAACACGTTTTCTTTAGTGAATTCGACGGCGTTGGAGCTGGTGGGAATGCTGTTAAACAAACCTTCTAAAGACAACGGCGCGAATGCACCAGGAACCACGCCAGGGCGACGATCCGGCGAGACGACCGTATCAGATCCGGTTAACGTGTTATTTTGGATGGCGAACTTGGCTTTTTGGGTATTACCGGCAATAAAGTTGTCGTATTGCGCAGATTTAATGAATTGCGCACCCCAGCTATTATCAACATCGTTTGATTTTCCGTCGGCAACGCCTTTTTGCTCTAACAACAACAAACGGTCGGCGATTTCGCGTTGTTTTTCACCAAAGTTATTAATTGCGTTTTGGGTTTCGGTGGAAATTTTACCGGCGTTGGCAATTTCTAGTGCAGCTTTTTCGGCAAATTCATTCAGTTTGTTTTCAATTTTATCGACTTGCTTGCCGATGATGTCGATATCGCCGATACCGGCAAATGCCATTCCTGCCAAGCCAATTGACATATCCGGCATGCCGGCTAACACACTGCCGAAATCTTGGGTTTCGGAAGCGGATACATTGAAGGCGAAAACTGACAATGCCAGCGCGATTAAGACCGATAACATCGGCCAGATAAGGGATTTTTTCATGGTTTTACTCGTGGTTGAGGGAAGTGGGAATGCTGAATTGGCTGAGTTTGTTGGCTAATTCAGTGAGTTTTTGGCGTTCAGCGTTTTCAGGCTCCCCCCGAAACAGCGTTTTTGCCGTGGCTACTAAGGCAGTAGCCTGTGAATTTGACACACCTGAATCCCTCAGGAATTTTTCAAACTCGCGTTCTGTTTTAATACCGCCCAGGTTTTGTGTATTGTTGAACGGCAGTGCTTTAAAATATTGGTTAAAGTCGCTGGCTTTGGCTGCTACACCGATTTTTCCGGTGACTTGATCCGCAAAGCCTAGTGCTTGTGCCTCATCTGCCGTTAGCCAGGTTTCGACGGCCATCATATCGGCAATAGTGGCCGCATCGATGCCAGTGCGCTTTTGATAAATATTGGAAATGCTGGACTGCAGTTTGTCCATGATATCTGCCATGTGTCGCAGGTCGGACGACTCGCCGAACGCGCCGCCTTGGGCATTGTGTATCATGATAAATGAGTCGGCAGGCATGCTGATAACATCAGCGGCCATCAGCACAAATGATGCCGCGCTGGCGGCGATCCCAGCCACACTGCCATAGATTTTGGCTGGGTGCGCGGTAAGTGCGTTATACATGGCTAAACCGTCTAACACGCTACCGCCGGGTGAATGTATCGATAACTCGATGGTTTTGACGTTTAACGTGCGTAGTTCAGCGATAAATGCCGCTGCAGATATACCCCACAAGCCAATTTCATCATGAATAGCAATTTGACCGACTGACTCGGATTTGTTTTTGATTTTGTACCAGGATTTCATCATTGCCTCACAGGATCTGCCGGAACTAATCCAGCATTGTTTGTTTGTTGCCCTAAGTTGCCAACTGGCATCAGGTTGGATTGTGCGGTGTAGATTTCGCCACCCTCAAAAGGTGGATCGTTTTCCAGCTGTCGGCATTCGTTGCGATTTTTCAGTCCGTTTTGCACGGCTTTTGAATAGATATCCATCCTATCTTTTAACGAGGCTCTTAATAGCGCATCCATGTTGTATTCGGCTGTCAGCTGCTGGCGTTCTTTAACGGTCATCACCCGCATCCGAATAGCTTGCTCGATGTTGACCACCATAGGCCGGATGGTTAGTTTATAAAAACTTTCGATGATATCGTTGGCCGAGCTGCGCAATGTGGTGGTGCTTTCGGTTTGATTCAGCAGAATGGCCGGTACACCTAACCAACGGCCTATCTCTTGTACAGTAAATTGCCGCGTGGTCAAAAGCTCGATGTCTTGTGGTGTTAGGTTGATCTGGCTGAGTTTTAAATCACCCGGCAAAACCTGTATCTGGCGTGGGTCTTTTGCCAGTTCATCCACCCGTTCTTGCAATTGCTGCCATTGCGTAGGCGTCATGCTTTGCGCTGGCGATAATATGCCGGTAGTGCGGCCATTGCTGGCAAATAGCCCATTGGCTGAACTTTGCGCGTTCACGGCTTCCGATATCGATATGCGCATATATTCCAATCGGCTCATGCCAACATAACCGCCAGTCATTTCCTTGATGTGCAGCACGTTATCGGCTTTTATTTCCCTGCGCTCATAGCCGTTTGTGTAAGTGTAAACATCATTGCCGTTGTCTTTTATGTCCAGCTCGACTTGATCTGCTGGCAGCACGATTAATGCAAATGCGGCCCCGGATGGATTACGCTTAATTTCCGCATAAGCATTGCCGCGCAGGATTAAATTAAGCAGCAAGGCTACCCAAAACTCAACCGGTGTTTGTCTTGCGTTGGGTCTTTCATGCAGCAAACTCCACAACGGCACATCACGCGCCACTGTGCGCTGACCGTCTGCGTTTTGGTAAACCATAATCGGCATGGTGGCGATGGTTTTAGCCAGTATCTCAACCGCCCGCCAGACGGTGGCAATTTGGAAAGCACCATCAACGCCAGTTGCACGCACGTTATCGACGATGGTTTCGGTGGGGATTCCCGTTTGCCGACCATATCGATTAGTCAATGCAGCCGATTGGCCAAATTTCCAGAATTGCCAAAAGCTCATAGTTTTATGGGGTTTGCAAAGTAAAAATCATAGTCCGGCTTTTCTTCCGGCATTACTGCACGAGACATGGCGTTAAACAGTGCGGATGCACCATCGATCTTGCTATCGGCATCTTGTTTATCGGGCATTTTTCGTTCAGATTTGTATTCGTGGACGATCACGTTACCGATACACCAAGCCATCACGGGATTACCATCGTGATGCATGCGGCCTGAATCGATGGCAGCTTCCAACTCGTTGACTGGGATGGTTAAATGGCTACCATGTTGTGGGATCATTACCGGCAGTAAACCGGCGTCAGCTAAATCTCGGCTAATTTGGATGGCACCCCAGGGGTCATGCGGTATTTCTTGCACGTCAAACTGATGCGAATCTTCGATCACATCATCACGGATACGGTTAAAGTCTTGCTCGTTGCCATCGCAGACATCAATAAAACCTTGATCTGCCCAGGTTTGCAGCATGCTTGAAAGCAATTTGCTTTCGTTGTCGATAATTTGCGATTCGGCAATGTAGAACTTGCTGAATAGATAGTAATGCGCCAGGCCGTCGATGTTTTTGGTAAACAATAGAATCTTGGCGGATAAGTCGCGCTTTTTGGCTAAGTCAAGCCCTATCCAGCAGGCTTGGCCGGCGAAATCTTCCCGCTTCATGCTGGTATCGTGTAAGCGCTGCCAGCTGAGCACGTTGTAATAGGCGTTTTTCTCATTACACCAAATGTTTAAATGCTTGGTTTTGTAATCAACCTGGTTAGCTGGTTTCTGTATCGCGGTTTTCAGTTGTTTTTTTACAAAGTCAGAGCCAACCGAGATGCCGTAATTCGGATTTGCTTTGATCAGCATGGCCGGGTCCGTCCAGTCATCGCCTTCATCGATGCCGTAACAAACCGCGAACATATGCGGCAGGTCGATAGTGCCTAGCAATACATCGCGGGCTGTTTTGTCCATATCGAAACATGGCGAAAACAGGTTTTTACCGCTGGTGGTGATGATTAACATCAACGCCTGCAACCTGGCGCCCATGCCGGTAATCATGGTTTGAAACAGATTATCGGTATCGTGTTCGTGGTATTCATCCACGATGGCACAGGATGGATTGCCACCGTCGCCTGGATCACCAATCAACGGCTGCATGATGGAACCGTCATTGCGTTTGATCGATAGTGATTTACCATCCAGACCGTAAGCGCGTTTTAATGCGGGTGTTGCGCGTAGCATTTGCAATGCTGGATCGAAAACCTTTTTTGCTTGCTCTAATGTGGTTGCCCCACAAAGGATTTCTGCTCCGGATTCACCATCAGCGCATAGCATGTAAAGACCGATCCCGGCGGCGAGTGTCGATTTGCCGTTTTTGCGCGGAATGCGCAAGTAAACCAGCGAGTATCGGCGTAAGTTTGTGGCCTTAACAACCCAGCCAAAGATGTTGGCGATGATGAATTTTTGCCATGGCTGCAGCTGGATCAGTTTGTTAGCGCCAATCTGTGAAGCAAAATGGCCTTTTACGTGCGGTAGTAGTTCAATAAAGCCAATAGCCCGGTAGGCTTTTTTAAAATCGAACTGGTATGGGTAATCAGGATCTGCCAGGCTGATTTGGTAATCATCGATAAACCGACTGCAGGCCAGGCGTTCTTCTTTGCACGCTGGCTTTACGCCGTCTATCACAGACTGAGCGTAGTTTGTTACATCTTTAAACCAATCCGCTTGTGCTGTGAGTTTATCGCTACCGCGTTGAGCGGTCATGTTCTGCGAATATGTTAATCAGGTCGTCTTGAATGACTGTCATTTGTCTTTCTGAAGATGGGGTTAGGCCAAATTCTCTAACTACTTGAAACAGTATGCGGCGATTGTCGTTCAACTGTGCCACTCGCGGATCGGCTTTTTTTTGTTCGCCATTGCGGCCGGCGACTGTGTAGTATTCTTTTCCTGGATTATCGCGGAAATATTGAATAATCTTTCCAATGTTGGCAACGATGCGGCAATACTCCATTAACGTGTGTTTGTACCATGGCTGCAGTCTGCCATTCATTGCCAACCACGGCATGATCTCATCCCAAATTCTCAGCTCATCAGCATCTAATTCAAAAGTCGGGCGCAAGTCTCTGGCTTTGGCATAATCATCAACGCTTGGATTATCGAAAGTCGATAAAGGTTTTACTTTAGCTGTCTTAGCCATAACTACTCCAACCCATCAATCATAATGGGCTTTTTCCTTTCAAAATTTCTCAACCAAAAGTTTTTC
>Ga0172380_10002819_pt1 | contig 25548 bp, 26 predicted proteins | sample Leawe162metaG_FD_119747 | JGI IMG/M metagenome (GOLD analysis project Ga0172380, IMG submission 119747) | Leachate microbial communities from a municipal landfill in Southern Ontario, Canada - Leachate well 162 metaG | ecosystem: Engineered > Solid waste > Landfill > Unclassified | place...
CCGGACGCCGAGGACATCACGCTCAACATCGAGCGCGAGGAACTCATCGGGGAACTCACCGGGGCGATTCAGGAACTCCCTGATCGTGAACAGCTCGTGTTGTCGCTCTACTACAAGGAGGAGCTGACGATGCGGGAGATCAGCAAGGTGCTCGGCGTTTCCGAGTCCAGGGTCTGTCAGCTCCATGCGCGCGCGCTGACACGTCTGCGCGCCGGGATGACCCGCTGGCAGGGAGCCGCTGCGTGAGCACCTCGACCGTCCTGCTGCTCGGGCTGACCGTGGGTCTGCCCTGCACGCTGCTCGCGCTTGCCATCGTCTACCACGCGCGCGCGGCCGCTGCCCGCATGCCCGCCGCAGACGAGGGCTGGGATCCGACCGCCGAGGATGCGGCATACGACTTCGCTCCCTTCGAGGCCCCCGCATCGCCCGCGCCCTTCGCCATGCCTGCCTTCGATGTTGCGCCGGAGCCCGTGCCCACCTTCGAGCCGATCGCGCGCATCGAGGAGCCCGCACCCGAGCTGATCGAGCTGCGCCAGACCGTCGCCGACCTCCAGCAGCAGTTGGCGGGTCAGCGCCTCGCCGTCGCCGGCCTGCTCTCGGAGCGTGAGCGCGCTGCTGAGCCCGTCCGCATCCCCGCCCCCGTCTTCGAGGCGCCCGAGGCGCTCGCCGCCACCGACCTCGGTGGCGCGGTTCGCCGCCTGGCCGCAGAGGGCCTGTCGGAGCGCTCGATCGCCCGCCGCCTCCACGTCGGCCTCGAGGAGGTGCGACTCGTCTCGCGCCGGGAGCGGGTCTCCTGATGCGCCGCCGCACACTCCTCCTCGCGCAGGCGCTGCTCGCGCTCACCTTCGCGTTCGCGATGCCGGCAGGCACCGCGCGCGCCAACGGCGTCCCCACGCTCGTCCGCCTCTCCTACCTCGATGGCCTCTCCAACTGGGGCCCGCGCGAGGCGACCGGCACGCTGGAGCTCGCGCTGGGCGAGGGCTACGTGAAGGTCGACGCCGTCGGCCTGCCCCGCCTGAACAACGAGCAGTACCAGGGCTGGCTCGTGAACTCCCAGAGCAACGACGCCATCTCGATCGGCACATTCAACGCCGCGCCCAGTGGCGGCACCAGCTACAAGGGCACGCTGCCGACGACCCCGAACTTCGGCTTCGACCTGTTCATCGTCACCGTCGAGCCGTCGCCGGATGACATCCCCACGCCGTCCGACCGCCGCGCGATCGGCGGACGCTTCTCGCTGGTCGGCCAGCGCAACCCGGACGGCTCGTTCGCCGCACCCAACACCTTCGGTGCGGGGGGCGCCGCCGGCCCGAAGCAGCTGCCGAACACCGGCGACGACACGCTCACCTCGGATCTCGTACGCGTCGGTGGGTTGCTCGCGGTGCTCGCGATCGCCGTGGGCACCGCCGCCACGCTGTCACGGAGGCACGCATGATCCGCGCGCTCTACACCGCCGCCTCCGCAATGCTCTTCGGCATGCGGCAGCAGGACATCGCCGCCGACAACCTGGCGAACACCCGCACCGCGGGCTACAAGGCCGTCACCTCGGCCGGCGAGGCGTTCGCGGGCGTGCTCGCTCGCAGCGTCGAGTCGGGTGAGACGCCGGTGCCCGTCCCGCAGGAGATGGAGTCCGTGCTGGGCCGCATCGGCACGGGCGTCTGGCAGGCCGTCCGCGGCAACGACTTCACTGACGGCGCCATGCGCACGACGCAGGATCCGCTCGACCTCGCGGTCTCCGGCACCGGCTTCTTCGCCGTGCAGACGGCGCAGGGCGTGAACTACACGCGCAACGGCCACCTGAAGCGCAGCCTCGACAACGTGCTGGTCACGCAGGAGGGCCTCCCCGTCCTGGACGAGGCGGGCAACACGATCACCCTCACCACGGACAACGTCCGCGTGAAGTCCAACGGCGAGATCCTCGTCGGCGAGGACGTCGTCGCGAAGCTCGGCATCTACGACCTCTCTGCCGTTACCGCGCGCCGCGCCGGCGCGAACCGCTTCGAGGCCGGGCCGGGTGAGGTGCCCGCGCAGGTCGCGCTGGGCACCGACACCACCATCCAGCAGGGCATGCTGGAGGAAGCCAACGTGAACGCCGCCAAGGTCGCCTCGCAGGTGCTCTCCACCGGCCGCAACTTCGAGGCGTCACAGCGCGTCTTCAGCACCATCAACGACACGCTCGAGGCAGCCGTGCTGCAGATCGGCAAGGTGTAACCGTGTCGACATCCCTGGACGCCGCCGTCAGCGGCATGGTCGAGCAGCAGCGCAACCTGGAGCTCATCTCCAACAACCTCGCGAACGTGAACACGCCGGGCTACAAGCGCCTCTCCGTCCACTTCCAGGACGTGCTGAGTGACGCGGTGGCTGGCGACAACACCGGCGGCGGTTCCGGCGTGCGCACCTCGGCGGCCACCAGGTCGTTCGGGCAGGGCTCGCTCACCCCGACGGGTCGCGACCTCGACTTCGCGATCTCCGGCGATGGCTTCTTCAAGGTGAAGCTGGAGGACGGCACGTCCGGCTACTCGCGCGACGGGACGTTCTTCGTCGGCGTCGATGGTCGCCTCACCACCTCGAACGGCTACGTGCTCGACCCCGCGGTCACCGTACCGCTGGTCTACAGCGACCTGAAGGTCGACGGCGAGGGCAACGTCTCCGTCCGCCGCCCGCTCACCGACGCCGAGATGGCGGCGCTGAAGCCCGGCGAGCCGCGCGACGGCAAGCGCGAGACGATCGGCCAGTTCAAGCTCGTGCGCTTCCCGAACCCCGTCGGCCTCACCTCCGTCGGCCAGAGCATCTTCGTGGAGACCGAGGCGTCGCAGGCCCCCATCGAGGGCACGACCGGCGTCGAGGGCATGGGCAGCGTCTACGCCGGGTGGCTGGAGTCCTCGAACGTCGACATCGCGCTCGAGATGTCGAACCTCTCGCTCGCCAGCCGCTCCTACGCACTCAGCTTCACCGCGTTCAAGACCATCGAGGAGATGCTCCGCCAGGCCGGCCAGGTCACTACCTAGACCTGATCAGCACGGCCGGAAGCGAGGGTCAGCATGGTTCAGCCGATTCGCCCCCAGGATGTCACCAACGTCTACCGCCAGCAGGCGGCGAGCACCGCTCGCAACGCCTCGACCGGCGCGGACGGCACGGGCGCCAACCCGCGCGCGGCCGCGCGCCGCTCCGACCGCGTGCAGCTGTCGGACGAGGCGGTGCAGCTGCGCCGCGTCCTCGACTCCATCGCCGAGCACCCGGAGCTGCGCGAAGAGCGCATCGCCGAACTGCGCTCGCAGATCGACGCCGGCACCTACGACCGAGGCTTCACGCAGGTCGCCAGTCGGCTGCTCGATGAAGGGCTGCTCGCGTGACCCCGCTCACCGCTACCGACGATCTCGCGCAGGTGCTCGCGGAGGAGTCGCGCCTCTGCGCGCAGCTCCTCGCCGTCACCGACGCTGAGGAGGCCGCGATCACCGCCTCCGATGTGGAGCGCCTCACCACGCTCGTCGACGAGAAGGAGCAGCTCCTGGAACTGCTCGCCGCGCTGGAGACCGAGCGCATGACCGCGATCACCGCGATCGCGCTCGCCACCGGGCGCACCGCCGATGCGCTCACGCTCACCGAGGTCGCCGACCTCGCCGCCCCCGAGGCGCGCTCCACGCTGCTCATCACCGGCGAGGAGCTGCGCCGCGCCGGCCTCGCACTCGCGGACGCCAACGTCCGCAACGCGCGCCTGCTGGAAGCCAGCGCCGAGTTGGTGGAGCGCTGGACGCAGTACCTGAAGAACGTGATTTCGCGCAGCCTCACCTACCAGCAGGACGGAAGCGCGCAGGGCCCGCAGGGGCGCCGCGTGCTGGACCGGACGGCCTAACGTGTCGATCTCGACCGGCCTGGACATCGCCGCGCGCGCGCTGCTGAGCCAGCAGGCCGCCGTGCGCACGATCTCCCACAACATCTCGAACGCCACCACGCCCGGCTACAGCCGCCAGCGCGTGGATCTGGCCGCGATGCCCGGTGGTGGCGTCGATGTTATCGACACGCAGCGCGTGCGCGACCTCTTCCTCGACTTCCAGATCCGCAGCGCGAACTCCAGCCTGGGCGACCAGGGCGCGCGCTCCGAATCGCTTCAGCGTGTGGAGCTCGCCCTGAACGAGCCCGGCGATACCGGCCTCCGTGCAGTCCTCGGGCGCTTCTTCAACGCGTGGCGTGACCTCTCCAACAACCCGGAGTCGTCCTCCACGCGCACCGCGGTGCTGCAGGCGGGCGCCTCGTTCGCGGTCACGGCGCAGCGGCTCTACACCTCGTTCACCGACCTGCGCGCGGAGTCCGATGTGCGCGTCCGCCAGGACGTCGCCGAGATCAACGGCATCACCACCCGCGTCGCCAACCTCAACGAGCAGATCGCCCGCCTCCAGGCCACCGGCGACGACGCCAGCGACCTCCGCGACCAGCGCGATCAGTCGATGGATCGCCTCTCGACGCTCGTCGGGGTGCAGTACCAGAACCGCGACGACGGCCGCGTCGATGTGTTCCTCGGTGGCCACCCGCTCGTGCAGGGGAGCAACGCCTTCGCGCTCACCGCCGTGAACGACGCCGGCAACAACAACTACGCGCAGCTGGAGTTCGCGGACGCCACCGTCGCGCGCATCGACAGCGGCGAGATCGCGGGACTCGTCTACCAGCGTGATACCGACCTCCCGGGCCGCCTCGCCGACCTCAATACGATGGTCGGCGCGATCATCGCGGACGTGAACACCGCGCACGCCGCCGCCTACGGTCGTGACGGCGTGAACGCCCGCAACTTCTTCTCCGGCACGGACGCCTCCGACATCGGCATCGACCCTGTGGTCGACGGCAACCCGAACGCGGTCGCGGCATCGAGCACCGCCGCTGGGGTCCCCGGCAACGGCGACGGCGCCGCCTCGATCTCCGACCTGCAGTACGCGCGCGGGCTGCTCGGGGCCACCTCCAGCTACGACGAGTACTGGGCGAGCTTCATCAGCAACGTCGGCACCGCATCCTCGGAGGCGCAGTCGCTGGAGCACTCCCAGCAGGTCGTCGTGGAGCACATCGACCAGCTTCGGCAGGCCACCTCCGGCGTGAACATGGACGAGGAGATGGTGCAGCTCATGGCGTACCAGCGCGCCTACGAGGCCGCTGCACGGCTCGTCCAGGTCGTCGACGGCATGATCGACACGCTGATCAACAGGATGGCGTAGCCGCGATGCGAGTGAGCAACAACTCGATCACGGCCCGACTGCTGCAGCAGGTGCAGGACAGCCGCGCCCGCCTCGCGCACGTGCAGGAACAGACCGGCAGCGGCAAGAAGGTCAACCGGCCCTCCGACGATCCCGCCGCGACCGGCCGCATCATGACCATGAACACCGAGCTCGAGCTGAACGAGCAGTACGCGCGCAACTCCAACACCGCGCTCTCCGACCTCACGGTCAGCGAGGCGTCGCTCTCCAACCTCGCCGACGTCCTGCAGCGCGCAAGCGAGCTCGCCGTGCAGGGCTCCAACGGCGCGCTGGATGGCTCCGCGCGACAGCAGATCGCGTTGGAGGTCTCGCAGCTCGTCACGCAGGCGATCGCACTGGGAAACACGCGCAGCGCCGGACGCTACATCTTCGCCGGGCAGAAGACAGACACGCAGCCGTTCGTCCCGGACAGCGTCGCGAACCCCACCGTCGTCACCTACGCCGGCGACACCAACGGCGTGTACCGCGAGGTGTCCCAGGGCGAGCGCCTGAACACGAACATCACCGGCGACCGCACCTTCCCGGGCGTGATCGCCGACCTCATCAGCCTCCGTGACCACCTCCGCGCGAACGACGCGAACGCGCTCCAGACCGACGCCGACGCCATGGGCACACGCCTGGACGAGACGCTGGAACTGCGGAGCGAGGTGGGCGCAAAGATGAATCGCGTCCAGACGGGCATCACCCGACTGGAGGACGAGCACACCATGTTGCTGACGCTGGTGTCCAACGAACAGGACGTGGACCTGGCCCAGAGCATCGTGGAGCTTCAGGCGCGTGAGACCACGCTGCAGGCGGCGCTCGGTGCCGCAGGCCGCGCCCTCAACCTGAGCCTCCTCGAGTTCCTGCGATAGGAGAGAAGATCATGCAGGTGCAGACCCGTCGGTTCGGTCCGCTGGAAACGGTGGAGGTGACTGCGGAGCAGATCTACGAGTTCTACCCCGGACTCGGTGGCTTCGAGGATCACCACCAGTTCGCGCTCATCCCCGACCAGGACTCCCCGCTGGAGTGGCTCCAGTCCACGGCGGATCCGGATGTGGTGTTCGCGCTGCTGGAGCCGTTCATCTTCTGCCCCGACTACTCGTTCGAGATGACGGACATGGACGCCGCCGCGCTGGGCCTCACCCGGCCGACCGACGCCCTCGTGCGCGTCATCCTGACGCTGCGTGACTCCGCCTCCGCGATCACCGCGAACCTGATGGCGCCCGTGGTGATCAACCCCTCCATGCGGCTGGGTCGGCAGTTGGTGCTCCAGGAGACAGAGCAACCGCTCCGCTTCCCGGTACTGTCAGGCCTGAACGCTGTGGTTCCGGCGGATGCTGCCGACAATCAGGACGAGGCCGGCGCGCAAACGCACGCGGCCTAACCGCCGCCCGCCACCCCGGGCGTGCCCCCACACGGGACGCGCCGGAGAGCAGCGAACGGCAGGGAGGCCCGCTGTGCTCATCCTGACGCGCAAGCCTGAGCAGGGCATCGTCATCGACGGCACCATCCGCGTCCGCATCCTGGCCGTGGACGGCGACCGCGTGAAAATCGGCATCGAGGCGCCGGGCACCGTCGGCGTGCTCCGCGAGGAGCTGGCCGAGCAGGTCGCCGGCGCCAACCGCGAGGCCGCCCAGAACAGCCAGGGTCGCCAGCTCGCCCGCCGACTGCAGGGCCTCGACGACCCGCGCCGCCCGCGCCCCGCGGAGGGCGACGACGACCACACCGACGAGCCGCGCCGCCGCGTCGCCCGCTAACTCGCGCCCGGGCTCGACCGTCCTCGCACGCAGGATTCGAGGCCGTGGGTGCCTCGAAAAGTCCTCCGCTGCCGTTACAGACTCTTTACACTTGAATAGCGGCTCGCCAACGCATGCCCGGCATCATGAATCTCGTGGGGCCGGCGGTGAGCGGCCGTGAGAAACAGTGGTGGGAGCGGTTGCGAACGACCGCCCGCCGCCCGGCCCCCATACAGACTGCAGGGCGTGCCATGTCGCACCGCGCTCAACCCGCCTCGCCACGCTCCGCCCAACGGATCGAGTCCCGCCCGTGACCGCCAAGATCCTCGTCGCGGACGATGAGCAGAACATCGTCCGCCTCCTCCGCCTCTACCTGCGCAACGAGGGGTTCGATGTCGTCGCCGCCGCCGATGGCCGGCAGGCGCTCGACCGCTTCGCCGCCGAGGCGCCCGACCTCGTGCTCCTCGACCTGATGATGCCGCAGCTCTCCGGCTTCGAGGTCTGCACCGAGATCCGCAAGAAGTCCGACGTCCCCGTGATCATGCTCACCGCGCGCTCCGACGACGTCGACAAGATCGTCGGGCTCGAGATGGGTGCCGACGACTACGTCACGAAGCCCTTCAACCCGCGCGAGGTCGTCGCGCGTGTGAAGGCCGCCCTCCGCCGCCGCACCTGGGATCGCGAGTCCAACGACGGCGCGACCGAGGAGCCGACACCGATCACCATCGGCAATGTCACGCTCGAGCCCGCCAGCCGTGACGTGACGGTCGCCGGCACGCGCGTCCGCCTCCGCCAGCGTGAGTTCGACCTGCTGGAGGCGTTCCTGCGCCACCCCAACGTCGTGCTCGATCGCGAGCGCCTGCTCCGCCTCGTCTGGGGCCAGGAGTACGAGGGCGACACGCGCACCATCGACGTCCACGTCGCCTGGCTCCGCGACAAGCTCCGCGAGGCGGACGCGAAGATCGAGACGGTCTGGGGCGTCGGCTACAAGCTCGTCCCGGCGGAGCCTGCATGACCAGCCTGCGAGCGCGCCTGCTCCTCAGCTTCGCGGTCGTCATCGGCCTGAGCCTGATCGCCGCCGGCTTCGTGACCGTCTGGCTGCTCCGCGACCAGCAGGCCGTCAACGCGGAGGCGCGCATCGGCCGCCTCGTGGAGCCGCTCTCGCAGCGCATGGTGCAGCTCCAGCTTGCCGGCGCGCCGCCGGAGCGCATCACCGAGGAGCTGGGCGCCTACGCGCGCTTCTTCGACGTGCGCATCCTCATCGTCGACCAGAACCATCGCGTCACCCTGGACACGAACCTGAAGGAGCCCGTCGTCGGCGAGGAGATCGACGAGTGGGATCACCACCCCATCGCACCCGCCGGCCCGACCGAGGCGTTCCGGTCCACCCGCGTCCGCGTGCACGGGCAGGACCTCATCCTGTTCTCGCCCGCACGGCAGATGGGCACGCCGCCCGGCTGGCCGTTCCGCCTGCAGGACACGAGCCTGATCATCGCCGTCCCCGCCAACGATGTGATCGCCGCCTGGGCGAAGTCGCTGCCGCGCATGTTCATCGCCGGCGGCGTCGCGATGCTGGCGGGCGTCGTCGTCGCCGGCCTGGTCGCGCGCCGCATGACACGCCCCATCCTCCAGATGACGCGCGCCTCCCGCGCGATGGCGAAGGGCGACTTCACGCAGCGCATCGACGTGCACGGATATGACGAGATCGCCGTGCTCGGCACCGCGTTCAACGAGATGGCGGCGCAGGTCGACCGCAGTCGCCGCGCGATGCGCCAGCTGGTCGCCGACGTCTCCCACGACCTGAAGACCCCGCTCACCTCGATCCAGGGCTACTCGCAGGCGCTCCTCGATGGCGTGCTGGAGGACGACACGGAGCGCCAGCGCGCCGTCGAGGTCGTCCACCAGGAGGCCGAGCGCATGCGCGCACTGGTCGAGGACCTGCTCTATCTCTCGCAGATCGAGGCGGGACAGCTCCCGCTCAACCTCGAGCCGCTCGACATCGACGCCGCGATCGCCGCGACCGCGCAGCGCTTCCGCCTCCAGGCCGAGGCCGCCGAGGTCACCGTGCGCGTCAGCACGGACGGCACGCCCGTCCTCGCCGACGAGCGCCGCGTCGAGCAGGTGCTCGCGAACCTCGTCGACAACGCACTGCGCTTCGCCCCCGCGGGCACCGAGGTGCTGTTGCGCACCGCGCGCGTCCCCGGCTTCGTGCTGATCGAGGTGCACAACGGCGGCGACCCGATCCCGCCGGACGATCTGCCGCACCTCTTTGATCGCTTCTACCAGGTCGACCGCGCGCGCACCCGCAGCGGCGGACAGGTACACAGCGGCCTAGGCCTCTCGATCGTGCGCGAGCTCGTGCAGGCACAGGGCGGCACCGTCGCCGTCCAGTCCTCGCGCGATGCCGGCACCGTGTTCTCCGTGAAGCTCCCCGTCGTACCGGCAACAGAACGTCCGGGCGGCGTCCGTGCAGACAACGTGGGAAAGGCGGCTCCACATGCAGGGACTGCGTCGTAACCTCCTGCCGATTCTCGTCGGTGTGGCGGCAGTGTTGGTCTCGCTCGCCTCGGTGACCGTGATCATCGATCACTTCCGAGGTGGCCCCGGCTTCGCGTTCGGCTTTGGCGGCCGAGGCGGGATGATGCAGCGAGGCCAGTTCGGCCACGGCGGCTTCGGGATGCCCGGTGGGCAGATGTACCCCGGGCAGATGATGCCGGGCGGACGGGATGGCTACCGCGGCATGATGCCCGGCGGCCAGGGCGGGTACCCCGGCATGATGCCGGGCGGTCGCCAGCAGCAGCCGTCGCAGCAGCGTCCGCTGCTCGGTGTCAGCGGCAGCGAGGAGCAGGGCGGCGTCCGCGTGCAGCAGGTGCAGCCCGGCTCGGCGGCCGAGCGCGCCGGCGTGAAGATCGGCGACGTCATCATCCGCGCCGACGGCAAAGACACGCCGAGCATCGACGCCCTCCGCTCTGCGGTGGCCGCTGTCGACACGAACAAGCAGCAGTACGACCTGGTCGTGAAGCGCGACGGCAACGAGCAGACGCTGAAGGTGGACGCCCCTCGGCAGGCACGGCAGCAGCCGCAGGCGACGGCTCGCCCCGGCGCGTAGTCGCGTCGATCGTTCGCATGCAGCGAGGCCGGGCGTGAGCCCGGCCTCGTCATGTCACGGGCGTTCGAGGTTGGACTACTGGCGGTGGCGCAACACCCAGTACTCGTACGAGTCCTGCAGCGCCAGCCACGACGCCTCCACGACATCTGTCGAGGCGCCCACGGTGCGCCACAGGTGGACGCCGTCCGTCGACTCGACCAGGACGCGCACCGCCGCGTCTGCGCCGCCGCCCGGGTTGATGATGCGCACCTTGTAGTCGCGCAGCGCCACGCGACTCAGGCCCGGGAACGACTCTTCCAGCGCGCGCCGCACCGCAGCATCGAGCGCGGAGACAGGGCCGTTGCCGTCGGCGGCCGTCTGGGTCACCCGCTCACCGACGCGCACCTTCACCATCGCCTCGGCCAGCATCTCGCTCTCGCCGCTGCGCTCCTGCGCCGCGTCGTGGCGTCGACGCTCCACCACCATGAAGTCGACGAGGTCGAACGGCGCCGCGTACGACCCCAGCGCGCGACGCACCAGGAGCTCGAACGACGCCTCCGCCGACTCGTACTGGAAGCCGCGCGACTCCTGCTGCTTCACGCGCTCCAGCACATCGCGCGCCTGCTCGTCGCTGAGTTCGATGCCCGTGCCCTGCTCGCGCAGCTTCTGGATGACGTTGCGCCGCCCCGCCAGCTCCGAGACGAGCACGCGCTCCACGTTGCCGACGCGCAGCGGGTCGACGTGCGTGTAGGAGCCTGCCGACTTCGTGATCGCCGCGACGTGCAGCCCTGCCTTGTGCGCGAACGCGCTGGCGCCGACGTACGGCTGCTGCGGGTTCGGCAGCAGGTTCGCCAGCTCCGAGGCCATGTGGGACACCTCAGTGAGGCGCGCCAGCTGGTCGTCGGTGACGACGTCGATGCCCATCTTCAGCTTCAGGTTCGCGATCACGGAGACGATGTTCGCGTTGCCGCAGCGCTCGCCCCAGCCGTTGATACATGCCTGCACCTGTGTCGCGCCGGTCTGCACCGCCAGCAGCGTGTTCGCGACCGCCAGGTCGGCGTCGTTGTGGACGTGGATGCCCACCAGGCACTGCACCGCAGCGACCGCCTCCGTGACCGCACGCACGATCGCGTCCGGCATCGCGCCGCCGTTGGTGTCGCACAGCGTGACCGTGCTCGCGCCCGCCTCGCTCGCCGCGCGCAGCGTGGCGAGGGCGTACGCGGGATCCTCGGCGTAGCCGTCGAAGAAGTGCTCCGCGTCGAACACCACCTCGCGCCCGTTGCTCGCGAGGTAGCGGACGGAGTCCGCGATCATCGCGAGGTTCTCCTCCTCGGTCGTCTCCAGCACGTCGCGCACCTGCGACGCCGAGGACTTGCCGACGAGGGTCACCACCGGCGTCTCCGCGCGGTACACCGCTTGGATCGCGGCGTCGGTCGCAGCGTCGCCGCCCGCGCGGCGCGTCGATCCGAATGCCGAGAGTCGAGCGGTGCGCAGGTTGAGCGACTTCGCGCGCTCGAAGAACTCGGCGTCGGTGGCGTTCGATCCGGGATACCCGCCCTCGATGTAGTGCACGCCGAGCTTGTCGAGCTCCTGCACCAGCGTCAGCCGGTCTTCGAGGGACAGCGAGAGCCCCTCCATGCCCAGGCCGTCGCGGAGGGTGGTGTCGTACAGGTAGACGGTGCGGTTCGGGTCAGTCATGCAGGCTCATCCACATCTGGTGCGCGCCCACTTGGGTGTCGGGCGCGTGTCGGCTGGCCCCGCGCGGGGCCTCGATGTCCGAGCCCGCGAAGGGAGGTCGCTACCGGCGGATGATGATGGACGTCGCCGGCTGAGAGAGCCGGACGACGTGCACCGCCTTCGTGTCGATCGAGGTGTTGAGAGTCACGGGAGACATAGTACGGGGCCCCGGAGGGGCCCCGCAATGAGGGTCTGACCTGAGCCGAGTGACCCGACGGCTACGCGAGCCGCTCGAGGATCGCCGCGCCCATCTCGCCCGTGGAGAGCACGCGCTCGCCGGGGTTCGCGATGTCCGCCGTCCGCAGCCCGGCGTCGATGGCGCTCGTCACCGCCGCCTCCAGCGCCTGCGCCTCCGCCTCCAGCCCCAGCGAGTGCCGCAGCAGCATCGCGGTGCAGCGCAGCATGCCGACCGGGTTCGCGATGCCCTTGCCCGCGATGTCCGGCGCGGAGCCGTGGATCGGCTCGTACATGCCCAGCCCCGTGCCGTCCGGCCGCAGCGACCCCAGCGAGGCCGAGGGCGTCATGCCAAGCGATCCGGAGAGCATCGACGCCTCGTCGGTGAGGATGTCGCCGAACATGTTCTCCGCGATCACCACGTCGAACGTCCCCGGGCGGCGGATGAGGTGCATCGACATCGCGTCGACCAGCACGTTCTCGAACTCCACGTCCGGGTACTCCGGACGCACCTCGGCGACCACCTCGCGCCACAGGCGGGAGGATTCGAGGACGTTCGCCTTGTCGACGCTCGTCACCTTCTTCTTGCGGTTGCGCGCCAGCTGGAAGCCCAGGTGCGCCATGCGCGCGATCTCGGTCTCTGTGTAGTACATCGTGTCGACGGCCGCGCGCTCGCCGTTCACGGTGCGGCGCTCCTGCGGCTTGCCGAAGTAGATGCCGCCCGTGAGCTCACGGATGATCATGATGTCGACGCCCTGCAGCACGTCCGCCTTCAGCGTCGAGTTGCCGATGAGCGCCTGGTCGACCTTCGTCGGCCGCAGGTTGGCCCACAGCCCCAGGCCCGCGCGGATCGCCAGCAGGCCCTGCTCCGGGCGCACCTTCGCGCGTGGGTCATCCCACTTCGGGCCGCCAACCGCACCCCAGAGCACGGCGGCGGAGGCCTTCGCGGCCTCCAGCGTCTCCGGGCGCAGCGCCGTCCCGTAGGCATCGATCGCCGCGCCGCCCACCAGATCCTCGCTGAACTGGAAGCTGTGACCGTACTTCGTGCCGATCGCCTCCAGCGCGCGCACGCCCTCGGCGGTCACCTCCGGCCCGATGCCATCGCCCGGCAGCACCAGGATCTTGTACGTCCCCATCGCTCACTCCACTTCCAGCATCCGCATCCGTCGATGGCTGCGGACTAGCTCCCCGGCTTGAACACCATCAGGTACAGGAACACGATCAGCAGCCCGCTCAGGATGTGCGTGACCACGCCGATCTTCGGGTCGCGCGCGGCGGCCTGCAGCTCCGGGCTGTCGTCACGCCCCGCCTCCACCTCGCGCTTCGCCAGGTCGTGCAGGTTGCGCTCCGCGGGGCCCAGCACGGCGGCCGAGAGCCCCATCGCGACGAACCACAGCGTGTACGAGATGTTGATCCACAGCGCGCTGAACTTGTACGGCACCACCATCACCAGCAGCGAGCCGAAGATGATCGCCAGCAGCGCGCCCGACACCGTGAGGATCGGGATTCGCGACCCCACCGAGCTGAGCGCGAGCATCACCCGGGCGGAGGTGGTGCGCCGCATGGCGGTGTTCAGCACCTCGCCCATGATGCCGCCGGCGGCGATCAGGAACGCGCCCAGGATGTGCAGGAACAGGTAGATGTCATACGCCGACACGGGAACCTCGTTTCGTACGTGCCGGGCGATGGTACGGCCCCGCCCCGCCCCGTTCCACCGCCGCCCGTACCCCTCGCGCGAGGTGCCGCCGCGCCCTCGCGAGGGCATCGAGGTCGCCCTCGGCCGCGGCGGTGCTGAGCGCGAACAGTGGCGCGAGCGCGATGTATACCTCGGCGCGCGTCAGTGCCTCGGGGTCGAGCGTGTGAGGGTAGTGCGCCACCACGCGGCCCAGGAACGCGCGCGAGCGGTCGTTCAGGACACCAGCGAGGTCGAGCGCGGGATCCCCGATCGCTGCGTAGCCGAAGTCGATCACGCCCCGGAGTGAGCCGTCCGGGCCGATCAGCGTGTGGAACCCGCTGATGTCGCCATGCACGAGCACCTGCGGCGCGCGCGCGAGGAGCGGCTCGAACGCCCCGACCAGCCGGTCGAGTTCCGCCGTCAGCCGTGCGCCGAGGTGGGGCCGGCACGCCTCGATGAGCGGGAGGTGGACGCTGCGCCAGTAATCGCCGCCGCCGAGACCGGTCGCGCGCGCCTCCCGCACCGGCACCCGGTGCAGCGCGCCCAGGAAGCCGCCGAGGTCGGCCGCGAAGCGCTCGCGGGCGCCGCCGCGCAGGCGGACGCCGCGCGATGGGACGCCCTCGATGTAGCGGTACGTCATTGCGAGCGGCGTGCCATCGGCAGCGCGCAGCAGGCGCGAGTCGCGAGGGGAGGCGGGGACGCCGCTGCGCTCCAGCAGTTGCAGCAGCCTCACCTCCGCCTCGAGGTCCGTGGCGGGCAGCCCGCCGTGGGGGATGCGCACGACCCAGTCGCCGACGCGCACCGCCTCGGCCGACTCGCCGCGCCCGAGCGTCTGCGCGGCGTCCAGATCACGTGGGCGTAGATCAGAGAACTCCGCGCGGATCGCCGCGCGGAGTTCTCGGGTGAGCAGCCGGTGAGCGTCGAGGGCCGTAGTGGCGCCTCGGCTAGTCGACGGAGACGGGCATCCGCTCGGGGCGCTTCGCCTCGAACGTGCTGATGTCCTCGTCGTGCTGCAGCGTCAGGCCGATGTCATCGAGGCCGTTCAGCAGGCAGTGCTTCACGAACGGGTCGATGTCGAAGTGCCGCTGCCAGTCGCTGCCGGCGATGCCGACGGTCTGGTTCTGCAGGCTCACGACGATCTGGCCGGCCGGGAGCTCCTCGGCGCGCGCCATGAGGTAGTCGATGTCCTCCTGCGAGAGCGCGATCGTGAGCAGGCCGAGCTTCGAGCAGTTGTTGCGGAAGATGTCTCCGAACGACGGCGCGATGATCGCCTTCACGCCCATGTCCTCCAGCCCCCACGGCGCGTGCTCGCGCGAGGAGCCGCAGCCGAAGTTCTGCTGCGCCAGGAGGATCGGGGCGTTCGCATAGGCGGGGTTGTTCAGGACGAAGTCCGGATCCTTCCGCCAGTCGAAGAACGTGAACGGGCCGAACCCGGAGCGCTCGATGCGCTTCAGGAACTGCTTCGGCATGATCTGGTCGGTGTCGACATCCGCGCGGTTGAGCGGGATGGCGTTGCCGATGATGTCGTGAACCTTCTCCATCGCCTGTCTCCTTCTCGCCCTGCTACTTGCCGACGATGTCGCGCACGTCGACGAAGTGGCCGGCGATCGCCGCCGCCACCGCCATCTCCGGGCTCACGAGGTGCGTGCGGCCGCCCGCGCCCTGCCGACCCTCGAAGTTGCGGTTCGAGGTGCTGGCGCAGCGCTCACCGGGGAGCAGGATGTCGGGGTTCATGCCCAGGCACATCGAGCAGCCCGCGTCGCGCCACTCGAAGCCGGCGTCCTTGAAGATGACGTCCAGCCCCTCGCGCTCCGCCTGCATCTTCACCAGGCCGGAGCCCGGGACCACCATCGCGCGGACGGTGGAGGCGACCTTCTGGCCCTGCACGATCTTCGCGGCGGCGCGCAGGTCCTCGATCCGGCTGTTCGTGCAAGAGCCGAGGAACACGCGGTCGATCTTGATGTCCTGGATGCGGGTGCCCGCCTGCAGGTCCATGTACGAGAGCGCGCGGCGCGCGGTCTCCTGCGCCGAGGGGCTGGACGCCTCCTCCGGGTTCGGGACAACGCCCGAGATCGGCACGGACTGCGCCGGGGTCGTACCCCAGGTGACGTGCGGCTCGATCTCGGAGCCGTCGAGCGTCACGACCTTGTCGAAGGTCGCGCCCTCGTCGGTCGGGAGCTGCTTCCAAGCCGCGACCGCCTGCTCCCACGCCTCGCCCTGCGGCGCGTGGTGACGGCCCTTGAGGTAGGCGAACGTCGTCTCGTCCGGGGCGACGAGGCCGGCGCGAGCGCCACCCTCGATCGACATGTTGCAGATGGTCATCCGGCCTTCCATCGAGAGGTTGCGGATGACTTCGCCGCGGTACTCGATGACGTGACCGATGCCGCCGTCGACGCCGATCTTGCGGATGATCGCGAGGATCACGTCCTTCGCGGTGACACCCGGGCGCAGCGTGCCGTTGACCTCGACGGCCATCGTCTTCGGCGGCTGCTGGAGCAGCGTCTGGGTCGCCAGCACGTGCTCGACCTCGGACGTGCCGATGCCGAACGCGAGCGCGCCGAACGCGCCGTGCGTCGCCGTGTGCGAGTCGCCGCAGACGATGATCATGCCGGGCTGCGTGAGCCCCTGCTCCGGGCCGATGACGTGGACGATGCCCTGGCGGGCGTCGAAGACGTCATACAGCGGGATGCCGAACTCGTTGCAGTTGGCGCGCAGCGTGTCGATCTGCTGCGCGGACAGCGGGTCCGGGTTCGGCAGCTCGCGGCCGATGGTCGGCACGTTGTGGTCGACCGTCGAGACGGTGAGGTCGGGGCGACGGACCGTGCGGCCGGTCATGCGCAGCGACTCGAACGCCTGCGGCGAGGTCACCTCGTGCACCAGGTGCAGGTCGATGTAGAGCAGGTCGGGCTGGCCCGCCTCCTGGCGCACCAGGTGCTGCTCCCAGATCTTCTCGGTCAGTGTCTTCGGCATGTATCCCCCTGCTGTGTCCCCGGCTTGATGGTGTGTCGGTCGCGGTGCGATCCGTCAGGCGGAGCGCGGCGCGGTGGTGTTCAGGTAGCGGTTCAGCGCGTGCAGGTAGGCGCGAGCGCTGGCCACGAGGATGTCCGTGTCGGCCGCGCGGCCAGTGTACGCGCCGCCGTCGGCCTCGATGCGGATCGTGACCTCGCCCTGCGCGTCGATGCCCTCGGTGACCGACTTCACCGAGAACTCGGTGAGCTGGTTCTTCACATTCATCACGCGGTTGATCGCGCGGTAGATGGCGTCGACCGGGCCGGAGCCGATGGCCGCGTCCTCGTGCACCGTGCCGTCGGGCCCGATCACCCGCACGGTGGCCGTCGGCGCGGAGTGGTCGCCCGCCGACACCTGCACGAGGTCGAGCGTCCACTGCTCCGCGACCTGCATCGAGGTCTGCTCCGCGAGGATCGCCTCCAGATCGCGGTCGTCCACCTCGTCGCGGCGGTCGGCGACCTCCTTGAAGGCCTCGTAGACGCGCTCGAACTCTGCGTCGGACAGCGAGGCGCCAAGCTCCTCCAGCCGCGCGCGCAGGCCGTGACGGCCCGACACCTTCGTGAGGACGATGCCGCCCGTGGTCGGCGCGCCGACGTCGGCCGGATTGATGATCTCGTATGTCTCGCGCATCTTCAGGACGCCGTCCTGGTGGATGCCGGAGGAGTGGCGGAAGGCGTTCTTGCCGACGATCGCCTTGTTCGACTGGATCGCCATGCCGGAGACGCGCTCCACCAGGCGGCTCGCCGCGTAGATCTCGCGCGTGTTCACGTCGGTGTGGACGCCGAGGTAATCGGGGCGCGTGCGCACCGCCATGATCACCTCTTCGATGGCCGTGTTGCCGGCGCGCTCACCGATGCCGTTGATCGCACCCTCGACCTGCCGCGCGCCGTTCAGCACGCCCGCGAGCGCGTTGGAGGTCGCCATGCCGAGGTCGTTGTGGCAGTGCACCGAGATACGCGTCTTCTCGACGCCCTTCACGCGGTTGCGGATCTCGGCGACGAGCTTGCCGAACTCGTCGGGGATCGCATAGCCCACGGTGTCAGGGATGTTGATGGTGGTCGCGCCCTCTTCGATCGCGGCCTCGAGCACCTGGAACACGAACTCGCGGTCGGAGCGCGAGGCGTCCATCGGCGAGAACTCGACATCCGAGGTGTACGACGCGGCGCGGGAGACGGCGGAGCGCACCATCTCGATCACGTCTTCCTTGTTCTTGCGCAGCTGGTGCGCCATGTGCACGTCCGAGGTCGAGATGAAGACGTGGATGCGCGGCGTCTCCGCCTTCTGCACCGCCTGCCAGCAGGCGTCGATGTCGGCGTTATTCGCGCGGGCGAGGCCGGCGATGATCGGCCCCTTCACCTCGCGGGCGATCAAGGAGACGGCCTCCAGGTCGCCGGGCGATGAGAACGGGAAGCCCGCCTCGATGATGTCGACGTTCATGCGCGCCAGCGCACGGGCGATCTCGAGCTTGTCCTCAATGGTGAAGCCGACGCCGGCGGACTGCTCGCCGTCGCGCAGGGTAGTGTCAAAGATGTAGAGCTTCTCGGTCACTGGGGTTCCCTCGTGGTCTCGATGCGCCGCGTCCGATGCGGCGCGTGGTGGTCGATGGCGGCTCGCCCTCCCATCCGCTCGCAACGAGCGGAGGAGGGCCGAGGAAGCGCGAGTCCGGCGAGGGTCGCGAGCGAGCCGAGACGCGAAAGCGGCCGCCACAGAGTGGCGGCCGCGGGCGTGCTCATCCAGCCGTACGTGGGTACGGATACCGCGTGCGCACATCGCGCCTCGCTGCGGCTGGATGCGTGCGTCATTACTTCTTGTTCAGCCAGGACATCATCGCCCGGACTTCCTTGCCGACCTGCTCCACCGGGTGCTCCGCGTTCAGGCGGCGCAGCGCGAGGAAGTTGGGGCGACCGGCCTGGTTCTCCAGGATCCACTCGCGGGCGAAGGCGCCCTGCTGGATCTCGTCCAGGATCTGGCGCATCCGCTGCTTCACACCGGCGTCGATGACGCGCGGGCCGCGGGTGTAGTCGCCGTACTCCGCCGTGTCGGACACCGAGTAGCGCATGTACTCCATGCCGCCCTCGTACATGAGGTCGACGATGAGCTTCACCTCGTGGAACGTCTCGAAGTACGCCGACTCCGGCTGGTAGCCGGCCTCGCACAGTGTCTCGAACGCCGCCTTGATGAGGCTCGTGAGGCCGCCGCAGAGGATGACCTGCTCACCGAAGAGGTCGGTCTCGGTCTCCTCGCGGAACGTCGTCTCCAGGATGCCGGAGCGCGCGGCGCCGATGCCCTTGCCGTAGGCCAGCGCGGTCTGCATCGCGGTCTCGGTCGCGTCCTGGTGGATGGCGACCAGTGCCGGGACGCCACCGCCCTCGGTGTACACGCGGCGCACGAGGTGGCCGGGGCCCTTCGGCGCGATCATCGATACATCCACGCCCTCGGGCGCGACGATCTGGTTGAAGTGGATGCTGAAGCCGTGCGCGAACATGAGCGTCTTGCCCGCGGTCATGTGCGGCGCGACGTGCTCCTCGTAGACGCGGCGGGTGATCTGGTCGGGGACCAGCATCATGATCACGTCGGAGTCGCGCGCGACGTCATCGACCGTGCCGACCTGGAGGCCGGCGGCCTGCGCCTTCGCCCACGAGGGCGAGCCGGGGTAGAGGCCGACCGAGACGTTCAGCCCGGAGTCGTGCAGGTTCTGCGCGTGGGCGTGGCCCTGCGAGCCGTACCCGATCACGCCGATCCGCTTGTCCTTCAGCAGGCCGAGGTCCGCGTCCTTCTCGTAATAGATCTTTGCCAACGCCCCAGCCCCTTCTCGATGTCGATATGCAGCCTGCCCGACGGCAGTTTGCGGATGCTACCGCGCTGGACGCCTCCACGGCACCCGCGCGGCGGTTCCCGGTTGCTCGCTCAGTCGCTCACGAACGGCAGTTCGCCTTCCGGCAGCCGCCCCGACTCCATGTGGAAGCGCTCCACGTCCTCCGGCTCGGTCTCGTGGACGGCCGTGGTGGCCGCGCCCCGGATCATGCCGATGCGGCCCGTGCGCACCATCTCCAGCACGCCGTAGGGGCGGATGTTCTCCAGGAAGGCGTCCATCCGGTCCGCTTCCGCCGACAGCTCGGCGACGAGGTGGGTCGGGCCGACGTCCACGACGTGGGCGCGGAAGATGCCGATGAGGTCCAGCAGTTCGGCGCGCTGCTCCGTCGGGCAGGCGATCTTCACCAGCGCCAGCTCTCGCACCACCGCCTCGGCGGAGGTGAGGTCGGCGACGCGGATCACGTCGATGAGCTTGTAGAGCTGCTTTTCCACCTGCTCGACGATGCCCTCGGCGCCGTCCAGGACGATGGTCATGCGGGAGACGCCGGTCTCCTCGGTGTTGCCGACGGCGAGCGACTCGATGTTGAAGCCGCGGCGGCGGAACAGCGAGGCGACGCGATTCAGGACGCCCGGGCGGTCTTCGACCAGCGCGACGACGGTGTGCTTCATCGGGTCACCTCCTGCGACACACGGGGTGCCTCGACCGTCTCGCTGAGCGAGGCGCCCGCGGGCACCATCGGCCAGACGTTGCCCTCCGGCTCCACGCGGAAGTCGATGAGCACCGGGCCGGGGTGCGCGTTCGCGCGGCGGATCGCCTCGTCCACCTCGGAGGGGTCGGTGACGCGGTAGGCGAGGATGCCGTAGGCGTCTGCGATCTTCACGAAGTCGGGCTGGGAGATCTCCACAGAGACGTAGTTGTCCTTGTAGAAGAGCTCCTGCCACTGGCGAACCATGCCCAGGTAGCCGTTGTTCATGATCGCGATCTTCACCGGCAGGTGCTCGTCCACCATCGTGGCCAGCTCCTGCATGTTCATCTGGAAGCCGCCGTCGCCGGCGATCGCCCAGACGGGGCTCTTCGGCTGCGCGACCTGCGCGCCCATCGCGGCGGGGGCGGCGAAGCCCATCGTGCCCAGGCCGCCCGAGGTGATGAGCTGGTGCGGGAACGTGAACTTCACGTGTTGCACGGCCCACATCTGGTGCTGGCCGACGTCCGTGACGATCACCACGTCGTCGCTGTTCACCTCTGAGATGCGCTGGCAGATGTACTGCACGGAGAGCGCGGGCCCCGAGGGGATCGCCATCGAGTGCGAGTGCTCGGCGCGGGTGTCGTCGATCCAGCGCAGCCACTCGGTGTGGGTGTTCTGGCGGACGGCCGGGATGAGCGCCGACAACGCGTGCTTCGCGTCGCCGAGCACCGGCGCGTGCGTCGTGATGTTCTTCCCGTGCTCGGCGGCGTCGATGTCGATGTGGACGATCTTCGCCGTCGGGTTGAAGTCCGCGAAGCGCCCCAGCGCGCGGTCGTCCATGCGGTTGCCGATGCCGATGACGACATCAGCAGTCGATGCGGCGTGGTTCGCCTCGTACGAGCCGTGCATGCCCAGCATGCCGTAGGAGAGCGCGTGGTCGCGCGGAATCGAGCCGAGGCCGAGCAGCGTGTTCAGCACCGGGATGCCGGTCTTCTCCGCGAACGCCTTCAGCTCCTCGTGCGCGCGGGAGAGGATGACGCCGTGCCCCGCGATGATGACCGGCCGCTCGGCGGCGTCGATGATCGCGGTGGCGGTGCTGATCTGCGCGGGCTCGATGCGCGGGGAGGGGCTGTAGCCGCGGATCGCGACGTGCTCCGGCCACTCGAACTCCGCGAGGTCGGTGAAGACGTCCTTCGGGATGTCGATGTGCACCGGCCCGGGCCGACCGGTCGTGGCGATGTAGGCCGCCTCCGCAAAGGTGTAGGCGAGGTCTTCGGCGCGCATGACCAGGTAGTTGTGCTTCACGATCGGCGTCGTGATGCCGGTGATGTCGGCCTCCTGGAAGCCGTCCTTGCCCAGCAGGCTCCGCGCGACGTTGCCCGTGATGAACAGCGTCGGCACCGAGTCCATCGAGGCCGTCGCGATCGCGGTCACCAGGTTCGTGGCGCCGGGGCCCGAGGTCGCCAGCGCGCAGCCGAGCTTGCCGGACGCCCGCGCGTAGCCGTCCGCGGCGTGGCCGCCGGCCTGCTCGTGGCGCACCAGGATGTGGCGCACCTCCGGGTGGTACGGGAAGCGGTCGTACAGCGGCAGCACGACGCCTCCGGGGTACCCGAACACGGTGTCGATGCCGAGCTTCTTGAGGCTTTCGAGGACGATATCTGCGCCGCTCATCTGCATGGCCGGTCTCCTGTGTCGTCGCGCCGGGTCGTGCCTCGGCGGGTGGTGCTGGTCGGTGCTCCGGGTGGGTGCAGGCCCTCAGGCATGCAAACGGCCCGCACAGGCGGGCCGAGAGGGTAGGCGACGAGCGCGGCCGTGCCGCACGCGCCGCCTACGTAAGTACGAGTACGAGCGCGCGACCCAACTCGGCGGTGCGAGCGGTCAGAGCGGCGTTCGAGCGGATCGAGATGTATGCCATAACGAGGACAGTATTGCCGCTGGCGTGGGAGGCCGTCAACCGCGGGGCTTCCCTGACTCGGACGCCACCCCACCGAAGCCGACTCGCGAGTGTCGGGTGGCGTGGCGCGGTGCCCCGTAGTCTGCCGGTGAAGGGGCGAACGATGCTGGAACGCCTGAACGAGTCGCTGGACCACCTGGAGCAGCACCTCGACGAGGAGGTGGTGGTCGAGGTGCTCGCGCGCATCGCCGCGACCTCGGAGTACCACTACCGGCGCATGTTCTCCGTGCTGGCCGGGATGCCACTCGGGGAGTACGTGCGCCGGAGGCGGCTCACCGTGGCGGCCGCCGAGGTCGCGTCGGGCGAGCGGTCGCTCCTGGATGTCGCACAGCGCGCCGGATACGGCTCAGGCGAGGCGTTCGCGCGGGCATTCCGCGCGCTCCACGGCATCGCGCCCAGCGAGGCGCGGCAGGCGGGTGCCGTCCTGCGCGCGCAGCCCCGCATCTCGTTCCGGCTGGTGGTGGAGGGGAGCAGCGTCATGGAGTACCGCATCGTGCAGTCGGAGGCGTTCCAGATCGTCGGGCGCCACGCGCGCGTGCCCGTTGTGTACGAGGGGATGAATCCGGCGCTGGTGGCCTTCATCCGTGGGCTGGGCGCCGAGCAGATCGCGCGCATCGGTGCGCTCTCGGACCGCGAGCCCGCAGGCGTGCTCGGCGTCACCTCCGCGCTCGCCGAGGATCGCGCGGAGGGCAGCGAGTTCGACTACTACCACGGTGCGGCACGTATCGCGCCGGTGCCGACCGGCGACACCTGGGACGTGCTGCCAGTCGAGGCGGGCACGTGGGTGGTGTTCACGTCGTCCGGGGAGTTCCCGCAGGCGATCCAGTACCTCTGGCGGGACGTCTACACGCAGTGGTTCCCGTCGAACCCTTACCGCAGCCGTCGAGGCCCGGAGTTGCTCCGCACCGTGCTGTCCGGCGACGGGACACACGCCGATGCGGAGCTGTGGATCCCCGTGGAGCGCGCGGCGGACTAGCCCCGCCGCTGGCCCGGCTCGAACAGCTCGATCGCGTTGCCGGAAGGGTCCTCGACCAGCACCTGGCGGCCGCCGTTGCCCTGCACGATCTCGCTGCGGAAGGTGCAGCCCGCCTCGGACAGGCGCGCGTGCACGGCATCGAGGTCGCTGAACTCCAACTGCACGCGGTTCCAGCCACCCGGCGCGGGTACCCGCTCGCCGAGGGTCTGGCCCGCCCCACCGGCGCCCGGCTGGTTGAGCAGCAGCCGCAGGTCGCCTCGGCTGATCGCGGCGAAGCCGGGGGCGGGGTGCATGTCGACGGTGAAGCCGAGCAGGTCGGTGTAGAAGGGGAGCACGGCGTCCACGTTGTGGACGATGTAGCGAACGCTCACGGGACTCATCAGGTGGAACCTCCTGGCGCGACGGTGGCTCAGGGCATCGTACGCCCGGTGACCGAGCCGAAGTTGTCCGGTCGCACTCGATTCCACGCCAGTCCAGGCGACGCTTTGGCCCGTTGTCCGTACGGCATCGTCTGCGAGTTGTACGTACAATCGAGGCGAGGGAGTCCCCGATGCTCGACCGCCGCATCCAGGTGCCGCTCTGGCGACAGCTCTTCTCCGTGCTCAAGCGCGAGGTGGAGAGCGGCGCGCTGACCTCGTTCCCGACGGAGCAGGGGCTGGTGGAGCGCTTCGGCGTGAGCCGCCACACGGTCCGTGAGGCGCTGCGCGAGCTGCGCGCACACGGCCTCATCGAGCGGCGTCGAGGGGCCGGGACGTTCATCGCGCGGCCACCGCTGGAGCAGCCGCTGGGGACGATGTACAGCATCGCCCCGGCCGTGCGCCGCTACGGCGAGCGCGAGCACATGGACGTGCTGACGCAGGGGTTCGAGGTGCAGGAGACGGCGGCGCGCGCGCTGCGCCTGGCGTTGAGCGAACCGGTCGCGGCGCTGGAGCGGCTGCGCATCGTCGACGACGAGCCGCTAATGCTGGTGCGGTCGTGGTACGAGCCGCGGGTGGGGCGCGCGCTCTTCCGCGAGCAGCTGCGCGAGCAGTCCGTCTACGAGTTGCTGGACACGCGGCTGAACCTGCGCGTCACGAGCGCACAGGAGCGCATCCACGCCTCGATGCCCTCCGAGTACGAGCGGGGACTGCTCCGCATGCCGCCCGGCGAGGCCGTGCTGCGCGTCGAGCGCATTGGCTTCCACCTCGACCGCCCCGTCGAGTACCGCCAGAGCATCGTGCGGGGCGACCGCTTCGTCTTCGTGGCCGACTGGCCCTCCGCCGGCGACGCCACCGGCGAACCTCGCCGCACCGAGGCAGGCGAGGTGGGCGAGGCGTGATCGGACGCGCGCTGCTGGTCGAGCACGCACGCCCCTCCGCGATCCGCGAGCACCGCCTCGCCGGCTGGCTCGCCGTCGGCACGGTCTGCATGGGCGCCTTCATGGGCCAGCTCGATGCCAGCATCGTGACGCTGACCTTCCCCACCGTGCAGGCGGAGTTCCGTGCCCCCCTCGCCGCCGTCGAGTGGATCTCGCTCTCCTACCTGCTGACGCTGGTCGGGCTCGTGGCGGCGGCGGGGCGGCTCTCGGACGCCATCGGCCGCAAGCTCATGTACCTCTACGGCTTCGTGATCTTCACCGCCGCGTCGGCGGCATGCGCGCTGTCGCCGTCGCTGCCGCTGCTGATCGCGTTCCGCGTCGCGCAGGCGGTCGGCGCCGCGCTGCTGCAGGCGAACAGCATCGCGCTGGTCGTGACCAGCGTGCCGCGCGAGCGCATGCGCGACGCGCTCAGCGTGCAGGCGGCCGCGCAGGCGCTCGGGCTCGCGCTCGGCCCGACCGTCGGCGGCGTGCTCGTCGCGGCGGCGGGCTGGCAGTGGGTGTTCTGGGTGAACGTGCCGGTCGGCCTCGTCGCCCTCGTCGCTGGCCACTACCTGCTGCCGAGGACGCGCGAGCGCACGCCGGTGGGTGCGTTCGACTGGCCGGGCCTCGCGCTGCTGGCAGGCGCCTCGACGGCGTTCCTGCTGGCGTTGTCGGCGGCGTCGGGGCTGGGCGCCGCGCCGGCCGAGGTGGCTGCACTCGTCGTTGTCTCGACGGTCGCGGCCGGCGCATTCGTCCTGCGCGAGCGGCGTGCGCGCAGTCCGCTGGTCGACCTGGGCGTCGTGCGGCCGCCCGCGGTCTCGGTGGGGCTGGTCGGCGCGATGGGTGCATATCTCGTGCTGTTCGGCCCGCTCACGTTGTTCCCACAGGTGTTCGCGGCAGGCGAGGTGAGCACGCGCGTCGGCCTCGCGATCAGCGCGCTGCCGGCGGGGTTCGCGATCGCGGCCGTGGCGGGGAGTCGCCTGCTGGGCGGGGTGAGCACGCGGACGCGCGCGCTGGCGGGTGGTGTGCTGGCGGCGCTGGCGCTCACCGCGCTCGTCGTCACGGTGGGCGCCGACGACGGGCTGGGTGTGGTCGCGCTCTGGCTCGGCGTGCTCGGGATCGGCCTCGGCGTGTTCATCCC
>Ga0172380_10002820_pt1 | contig 25533 bp, 26 predicted proteins | sample Leawe162metaG_FD_119747 | JGI IMG/M metagenome (GOLD analysis project Ga0172380, IMG submission 119747) | Leachate microbial communities from a municipal landfill in Southern Ontario, Canada - Leachate well 162 metaG | ecosystem: Engineered > Solid waste > Landfill > Unclassified | place...
ATGTCTGCAGCTAACAAGCCCGATGCGTCCCAGCATCGAATACCGCCAAGAAGAGAACCGCCGGTAAGCGCCTCCTCACTTGGGGCCGAAAAAGCCCACGCGGTCGCTACGCCGAAGGTGTCCCGGCAAGCCGCCGACGCGCCGCCGACGATAGAGAGGGACGTGGCGGCGGCGGACAAGATAGAACAGGAATATCGCAAGGGGGTAAGCGCCTATCAACAGGGCCATCCGAGCGAAGCTGCGGCGCAGTTCAAGGCGATTCTCAAGGAGGCGCCTCGTCACCTGGGAGCGCGCCAAACTCTGCTCAGCATGTATGCCGAGCAGCGGCAATGGGACGAAGCGCAGAAACTGCTCAAGGAGGGCTTGAGTCTCCTGCCGACGCACATCGACTGGGCCATGTCGCTGGCGCGCATACAGGCAGAAAATGGTCAAACCGAGGAGGCGTGGACGACGTTGCAACAGCATAGCGCCTACGCCGAGGAGCGGGCGGAGTATCAGGGCTTCGCCGGCGTGCTGCTGCAGAGGCTGCGGCGTCCGAGCGAGGCTGCTGCCCGCTTCAGGGCAGCAACGCGGCTCAAGCCGGGCGAAGGCCGCTGGTGGCTAGGACTGGGGACGGCGCTGGAAGCCGACGGCCACGCCAGCGAGGCGCACGAGGCCTTTCTGCGCGCGCGCACGAGCGAGGGATTGACGCCCGACATGACGACGTTTCTGGAGCGAAAATTGCGCTAGATGACTTTCAAGCAGTATGTGCGAAGGAGAGAACGTTCCGGCCGGTGCCTCTCCTCCGGCATCTTCTGCTGCACTCGGTTCGCCGGTGCAGACTAGTCCAAGACCGTTCGCGCCGCCACCCAGTTGACCACGCGAGCCGCGCCGTGCTTCTTCAGGGTGCGCGCGAATTCATTCAGGCTCGCCCCGGTGGTCATCACGTCGTCGACCACCAGCACAGATTTTCCCGTCAAGTCTCGCTGCGCTTCGAAGATGCCGCGCACGTTGTGCTGCCGCGCCCGCCAGGGCAGGCTGGCCTGTGGGGCGGCTTCGATGCGCCGCACGCAGACGTCGAGTTCCAGAGGCAGGGTGAGAGCGCGCGCCAGCGGCCGTGCGATTTCCAGCGCCTGATTGAAGCCACGTTCGGCCAGACGCCGCGGCGCCAGGGGTAGGGCGAGCAGCAGATCGTGCCGCCCCGGCGGCAGCGATCGTGCGAGCATGGCTTCGGCGAACCAGGGAGCCAGCGCCAGGCGATTCCGATACTTGAGGGCTTGCACCAGGTGGTCGACTGGGAAAGCGTAGCGAAATGCGGCTGCTGTCGCGTCGAAATGCGGCCTGTGCGTCTGGCAGGCGCCGCAAATCCTAGCGCCGGGTGTGGGAAGAGCGCAGACCGGGCATAGCTCGACCGGTAACTGCGGCAGGCTGGCTGCGCAGGGGCGACAGAGCAGCGAATCTGCCGCGGGGCCCCCGCAGAGCAGGCAGTCCTGCGGCAGGATAACGGCGCCGAGACGCCGTCCCAGGCTGCCGCCGGCCGCCAGTGCGGTGCTATAAATTGACAAGCGCAGCCCCTTCCACGATGATCTGCCCTCGGCATTGTAGTGCCGCCGTATGATTTTATGCCAGATGGGAATTATTCATGTCCTCCACCCGTGTCCAGTTGGCTCCTGCTCCTCAACCTGCCCAGAACGCCTGGCTGGGCAGCGAAATTGAGGCGCTCTTTGCGCTGCCCTTCAACGATCTGCTCTACCGCGCCCAGCAGGTCCATCGCCAGCATCACGACGCTAACGCCGTGCAGCGTTCGACCCTGCTCTCGATCAAGACCGGTGGCTGCTCCGAAGACTGCAGCTACTGCTCGCAATCGGCGCACCATAAGGCCAAGGTCGAGGCCGAGTCTCTGCTCTCGCTCGAGGCAGTGGTCGCGGCGGCGACGGCGGCGCGCGACAAGGGAGCGACGCGTTTCTGCATGGGGGCCGCCTGGCGGGGGCCGAAGAAGAAGGATCTGCCGCAGGTGACCGCCATGGTGCGCGCCGTCAAGGATCTCGGGCTGGAGACCTGTCTGACGCTGGGCATGCTGCAGGAGGGGCAGGCCGAGGAGTTGAAACAGGCGGGCCTCGACTACTACAACCACAACATCGACACCGCCCCGGAGTTCTACGGGCAGGTGATCTCGACGCACACCCTGGCCGACCGTTTCGACACCCTGGACAAGGTACGCCAGGCGGGAATCAACGTCTGCTGCGGCGGCATCGTCGGCATGGGCGAGAGTCGCCGCGAGAGGGCTGCGCTCATCGCCCAACTGGCCAACATGACGCCGCCGCCCGAGTCGGTGCCGATCAACCACCTGGTGACGGTCCCCGGCACGCCGCTGGCCGAGGTGCCACCGCTCGATCCGCTCGAGTTCGTGCGCACCATCGCCTGCGCCCGCATCACTATGCCGACGAGCATGGTCAGGCTGTCGGCCGGACGCCACGAGATGTCCGACGAAATGCAGGCGCTGTGCTTTCTCGCCGGCGCCAATTCCATTTTCTACGGTGACAAACTGCTCACCGCCGACAACGCCGAGGCCGGTCACGACGAGGCTCTGTTCGTCCGCCTTGGCCTGAGGGCAATCTAAGCATCACCATGCGCCAGGACTTCGGCCGTGCCGCGGCGGGCTACGACGCGGCAGCGGTTTTGGCGCGCGAGACTGGGGCGCGCATGGCCGAGCGCCTGGGTCTGGTACTTCTTACGCCGGCGCGCGTTGCCGACATCGGTTGTGCCACTGGCGATGGGGTGCGCGAACTGCAGCGACGTTACCCGCGAGCGCTGCCGCTCGCCATTGATTTCGCGCGTCCCATGTTGAGCGCCGTCCGGGCGCGCGTCCCCTGGCACCAACGCCTGTTGCGGCGTTCGCCGGTCCTGCTCAATGCCGATGTGCGCGCCCTGCCCCTGACCGCAGATACTCTCGGTCTTGCCTGGTCCAACCTGGTTCTGCACTGGCTCGACGATCCCCTGCCGGCCTTGCGCGAGATACACCGTACGCTCGAAGTCGGCGGGCTGCTGATGTTCTCCATGCTGGGGCCGGATACCCTGAAGGAATTGCGCGCGGCCTGCGCGCAAGCGGAGGCGGAATCGCCGCTACGCCGCTTCCACGACATGCACGATCTCGGCGATATGCTGGTCGCCGCCGGCTTCGGCGACCCGGTGGTGGACATGGAAATGCTCACCCTTACCTACCCGACGGCGCGCGGCCTGCTTGCCGACCAGCGTCGCCTGGGCGTGCGCGACAGCCTGCTCGGGCACCTCCCTTGGCGGCAGTGGCGGCGGGTCTTTGCGGCCTACGAGCAGCAACGCCGCGCCGGACGGTTGCCGGCGAGCTTTGAGATCGTTTATGGCCACGCCTGGAAACCACAGCCGAAAACGGCGGCTGATGGTCGCGCCATCGTGCGTTTCCAGAAGAGAAACGTTTAGCGCAGGCCGGCAATGTAGTCAGCCAGCGCCTTGATCTCCGGGTCGGTCATCTTCAACGCGATGCTGCGCATCATCTTGTTGGCGTCGTTGCCGCGTTCGCCGGCGCGGAAGCTTTTCAACTGCGTCTCGGTATATTCAGTGAATTGACCAGAGAGGCGCGGGTACTGCCTGGGCACCCCGTTGCCGCTGGGGCCGTGGCAACCGGCGCAGGCCGGCAGGCCCTTGGCTTGATCGCCGGCGCGATACAACTGCTTGGCGTAGTCGACGGTCTCGGGATTCTTGGCGACTTCGGCAACGAGCTTCTGCGCCGCGTAGTAAGCGGCGATGCTTTTCATGTCGGCATCGCTCAAACTGGCCGCCATGCCGTTCATGATCGGATTGACTCGCTCGGGCGCTTTGCCGTCGCTACCCTTGAAATTGATGAGCTGCTTGTAGGTGTAGCCGGCACCTTGCCCAGCCAGCTTCGGATTGCCGGCAATGACGCTGTTGCCGTCGGCGCCGTGGCAGGCGACGCAGACGGTCGTGGCGATCTCTTTGCCGCGCGCCGTATCGACGGCAGTGTTGGCGCTCGCTGCGTGCGCAGGGCCTGAGGCGATGGCGATCAGGCAGTGCGCGATGGCGGCCAGCAGGAAACGATTCATGGTGCTACTCCTCGACGCTCGATAATACGCAAGCTGTTATTCTATACGAAACCATTTCCGTCCCGCGCGCTGCCCGCATTCGCCCCATGTCTTTGTTCCGTCATGCCGTGTTCGAAGTATCCGTCGCCAAGCCTGCCGATCTGCCGCCCTCGGCGGCGCCCGAGATCGCCTTCGCCGGCCGTTCCAACTCGGGCAAGTCGAGCGCTATAAACACGCTGGCCGGCCACACGCGCCTGGCCTTCGTCAGCAAGACGCCCGGGCGCACGCAGTTGATCAATCTGTTTCGCCTGCGCGACGGCGCTTATCTCGTCGATCTGCCCGGTTACGGCTACGCTGCCGTCCCGGAAGCCGTGCGCAAGCAGTGGCGCCACCTGCTCGAGCACTATCTGACGCGCCGCGCCAACCTGATCGGCCTGGTATTGATCATGGACGCGCGCCATCCATTGACAGAACTCGACGCGCAGATGATCGACTGGTTCGTGGTGACCAACCGTCCCATGCACATCCTGCTTACCAAGGCGGATAAGCTGTCACGCCAGGATGCGACGAAGACCCTGGGTTTGGTGCGCGACGCCGTGGGGGCCTATGGCGGCCAGATCACGGTGCAGCTATTCTCGAGCCTTAAGAAAACGGGTGTCGAGGAGGCGGAGAAAATGATAGGACGTTGGCTGAACCCTAACCCCGGCGCAATGACGGTCGGGTCGGTGCCAGAATAAAAAGGCCCCCGGTCAAAGGGGAGAAGACCGGGGGCGCAAGGCCTTAATGAGGATTAAGGCACCCGCTCAGGGAGGAGAAGCGGGAGACGGCTTTCGCCATCTGTGCAGTAAGATATGCTGTGGCGGCAATAGTTCCCTAAATCCATCAACTATTAATTGTTAATACCATGATTACAAAAGGTGTATTTCCGGCGGTCCGCATGCGCAGGATGCGCCGCGACGCTTTCTCCCGCCGCCTGATGCGGGAAAACAGGCTGTCCGCCGACGACTTGATCTACCCGGTGTTCGTGCTCGACGGCCAGGCGCGTGCCGAGCCCGTCGCCTCGATGCCGGGCGTGATCCGCATGACCCTGGACAAGCTCTTGCCGGTGGCAGAGCGTGCGCTCTCTCTTGGTGTGCCGGCTCTGGCATTGTTTCCAGTCGTCGATGCCCGGCTTAAGACACTGGGCGCTGAAGAGGCCTGGAACCCGGATGGCCTGGTGCCTCGCGTCGTGGCGCGGCTCAAGAAGGAATTCCCTGAACTGGGCGTGATAACGGATGTTGCCCTCGATCCCTACACCAGCCACGGACAGGATGGCCTCATCGACCCGAAGGACCCAACCGGCTACGTGCTCAACGATGAGACGCTTGAAGCCTTGGCGAAACAGGCACTCACCCACGCGCGCGCCGGCGCCGACGTGGTGGCGCCCTCGGACATGATGGACGGACGCATCGCCCGCATCCGCGCCGAACTCGACGGCGACCGCCGCATCTACACGCGCATCCTCGCCTACGCGGCGAAGTACGCCTCCTCCTTCTATGGCCCGTTCCGCGACGCTGTGGGTTCTGCCGGCAACCTGGGCCGTGGCAACAAGAACACCTACCAGATGGATCCCGCCAATTCCGACGAGGCGCTGCGGGAAGTGGCGCTCGATCTGGAAGAGGGCGCCGACATGGTGATGGTGAAGCCAGGCATGCCCTATCTGGACATCGTGCGCCGGGTCAAGGACGAGTTCGGGGTGCCGACCTACGCTTATCAGGTCAGCGGCGAATACGCGATGCTGAAAGCCGCTGCCCTGAATGGCTGGATCGACGGCGAGGCCTGCATGCTGGAGGCGCTGCTGTCCTTCAAGCGCGCCGGTGCGGACGGCATCCTCACCTATTTCGCCTTGGACGCCGCCGAGGCGCTGCGTAGATCCCACTGACGCCCTCGCCGCCGGGCCGCCCCAAGGAGAGGGCAGCGTAGCGCATGGAGTCCCGCAGGGACGAACCACCGTCACCCCCTTGCTGGGCAAGGAGGCCGGGGGGAATGCCGTCTCACCCAGCTAAGAGCGGCCATTGCTGCGGCCAGAAGGCGAGCGGATCATCCTTGAAGCCGCCCTTGACGAACTGGTGCAGGCGCCCGACCGCGAAGCAGCGCAGCAGGTTGGCGTGGGCGGCGAAATTGTGTTCGGCAGTGAGTGCGCCCTGGGTCGCAGCGACGCGCAACGCCTGCTTGACCGATGCCTCGATGCGGTCGAGCAACTGGTTCACGCGCGACTGCAGTCTATCGTTTTCGAAGACTAGGGCGTCACCGATCAGCACCCGCGTCAAGCCGCGATTCTTCTGCGCGAAGCCGAGCAGCAGGGCGATGATCATCTGCGCCTGCTTGAGCCCCGACTCCTCCTCGTTGCTGATCTTGTTGACGACAGTAAACAGGCTCTCCTCTATGAACGCGATCAAGCCTTCGAACATCTGCGCCTTGCTGGCGAAATGGCGATACAGTGCCGCTTCCGACACGTCCAGCTTCTTGGCCAGGGCGGCGGTCGTGATGCGTTCGCCAGCTGGCTCCTGGAGCATCTCGGCGATGACCTGCAGGATCTGCAGCTTGCGTTCGCCTGGTTTGTAGGCCATGCGTTTTCTCTCCCCCCTTGTCGCTGGCTGTTACTTGCTCTTGATCAGCGTGCCCACGCCTTCGTCGGTCAATATCTCCAGCAGCAGCGCGTGCTCGACTCGACCGTCGATGATGTGCACGCTCTTGACACCGCTGCGCGCCGCGTCGACCGCCGAGCCTATCTTGGGCAGCATACCGCCGGAGAGCGTGCCGGCGGCGACCATCTCATCGATCTCTCTGGGGGTGATGCCGGTCAGCAGATTCCCTTGCTCGTCGAGGACGCCGGGCGTATTGGTGAGCATGATCAGCTTTTCCGCCTTGAGCACCTCGGCCATCTTGCCAGCGACCAGGTCCGCGTTGATGTTGTAGGTCTCGCCGGCGTCGCCCACGCCTATGGGTGCGATCACCGGAATGAAGGCGCTGGAGTGCAGCAGAAAGATCAGCGCGGGATCGATGGCGACGATCTCGCCGACCTGGCCGATGTCGAGCAGGTCTTCGGCATTGCCCTGTGACGGCATGAGCAGCTTCTTGGCGCGGATCAGAGCGCCGTCCTTGCCGGTCAGGCCGACGGCCTTGCCGCCGTGATGGCTGATGAGGCTGACGATCTCCTTGTTCACATGGCCGCCCAAGACCATTTCGACCACCTGCATGGTCTCGGCATCGGTGACGCGCATGCCCTGGATGAACTCACCCTTCTTGCCGACGCGCTTCAACATGTCGTCGATCTGCGGGCCGCCGCCATGCACCACCACCGGATTCATGCCCACCAGCTTGAGCAGTACCACGTCGCGGGCGAAGCAGTGTTTGAGGTGATCATCGGTCATGGCATTGCCGCCGTACTTGATGACGATGGTCTTGCCGTGGAAGCGCTTGATGTAGGGCAGTGCCTCGGCCAGGATGCCCGTCTTCACGGCGGCGGTCAGCTTGTCGGTCATGAGGGTCGTGAGGGATGACAACAGGGGGATTCTACCTGTGGTGCGAAGACGCGTGTTCGCGCGCTTGCCCCACCTCGAGCGAGCCGTTACATTGTCTCCATGTCCGACAAGTCCCGCTCAGCGCCAACCAACACCTGCCCGATTTGCGGCGCCAGCTTTCGCTGCGGCACGGCGGCAGGAGACATGACCTGCTGGTGCAGCCGCATGCCGCCGCTGCTGGTACCCCAGGCGGTCCAGGGCTGCCTGTGCCCGAACTGCCTCAAGGCGGCGATCGCGGCTCAGGCGGACGAACCAGCTTCCTGAGCCAGCGGCAGCATCAGTATCGCGTCGCGATTACTCCACGAGAATACCTTGGCCGCGGCTTCCCGCCAAGGCAGCCATTGATGCGCCAGGTGCTCCTTGCGAGCGATGACGACGCGGGTCGAGCGTGGCACACAGAGGCTGTAGACATGCTCGAGATTGTGGCTCACCCCCTCGGGGTAGCGGTGGCGCCAGGCGGCGAAAATTTCGTAGCGGTTGGATAGGCGCCAGTCGACGAGGGCCGCCGGCGTCGCGACCATTCCGGTTTCCTCTCGCGCTTCGCGGCAGGCAGTATGTTCCAGGGTCTCGCCATCCTCCTGGCTGCCGGTCACCGACTGCCAGAAGCCTGGAAGGCTGGCCCGCTCCAGCAGCAGGACATCCAGTTGCGGCGTGTGTATCAGCACCAGTACCGAGACGGGTTTCTTGGTTCCCGGCATGGCATTACGGCACCGGCTTGCTCACTTCCACCAGGGTCTCGACCTTCTGCCGCAGACGGATGTGCAATTCGCGCAACTGCTTCTCATCCACTGCCGAGGGCGCATCGGTGAGCAGGCATTGGGCGCGCTGGGTCTTGGGGAAGGCGATGACGTCGCGTATCGACTCGGCACCCGCCATCATGGTGACGATGCGGTCGAGACCAAAGGCCAGGCCACCGTGCGGCGGCGCGCCGTATTTCAAGGCGTCGAGCAGGAAGCCGAACTTGAGCCTGGCCTCCTCCTCGCCTATTCCAAGCGCGCGAAAGACTTTCGATTGCATGTCCGAATTGTGGATACGCACCGAGCCGCCGCCTATTTCCCAGCCGTTCAGGGCCAGGTCGTAGGCCTTGGCCAGGCAGGCGCCGGGATTGGACTCGAGCATGTCCTCGTGGCCGTCCTTGGGTGCGGTGAACGGGTGGTGGCAGGCTGACCAGCGCTGGTTTTCCTCATCGAACTCGAACATCGGGAAGTCCTCCACCCAGAGCGGACGCCATGCTTCGCCGCTCAGGTGCCCCTTCTCGTGACCGATCTTGGTACGCAGCGCGCCTAACGCGTCGTTGACCACCTTCTCCTTGTCGGCGCCGAAGAGAATCAGGTCGCCATCGGCAGCGCCGCAGCGCTCGAGTAACCCCGCCAGCGCCGCGTCGTGCAGGTTCTTGACGATGGGCGACTGCAGGCCGTCGCGACCCTTGCTCGCTTCATTCACCTTGATCCAGGCGAGGCCTTTGGCACCGTAGATCTTCGCGAATTCGCCGTAAGCGTCGATCTCGCTGCGCGAGATGCTGGCACCGCCGGGAATGCGCAGGGCGGCGACGCGGCCGCCGCTGTTGGCCGGGCCGCTGAACACCTTGAAGTCGACGTCCTTCATCAGTTCGGTGATCTCGGTCAGTTCCAGCGTCACGCGCAGGTCGGGCTTGTCGGAGCCGAAACGGCCCATGGCCTCGGCGTAGCCCATGCGCGGGAATGGATCGGGCAATTCGACCTGCAGGGTCTCGCGGAAGACCGTGCGTATCATCTCCTCCATCAGCGCCGTGATCTCCCGCGCGGTCATGAAGGAGACTTCCACGTCGATCTGCGTGAATTCCGGCTGGCGGTCGGCGCGCAGATCCTCGTCGCGGAAGCATTTGGTGAGCTGGTAGTAGCGGTCGAAGCCGGCCACCATGAGCAACTGCTTGAACAACTGCGGCGACTGCGGCAAGGCGAAGAAGTGACCAGGATGAACGCGCGAGGGCACCAGGTAATCGCGCGCCCCTTCCGGCGTGGACTTGGTGAGCATGGGCGTTTCGATGTCGATAAAGCCGTTGGCGTCGAGGAAGCGGCGAAAGGACATCGCCGCCTTGTAGCGCAGCATCAGGTTCTTCTGCATTTGCGGCCGGCGCAGGTCGATCACGCGGTGGGTGAGTCGCACGTTCTCGGAGAGATTCTCTTCATCGAGTTGGAAGGGCGGCGCCACCGCAGGGTTGAGCACCTCGAGCTCCTGGCAGAGGATCTCGATCTCGCCGCTGGCCAGGTTGGGATTGACAGTACCTTCTGGGCGGCGGCGCACCTTGCCGGTGATCTTGAGCACGAATTCGTTGCGCACCGCTTCGGCGCGCGCGAACATCTCCGGTCGGTCCGGATCGCAGACGACCTGCGCCAGGCCCTCGCGGTCACGCAGGTCGATGAAGATGACGCCGCCGTGGTCGCGGCGGCGATGGCTCCAGCCGCACAGGATGACGACTTGGTCGACGTGGCTGGCGTTGACCTGGCCGCAGTAGTGGGTTCGCATGATGGCTTCCGTGGGTTGTCCGAGCTACCGCCTGGCGGCGCCCGCGTGGGCTATTGGTTCTGTAATGGGCGCGCGCGTGAAGGCGGGGCGACGACTCCCATCGAGATGATGTACTTGAGCGCCTCATCGACGCTGATATCGAGTTCGATCACGTCGGCGCGCGCCAGCATGAGGAAGAAGCCCGAGGTCGGGTTGGGCGTGGTGGGCAGGTAGACGCTGACGTAGTCGCCTTGCAAGTGTCTGGCGACATCGCCGCCCGGTTGGCCCGTGAGGAAGGCGATGGTCCAGCAGCCTTGGCGTGGGTATTGGACCAGGAGCGCCTTGCGAAAGGCCTCGCCGTTAGAGGAAAAGAGGGTGTCGGAAACCTGCTTGACGCTGTAATAGACCGACTTTACTACCGGGATGCGGGATAGCACGCCCTCCCAGAAGCGCACCAGGCGCTGGCCGAGGATGTTGGCCGTGACCAGGCCCGTGCCGAAGACCACGACCAGGGTCAGGATGACGCCGATGCCTGGGATATAGAATCCGAGCAGGGACTCCGGCCGTATCGCCGCCGGCAGCAGCAGCAGGGTCTGGTCCATGGTGCGGACGATCAGGGCCAGCACCCAGGCGGTGATCGCAAGTGGCACCCAGATCAGCAATCCGGTGATGAAGTATTTTTTCATCCGGCCCAAGAGGGGGGGCCTAACGGCTGTCAGTGACAGGCGCAGGAACCGGTCCCGCCCTGGCAGGGTGGCGGCTCGGCGGGGCTGTCACTCTTGGCTTCTCCGTCGCTCTTGGCAGGGCCGCCGCCCTTGAAGTCGGTGGCGTACCAGCCGTTTCCCTTGAGTTGGAATCCCGGAGCGGACAGTTGCTTGCTAAGCGTGTCGCCGTGGCATTCCGGGCAGGTCGTGAGCAGCGCGTCGCTCAGCTTTTGCAGGACTTCCTTTTCGTGACCGCAACTGTTGCAGCGATAGGCATAGATGGGCATGCTTGCCTCCAGTCTTTTCTCAATCGAACATTATAACGTAAGCGCCCGCCGCGTCGGCAGACTACCAGTGGTCCAGATGAGGGTGTACCGGCACTATTTCAAGCGCTCAGAGCAGGTTAAGGTAGGTCTGGGTCAGGGGTTTGCCGAAGAACAGCGCTAGGATCCCCGCTGCCGCGAGATAGGGTCCGAAAGGGATCGGAACTTCTCGGCCGCGTCCGGCCAGCGCGATCAGGGCGATCCCCACCACGGCGCCGACCAGGGATGAGAGCAGAATGGTCAGCGGCAACATTTGCCAGCCGAACCAGGCGCCGATCGCCGCGAGCAGCTTGAAGTCGCCGTAGCCCATCCCTTCCTTGCCGGTGAGCAGTCTGAATCCCCAATAGACGCACCACAGCGAGAAGTAACCGGCAACGGCGCCTATCACGGCGCTCTTCAGGTCGACGAAGGTCGCGCCTAGGTTTAGCAGCAGCCCCAGCCAGAGCAGCGGCAGGGTGATGTCGTCAGGCAGCAATTGGGTGTCGAAATCGATGCCGCTCAAGGCGATCATGGCCCAGATGAAGAGCAGCGCCGCCACGGCGGCAGTCCCCGGACCGAAATGCCAGGCGGCCGCGGCTGAGAGCAGGGCGGTCAGCACCTCCACCAGGGGGTAGCGCAGGCCGATCGGCGTGTGGCAGGCGCTGCAGCGTCCGCCCAGCGCGAGGTAGCTGAAGACGGGGATGTTCTCCAGGGCGGTGATCTGGTGCGCGCAATGCGGGCAGCGCGAGCGCGGACGCGACAGAGACAGCGGTTCCTCGGAAGGTGGTTCCTGGTGGGACAACTCGGCGCATTGGCTGCGCCAGGCGCGCTGCATGATCAGCGGCAGGCGGTGGATAACCACGTTGATGAAGCTGCCGACGATGAGACCAAGCAGCGCCGCGAGCGCAACGAAGATTCCCGGTCGGGAGATCAGGTCGAGCACGGACATGGTGTCTTTTCGCTCAGACGGACTGCGCCACCTTGAAGATGGGCAGGTACATCGCCACCACCAGACCGCCGATCAGGGTTCCGAGGACGACCATGATGATGGGTTCCATCAAGCTGGATAGTCCTTCGACCGCATCATCGACTTCCGCCTCGAAGAAATCGGCGACCTTGGACAGCATGGCGTCGAGCTGCCCAGACTCTTCGCCGATGGCTACCATCTGGATGACCATGCTCGGGAATACGTTGGCGTTTTGCATGGCCACGGTGAGGGCCGTGCCGGTGCTGACCTCCGCCTGTATCTGCCGGGTTGCCACCTTGTACACGTTATTGCCTGCGGCGCCGCCGACGGAGTCCAGCGCCTCCACGAGCGGAACGCCGGCCGCGAACATCGTCGACAGGGTGCGCGTCCAGCGCGCGATGGTGGCTTTGCGCACGATGGGTCCGAATACCGGAGCGCGCAGCAGCAGCCTATCCATCACAATCTGCATCGGCAGTGAGCGCTTCCAGAAATAGAAGAAGGCGTACACGACGCCGAAAATGCCGCCGAAGATCAGATACCAATTGTCGACGAAGAAGTCGGAGATGGCGATCACGAACAGCGTCGCCGCCGGAAGATCGGCGCCGAAGCTCTTGAAAACGTTCTTGAAGGCCGGGATCACAAAGATCATGATGATCGACGTGATGATGAAGGCGACGACGAGGATGGCGATCGGGTAGAACAGTGCCGACTTGATCTTCGACTTGATGGCGAGAATTTTTTCCTTGTAGGTGGCCAGACGGTCGAGCAGCGAATCGAGGATGCCGGCCTGTTCTCCGGCGCCCACCAGGTTGCAGAATAGTGCGTCGAAGTGGAGCGGGTACTTGCGGAAGGCCTGGTTCAGGCTGGAGCCCGTCTCGACGTCGTTCTTGATGTCGTTCAGCAGCTTGCCGACGCCGCGGTTGGAAGCACCCTTGCCGACGATCTCGAAGGACTGGAGCAGAGGTACGCCTGCCTTCAGCATGGTGGCCAGTTGGCGCGTGAATAGCGTGATGTCCTTTTCGCTGACCTTGCCACCGGCGGAGAAACCCTGCTTCTTGACCTTGATGACCTGGATACCCTGGCGGCGCAAGGTGGCTTGAACCATGGTTTCGCCGCCGGCGCGCATTTCGCCGCGGACCAGCTTGCCGCTCTTGTCCTTGCCTTCCCAGGTAAAGGAATATTCCTTGATCTGCCCGGTCTTCCTGCCTGCTTTGCTGGCTGTGGCCATGTTCCTTGCTTCCCTTGTGATTTCGAGAGCTTACGCTTAGTCGTTGGTGCAGGCGAGGACTTCTTCCAGGGAGGTGATGCCCTGCCTGACCTTCAGCAGGCCTGACTGACGCAAACTCATCACCCCTTCTCTGCGCGCCTGCTTGGCAATATCCAGGACGTTGCCTCCGGTCATGATGATGCGGCCCATCTCTTCGGAGATCGGCATCACCTGGTGGATGCCGATGCGTCCCTTGTAACCGCTGCCCTTGCAGCGCTCGCAAGCGCCCGGGCCGAACAGTTGCCAGCTGCCATTCAAGTCTCCGGCCGCAAATCCTGCTTCGATCAGCGCCTCGACGGGGATCACCTGCGGCTTCTTGCAGGAACACAAGCGGCGCGCCAGACGCTGGGCCGTTATCAGGTTGACGCTGGAGGGGATGTTGAAGGCGGCGATACCCATGTTGAGCAGGCGCGACAGCGTCGAGGGCGCGTCGTTGGTATGCAGCGTCGATAGCACCAGATGGCCCGTCTGGGCCGCCTTGATGGCGATTTCCGCGGTCTCCAGGTCGCGGATCTCGCCGACCATGATGATGTCCGGATCCTGGCGTAGAAATGAGCGCAGCGCGGTGGCGAAGGTCAGGCCGGCCCTGTCGTTGATATTGACCTGATTCACGCCGCTCATGCTGATTTCCGCCGGATCCTCGGCGGTCGAAATATTGACGCCGGCCTTGTTGAGCAGGTTGAGGCAGGTATACAAAGACACCGTCTTGCCGCTACCGGTGGGGCCGGTGACCAGGATCATGCCATAGGGCCGGGCGATGGCTGCGAGCATCGCTGCCTTTTGCGCCGGTTCATAGCCCAGAGCATCGATGCCGAGCATGGCGGAGGCGGGATCGAGGATACGCAGCACGATCTTCTCGCCGTGTACCGTCGGCAGGGTGGAGACGCGAAAATCGATGGTCCTGCTCTTGGACAGCACCAACTTCATCCTGCCGTCCTGCGGGACGCGCCTTTCGGCGATGTCGAGACGCGAGATGATCTTTAGGCGCGAAGCGATCTTTTCCTTGACGACCAGCGGTGGCTGGGCGATCTCGCGCAAGATGCCGTCGGTTCGGTAGCGGATGCGGTAGTACTTCTCGTAGGGTTCAAAATGCACGTCCGAGGCGCCCTCGGCGATGGCGTCATGGAGTATTTTCTGGATGAATTTGACCACCGGGGCGTCGCCGACTTCGCTGACGTCGACCTCGGTCACGGCATCGATCGCCGCCTCATCGGCAAAGTCAAAGTCGAGTTCAGTATCAGATAGCGTTACCAAGGCGTGCGCCGGCGTCTCGGCCAGTTTTGCCACCAGTTGCGCCAGTTTGTCGGCAGCCACCACCACAGGATCGACCGTCAAACCGGTCTGGAAGCGAATGGCGTCGAGCGCAATCAGGTTGCTGGGATCGGCCGTCGCCACGGAGAGACGATTGCCTCGGCGCACCAGAGCGACGACCTGATGGGTCTGCATCAAGCGCCTGTCGATGGCGTCACGCACCACCCGTGCCTCGTCGAAGGCGGCGAGGTCGAGCAGGGGGTAACCGAAGGTCGAGGCGGCAAAGGCGGCCAGTTCATCGGCCCCCATGCGGCCACTGGCGAGCAATTGCCCGGCGAAGCTGCCGTTACTCTTGGCGGCGCTGCCGGCCAATGCCTCCGCCTCAGATTCCGCCAGGCGGCCCTGTTGCACCAGGGCCCGCGCTAGTCCGTCCAGTGTCTTCCTTTGTGTCGCAGCCATCAGCCAGCGTTTTCAGGGTCCATGACGGACCCGTAAAGTTATGACCCTTGGATAATGCCGCGCCGAGCGCGCTTTGTAAAGAATAGCTTTTGCTTAGGACTAGGACTTCGCGGGACGAAAGACCCTGACCGTGCGCACGCGCCTGTCCTGGGTCTGCAGGATTTCCATCGCGACGTCGGCGATTTTGACGCTCACGCCAGACTCGGGGATGTCCTGCAGATAGTCGATGATCAGGCCGTTCAAGGTCTTGGGCCCGGCTAGGGGAAAGTCGAGCCCCAGTTCCCGGTTCAGCTGGCGCAGCGTGCACCCGCCATCGACCAGCGCGCTGCTTGGTCCGTCCGCATCCGACCAGGCCAGTTCGGCGTGACGCGCCGGCATGCTGGTGGTGAACTTTCCGACGATTTCCTCGATGATGTCTTCGAGGGTGAGCAAGCCTTCAATCTCGCCGTATTCATCTACCACCAACCCTAAGCGCTGGCGGTTTTCCTTGAAAAACTGCAGTTGCGCGTAGATCGACGTTGCCGCGGGAACGAAGTAAGGTTCGACCAGCTGCTGGCGCAGCATCTCCAGATTCAACGCGTCGGTGAGCACGTCGGCGAGCAGACGGCGCTGATGGATGATGCCGATGACATTGCCCGGATCGCCGTCGTATACGGGCAGTCGGGTGTGGAAGCTGGTCGCCAATTGCTGTCTGATATCGTCGAAGGGCGCCTGGATGTCTATAGCCTCGATGTCGCCCCGCGGCTTCATGATGTCCTCGACGCTGATGTGCTCGAGATCGAGGATGTTTACGAGCATGGTCTGATGTTGCCGGGGAATCAGGTGGCTAGCTTCGAGGACCAGGGCACGCAACTCCTCCGGTGACATCTGCTCGGCCTCGTGGCCGCCGCTGGTACGCAGGCGCAGCAAGTGCAGGGCGCCGGTGACCAGCCAGTTGACCACGGACACCACCGGGTTGAAGAGGCGCAATAGGGGCACGAGGAGGTGGCTGGCGCCCATCGCCAGCTTGTCGGGATAGCTGGCTCCGAGCACCTTGGGCGTGATCTCGGCAAACACCAGGATGATGAACGTGATCAGCAGCGTGGCTGCACCTAGCACCCATTTCGCCTCGCCGAACAGTCTTACCGTAATGAGACCGGCCAGGGTCGCCGCCGCCGCGTTGAACAAGGTATTGAAGAGCAGGATGATGCCGAGCAGCTTGCTGGTCTTGGCAAGCAGTTCCAGGGCGAGCTTGGCGCCCCGCTTCCCGGCCCTCTGTCGCGCGCGCAAATGATAGCGGTTGGCCGCCATCATGGCGGTCTCCGCCATCGAGAAGAAACCGGAAAAGACCAGAAGGACGATCAGGGCGGCGATCTGCGCCGTCAGGGGAGTGTCTTCCAAGCGGTACTAGAGGGTCAACAGGGTGGGCCGAGTATCGCGGCGGGACTTTGCCATGTCAAGCGGCCCGGCCGAGAATCACCTCGATGACGAAGCGGCTGCCGACGTAGGCGAGCATCAAGGCGATGAATCCGGCCAGTGTCCAGCGCAGCGCCAGGCGACCGCGCCAGCCGCGCAGGTGACGGCCAAGCAGCAGCGCGGCGAAGATGAACCAGGCGATGATGGCGAACACCGTCTTGTGGTCAAATGGCAGCGGTTTGCCGAACAGCGATTCGGAGAAGAAAACACCGCTGATCACGGTCAGCGTCAGCAGCAGGAAGGCGACATGGATCAGGCGAAAGAGCAGCGCCTCCATGGTCATCAGCGGCGGCAGGCTGGCCATCAGCGGCGACATGCGGCCGCTGTGCAAGCGCTTCTCCGCCACCGCCATTAGCAGCGCGTGCAGCGCCGCCAGGGTGAACAGGCTGTAGGCCAGCATGGCAATCAGAAAATGCGCGCGGAAGGTGAAAGAGTCTACGTTGAAGAGCAGGCGCTGACCGGGGAAGATGGCCGGCAGCAAGACGCAGACCGTAGCGAGCGGCAGACCGAGCATCTGCAGGCCTTCCATGCGCGTGTAGAAGCTCTCGATCCAGTAGAGCAGCAAAGCCAGCCAGAGCATCAAGGAGAGCGCGAGCGAAAAACCGAAGCGCATGCCGTCCTCGCCGAACAGTTCCTGGCTCAGCGTCAGTCCATGCAGCGCCAGCGCCAGCAGCAGCAACGCCCGCTCTCCCGAGCGCATGCCGGTCGGTGCCTGTGCCAGGGTCGTCACGCCACGCCGAGCGCGCCAGGAACGCACCGCCAGCGCGGCGTACAGAGCGGCGGCGAACAGGTGCCAGAACGGTGGATGCAGTAGAATTCCCGACATCCATTCAGTTTACCTCAATCGCTACCCATCGTTGCCATGCTTGAAAATCTTACTCAAGGCTTAGCGCGGGTCGTCAAGACGCTGCGCGGTCATGCCAGACTGACCGAAGAGAACATCACCGAGATGCTGCGTGATGTGCGCATGGCCCTGCTCGAGGCCGACGTCGCGCTGCCGGTGATCAAGGAGTTCATTGCCCGCGTCAGGGAGAGAGCGGTCGGACAGGAAGTCATGGGTTCGCTCACGCCGGGACAGGCCCTGGTCGGGGTGGTGCATCGCGAACTGACAGTATTGATGGGTGGCGCCAGCGTCGGCCTGAATCTGGCGACGCAACCGCCGGCGGTGATCCTCGTCGCTGGCCTGCAGGGTGCCGGCAAGACCACCACCACGGCGAAGCTGGGCAAATGGTTGCGGGAGAGGCAGAAGAAAAAGATCCTGGCGGTATCCTGCGACGTCTATAGACCGGCGGCGATCGAGCAGCTGAAGACGGTTTCGGCGCAGGCTGGCATCGATTTCTTTCCTTCCCACGCCGGTGAGCGGCCGCAGGACATAGCGGCCCAGGCCGTGGACTACGCCCGCCGCCACTACTACGATGTGCTGTTCGTCGATACCGCCGGACGCCTGGCCATAGACGAGGCGATGATGGCCGAGATCAGGGAGTTGCACGACCTGCTCAAGCCAATTGAGACCCTGTTCGTAGTCGACGCGATGCAGGGCCAGGACGCGGTCAATACCGCCAAAGCCTTCAACGAGGCCCTGCCACTGACCGGCATCGTCCTCACGAAGCTCGACGGCGACGCGCGCGGCGGCGCGGCGCTGTCGGTACGCCAGGTGACCGGCAAGCCGCTGAAATTCGCCGGCATAGGGGAAAAGCTCGACGGTCTCGAGGAATTTCATCCCGAACGCATGGCCTCACGCATCCTCGGCATGGGGGACATCCTCGGCCTGGTTGAGGATGCCCAGCGTGGCCTGGACCAGAACAAGGCGCAGGCCTTTGCCCAGAAGCTGAAGAGCGGCAAGGGCTTCGACCTCAACGACTTCAAAGAACAGATCAGCCAGATGCGCAAGATGGGTGGGCTGTCCTCCATGCTCGAGAAACTGCCGGCACAGTTCGCCCAGGCCGCGCAGCAGGCCGGCGGCGCCGTCGAAGACAAGTCCATACGCCGCATCGAAGGCATCATCAACTCGATGACGCCGCAGGAACGCGGCAAGCCCGAATTGCTCAAGGCCAGCCGCAAGCGTCGTATCGCTGCCGGGGCAGGGGTGCAGGTGCAGGAGGTCAACCGTCTGCTCAGTCAGTTCGAGCAGACGCAGAAGATGATGAAGCAGTTGTCCAAGGGCGGCATGGGCAAGCTGATGCGCGGCATGAAGGCCATGATGCCGGGGATGCGCTGAGCAACTGGTCCTAGCGCCACGCCCACTTCTTTTCCCAGGCAGCGCGGACTAGGTTCGGGTACTCGGCCTGCCCTAGGCTGCCGTTGTAGCGGCCGAGGGCGCGATAGATATCGCCGTGCTCCAGATCGAGGTAGTGGCGTAGTATGGTGCAGCCGTAGCGCAGATTGACGCGCAGGTGGAACAGGTTGTTTTCCCGCTGCCCGATCACGGCCTTCCAGAAGGGCATGACCTGCATGTAGCCGCGCGCACCGGCTGAGGACACCGCGTACTTGCGAAAACGGCTCTCCACCTGGATGATACCGAGCACCAATTGCGGATCGAGGCCAGCGCGCTTGGCTTCGTAATAGACCGTCTTGAGAAACTCCTGGCGGGCCACTCTGTCCGGCATACGGGCGGCAAGACGCTGCGACATGGCGGCGAGCCAGGCATATTTCTCTGCTTCGCTGGAAAACTGCGGCTCGGGTGCCGCACGGTCGGCCACTGCAGCCTGCAGGGCCGCCTGTACGCTCGCCGCCAGCGGTTCATACTTCTGCGCGCCGCCCTGGGCGTAGCCGCAGGCCAGCGCCGCGAGGATGCCGACGAGCGCGCTGCCTCTCCTCATGGGTGCAGCTTCTGCCGCACCAGGCCGGCGAGTTCGGCCAGCGCCACGTTGGTCGCGGCAGCGTCACGGCGACCCTGATACTCGACCAATCCCTGCTTCAGGCCGCGTTCGCCAACGACGACGCGGTGCGGTACACCGATCAACTCCCAGTCGGCGAACATGACGCCGGGGCGTTCGTCGCGGTCGTCGAGGATGACATCGCATCCCGCCGCGGCGAGCGTCGCGTAGATGCGCTCGGCTTCTGCGCGCACCGATTCCGACTTGCCATAGCCAACCGGCACGACGGCCACTTCGAAGGGCGCGATGGCATCGGGGAACACTATGCCGCGTCCGTCGTTGCCCTGCTCGATAGCCGCGCCGACGATGCGGCTGACGCCGATGCCGTAGCAGCCCATCTCCATGACCTGCGGCTGCCCGGTGTCGTTGAGAAAGGTGCAATTGAGGGCTTCGGAATATTTTGTGCGCAACTGGAAGATGTGCCCGACCTCGATGCCGCGGCACAGCTCCAGCCGGCCCCGCCCATCCGGCGAAGGGTCGCCGGTGATGACGTTGCGCAGATCAAAGACCTGTTGCGGCTCGGCCAGATCGCGACCGAAGTTGACCCCGGCGAGATGGAACCCTGCCTTGTTGGCACCACAGACGAAATCGCTCAAGCACGCGACGCTGCGATCGACGAAGATCGCCGCTGTGGCAGCCACCGGACCGATGTAACCGGGCCGGCAACCGAGGTGTTCGATGACTTCCTCGTCGCGGGCGAAGCGGAAGTGACCGACGATCTTCTGGGCCTTCACTTCGTTGAGATCGTGATCGCCGCGCAGCAGGATCAGGGCGAAGGGCGCAACGGCTTCCTCGCGCATGATGGCGATGGCCTTGACCATCTTTTCGATGCCGATGGCAAGCAGGGTGGCGACGTCAGGGCACTTGATCTTGCCCGGTGTGGCGACCTCGCGCATGGATTCGCTGGCGGGGGCTCGCCTGTCTTCGGGCGCCAGGGCTTCAGCCAATTCGACGTTGGCGGCGTAGTCGGAGCCCGGGCAATAGGCGATGGCGTCCTCCCCGGAGTCGGCCAGGACGTGGAATTCGTGCGAGCCGGTGCCGCCTATCGAGCCGGTATCCGCGGCAACGGCGCGAAACTTGAGGCCCAAGCGGGTGAAAATGCGCGTATAGGTATCGTGCATGGCCGCATATTCACGCTGCAAGTCGGCAAAGCTGGCATGAAAGGAGTAACCGTCCTTCATCAGGAACTCCCGCCCGCGCATGACGCCGAAGCGCGGACGGATCTCGTCGCGGAACTTGTTTTGGATCTGGTAAAAGTGACGCGGCAGCTGCCGATAGCTCTTGATCTCTCGGCGCACGATGTCGGTGATGACTTCTTCGTGCGTCGGTCCGACCACGAAGTCACGCTGGTGGCGGTCCTTGAAGCGCAGCAGTTCAGGCCCATACTCCTCCCAACGTCCCGATTCCTGCCACAACTCCGCCGGTTGTACTGCGGGCATGAGGAGTTCGACGGCACCCGCGCGGTTCATCTCTTCGCGTACGATAGCCTCAACCTTGCGCAACACCCGCAGACCTAACGGCATCCAGGTATAGATGCCGCCGGCGAGGCGACGAATCAGGCCGGCGCGCAGCATCAACTGGTGGCTGATGATCTCAGCGTCTGACGGCGCTTCCTTGAGGGTGGAGATGAAGAAGTTGCGCGCGCGCATGGATGGGTCCGGGGATGCGAAAAACGAATTCTACCGCGAGCGCGGACGCCGGTTGGCGGGCTTTCCGGCGTTGCCGGCGATCGCACCTTCTATTCGGTGCCAATCTGTGAAAAAATGTCGGTAGTCCAATTGAAGAATTGAAGGTTGCACCATGCTTGACCGTGAAGGCTACCGCCCGAACGTCGGCATCGTCCTTGTCAATGCCCGCAACGAGGTCTTTTGGGGCAAGCGCATCCGCGAGCACTCGTGGCAGTTTCCGCAGGGTGGCATCGACAAGGGCGAAACGCCCGAGCAGGCGATGTACCGCGAACTGCAGGAGGAAATCGGTCTGTTGCCGGACCATGTGGAGATCCTCGGTCGCACGCGCGACTGGTTGCGCTACGACGTGCCGAAACACTGGATACGCCGCGAGTGGCGCAACACCTACCGCGGGCAGAAGCAGATATGGTTCCTCCTGCGCTTGATCGGTCGCGACTCGGATGTCTCCCTGCGCGCCAGCGCTCATCCCGAGTTCGACGCCTGGCGCTGGAATGACTATTGGGTGCCGCTGGACTCCGTGATCGAGTTCAAGCGCGTTGTCTATCATCAGGCCCTGACCGAACTGGCGCGCCACCTGTCCCTGCGTGCGATCGACAGGCGGCGGGGTCGCCCGGTGCTCGCCGGTCGTGAGAGATAGGTTTGTGACCATCGACGACTGCATCCTGGCGCTAGACCGCGCGCTGCGCACGCTCTTTGCGCCGGCCCAGACGGCGCGGTCTGTTCCCGGCAGCGACCAGCCGGAAGCCGATCTGAGTGCCGTCGAGCGCGGCCACGCCGCGGCCCTGATGCGCGTCAATCACTGCGGCGAGATCTGCGCCCAGGCCCTGTACCAGGGCCAGGCGATCACCTCGCGCGACCCGACCATACGTCGCGCCCTCGAGCAGGCGGCCCGGGAAGAAACCGAACACTTGGCGTGGACGGAACGGCGTATCGCCGAACTCGGCGGCCGCAAGAGCTTGCTCAATCCGCTCTGGTACGGTGGTTCGCTCGCCCTCGGGGTGCTCGCCGGCAAGTTTGGCGACGCCTGGAATCTGGGTTTTCTCGCAGAGACCGAGCGGCAGGTCGAGTCCCACCTGGAGAGCCACAAGGCGCGCCTGCCGGCAACTGACCGGCGCTCGTGGCTAATCCTCGAACAAATGCGCCAGGACGAGGCGCGTCATGCAGAAAGCGCGCGGCGCCTCGGCGCCCGGGAGTTGCCGGACTTCGTCAAGCAGGTCATGGGCCTGGCTTCGCGAGCGATGAAGGCAGCCGCCTACCGCATCTGACTAAGCCTCGACGATTTCCCAGTCGTGGCTGATGGCCGCTGATTTTCCCAGCATGATGGAGGCGGAGCAGTATTTTTCTGCCGAGAGTTTGACCGCCCTGGCGACGGCCTCTGGTTTGAGGCCCAGTCCGGCCACGATGAAGTGGAAATGGATCTTCGTAAACACCTTGGGATCGCTCTCGGCGCGCTCGGCGCTCAGTTCGACTTCGCAGCGGCTTACCGCGTGCCGCCCCCGCTGCAGAATGTTGACGACATCGAAGGCGCTGCAGCCGCCGGTACCGGCGAGCAGCAGTTCCATGGGTCGGGGGGCGAGATTGCGGCCGCCTGCGTCCGGCGGCCCGTCCATGGCCACGAGATGACCGCTATCCGTCTCGGCGATAAAACTGGCGCCAGCCAGCCATCGCACCGTGCATTCCATGGCCTTACTCCCCACAGTCGATCAATTGGCATTGTAGCGCCAGCCGCCTGGCGGTGAGCAGCGGTCGGGCATTGCGCGATGCAACAAATATGGGTGCAGTTGGCGTTGCCATTATGATTCTGGCGTAGCCGACGGCACCCACGCGCTACGGATCAGCGAGCTCAGTTATTCACCTAGCTGATTGATAGATAAAATATTCTGTTGTCCAGACCGGTACTCGCGGAGACTTTTTATCGAGCGTTAAAAAAGTTCTTGCATTGCAGCAAAATCGCGTTCATAGTTCAGGTAACTGGAATGTGCTTGTGACAGTGATTCTAGGTAGCTGAAAGCAACGAGCGCATTTGACCGATGTCTCCTCCACCCTCCTCCTTTGGTGTGGATTTGCGCAACCCCCGGGGTTGCGCATTTTTTCCCCCCATGTTGCGCGGCGCGCCATCGAGATTGACAGTAGTGGGGCGGCTAACCTACAATGCGCGGTTTCCGAAATGCTCCCTAAGCGGGGGCGACGGATGTCGAGGATCCCATGAAAACCTTTTCCGCCAAGCCACAGGAGGTTACGCACGACTGGTTTGTCGTCGACGCCACCGACAAGATATTGGGCCGGCTGGCTACCGAACTGGCTCGTCGCCTGCGCGGCAAACACAAGCCGATCTATACGCCGCACGTCGACACGGGCGACTTCATCGTCGTGGTCAATGTCGAGAAAATTCGGGTCACCGGCAACAAAGCCGAGGACAAGAAGTATTACCGCCACACCGGCTATCCGGGCGGCATCTACGAGACGAACTTCAAGAAGCTGCAGCAGCGTTTCCCCGGACGTATCCTCGAGAAGGCGGTCAAGGGCATGCTGCCCAAGGGCCCCTTGGGGTACGCCATGCTGAAGAAGATGAAATGCTATTCGGGCTCGACGCATCCCCACGCTGCGCAGCAGCCGAAACCGCTGGTCGTTTGATAGGAAGTATATGGCAGCGAATTACTATTATGGTACCGGCCGGCGCAAGACTGCGGTGGCGCGGGTGTTCCTCAGGCAGGGCTCCGGCAAGTTTGTGGTCAACGATAAGGCCGTAGACGAATTCTTCTCGCGCGAGACGGGGCGCATGGTCGTCCGGCAACCGCTGGAATTGACCAGCCATCTGAGCACCTTCGACATCATGGTCAATGTCCACGGCGGTGGTGAGTCTGGTCAGGCCGGCGCCGTCCGTCATGGCATCACGCGAGCCCTGATTGAGTACGACGGGCTGCTCAAGCCGACGCTCTCCAAGGCGGGCTTCGTCACGCGAGATGCGCGAGAGGTTGAGCGCAAGAAGGTAGGCTTCCACAAGGCGCGCCGGCGCAAACAGTTCTCCAAGCGCTAGTGCTGCTGGCTCTGGCCAGACACCTCGGAAAAAGCCGCCCGCTGCCACGTCGGGGCGGCTTTTTTGTCTAGGTCGCCGTCTGGCCGCGCCAAGGAACATCGTTCGGCTGTTTTGTGAGCGAGAACAGGAGGGCAGATGATCAAGGTCGGGATAGTCGGCGGCACCGGATACACAGGCGTCGAACTGTTGCGCATACTCGCGCAGCATCCTCTCGTCGAGCTGACGGCCGTTACGTCGCGCGCCGAAGCCGGAACGGCGGTCGCCGACATGTTTCCCAGCCTGCGCCGGCGCGTCAACCTGCAATTTAGCGATCCGGCGAGTTCTCCGCTGGACCGTTGCGACCTGGTTTTCTTCGCGACGCCCAACGGCGTGGCCATGCAGCAGGCGGAGACTTTGCTTGACGCCGGCGTGCGCGTCATCGATCTGTCCGCCGATTTCCGCCTCAAGGATGTGGGGATTTGGGAGCACTGGTACGGCATGAAGCACGCGTGTCCCGAGCGGGTCGCCGACGCGGTGTATGGCATGCCTGAGGTTAACCGCGAGAGGATCCGTTCGGCACGGCTCATCGCCAATCCGGGCTGTTATCCGACTGCCACCCAGCTGGGTTTTCTGCCGCTCGTTGAGGCTGGCTGCGTTGACAGCGAACATCTGATTGCGGACGCCAAATCGGGCGTCTCAGGTGCCGGGCGCAAGGCCGAAACCTCGTCTTTGTTCTGCGAGGCGGCGGACAGCTTCAAGGCCTACGGCGTACCCGGGCACAGGCATCTGCCCGAAATCAGGCAGGGGCTGGAAGCCGTGGCGAGGGGCCCGGTCGGCCTGACCTTCGTGCCGCACCTGACGCCCATGATCCGCGGCATACACGCTACGCTCTATGCCCGCATCACGCGCGAGGAGAATTTTCAGGCCTTGTTCGAGCAGCGCTACGCCGACGAGCCCTTCGTCGATGTAATGCCGCCGGGCAGCCATCCGGACACGCGTTCGGTACGGGCCGCCAATGTTTGCCGCATCGCCGTGCATCGGCCCCAGGGCGGTGATACGCTGGTGGTGTTGTCGGTGATCGACAATCTGGTCAAGGGCGCCGCCGGGCAGGCGGTGCACAACATGAACCTCATGTTTGGAACCGATGAGTGCGCAGGCATCTCGCACATCCCCGTATTGCCCTGATGCTGCGCCGCTGGCGTGGCCGCTTCGGGATCTCCGCACCGCGTGTGGCGGTGCGCACCCACCTGCCCTGGTATTGGCGCGCCCTCGCTGCCGTGGTGGTGCTGGGCCTCGCGCTAGCGCTCGCCGGCTGGATATATGACGCCGGTCGGAGATTCTCAGGCTTCGATCGTGGTGAAACCCAGCAGGAATTGAGCGATCTGCGAGCCAAGTCCTCGATGCTGGAACAGGAGGTCGCACGACTACGCAGCTTGGCCGACGCGA